>LSQX01099758.1_pt1 | contig 14764 bp, 13 predicted proteins | sample 654561 | NCBI WGS metagenome assembly LSQX01 (sample SAMN04489861, study PRJNA283612) | anaerobic digester metagenome | isolation source: 4 biogas reactors fed with cattle manure at either 37C or 55C with and... | place: Denmark: Kongens Lyngby | collected 2014
CTCAACATCGAAGCCAACCACGCCACCCTCGCGGGTCACACCTTTGCACACGAGCTGCGTCTGGCGCGTGATACCGGGTTCTTCGGGTCCATCGACGCAAACCAGGGCGACATGCTGCTGGGCTGGGACACCGACCAGTTCCCGACCAACATCTATGACGCGGTGTACTGCATGTATGAAGTGCTCAAGGCAGGCGGATTCACCAACGGCGGTCTCAACTTCGACGCCAAGGCGCGCCGTGCCTCCAACACCAGAGAAGACATCTTCATGAGCTACATCGCCGGTATGGACACCTTCGCACTCGGCCTGCGCATCGCACAAAAGCTGATCGAAGACGGCCGTCTGGACACGTTCGTCGAAGAGCGTTATGCCTCCTGGACCAAGGGCATCGGCAAAGACATCGTCGATGGCAAACTCGATATGAAAGCCCTCTCGGACTATGCGGTCAAGATGGGTGACGTCGAAGTCGACTCCGGCCGGCAGGAATATCTTGAATCCATCGTCAACTCCGTGATCGCGGGCTGACCATCCGTATCCCGATTCTGACAAACCGCAATGGCCGCGCTTCCTCCTGTTGGAAGCGCGGCTGTTTCATTTCGTTCTTTTCCGTACGCGGTTCCGGGATGGCAATTCCGATGCCGGGACTGCATACTGGGCTTATACATTGGGAGGGCACACATGCTGTTGGTGATCGATCACGACGATTCCTTTACATACAGTCTGGCCCGGTTGCTGCGCCTGCTCGGACAGGAAGTCGAGGTCGTCTCCCACGAACGCGTGGACCCGCTCCGGATCGATATAAAACCTTATTGTGGCATCGTGTTGTCCCCCGGTCCGAAACGCCCGGAAGATGCAACCGTAGCGACCCGGATGGTTCATCGCTTCGCGGGGCGCTTGCCAATCCTGGGGGTGTGTCTCGGCCACCAGGTGATCGCACGGGCGTTCGGTGCGCGAGTAATACGGGCACCCCGCCCGATGCACGGCATGCTTTCGGAAGTCCGGCACGACGGTCGGGGGTTGTTTGCAGGGCTTCCGGACCGGTTCCGAGTAACCCGGTATCATTCGCTGGTTGTTGCAGAACACGACTTTCCGGATTGCCTCGAACCCTCCGCCTGGTCCGAAGACGGGTTGATCATGGGGTTGCGCCACCGGACTTTCTCTGTCGAAGGGGTGCAATTTCATCCGGAAGCTCACCTCACAGAGCACGGGCTCGCTTTGCTGCGCAATTTCACGCGGCGATGCGAGAGACCGCTCCGATCGGGAGGTGTGACATGAGCGCGGTCGAGCGAATCGACGGGGTCCTGGTCACACCGGTGGTTGCGGCCGGACGGCTGCGCAGGGACGCGGGAGGGGGATTTGTCTTTCTGGATACACAGCTTCCCCCGGAAGAGGCATCGGGTGCGGCATCGGACGACACGGACGGTCCGGTGTTTTCCGTGATCGGTCGCCGTCCCTGGAGAACGCTGTGGAAAAAGGGAGAGGTCACTTGCCTGGACGGGATTGCCGACGCGCGAGATCTGCTCGCGTTGATGCGATCTCTCCTGTCAGTCGGACAAGCCGGCTCCGCGGCGGGATTCGGTCCGGACCATCTGTTTGGGTTTCTGTCCTACGATTTGTCCCTGCCGCTGCTTAGCGTGCCTGCCCCACCGATGCTGCCGGACGACCCCAGTTTACCGGATGCCTGGTTCCAATCATTCGACGAGCTGGTGGTATTTGACCACCGCTCGGGCGAGACAACAATCGTTACAGGCGGTCGTTTGCGTCCATCAAGCGAATCTCTTTCGGAGCTCCGGGCAGCACTCACACGACCCGAACGCCCCGATGAAACGTTGCCGACTCCTCCATCGGGTACCCACTCGGAGCTTGGTTCCGGCGATCTCCTTGTGTCCAATGTGTCCCGTGAGGACTATATGGACGCTGTCGAACGCGTCCGTTCCTATATCGCCGCGGGAGACGTCTACATTGTCAATCTCTCCCGGAGATTGACCGCAGAGGCCACACGTCCTGTCTGGGACAATTACCTGCAGCTGCGCGCATGCAGCCCGGTCCCCTACGGCGCGTTTTTCGAAGTCGCGGAATCGGTCGGTGCAACAAAGCCGTTTGCGATCCTCTCCGCCTCGATGGAATGTTTCCTCCGGGTTTGTGGCACAGCCGCCTCGACCGTTCCGATCAAAGGCACGCGTCCGCGGGGGACAACACAAAGCGAGGACGAGGCCTTGCGGCGGGAGCTGCTGGAAAGTGCCAAAGACCGTGCCGAACTTCTGATGATCGTCGATCTGGAGCGGAACGATCTGGCCCGGGTTTCATGCCCGGACTCCATCGAGGTGCACGATCTGTTCCAAGTGAAGCCCTATGCGTCCGTCTATCACCTGGACGCAAAGGTCACCGGTCGCATCGCGCCGGGACAGGATGCGGTCGATGCGCTGTTCGTTCTGTTCCCGGGCGGATCGATCACCGGTGCTCCCAAAAAGCGGTCCATGGAGATCATCTCAGAACTGGAGGGGGTCCGCCGTGGCGTCTATACCGGGGTGCTGGGGTGGCTTTCACCCGAAGGAGACGCGTCATTCTCCATTTTGATCCGTACCCTGGTCCGACAAGGCTCCCGACTCTGGTACTCGACCGGCGGCGGCATCACCTGGGACTCCGACCCGGCGGCGGAATATGACGAAACCTGCGACAAAGCAAAATCGCTGGAAAAGGTGGTGTGACATGCTGCGCAACGGAATCCCAAGCGACGGAACGGACCTCGTGTTTGACGATGGACTGGCCTTTGGCCGAGGTGCATTCGAGACGCTGCTGGTCACAATAAGACCCCGCTTTCTCGATCGACACTGTGCACGCCTCAACGCTACACTCTCCAGGCTGGGCCTTGCCCGCAGGGTTGATCCTTCCGCGATCGCAAGGCTCGCGGACCTCCACAACCTCCGGCACTGTGTCTTGAAAATTCTGGCGACGGAACACAACGAATTGCTGGTCACCCGGCCTCTTCCCTACACCGCGGCGCAGTACCGACAGGGATTCCGGCTTGCCACCGCCAAAACCCGACGACATGCGGATGCGGTGTGGGTCGCACATAAAACGCTCAACTATCTGGAAAACCTGACCGCGCGGGAAGAGGCCGTCCAGTTGGGTGCGGACGACGCTCTGTTCCTCAACGAACGGGGTGATATCGCCGAGACGTCCTCCGGCAATCTTTTTGCGGTCATGGATGATCGGCTGGTCACACCGGACCCGTCCTGCGGGCTGTTGCCGGGCATTTTGCGCGCCTGGGTGATGGAGACCCTCCCGGTCGCGCAGGAGCGGCTTTCCTATGCTGCGTTGTTGCATGCGCAAGAGGTGTTTGTGACAAACAGTGTCGTCGGGGTGATGCCGGTCTCCTCCATCGACGGGATTTCCGTGAGGATGCCGGACACAGGAGTCACCCGGACGCTGTCCGACCGGCTCGCCGCACTCCCGTAGATCCACACTTCGCTTCGGAAACAGTACATTCCGCGTATTACTCGCGGTATCCGTTTCCTGCGGCCCAGGCACGTACCCACGACACCGAGCGGGAGAGCGCGTCCGCGGTTTTGATTTCGAGCACAACCCTGCACCCGTGTTCCCGGGCAAATGTCAGCATACTTCCCAGATCCAGTACGCCGTCACCGGCGGCCAGATGATTGCCCCGCGGCCCCGCGTCGTGGAGATGCATGTGGCGGATACGATTGGCCCGTTCCATCAAAAACGGCTGATCCGCATTCCCCGCACTGTAATCGTGCCCCACATCCCAGGTCAATCCGAACACCGGGTCGGTGAGCAATCGATCGATTCCCTCCCGCTGGAACGGCTGATAGCCATTGGTATTCTCGACGCAACACAAGACCTGGCCGTCCGACGCCTCTGCGCACAACTGCCGCAACGCGTCCAGCGCGTCGGCATGCAACGCGCTTTCCCGCCCGTACAAATAGAGTCTGCGTTCCGGGAGGGTAAAGTAGACGCCGTCGGGATAATGCATTGTTATGACCGGCACTCCCAGCTCCCGTGCGACGGAAAGCTCCGCTCGCAATGTGTCTTGCCAGGCGGCGGCGACCAGCGAGTTGAAATGAAAGGGGTCGCAATCCTCCGCCACATGGTAGGTCAGCCCGATTCCGTTCGCGTCCGCCATAGCGCGGACATCGGCCGGACACAGTCGGCTCAGCATGCATCGGGGCAGGTTGGCGTTGAGTTCGACAAAGTCCAATCCGAGTGCTTTACACAAAGAAATATCTTCCCGAATGTCTTTGTGTTCCGTCAACACCTGCATCCCGATATACAATCCACCGATCATTTTTCTTTCCTCTAGGCCTTCCACTCGATTTTTCTTTCCATTTGCCGTATGGCGGCACAAGGCTATAATGAAATTTCGGTACCGCATCGGCCGTGCACATAGGAGGCGCTCATGAACCCACGCACAATGGCAACCGCGTTCGCCCGGCTCTTTGTCCGGGACATCGACCATCCGGCCCGGCCGGAGGTCCGTATGCGCGCCGGGATAATGGGCAGCATCACCGGCGTTGTGATCAACGTGCTGCTGGCAGCCGCAAAATTCCTGACCGGCGCGCTGGCCGGAAGTGTCGCCATCACCGCGGATGCGGTCAACAACCTGTCGGACGCGGTTTCTTCCGCGATTGGTTTGGTAAGCTTCCGGCTGTCCGGCAAACCCGCGGACCGGGAACACCCGTTTGGCCACGCCCGCATGGAGTATCTCGCGGCATCCGCCGTTGCGGTGGCGGTCCTGTCGGTCGGCCTGGAACTGTTGCGTACATCGTATCGCAAAATTCTGGACCCGGCACCTGTGGAACTGCGCGTATTCACCGTTGTCGTGCTGGTTTTGTCGATCCTCGCCAAGTTGTGGCTGTATGCGTTCAATCGCGGATTGGGCAGCCAAATCGGTTCAGTCATGTTGCGCGCGGCCGCGGTCGACAGTCTCGCGGATGTGGCGGCCACATTTACGGTGCTGTTGTCCGCGTTGATCAGCCCGCTGATTGGAATGCAGCTGGATGGATACATGGGGATAGCAGTCGCGCTGTTTATCCTCTGGTCCGGGATAAAAATCCTCCGGGAGACGATGAACCGGATTCTCGGGCAGGGCCCGACCGAGGAGCGGGTCGAACAGATCGAATCCTTTATTCGTGGTTTTGAGGGGGTTCTCGATCTCCACGACCTGGTGGTCCACGATTACGGACCTGGCCGCAGCTACGCCTCGGTCCACGTCGAAGTCGACGCGGACGTCGACATCCTGGTCAGCCACGATGTGGCAGATGTCATCGAACGCAGGATGGCGGATGATTTGGACATCCATTTGGTGATCCATCTGGATCCGGTCGTGCGCAACGATCCGAGGATCGATCAACTGCGTCAGTTCGCGGAACAACGAATCGCCGAAGTCGACCCCGCACTGACGCTACACGATTTCCGCGTGGTCTGGGGACGCGCCAACAAGAAACTGATCTTCGACGTCACCGCCCCTTATGCCTGCGCGATGAGTGACACCCAGATCCGTGACGCCATTCTGGACCGGTTTTCCAGCAAAGACCACACCGTACAGCCCGTGATCGTCATCGACCGGGCGCCGATCGAGGTGTGACCTCTTTCTCAAAGCATGGAAAGATCCCTTTACGACTGGTCATGTCCGCGACAAACTCGTACCCCAGTCCCACGTATAGACGTAAAGCGCGGGGATTGCCCGAGAACGTGTCCAGTCGGATCACATCGTATCCCCGCTCCTCCGCGAAGCGTTCGACCCACAACATGATTTTTCTGGCAACACCCCGTCCCTGTTGATCGGGATCTACACACAACCGATGGACATAAAGGACACGACCGGACTTTTTCCAGCGGATCCCTGTGTACTCCTCGGCAGGGCACTCGTTGAGTGTGACCGACGCAGCCAGTCGGCTCTTGTCCTCGACCAACCACAATGATCTTTCCTTGCGATCCGCATCGAGATGCTCAAGTGTCGGATAGAGGTCGTCCCACTGGTCAATCCCCTGCCGGTTCATCGCCGCGATCGCCTCCCGGAACAGCCGCCCGACGGACTTCATATCGGCCGGCTCGGCCGGACGAAACGCAAGATCCCAGGCAGGAACCACTCCCTGCTTCACCATCTTGTCCACGTCAGTATATTGCATCCGCGTCGGGCGGAAGCCAGCGAATGTAGCGCACAAATGCCATCACACGCCGGTGGTCCAGTGCCGGGTATCCGAATCCTGATTCGCTTGCGACTTCGCCAGCGGCACGTCGAAACAAAAGACCCATCTGCAACAAAGCGTCCCACATCTGCTCCGGATCTCCATCCGGCCAGGTACGTGTCAAAGCCGCCCGGAACGCGGGTGAGAGCAAGGCGTCCAGTTTTTTATAGTAAGAACCCACGGAAACGGCATATGTCCGCCGCATCCCGACGTGCCAAGTCAGCATTTTCAACAGTTGCGGACGCACCAGCTGTTCGAGCATGACCCGGGCTCCCGACAGTTGATCGCGCCACAGTGCTTTTGCCACATAGGGCGTGACCCATAAAAACTCGTTGCAGCAGTCGTCGTATTGCTTTTGCGTGGGGGGTTGGACGTGGTAGGTGCTGTCGTCCGGAACCGGAAAGGGTGGAAACAGACCGTCCTTGTCGAGCAGCAACACCCGCAGGCTGTCCTCGAGCACACGTTCCCGCCGGTCGACGCGGACCGCGGTCAAATCAACACGGGTTCCATCGGCAAACTGCATCAGCCAGGCATAACTTGTGCGCGGTTCCTTTGGGTCCCGTTGCGCGGATTCCCCCATATCGTCCGGGGTTTGCATGATCATCAGTTCCCCGAAACGGGACGGCCAGCCGGGATCCAGGACAAAGGATTCCACTTCGGTGACGACATACACGACATCGTAATCCTGAAACGGATCCGGAAAAACACCTGGATCGACCCGGGAGCCGTTGAGTACGACCGCGCGAATCCGGTCCTCCTCCCGGGCAATCTTCGACAGGAGAGCGAGCATTTGCGGTTCCGAGCGGCTGCGTTTGCGTGTCATGCAACTCCCTTTCCACCAGACCCGCGCGCGCGGCGGAGACCCGGTAGCGCTTTATCGCTGATCGATAGGCACATAGGGCGTCCGGCGGGCAAGATTCTTGTATGCCGGGCGGATGATGCGGCCGCCGCTTACCAGTTCCTCCATCCGGTGGATGCTCCAGCCGGAAATACGGGCGATCGCAAACATCGGGGTGAACAGTTCGGTAGGAATGCCCAGCATGTTGTAGAGGAATCCGGAGTAAAAGTCGACGTTAGCGCTGACCCCTTTATATATTTTGCGTTTGTGCGAAATGATATCGGCAGACCGTCGCTCCACCGTGTCGTAGAGTCTGAACTCCGCGTCGAATCCTTTTTCGGAAGCGAGTTTGCGCACATATTCTTTCAGCAGCACCGCGCGGGGATCGGACAGGGAATAGACCGCGTGCCCCATCCCGTACACCAGCCCGGAACGGTCGAATGCCTCTTTTGCCAGAATCCTGTCGATGTAGCAGGATACCTCGTCCTCGTCATCCCAGTCCGACACTTCTTTCTTGATCTTCTCGAACATGTGAACGACTTTGATGTTGGCACCGCCGTGACGGGGGCCTTTGAGCGATCCCAATGCCGCCGCAATCGCGGAATAGGTGTCGGTCGCGGTCGACGTGACCACCCGGGCGGTAAAGGTGGAGTTGTTGCCGCCGCCATGTTCCGCGTGGAGCACCAGCGAAAGGTCTAGCGCATGGGCTTCGGAGGGCGTGTAGGTCCCGTCGGGGCGAAGCAACCGCAGGATGTTCTCCGCGGTGGACAAACCCGCCAGCGGGGGATGGATGTGCAAGCTCTCCTTGTTGTGGTAGTGCGCAAAGGCCTGATACCCATACAGTGCGACAGAGGGAAAGCGGGCGATCAATTCGAGCGACTGGCGCAGTACGTTGGGCAGCGATATGTCGTCGGCGTTGTTGTCGTAACTGTACATCGCCAGCACGCTCCGGGCCAGGAGGTTCATCATGTCCCGGCTGGGGGCCTTGAGGATGAGGTCGCGCACAAAATCGTCCGGCAGGGGTCGGAATCCGTCGACCAGCTCGGTGAACCACTTCAATTCCGACGGGGTCGGGAGATGTCCGAACAACAGGAGATAGGTGGTTTCTTCAAAACCAAAATATCCGCTGGACTGGAAGCCGTGGACCAGATCAAAGACGTCGATGCCGCGGTAGTACAGTTTGCCTTCGCTGGGGATGTAGTCGCCTTCGTCGATGATGTAGGCATGCACGTCGGAGATGTCGGTGAGCCCGACGAGAACGCCCCGGCCGCTGATGTCGCGCAACCCTCGTTTGACTTCGTATTTTGCATAGAGTGCGGGATCGATCTCGCAGCTGGTGCGGATCCGTTCGCTCATTTCGAGCATCAAAGAAGAATCGGGGATCATAAAAAAGCTCCTCTCGGTAGTTCCGTATGCGGCAGCCGCATGACTGCTTGCGCAAGAGGGGATAAAGGGGGAAAGTTCTTGTATTATGCCACGGCAGAGAGTCACACGGCAAATGGTCTCGCCCTGTCCAGCTGTTTGGGCTAATATGGGATGGAACTAAAATAGTGGACGGGAGACTTACATGAAACGGGTTGTTATCATCGGGGCGGGACCGGCCGGGCTCACCGCCGCAAGAGAACTGCTGGAACGAACATCCGACGTCTCGGTGACTGTGCTGGAGGAGAGCGGCGAAATCGGCGGCATCTCACGGACGGTTCGTTATGCCGGCCACCGGATGGACATCGGCGGTCACCGTTTTTTCTCCAAAGATCCGCGTGTAACCGCCTGGTGGCGCGACCGGATGCCACTGCAGGGGGCACCTGCGATGGACGATTTGCGGCTCGGACGCGAAAAACCGCTTGCGCCGGGTGGTCCCGATCCCGAGCGGGAAGACCGGGTCATGCTGATTCGAGACCGGGTGTCACGCATATTCTCCCTCGGCAAGTTTTTCGACTATCCGATCCGGATGAAAGCGCAGACGTTTCGCAACATGGGATTCGTAAGGACCGTCAAGGCGGGGGCAAGTTATCTGCGGGCGGCGGTGGTCAAGCGCCCGGAGCACTCGCTGGAGGACTTCTACATCAATCGGTTCGGCCGTGTGCTTTACGGGATGTTTTTTGAAAAATACACGGAAAAACTCTGGGGGCGGCACCCTTCGGCCATCTCCGCCGACTGGGGCGCCCAGCGTGTGAAGGGACTGTCGGTCCTTGCGATTCTCCGAGATATGCTGGGCAAGGCGACCGGGCTTCGCAAGGGTGAAGTCGAGACCTCGCTGATCGAGCAGTTCTGGTATCCGAAGTACGGCCCCGGACAACTCTGGGAAACTGTGGCGGACGACGTCACCCGGTTGGGAGGCGACGTGCGTACGTTTCACCGGGTCCGTTCCATCCTCTGTGAGGGCGATCGCATTCGGGCCGTCTCCTGCGACACGCCGGGCGGGCTGGTCGAAATCCCCTGTGACGAGTGCATCTCATCCATGCCGTTGAGCGATTTGACCGCAGGGATGCAGGACATTCAAATCCCCGCAGAAGTACTGCGTGTGGCACAAGGGCTTCCCTACCGGGATTTCATCACGGTCGGTCTGCTGGTTCGCAAGCTGGCCCTCAAAAACGAGACCACACTCTCGACACTGGGTGGGATCGTGCCCGACTGCTGGATCTATGTCCAGGAACCCGGTGTCCGCATCGGCAGGATCCAGGTGTTCAACAACTGGTCGCCCTATCTGACACCAGATCCCGAGCACACCGTCTGGATCGGACTGGAGTATTTTTGCCGCGAAGGAGATGCGCTCTGGGAGATGGGGGATGTCCCGTTTGTCGACATGGCGATATCCGAACTCACAGACATCGGAATCATCGACCCTTCCGACGTGCTGGATTCACATCGCGTACGGGTCAAGAAAGCCTATCCCGCCTACTTTGACACCTACAGCGAAATCCAGACCCTCACTGCCTGGCTGGACAAAATTCCCAACCTGTACTGTGTGGGAAGAAACGGCCAGCACCGCTACAACAACATGGACCACTCGATGGTGACCGCGTTCGAAGCTGTCGACGCGCTGTTGACCGGCAATCCCTCGCGCGAACGCATCTGGAACGTCAATACGGAACAGGAATACCACGAGGAGAAAGCCACGTGAGCCGCACACCGCAGCCCCCCGTCCGTCTTTCGCAAGTCATCTCGCTGCTGGTCGGAGCGGGCGCGTTGGCGATCGTTCTGTACGCGGTGGTGGTGGTGGCCGCCGGTGAATTCCACGCGGACTTTACCGACACGCTGTTATGGGCGGAAGCGAGCTGGCACAGCGGGCGCTTGTTCGATCCGATGTTCCATTATGCGGCCACCCTGCCTTTCGGCGGGCAATGGCTGATGCTGCCCTTTCTGCCGCTGTTCGGCGTCGGGATGGCAGCACATACCGCGGGCATGGTATTGTTCACACTCCTGCTGGCCGCCGCGGTCGTGCTTCTGGCCCGCCGATCGCTCGGGTTTTCACCCCTGTGGACCGCACTCGCGCTGGCGTTTGCACTGTTGTCGGTTTCCGGCAGTGAAAAAATGCGGGAACTCTATTGGGGGCACATCATCTATTACAGTCTGGGCAGCCTGTTCCTTACGGTGGGTCTTACACTCGCGACGACGGTGCTCCGGCGGCACACGGCCGACAAACCCCGCTTGGGCGGACCGGATCATCGACGGACCTGGTTCCTGTCGGGAGCCTTCTGTTGCTGGGTGTTCTTGTGCTCGGTCAACGGGCTGCAAGGCATGTTCACCTTCGGGGTTCCGCTGCTGGGGGCGCTCGCACTCGACTGGTTTTTCTCTCCCGCTCCGCGAGGGTCCGCAGAAAAGCTCGCGCACCAGCGCGTGCTGACTGCCGCAGCCCTTTGCTGTTTGATCGGATTGGCCGCGGGCTTGCTGCTGACCCGCCGGATTCCGACCTGGTATACCGACTATTATGCTTCCCTGTCCGCACCCGACCAGTGGATGGAGCACCTTCTCAAACTGCCACGCGACTGGCTGACCTTGCTCGGATACGCACCTGCCCCCAATACGCCGATCGGTTCGCCTGCCGGACTGGGAAACCTGTTTCTCCTTCCGGGCGCGGTGGTGCTGGCAGTGGCGCCGCTGGTGTTGTTTGGCATCCGCGGCAAAATCCGCGAACCGGGGATCCGGCTTCTGGTGTACGCGCATGTCTCTATGGCCGCCGCCCTTGTTTTTGCCTATGTGTTTGGCAACATCTCCAATGTGAACTGGCGTCTCTCCCCGCTGGTGTTTACCGCGGCACTGTGTGCGGCCGCGCTCGTGCGGATCTGGTTTCGCGATCCGAAAACCCGCCGGTTTGCGGCATTGGTGCTACTTCCCGTCGTTCTGTATGGACTGGCCGCGACAGCACAGATCGTGACCACTCCGCCAAACGCACGTGAATCCAACTGGTCTTACCAACTCGGGCAGTTTCTCGAAGACGCCGGACTGGAACGGGGTTATGCCACTTTTTGGAATGCTTCTCCGGTCACTTTCCAGACGGACGCCAAGGTGCGAATCGCCCCGATCGTAATGGAAAACGGTATCCCAAAACCCTACCGATATCAAAGCCACCGTTCGTGGTATGAACCGGCGGCCGGCCAGACACAATGGTTCCTCCTGCTGGATGAAAACGAGTATCGCACCTATTCCACCTTGTCCGCGGACAAGCTCGCCCAGGCCGACCGGCAGTTGGACGCGCCCGACGGATACAGGGTGCTGGTTTACTCGGAAAACTGCATCGACCCCGACGCCTGACAAGCTCCCGCGCGGGCATCCTTGCCACCGGGCAATCCTTCCACAAACGCGCGGATCTCGCGGACCATTTCCGTCTGTTCTTCCGGAGGGATCCAGGCATGCCGAGCGCTGGGGAGCAGCAGGACGCGCGCGTTCTCCCCGATGCGTGCGGCGATTTGCTCCGCGCTGTGGCGGGAGACGGTCTCGTCCCGTCCCGACTGGATCAGCAGAACCGGACAGTGTACCTCACCCAGCCGGCGGCGGACACGGCGCATCACGCCCGGGAGGCGCGAAAAGGCGATCGGCCACAGCAGGTATTCCCAAGGCCCGCGGACCGAGACACCGCGCGCCGACCGATAGGTGCGTACCACCGGATCATCCCTGTCGGGATTCCCCAGTGCGATGCGAAGCGACATGCGAAGCTGAAACGGACTGGACTTAAGCCCCATCGGCGTACCAAGACAAACCACGCCCGCCACCGGGATGCGCGCGGCGGCAGACAAAGCGAGCAGCGCCCCCAGAGAATGGCCGACCAGCACCACTCGAGAGGCGCGCACTAGACTCTCACGCACCTCTTGTTCGACCGCGCGTTCCCACTGTGCCGCGGTCGCGCGGACAAACGCACCTGTCCCCCCGCCGTGGCCCGGCAAGGTCAAAAACCGGATGTCGTCGCTCGTCCGGGCGATATGGGATGCCAGTGGTGCCAGTTGTGCCCCGCTGCCGCAGATGCCGTGGATGAAAACAAACAAGGTGCCTGTCACCGGTTCCCCTTCACTTGAGCAGGTTGGCTTCGGGCAGTTTGCCGGCCCGGCGGCGACTGCGGTGGATAGCGAGCATCACCGCCGTGAAAAGAATCACCAGACAGGCGATCAGACACAGCAGGATCGGGGAATAGGCCCGACCGTGCCCGCCGCTACCGGTCGACAGGTGACGCAGCAGAATTCCCATATACGCCCAGAGGATCACCATACCGTAGACGGCATCCTTGGCCGACAATGTCACCGCAAGAGCGATGCACAGCGTCACGGCCAGCACAATGACGGTCCATGTCTGAGGGGCAATCCCCCATCCGTCCCAGCCGGCCCATACCAGCAGGATGACCATGTTTGCGACTGTGGCGACCGTGATCCAACCCAAGGTGACACGGAAAGCAAGTCGGACAAAAATCTTGTCCGGCAACCGCATCTGCGGCTGGAACCGCTCCATGACAAGATATCCCCAGATACAGCTGCCCAGCAGCAGCACCATCAAAATCATGGAAAGGGCGATCCGGTGGTGATGCCATGCGAACAACCAGGCGATGTTGAGCAGCGCGTATGCGACAAAGGGAGCGGCAGAAGCCCGCACGATGTCCGTCCGGACCCTACACGTCCGCCCGAAAATGCCGAAAGGTGAGGCCACATACAGCCCTTGGAGAATATAGATGACCCCCCAAATCGAGAAGGTCAGCCCGGCAGGTGTAAACAGGTTGGGATAGGCGTCTGAAACCGCACCGGTCGTCGTTCCGGCGAACGGGAGGACGTTGGCCAGCAAATTGACCACCAGCATACCGATCCACGCGACCAGATTGACCAGTCCGATCCAACCAATCCTTTTCTCCGCGACTTCTCCATCCATCCGCGACACCTCCTTGTCTTCGTCAGTATAGCCTTTTTGCCATCCTCACGTCAGGATTGTTCCGCATCGCAACACGCGGCCATCGCAGAGATGGACATCTGCGGACCACCTCTCTTCCCGATCGCAAACCACCGCTTCCTGTTTCCAGTTGGTCTGGTACCCCAGCGTAAAAGGCTCATCATGGCAAAGGCCGACCGGGTGTCCCTCTCGGTAGAAGAGCACGTGGTCGATCCGCTCGGGATACAGGCTTGCGAGCCGGATCCACCGGCGTCCCTGCCAATAGGCGTCGGGCTCGGTCCCCTGAAGGTGGAACTGCTCCTTCTCCGGCGGATCCTCGATCCGGATGCCGGCTGCGCGCGCCATCCGCAGCGCGAAGAACCGATCCTCGCCCGGCGTGATGCCCCAATCCGCGGGCGGTTCCTGTTTGGTGAGGTTGTTGTAGTATCCCCAGGAAGCGCCTGCCCGGACCGCGACGTCCAGATTTCCGATCGCGGGCGAATCCTCGTTACAAACCACCGGGCGACCGGGTGCATACGTGCGCGCTTGTTCAATGATTCGATAGAGGCCTTGGCGGGAACAGCCGTTGCCATGAATCAGCAAGACATCGCTGGCGCGGCAGATGTCCGGATCGACCGACCCGCCCGACCGGCTGCAGCCGGTCGGCACCCCCGCAATCTCGCGTGCCATCCCGATCAGAGAGACCATCCCATCGACTGTCACGATTTGCGGATGTTTCCGTCCGCATCCCGCGGTGAGGTCGTGCTCGTTTGCGACCTCGAGAATGACATTGGTATAGCCCCCGTCCCGCACAAACCCGGCTCCGGTCTGCACCGCGTCGACCACCGCGAGATCGTCCTGGAAACGGCAGGCCTGCGCGGGATAAAACAGGCTCACGATCACCACCATGCCCAGTGCGTCGGCCGCCCGGATCAACCGGTCCATGCGGGCGGCATAGTGCGGGTCGAGCCGCCGGCCGTCTTCTCCGAAGGGGTTGTTTTGGATGGTGGCGTTATCGATCGTAAAGCAGGGACCTCCCCCCTGGAACCCGACCGTGAACCCCAGCAGTCCGTGGTCGTGCCAGGCCGGCAACGCGGCGATCAGCCGGTCGGTATTTTCTTCGGGATCGAAACGATCGAACCCAAACCGCGCATACCGCTCCCGACCATTCAGGTCGTCAAACACGCCCTGGATAAAACGCGCGTTGAGAAGCAACCCGCGGGCGGGAGCGTCGGGCGAGACATCCGTGTAGGTCTCCCGCTCATTGACAAAAAACCGTCCATCCCGGACCGAAAGCACCGTGTTTCCCATACGCACCTCCCGCATTGCGACGTGCCCATCCGCATGAGCGAGCGCTTGTCTTATCTTG
>LSQX01189329.1_pt1 | contig 14762 bp, 9 predicted proteins | sample 654561 | NCBI WGS metagenome assembly LSQX01 (sample SAMN04489861, study PRJNA283612) | anaerobic digester metagenome | isolation source: 4 biogas reactors fed with cattle manure at either 37C or 55C with and... | place: Denmark: Kongens Lyngby | collected 2014
GGCACACCAGCACCCATCTATTCCCCTATCTCACGCACTAGAATGTTTTTAGTATAACATCCATTGTTTTACTTTTCAATAATGCAGTAATCCGCCCGCCGCCGATTGATAGTTGCATTTGGAAACGCCTCCAATGTTAACAGCTATCCATCAGGGAATTGCATACTGGTTTCTCCCATCTCTATTTTAGACAATTATTAAAATCAACAACCGGACCTTGTCTACTTTCAATTGTTAATGTAGACAATAACAAGAATTAAAGGCGGGTCTTGTCTATTTTCAACCTCCAAAATAGACAACTATTATGGCCGGAAATCAAATCTTGTCTACCCGCAACTTCGAATGTAAACAACAATCAGAGTTAAAAGTTAAATCTTGTCTATTTTCAACCTCCAAAGTAGACAACTAGCATGGCGGAGAATCAAATCTTGTCTATTTGCAATTTCGAATGTAGACGGCAATTAAAATCAAACTGTAAATTGTTTGTAGGTATGTTGTAAAAGTGTCTGACACCAAATACAACTTTCTTGTGCCTTTGGTAAAAAAGAGATATACTGACAGGGATAGAGGCGTAAAGTAAACTGTTGCTGACATCAAAATATTTGCTCGGAAAGGAGGGCGGCGCCATGGGTGAAAAAGAAATTAAGTTGACCCAGTTGACTCAGAATGCCGGTTGAGCGGCAAAGATCGGGCCCGATGCCCTGGCACAAGTTTTGTGTCAATTACCCAAATTTGACTACGATCCAAACCTGATAGTGGGCTTTGAAAGCAGCGATGATGCGGCAGTGTACCGGATCGACGACGAAACAGTTCTTATCCAGACCGTCGACCTGTTTCCTCCCATGGTGGACGATCCCTATCGTTTCGGGCAAATTGCGGCTGCCAATGCGTTAAGCGATGTCTATGCTATGGGCGGAAATCCCAAGCTTGCAATGAATATTCTCTGTTATCCGGAGGACATGTCTCCGGAAATTGTGAAAGAAATTTTGCGTGGAGGCTATGAAAAGGTCATGGAAGCCGGAGCTGTCGTTGCCGGCGGTCACAGCCTCAAAGATCACGAACCGAAATACGGACTATGCGTTACCGGTTTCGCGAAGCCTGGAGAAATTTTGACCAACAGCAACGCAAAGGCGGGAGACCTGCTGATCCTGACAAAACCGTTGGGAACAGGCATCCTAAATACCGCCGCAAAAGCGAAACTCGTTTCCAAGGAAACGGAAAAAGCAGTAGAAGTTTCTATGGCAATGCTGAATAAGAAGGCTTGCGAAATCATGAAGCGTTATCCGGTTAACAGCTGCACCGATGTGACGGGCTTCGGACTATTGGGACATGCTTATGAGATGGGCGCCGGCAGCGGCGTCACCATCCAGCTTGACGCCGCCGCCATGCCCCTGCTCCCCGAAGCCAGGGACATGGCCAGGATGGGAATCATCCCTGCCGGCGCCTACTCCAACCGGGCATTTCTGGAAGGCAAGCTTAAGATCGAACCCGGCGTTCCCCTGGACCTGCTTGATATCATGTTCGATCCCCAGACCTCCGGCGGTCTGCTTATCGCCGTTCCCGAAGAACATGCGGCCAAACTGCTTGCTGATCTGCAATGCGAGATCCCCGCAGCTGCCATCGTCGGCCGGATAGTCCCGCCGGAAAACTACATCATCCATATTGAATAACCGGCGAACCATAGAACCGTACAATCCACATCACATGAAATGAGACGGGTAGCGCCAAAGGCGCTCCCTTGATAGATATCAAATAATTTCTCACGGTGACAATATTATAATTTTTGATTAACAGACAGCAGATTACTGGCAAAAGTACTTGCCTCAATTCGAAGGACCAACGGAATGGAAAAAGCATGAAGCCCAATCGAATAAATAAACCAAGATAGGAGATAAGCCATGTGGGAATATAAAACCGAAACCTTCAGTTCAATCTTTGACACTAAAAATTCATTAAAAGAAAAATGCGATGCCGTTCTTGAAAAATACGCAAAGGACGGTTGGGAACTCGTAAATTTTCAATGTATCGGCGCTTTCGGTTCAATCATGATATTGATTTTCAAAAGGCAAAAATAAAAAAAGAATTCCGCGCCTGCTTGGGACTCTATGATTTTGCTCATAGAGTCCCTTTAAAATTAATAATAGCTTTGAACGCTCAATCGCGCAATATCCGTTCTATTGCATCGATGGCATATTCCACTTCTTCCACAGTATTCTTGTGTCCGAAGGCAAACCGCACGGTGCCCTGGGGAAAGGTTTTCAGAGTCCGATGGGCCAAGGGAGCACAGTGCAAACCGCATCGGGTCATGATCCCAAACTCCTCATCAAGGCGAAAGGCCACTTCCGCATTGTCCATGTTCAGGAAATCCAAGGAGACAATGGGGCACCTTTCCTCTTCTGCAGGAGGACCTACCACCCGCACATCGTCCCTGCCCTCCAATGCTGACATAAACAATCTGGCCAGCTTCAACTCTTCAGCCCTTATGGCATCAACGCCCTTCTCCGCAACGTAATCCAACGCGGCGGACAAACCTATGATTCCGGGCAAATTCAAGGTTCCCGGCTCCAACTTGTCCGGAAGGAATTCAGGCATAACCACGGAATCGGAACGGCTTCCGGTGCCGCCGTCTATTATCGGAGAAATCTCTTCGGCCAGACTTTCATCCAGCAGCAAACCGCCGATTCCCTGGGGCCCAAGCAACCCCTTATGCCCCGTAAAGGCAAGCCCGTTTATATTCATCTCTTTCATATGAATGGGGAAAACCCCCGCCGTCTGCGCCGCATCTACAATAAAAAAAATGTCCCGGTCCTTGCAAATCTTTCCAACCTCCGCAACGGGCATCAGGGAACCGCAGACATTGGACCCATGAAGCATGACCACAGCTTTCGTATCATCATACCTGATCTGCTCCTCAAATTGATCAAGATCAAGGCGACCCTTCTCATCACATTGGGCAATCCTTAAATGCACACCCTTTCGCTTTGCCGTTTCAACAGGCCTTGCCACCGCATTGTGCTCCATAGAGGAGATGACCAACCCATCGCCTGCATTAAGCAACCCGTGGATGACGTAATTCAGGCTGAAGGTTACGTTGGGCGTAAATATCACATTGCTCTCCCTGTCAAACCCAAAAAAATCCCGCAGCTTTTCCCGGGTATCCAATATCCTTTCCGCCAGATCATAAGAAGAGCGATAGCCGCCTCGACTCACATTGAAGCCCGCGTTCTCAATATACTCAAACATAGCCTGGCCAACACCCGGAGCTTTCGGGAAAGATGTACTACCGTTATCCAAGTATACTCGTCTCATTTTATGCTGTCTCCTCTACGGCAATAGTAGCAAATCAATAACATGAATTCAAACAGTATAGGATTCTGCTATATGAATCCGGCTCCGTATAAACGCTTTATATATTACAAACTCCTGCTAAATTCCACCGCTTCTTCCGCTGCCCGTTGAGGGAAAAACTCGTGAAATATTTTATAATATAAAAACTCCTCCTTACTCCTGAGCTTATGGCCAGCCTCAGTTACACGATTCTTTTCAAACTCTTCATCGCTGATCTTCTCCTCGGCCACCTGAGCCATCAAGTCGAAGGACCCTGCCCCTATGCTGAATTTCTTCTTCTTCCTCGAAACGATCTCCCGGGGCAGCAAATGGCTGAAAGCCTTTCTCAGAATCCACTTCTCCTGGCCCGAAGGTCCGTATTTCATTGAATCGGGAATCCTCAGGGCAAAATCCACCAGATTCAGATCCAGGAAAGGAACCCTGGCCTCCATCCCGAAAGCAGCCGCCATCCTATCTCCTCTTTGCAGTCCGGTGCTGTGCAACGTTTCCAGCAAATAGTATGCTTCCGACTCTCTCTCCTCTTCCGACAGGTTTTTCATATAGGGGTAACCGCAGAACAGCTCGTCGGCTCCTTCCCCGGAAAGCACCACCTTGCCGGGCTCCGATGCCATCCTGGCCAGAAAATAGTTCGGGATGGAACTCCGCACCAGCGCGACATCATAGGATTCAAGGTGATAGATGACCGTAGGCAGCACTTCCAACATTTCTTCCAAAGTGTAAACGTATTCATGGTGCTTCGTCCCGAGATATTTGGCACACATACGTGCATGAAGCAGATCTTCGCTCCCCTCCATGCCTACGGCAAAGGAATCCACCCCGTCCCACTCCTGCGCAGTCAGCGCCGCTATGATGCTGCTGTCCAGCCCGCCGCTCAGATAGACGCCGAGGGGGTGGCCGCGCTCGATTCTCTTGTTTACCGCATCCTCTAACAGCTCCTGCAATCCCGATTTGGCCTCTTTGAGATCTTCGATAGTTTCCACATTGACAAGCAGCTTATCCGGTTCTTCATTTTCTGCCGGATTTACAGGTTCGGAAAAACTGTGATATCGAACAAATTTTTCCCCCCGGTCTGCGCGTTTGCTTGCGTAATAATAACTTCCGATAGGAAACTCCATAAAATCCGGAGTAATGTCTGACAGCGCTTTAAACTCTGAAGCAATGCAAACTATTTCCTCATTTTCACTGATATATAAAGGTTTCACGCCCAAGGGATCGCGGGCGATGAAAATTTCACCTTTCTCCTCAGAATTGACGCTCAAGCCGGCATCTTCTCCCGGTTCACCCAGGTTTGACTCCCTTCCGATCTCATGATTTGTACTGTAAACCGCAAATGCATAAGCGCCTTCTAATTTATGTACACATTCTTCACCCAGTTCCTCGAATAAATGGAGCACTACCTCTCCATCCTGGTTCGATGAGAAACGATGCTTTCGCCTAAGCATTTTTCGAATCTTCGGCGCGTCATGAATCCATCCGGTGAACAGAATCTGCAAGGAACCGTTTTCATTTGAAATGGGTTTTGTCGGCCTTCTATGCCTGATGTTTTCTATCATCCTGCTCAGATCTCTGTTTCTTTGTTTGCCGTGTCGCCTGCTAACTCCCGACAAGCTTCGATTCAACTGGCGCTTTGGCCCGCTGAAACCACTCAATTCATTCGGTCCTTTTGGTCCTTTCGACGGTTTTAACGTGTAGATGTGAGCAATTCCTCCCATAAAGGTACCTCCTTAATATATGTGATTTCCTTAGTAAACAGAGTCATGAAGCAGAAGATCCTCCAAAAAAAACGGACAGGGGGTTATTAAGCCCCCTGTCCTCCGACCCCGTATATACTAAAATCATAATGAACTTAAGATGTTTGCCAACCTCTCCTTTTCTGATATTCTATGCTCGTCTTCCCTGCTCCATGCATGGATTCCGCCATCGATGCAGCGGGTCTCCAACCGCCCGGCGGCATAGGGATTTCCTTTTAAATGAGGGGCATCGAGAATTCCTATGCGAATAGCCTCCGCCAGTACATCCGGGTCAGTGAGCGGATCCGTTTCAACATTACCGTCCTTCACCGGATCCTTCTTCCCGTCTTTCTCCATCCTCTTGCCCAGCTGTGTAATAGCATCTAAAATTTCGGAAGCTTCCTCCAACAATTGGTCTCTGCGTGCGATAACCGCAGGATCCGCCAGGGAATCCGCGTTGCCCGTAAAGCAATTCCTGATAACCCCCTGGACGATCTCACAGCTTTCGATCACGTCCGGCGCCTCAGCAGCATGGTCGCCTTCGCAATACCCCACCACGTGTATAATATGGGGCTTGATCTGGAGCGCGTGCACTGTAGAAGCCGCAAGCTGGCCCTTAGCCACGTTTTCTCTCGGAGACAGGTGCAGGAGGCCTGCCCGCGCCTGCCTGTATGAAGTGAAATCTTTATCGTGAAGGGATTCAATCAGCATGATCTTCGCCAGCATCTTGGCCAAGTCCATAGCCGGTGTAATCATAGGCGGCGAATTGAACATATATTGAGCTACGTAATGCTTGACTCCCATGGCTTTCGCATTGTAAGCCGCAAGGTATGCCATGACCACGGCAATAGCATCGTGGGCATCCCTGAGGCTCCAGTGATGGGCCTCATTAACCTCCAGCGGTATGTCATTTTTACCGTACCAGCGCATGGCTTCCTGGTTTTCCCGGATGGCTTCCACCGGCGTCCGTTTTGATCGGCCGTCAAGCACGCTGTACCAGCAGAGGGGCACCGCTCCCCAGGCGTTGTTTATGGTCTCCCGCGACATCTCCGCCCAGGCTACCAGATCCCTGGTGCCGCTGTAGATGCGCAACATGGGATAGTTGCCTTCCCGGCTCGCCTCCTTGAAACCAATCAGATCCTCTTTACTGCGTATGGGAACACCTCCCGCGCCGCTCTGCATCAGGTCCATCTCTTCCGGTCTGAAAAAAGATTCCTGAGCGTTTTGATCCGGCGCTATGGAGATGACATCCAACACACCGGCCTCCGCAATGGTCCGGATGCCTTGCCTGGTTTTTTCAAGATCCGGCAATCCGAAGTGATGGCGGAGAATAGGCGCCGGCTGAGAAGATTCAATCCTTTCAAGAAGATTGTCGCTATACCTTCTCACCGTGCAGTTTCCTGAGCTGCAGCCCAAAAACTCCATGATGTCTGAAGTGTTTTCCAATCCGGTAAAGCAGCGTTCGAATATTCCCGCTTTCTCCGCGACACGACAAACCGGCGGCGTTCCGCCGAAAACAAACCTGTATTTCTTAAGGGCGTCTTCTCCCATTTTTGCCTTAAAATCCTCGATGAGCTTTCCTGCCACTTCCGGCGTAAGCCGGAAACTAAGCCCAATAATATCCGGATCAAACTCTTTAATCTCGCGTATAAACTCGTCTACGGGAACGGCCGCTCCGAGAAACCGGGTCTCATATCCCAATTCCTCAGCCAGCGTCAGGAATCGCACCACGCCTGCCACGTGTACACAATTTCCCATGGCTCCTGCAATTATTTTCCCTTTCATGGCGATTCTCCTTCCGTTGTTTCTTTTCAAAGTGCGGCCTTCTCTTGCCGCTATCTTAGTTGTTGCTAACTTAACTGATCCTTATTCCTTCTATGATAAAGGTGCGAAGTTCTTTAAGCGTCATGCCCGTAAGCCCCATCCTCTCAAGCGTTCGCCCGCAGGCCCAGTAATCTTTCTGGTGGAGTATGGAACCCAGAAGGATAATGGCATCGATGGTGGGCGTAGGTACATCGCAAAATCTTCCCAAGGATGCTATGGGGACCAGGCTCATAGGCACGTCTTCCGTTATGTATCTGTGCAAAATGGTCTTCGGCGCCATAATGCCGTCATATCCCCGGTTGTTGAGCATGGCTTCGAAGAGCGTACGTCCCGCCGCATCATAGGCTATATACAACCATTCCCTTGCGGTCATTGCCCTAAATCCCAAAGCCTCCGCAACAGCAATGCGCTCCTTATCCATATTTTCCAATATCAAGGAAACCGACGCCGTTATGCCTTCAGTATAATACTCGAAATCACCGTTGGTGCTCTCGATCCTGGCTGCATTAAGCACGGTGACCGCCGGGTGGAAAATGGAACCGATGTTATCCAGGCTGGTCTTCATCACATTGTCCCCCGGTATAAACTGGGGTAAGGCTGTGCGAAGCACTTTCACCACATCGGGAGTGCGGTGAGCGGGAATGGCGGCTACAGGAACGCTGTTTTTAATGCGGAAAATCTGAGTCTGAGCCGGGTTGATTGACCGGCTGGCATAGAGCAGCGTCTGTGCTTCGCATATCACTACGTCTGCCTTGCAATTCTTTTCCCGCAAAACGTTGACCACTTCCAGCGCCCCGCCGGTTCTGCCCGGATTCAGCACGACGATCTGGCCGTCCTCCAGGTGCGGAGCCAGCTGTTCAGCAATGAAGCCGTGTCCGGTAGCGGGGAGCACTACCATTATAACATCTCTTCCCTCAATTGCCTCTTTAATATCGGAAGTTACGATTTTCAATTCCGCAAACCCGCGAGGCAGGTTTTCACCGTTAGACAGGATCTCGATCCCTCCGCCTTCCTTGATGGCCCTGATCCTGTCTTCGCTGCGGTTGTATAGACTCACATCTATTCCGGACAGGGAAAGATGCCCGGCCATGGCCGTTCCTCCGTGCCCTCCGCCTAATACGGCAAATTTATACTCCTTTTTTCCCAGTATATCCATTGATGTCTCCTTCAATCTCCTTTGTCGCTCCGCCTCGTTGCTCTTTTGTGCCATTCTTTCCATTTAAAGGATTTAATGGTAGTCATAAAAGAGTTGATTGGATTGGAGTATTAAAATTTTAATGCTTCAACGAATCAAAATATGTTGCTTTATAAGGTGCTCTAAATAATGGGGAAAAATATAGAACGTATTATAAACGCATTTTCTGTAGTAAAAGAATTATAACATTGCATTTCTGAAAATTCAATAAACAAACTTTTTATTTCAGGCGATCAAAAGGGACAGTCCCTTTTGATCGCTCCTTTTTATCGCCTGTTATTTCAATACTTTGCTGTAATAGTCGAACTCAAGTATTTTGGCGGAGTACTCGAATGCGTTATTCACGCGCCTGAGGGTGTTCCTCGCATATTCGTCCCCCGCATTTACCCCCGGATTGGGCGTAAACATATTCTCTGACGCATCGTACCTTCCCAAATCGGAAATCCAACTGCGATCGTTAAACTCCACCAGCCCCGGAGACGGTGATAGTATATCCTGCCCCACAAGAAATCGGGAATCATAATCCAGCCCCATCAGATTGGCCAGGGTCGGCATCACATCCACGCTGGAACAGACCTTATCCACTTCAACGGGTTCCTCCATGGAAGCGCTCCAGATAATCAGAGTGCTCTTGAATTTCTCAAACTTTTTCTCCAGCTCATATCCGGCAAGCTCGTTCATTTCTTCATCGGTGAGCCCGTAGGGATAATGATCGCCGGAAAGCACTATGACCGTATTTTCCAACTGGCCCGCAGCCGTAAGCTGCTCAATGAGATAGGAAACCGCCAGATCAAGTTCTACGTTGCACGCAAGGTATGCCTTTGCCGCTTCCGAATAGGGAAGATGCTCCACTTTGGATTTATGCCTCAACGCCATGGAATTACCGTAGAAATTGTAATTCAGATGCCCGCTTACCGTCATGTAATATGTGTGAAAAGGTATGTTTTTCAGATCTTCCGGCAGGGTAACCTGAAGCATTTCCAGGTCGGATTCCGGCCAGATCTCTGTTACCTTGAGCCCGTTTCCCAACCCCTTGTATTCATAACCCAGATTGGGATGGGATTTGTGCCGGTCATAATAACTGTAATAGTGATTATGGTAAGCTTTGCATGTATAGCCTAATGGAGTAAGCATGTTGCCGAAGCCATAAGGCATGTAATTATCACCGGAACGCCTGAAGCTCCAAACTCCGGATTTGGGCAGGAGTCCCGTCAGGGTTACATACTCACCGTCGCTGGTAGACACGCTCCACACCGGGTTGTAGAAGTTCTTAAAAACAAATCCCTCTTTTGCCAGGCGGCAAAGGGTTGGCGTAACGGTTTCATCCAATGCCAGGCTGGAAAATGCCTCTCCGACAAACCATACCAGGTTTTTGCCCTCAAACATGCCCGTGTACTCGTTCTTCCTGGTCGGCGGCACCCTTTTGAAATACTCATGCATATCCCGTATCACAGCGTTGGTCTCACCGTCAATGAGAGCATCGAAATCGATCTCCAGTACATTATAGCCGTATTCGATCTCCTCCGGTTCTTCCGGTTGCTCCGGCTCCGCCTGTTCCTCGGGCAACGGGTTCCCTCTTCCATCCTCTCTTTGACCGAAAAGCAGGTATTTGGCATCCAGTCTCAGAGTCGTTACAACGCCGAAATTGGATACGGAAAGGTTCGGGACAAAGGCTTCCCGGTATAGATAGCGCACCGGCATAATACCGGAGCTGTTGTTGTATATCAAAATAAACGCGATCAGATAGCAGAATGCGGTTCCGAAACCCAAGCTGAAGAGAACATCTCTGGATTGGCGCCCTTTCGGCGTCATCCGGTCTCCCGCCAAAAGGAAAACTAAAATCGGCAGGAGCAGGAGCACTATATAAAGCATACTGTTCTTAATCCCATCGAAAGTCGCCGACCAGAATTTCGTAATAGCATCGGTTCCGACAAAGAGGGAATAAAGAGTCCCAAAGGTTTGGAACACTTGAAAGTACACAATCTGTGCGATAAAAAGCAGGGTGAACAACGTCAATAAAACTACTGTCACAACCTCATTGGTTTTAGGTTTCCACAGGCTGGCCAACAACGAACAACCCAGACCGACGGAAACAGAAAAAAGACCTGTGTAGAGGAGAGCCTCTTTTGAAGTCTCATCAAAACAAGCCATCTTTACGATAATTTCCATATAAAAAATTGCAGCAGGAAAGAACAAATACAGCGGGTTCAGATTCTTGAGAATCACGTCCTTTATCCTGTTCGTTCTCCTGCGATTATAATGTGTTTCGGGCATTGTTTTTTCCTCGCCGGTTAAAGAATGTAGGTCAAAAATTGTTCTTTTCCAATCGTACCAAAATCAATCCCCCTCTTCAAGAGTCCATATTTTGCAATGATACGCCAAGGCGGCAAGATGTGACAGGGAAAAGGATTTGTGTTCCTTTTCCCTGTCACACTTCCTTTATATTTTATATATTTATATCAGGTTTTTATCAATATATTTTGTCAGTCTTCCCAGGCAGTTGACATAGCATCCGTACTCATTGTCATACCAGCCGAATATCTTTGCATGGGTAACGGGCAGATTCAAATCCTGTGAAGTATCGATGCCATAGTTCCTGAGAGTTTCCGCATCCAATGACAGGAAACCGGTCCGGGTATGGTTTTCATGCCCTTCGATGATGACTGCCGCTTCTTTGCCCATCATATCCGTTGAAACGTTTTGATCTTCACTGTATAAAAGCAGCCCCTTCTGCGCTCCCGCAGCCGCCTTGCGATAGAGATCGTTGAGGAAATCCCGGTGGATTATGGGATCGCCGTTATCCGTAAGCTCGGTGCGGAAAGTCAGATTGAGGGAAATCAATGAAACCGTACTTGTGGGCACCCGAATGGAGTCCGCCATGAAACCTACTCTCTTGATTTCCGGCAAAATTTCTTCAAGAGCAATGGCTGCTCCCGTAGTGGTGGGAATAATGTTATTGAAGACGGATCGATTTCTGCGCAAATCTTTTGTGCCTGACTTGGGAGGCGCATCCAAAATGTTTTGGTTGTTTGTCGCCGCATGAACCGTCGTCATGGACGCGGTGATAATCCTCGATGTCTCCTCCGTATCAAGCAACGGTTTCATCATATGGGCCAGTGCCGTAGTGGTGCAGCTCGCCGCGGAAATGATGTGATGCTTCATCGGATCGTATACGAAGTGATTGACACCGTAGACCAGCATCACGCTGTCTTCCGGCATTTTTTGAGAGGAATTGGCAAGTTTGAAAGGAGCGCTGGCTATGACCTTCTCTGCGCCCGCTTCCAAGTGGCCCCGCAGGCTCCCCTTGGGATGGTCCGCAGGAAGAGTGGGGTCGAGAAACTTCCCGGTGCAATCTATGACAACGCGCACACCGTTCTTTGCCCAATCTATATCTCTCGGATTCCTGGCTTTTTTCAACACCTTTACCGGAATGCCTTCCATCTGAATGATGCATTCGGACTGGTCCAGAACCTTTACATCGCAGCTTTTTCCGGAAAAACCGTAAAGGAATCGATCCAGTGTTCCATAAGTGGAATCCGTGGTAAGGTATTGCACGATATCGTCGATTCTCTTTCCGATTTCTCTGCCGGCATTGATGACGATGCCGTCATAATGCTTCATGTTGATATGATTCCAAAGGGTTAATTTGCCGATACGGCCTACGCCGTTGATCCCCAATATGCGCTTATTGGGTAAATTCATGTCCATTTTATCCCTCCTATAACGCTTTGTTCTGCGTCGAATTGTATATTATACCTTTTGGAACGCAGGGTTGCTCTCCCGCTCGATGGCTACGCGCTGCGTGCCGTACGATTTAGACGGCCCGTCCTGCCCGGTTGGCACTTGCTTGTACTCGCCGGAGCGCAACCCTGCGCTCCAAAAGTTTTATACGGCTTTATATTTTTTACAGCAAATAATTAAAAGTTCAATTACATCTCAGTTTGGATTTCGTAACGCCCTTCATACACATTTCCTAAATCACCGTCAATGGAGATCTCATCCCCCGGGCCGAACACGTGGCCGTTTAAGACGCATATCTTTTTCTCTTCGTTTACGTGAAGACCCTTACAGTTAACAATGCATATCTTCCCAAGTCCCGCCGCCGCTACCGCCGCATGGGACGTGGTGCCGCCCTTTCCCGTAATCAATCCGTCGCAATTGAAAATTAACGGAATGTCATCGGGAACCGTATCCGGCCTCACAAGGATCACCTTGTTGTCCGGATCTGCTTTCTTAAGCTCTTTAAGATCATCCATATCGAAAGCTATGACGCCGGAAAGAACACCGCTGCTGACGCCTATCCCCCGCCCCACAAGCTTCATCTCATGCCCGGCCTTAGCAAAGGAAGTGCCTGCTTCCTGCTTTTTGAAGTTCTGGTTTCTCGTCTGCAGGATATACAGATCTTGCGGGTCATCCGACTCAAAGGTAAACTCTATCTCCTGGTGAACAAACCCGTACTTCTCGATGAGCTGGGTGGCGTAATCAAGCAGAGCTTCATATATTCTTGGAAACGCGGATTCCAGCGAAATACTGCTATCAGTATAATATTTCTTACGTTGGTACTCCGTAATGGGAAGAGTGTTAACCAATCCCGCCACTACGTCTTCACCCTGGCTGCACAGCGCGAAGTCGCCGTAAAGGTTTATCCCTGAATGCCCGTTAAACGGACTGTTGGTGAACACCACTCCGGTTCCCGAGCTGGTGGACAGATTACCCAGAGCCATCTGCTGAACCAGCACGGCGGTGCCCCATTCATCTGCAACTTGCATGTGGTTGCGGTAATATATAGCGCTCTTTGACGACCAGGAATCCAGCACGCTGATAATGGCCTGCTTCAACTGAAGGAAGGGATCTTCCTCGATATGAATGCCTCGGTCGATGAGAAGCCGCTTGTAATCGTATGCGATTTCCTTCATCTGTTCCTTTGTGAACTGAATCTTAAGATCCACGCCCCACCGCTCTTTATGGCCCAAAATGATGCGGTCAAATGTGTCTCTTTCGATGCCGTATGCCATTCCCCAACTTTGAAGGAATCGACGGTAGCAGTCCCAGGTCGTCCATCCGCATCCCTTTTTACGGCTCAGCCTCTCCGCAATCTCGTCGTTCATGCCTACATTCAAAAATGTCCTCATGGCTCCGGGCATGGAAATGGACGAGCCGGACCGCACGGAGAAAAACAGCGGATTGTCGGGATCCCCGTATTTCTTTCCCGATACTCTTTCAATATCCTTTATATTATTTTCGATCTTCCTATCAAATTCACTGCTGATGTGGGGATGTCTGAAAATCGTGTCCTTATGCCTGAACACCTCCGTAGTCAGCACGAATCCCGGCGGTACGGGGAAACCGTAGCGAATAAGCTTTTTCAGGAAAAACGCTTTAGCTCCCAGGAAGACGGGATTATCCATCTCTTCGGAAGTTTCGTTCAGCCTGCTGAAGGTAAGGTCCGGATCAAAAGTCATCATATTCTCAATAAACGAGTGCGGATAGGTATCCAACATGCCTCGGAGATTGCTCAATGTGGTGGTGATGAAATTGTCCAGATCCTGCACTAAAAACGCGGATGCCAGATTATCCCTCAGGAACTTTTCCGATTCCATGTAGTAGAACTGTCGCTTCTCCACATCAGACCATTCCTTCGGAGCGGGATAAAGCTGGGGTATGATTCGTTTCAGCGAGTTTTCATAAACATCAAAGAAGTATTCATTAATAATCTGCTTGATGTCCTGGGCCATGAACTGGAAAATATTTATGTATTGATCCAGGGAAAAGCTTGGGGAAGTCAAGCTGAATTTAAGCATATCGATGTGGGAATTAAGTCCCGGATTGTAAATGCCGTCAAGCGCAAGACCCTCGCGGAATAGTTCCAGCACATCGTAGATATGTCGAAACGTCTTTGCCGTTATATATTCCAGGTTCACCGAATTCAACAGTTCAACCATGAGCTTGGAAGCCGTCTTTTCAAGACGGAACATCATGCCCAGCGACTCGAATTTGGGCTCGATATATTGGCCGTACATGGAAGGAATGCCCGCCGCAATGTGACGTTTATAATAGATGTTCTCCAGTGCTTCGCTGGGTTCGGGATCCAGTATGATCTCCTTCAGTTTATTCATTAAATCATAGATCTGAAGTACGGCTTCTCTTGGCCTGTTATTTTCCAGGTTTTGCTCAAGTCTTGCCAGTTCTTCATCGGTACATAGCCTGCTGTTCCTGACAACGGAAATCACATCATCGGTCTCCAGAGAATACTTTTCCAAAAGCAGGTTGTAGACTTGGAAAAGATAAAGCACCCGCTTTTTATGTTGTTCGGTTCCGATGTTAATTTGAGAAAGAGCTTTTTCGATCTCCTCCGTATCTGCGGAGAGCAGTTCTTCAGGGGTGGTTTTCATCCTGTCGCAAAGCTCTTGCATGATCTGATGAACGGGAACAAACCACTCATTTCCCTGATCCAGCCATTCGTAGACATCCTGGGGAATCAGGCCCTTCAGCTGCTCTTTGTCGCCGTCATACCAGTACTCGATGATCTTTCTCGTGAGCAGTATATGGGTATTGTTGCTCTCCGTATGGGTCTGCTTTCTGAGGAAATGGATGAGCCTGTCCTTTCGCATGGACAGTTCGTCTATGGCGGTAGAAACCTCTCTCAATTTTCCTTCCGCGCCGAT
>LSQX01383034.1_pt3 | contig 14760 bp, 13 predicted proteins | sample 654561 | NCBI WGS metagenome assembly LSQX01 (sample SAMN04489861, study PRJNA283612) | anaerobic digester metagenome | isolation source: 4 biogas reactors fed with cattle manure at either 37C or 55C with and... | place: Denmark: Kongens Lyngby | collected 2014
TACACGGAAAGAAGACGCTTTGCAATCAAGGCTGATCGCGTGATCAACATGTAACGCAAACGTAATAAAGCGGCTGCACCCGCAGGTATCAGCCGCTTCCAGGCCGGAAAGAGACATGAGATGCGGCAATGCCGCTTATCCTGTTACCGGTATTTATTTTTCAGACAGGTTACGATCAAGCGATATGCTGAGCAGGACACCCAGCGCAAAATAATTGACGATCATGGCTGATCCGCCCAGGCTGACAAACGGCAGCGGTATGCCGGTAATAGGCAGCAGACCGAGGCACATGCCCAGGTTTTCCACATAATGGAAAGCCAGCCAGGCAGAAAAACCCACCACGGTCAAGGCCGCGGCCGGGCGCCGTTCATGGATTTTGGATGCGACATACAAGGTCCGGGCAAGAAAAAAGAAAACAAGCACAAGCAGCGCGGTGGTCCCGATAAAGCCCATATGCTCAGAAACCGCTGTATAAATAAAATCGCTTTCTTTGACGGGGACATATACGGTCGCGTTCTGGTTGCCGGCCAGACCGCCCGAAGCGATGGCTTGCCGCGCCTGCATCAGATGAAAGGACGCTGCAGGATCATGTCCCGGGTATAGAAAAGTCAGAATTCGATTCTTCTGAAAATCCTCAAAATAGAAAAACCAGGCCAGGGGTATCAACGCCACCAGGCTGGCCAGGCCCAGCAGAATATAGCGCCAGCGTATCCCCCAGGTAAAGAGCATGCAGACAAACATGAAGATGATCACCATGGCTGTCCCGAAATCAGGCTGTTTCATAATCAACAGCAGCGGTACACCGAGAAGCGCGAGCAGAATCATGCTTCCCTGCCAGTAGCGCTGCTTGGCGCTCATCCATTCGAAAACCAGGGCTGTTGTCATCACCAGGCCGATCTTGGCCAATTCAGAGGGCTGAAATGAACCGATCAACGGCAGGTTCAGCCAGCTGTCAGCGCCCCACGTCTCTTCCATGCTGAAACCGTCGACCAGCACATAGACCAGCAGGAGAATGCTGGCAGCATAGACAGCCCAGGCGATCAGACGCATCGTCGGCACTTCGATGACACTTAAGATCAGGGCGATCAGGATACCGGCCAGCACCGCGCCCAGCTGGCGGTAAAAAGAGGTTGTATAGGCTTCAGCGAATTTCTCGATCAGGACCAGGCGCAGCACATACAGGCCGATCAGGGATATGATCAGAACAGGCACCAGCATCCAGTAGTCCATGATGCGGAAATAGGTCTCTTTCTTCAGTTGTTCAAAACCTGTTTTGGCCATGTCAGTTTTTGTTCAGGCCGCTTCCATCCGGCGGTGTGGTCTTGCTTTCCGGTGGTGTAGCCTTGATTTCCGGCGGCGCATCTGTCATCTGTGCGGATTCGGCAGCCCCGATCGCTGCCTGCTCTGCCGCCGCTTCAGCGGCCACAGGCATGTCATCATCCGTGATCTCAACAAAATCAGCAGTAGTATCTCCTGTTTCCGGAGCAGCTGAGTCATGGACACCTTCATTGGTATTTTTATCGATCGGTGCGTCACCGACAAGTGCCTGCATCAAGGCGCGGTTTTTCTGTCTGCGACTAAGAAAGAGCAGCAAAACCAGTGAGGTTACGGCCATGAGTGCTGACAGAAGCATAGAAGCACGAACCGCCGTACCCGGAATCATCAGAGGATCGGTGCGGATACCTTCAACAAAATAGCGAACCAAACCATACAGCAGAAAATACCAGAGCATGGTTTCACCGGCGAATGTTTTGCGTTTGCGAACACGTAACAACCAGGCGAAAATCAGCAGGTTCGCCAAGAACTCGTAAAAAAAGGTCGGATGCACCGGAAGGGTTGGGTTGAGTCCCGGAATATTGGTCACCGTTCGCAGATAGGCTTCAGTCTGGGCGGAGTACATGCCCCAGGGCAGGCTTGTGTTGCTTCCGAACGCTTCCTGGTTGACAAAATTGCCCCAGCGACCGATCGCCTGGCCAAGCGGTACGTAGACCGCAAGGAAGTCCAGCAGAGCAACCACACTGATCTTTTTCACACGTGTAACAATGAGAATGGCGATTATCCCGCCGATGACACCGCCATAAAAAGCCAGCCCGCCGTCGCGGGTGCTGAAGATGCGCCGCCAGTCCCGGGAAAAATAATCCCATTCCAGCACGACATAATAAAGCCTTGCCATGATGATCATCAACGGGATGATCACGATGAACGTATCCATGATGTCATCCGCTTTCAAGGAAAAGCGAGGAGCATCACGCATAGCGAGGAAAAGGCAGAGCAACAGCGCCACGGCAATCAGCAGGCCATACCAGTACACCGGCCAGCTGAATATTCTGAAAGCAATACGGCTGACCGGCAGATCAAAGATGCCTAGTCCGGGAAAGTCAACCAGAAAATCAGGTTGCATGGGGCATTCACCTCCGGGATTCTATGATGGCTGTTGTATAACAGCGCGGATCACACAGGCAGGTCATCAGCTGCATAGCTTGTCTGACATCAATCTTATCATAGATGGCCGGATAATCGAAGAGGTCCAATCCCAGCAGGTTGCTGCGGGCCTGGGCAAGCCCGGCCTGTTCGACCGAATCAAGCATCCGTACAATATCACCGGCCGCGGCACGCTTCTGTGCTTCAAAAATAGTCGTGTCAAGGCCCTTGCGGCAGCTGGCGATCAAACCGGCCTGCAATTTTTCGGCTGCCTCGGCAGGGCGCTCTGATTCGCCGCCGCAGGCTATAAAGGAGAAACTGGTGTCATCAGCCAAATGGTAGGAAAAGGAGTCATTCAGCAGACCCTCATGATAAAGCTGGTCATAAAGCGGCGAGACAGCAGATAACAGGGTGTCCAGAACCAGCCGGGCTGTCCGCTGGTAGAGGGCCCTTTCCATACCGTTTTTCATGTTGGCCGGCATGGCAGTATTCTTGATGCCGGTCAGGAACAGCGGTGCGGCCACGTCCATCTGCTGGTATTGCTGGCTGCTGAGTGGCCAGCGCTGTTCTTCGGGGAAAAGAGGTTCAGGCAGAAGATGCGGTGCGCTGGCCCCAGGCAGCGCCAACCGGCGCGCCAGGTCTTCCAGTAATGGGTTTAGCTCGATATCGCCGGCAAGGGTTAAAGTCAGGGCGGCCGGCTGGTACCAGGCGGACCAGAGAGCCACCAGGTCTTCCGCACGGATTGCCTGAACCGAAGCCGCCGTGCCACCAATATCTTCGCGCACCGGGTGGGCGGCATAAAGATTTTCCATCATCAGCTGCGTGCAGCGCGTGTCCGGATCATCCAGATACTGGTCAAGCTCAGCCAGGATGATCGGGCGCTCCATCTCGACCCGCTGTTCGTCCAGTCGAGGCTTTATCAACGCATCAAGCCAGACCTGGAGGGCTTCGGTAAAAGATGTCGCTGTGGCGAAATAATATAACGTATGGTCATAGGTGGTGTAGGCATTGGCCGAAGCACCCAGAGATGAAAGTCGACCAGAAAGCCCGCCCTCCTCATCGCGGCTGAAAACACAGTGTTCCAGAAAATGAGCCGTTCCGGCTGGCACTGCAATGGTGTTTTCACCGAGCTTGAATCGGGTGTGAATCGCACCACAGGGCACAGTCAATGCGGCAAACTGGCGGGTAAAACCTGGGAAAGGCAGGACTTTCAGAGTCAGCCCGCTGATATGGCGAATGGTCAGCAGCGTTTTGCCGGAAAGGGTATCGCGCCGCTCCTTCAGATGGAAATCCGCGGGCAGCTGAAGATTTTCGTTCATGGCGTGTCATCCCCTTCTCCGGCTGACGCCGGCTGTTCTGCCGCCGGTGCGGGCGTCAGGATATATGTGGTTCTAAGTTGCATGGCTGCTGCGCACTGCTGGATCTGCCGGCGTGTCACGCTCCGCAAAAGCAGCAGGGCATCATCCAGGCTATAGGAGCGGCCACTGAGACGTCCGGCGATCTGCAAAGAAAGCATGCCCGCAAGGTCATCGTACACAGAAAGAATCGACGATTCCAGCAGTTTGCGCGATCGCATCAGCAAAAGGTCATCAAATGCGCCGTTCGCCAATCTGGACACTTGTTCCTTAATCGCGTCCAATGCTTGATCCGTCGCATCCGGCGCGACACCGGCCAGGACGAACAGGGCGGACAGATAGGAACGCCCGACAGAAAAGACCTGATAGGCCAAGCCCATTTGTTCTCTGATTACGTCAAACAACAGGGAATGCATGTCACCACCCAGCATGTTATTGAGCAACATCGCGGCTGACTGCTCGGTGTAGTAGGCAGGAAGCCCGGCATACGCCAGGACGATCCATGATTGCTCGCCTGCTTTGTGTTCCGTAACACAGGCTGTGTCCGCAGGGCAGCCGGGTGTAGGCAGGCGTCCAGGACAGAGCTGCACACGCTCAACTGCCGGCAGGCGCTGCATCAGCTCCTGGCAGTAATCAACATCAGAACTGTCGATGCGGCCGCCAAGATAAACCGCGGCATCCATGTTGTTCAGCATCTCTTGGTAGGCCTTATGTAAATCTTCAATCGTTACGTCACGAACCTCTTCTACACGGCCATTGGCCGGCAGACCGTGCGTCTGGCCTGGACAAAAGAGCTGCAGACAGTGGTCATAAGCCAGTCTGACTTTATCGTTGTCGCGAGCCAGCAAGGCCATGATCAGGTTTTGCCGCTCGGCTTCCACGATGTCACTTCTGAACAGGCCATCTTCATTTATATCCGGTTCGAGAAGCAAGCTGAAAGCCAGATCACAGACCGATCGGAACGGTGTACTGCCGTCTGTCCAGCGGTTCAACGCTTCAGCTGACAGAAAAAGAGTCTGCACATCACCGTTTTTCTCCACACTGCCTTCCAGGCTCGCCCCATACAGGTTGTCCAGAGCCAGGGCCATCGCCTTGCGGTCGGGATACCGGCGATTTGTCGCCGACAGGACCTGCATCAGCAGGGCATGGCAGGCCAGCTGCTTCGCTGTCGCCTGGACACGGAAAGTCAAGTGCAGAACCGATCGGGCAAAACGGTCACTGGGCATGACAAACAGTGGTATATCATGGACACGCAGTTTCTCATAGCAGTGTTCGACCTGGCGATGGAAAAGACGCACGTCTTCCAGATCGGCCTTGATCTGGGTGCTTAGCTGCAGCAGCGAACGGAAACGTTCTTCAGGCCTGATGAATTTCAGCAGGTCAATGGTCAACAGCTCACCATATAGCGGCAGTTCAGCATCGTAAATATAAGTCTCAATGACCGGAACCGTCTCGTCCGGACTGACAGTGGGACGCAGACCAATGCTGGTGATGGCCTCCCAGGTACGCTCCCTGACGGTCACCCGGCTGGCGTAGACGCCCAGTGCCGGGCAGATCCTATCTTGCGGCATAGCGATGTTGGCTGTGGGGAAACCTAGGCGCTGCCCCAGTTTCCGGCCTGTTTCGACGATCCCCCTCAAGGCGTAAGGCCGGCCCAGCAAAGAAGCGGCCTGGCCGACCTCTCCCTGGCGGATCAGATCGCGAATCGTTGAGCTGGCGACTTTTGTACCGCCCATGATAACCTCATCGGCGACCAGCAGCTCGATACCTTCTTCCTTAGCCCAGGCTTTCAGCAGATGAATATCCCCTTGACCGCCGGCACCAAAACGATAATCAGGCCCTACGACCAGAAAAGACGCATGCAGGAGCTGGCGCAGGATACGCTCCAGAAACAGTCGTGGCGGCCATGCGGCAAACTGGCGGTCAAAAGGATACACCAAAGCTTCATCAAGGCCTGTTTCGGACAGCAGTTCCAGTCGTTCCTGCAAGCTATAAAGGCAAGGCGTGCCGTTCTCAGGCTGCAGGACAGAGACAGGATGGCGGTCGAATGTGAACACGGCAGCGGACATGCCGCGTTGTGTGCAGTGGTAGAGGAGTGTGCGGATTAATGCGGCATGGCCGCGATGCAGGCCGTCAAAAAAACCCAGTGCCACGCCACGAGGCGTCTCCGGCAAAGCATGGTCAGGTCCGTAATAAATCTGCACTGTTGATCAGCACCCTTTCTGTCCGGATACGCCACGTATCCTCACTATGTCTTTCCAGCTGTGCGACAGCAACCAGCTGTTCACCGCACCAGATGGCAACCCGCTGCGACCGGTCTGAGCGCTCGGCAGGCAGATAAACCGGCCGGCCGCAAACCAGATCGTGTGCAGCAGCAGTCTCAATTGTTAGTCGTGCCAACCCCTCAAGGGCGGCGAAAGCAGGCAGAAGCACGCCTTTTTCTGCAAATATCCGCAGGGCCTCTTCTCTGGTCCGGCCATCCATCCAGGCTGCCAACTGTGTCAGTGTGACAGCCTGCCCGACATGCCAGGGACCACTGGCGACACGGCGCAGGGCGGTTGCATGCGCACCCCAGCCGGTCATCTGTCCCAAGTACTCACAGAGGCTTCGTATATATGTACCTTTGCTACAGTGAATGGTCATATCAAGGGTAACATGGCTGTCCAGGCTGATGGTTTCCAGGATGGCCTTATCAATGCGCACCGGCCGGGCCTGCCGCTCGATGGTTTGTCCCTGACGGGCATAGGCGTAAAGCGGACGGCCCTCCACTTTTACAGCTGAATACATGGGTGGTTCTTGTTCGCGCATCAGGGTCAATGCCCGGACAGCACGTCTGACCACAGCAAAATCACTCGTCAACAGCTGTTTTTTTTCTGTTTCTGTCAGTTGATGGGTGCGGCAGGTTTTCCCTGTCAGATCGTAAGTGTCCGTCGACCGGCCAAAAGCAACGGTCACGCGGTAGACTTTATCGTGCTGCTCCAGATAGCGGATCATACGGGTCGCCCGGCCGATACAGACAGCCAGCAAACCGTCAGCAAAGGGATCCAGTGTGCCCGCATGACCGATTTTCCGTATGCCGGTCAGGCCGCGCAGACGTGCGACCACATCAAAGGATGTCCAATCCCGTGGTTTGTCAATAAGCAGAATACCGCCTGTTGGTGTCGCCTGCTTGTCTACAGCAACTCACCTGCCTTTTGCAGGATAAGGGCGGCCGCCTCTTCCAGCGTCAGTTGTGTCAGGGTCATGCCGGCAGCCCGTGCGTGTCCGCCACCACCAAACTGGCCAGCGAACCGGGAAACATCAAACGAGGCGCCACTGCGGAGGTTGACGCGAATTTCGCCCTCAGCCTGCAGGCGCAGGACAACAGCCAGCTCAACGCCTGCCACATCACGCAGATGACTGATGATTCCGTCCAGATCATCATCCGTTGCCTGGCAGTCCTGCATGGTTTGCGGGCTGACCGTGGCCATGGCCACACGTCCGCCGTAACTGAACCTTGCTTCGCTGAAAAGCCGTCCCATCAGGCGCAGACGGCCCTGGCTGGAGCGGTGGAACAACCGGTAGGTGATCTCATTCAGATTAATGTCATCGTCCATCAGTTGTGAAGCTATGGCAAAGGTCTTTTTTTTGGTGTTGGAATAAACAAAACCGCCCGTATCCGAGATCAAGGCAGCCATCAACAAAGTCGCCACAACACGGTCCAGCAGGACAAGCCGGGTTTTATGCTCCAGTGCCAGAATCAGATCATAAACCAGCTCAGCGGCAGCGGCAGCAGAGGTATCAATCACGTCCTGGCTACCCGGCTGCTGCCGGGGGATATGGTGATCCAGTGTCCAGCGCTCTGCTGCCTGTTCGCTGAGCGCTTGTCGCTGACCCAGGCGGATCGTCTGCGCGCAATCCACAAGCAAGGCCAGCCAGCGGCCGTCGGAGCAAGGCGGAAAAGCAGATCCGGAAAGCAAAGAGATCTGATCAAGAGCAGGCAGGAAATCCAGTTTTGCCGGTACAGGCTCATCAAGAGGCAGACAGGCACAGACACCAAGCGCGCGCAGGCTAAGCAAAAGGGCCAGAGCCGATCCTAACGCATCACCGTCAATATTGACATGAGGAAAGATACAAACCGTTTCATCAGTCTGCCGACAGGCAAGCAACCTGTCAGCCAGTCGCTCAATTCCCTTCATCTCGTGTTTTTTCACGCTCCGTAGTGGCGGCCGGCTGATCAGAGGCGATGGCTTCATCAATCAGCCGGGATATCCTTATGCCCCGTTCGATTGAATCGTCAAAACTGAAATGAAGCTCTGGCGTGACACGAAGGCGCAGCCGCAGGCCAACCTCACGGCGTATGAAGCCTGTCGCACTGTGGATGGCGGCTGCACAGTCTTTACGCGCTTTTTCATCACCTAACACGCTGATATAGACTTTGGCATGCGACAAATCACGAGACGCCGCTACATCCAGCACGGAAACCATAGCGGGCAGGCGCGGATCCTTGATCTCGTTCTGTATCAGATCAGCTATGGTTCTTTTGATCTCATCACCGACCCGGTCTGAACGTCGCATCCGAATCAGCTCCCTTCTACAGTCTGCATCTCGAAGGCCTCAATGATATCGCCGTCCTTGATGTCGTTGAAGCGCTCAATGCCTATGCCACACTCGTAGCCGGCCGCAACTTCACGCACATCATCCTTGAAACGGCGCAGTGAAGCCAGTTTGCCTTCATGAACAACAATACCGTCCCGGACCACCCGGATTTCACAGGAGCGGTGAATACGCCCGTCCTGGACATAACAACCGCCGATGCTGCCTACACCGCTAACGCGGAAGACCTGGCGCACTTCGGCATGACCAAGCACCACCTCACGCATTTTGGGTGCCAGCATACCTTTCATGGCAGCTTCAATATCGTCAATCGCCTGGTAGATAATGCGATACATGCGCAAGTCAACACCAGATTCGGCGGCCATGTCTGACACATTGGCAGCCGGTCTGACATTAAAGCCGATGACAATGGCATTGGATACCTCAGCCAGGCGGATGTCTGATTCAGTTATCGCTCCGACCGCGCCATGGATGACATTGACACGTACTTCGGCGTTGGCCAGTTTTTCCAGTGACTGGCGGACCGCCTCAACACTGCCTTGCACATCAGCTTTGACGATGATATTGAGTTCTTTCACTTCGCCTGCTTCTATCTGGCTGAACAGCGAATCAAGCGTCATGCGGGAACTGCTGCGCAGGTTTTGCTCACGTTGCTGCGCACGCCTCCTGTCCACAAGGTTGCGGGCGACTTTCTCATCTGTGACCACATAGAACAGTTCGCCGGCTTCCGGCACTTCAGGCAAGCCGATAACCTCGACAGGTATTGAGGGACCTGCCTCGCGCACCGGCTGGCCGCGATCATCGGTCATAGCCCTGATATGGCCGACAATGGACCCGGTCACCAGAGTGTCTCCGGTATTCAGGGTGCCGCGCTGCACCAGCAAAGTAGCGACAGGACCACGGTTGCGATCGAGTTTCGCTTCAATGATGGTTCCTTTAGCCTGTTTATCCGGATTGGACTTGAGATCCATGATGTCCGCTGTCAGCAGCACCATCTCCAGGAGGTCGGCAATACCTTCACCTGTCAAGGCGGATACAGGTACGATGGTGGTTGCCCCACCCCAGTCTTCAGCGATCAGATCATACTTGGTCAGCTCCTGCTTAACCCGTTCAGTGTTGGCACCTGGTTTGTCGATTTTGTTGATGGCAACAATAATCTGTGTATCGGCGGCACGGGCATGGTTGATCGCTTCCACGGTCTGCGGCATAACGCCGTCATCCGCGGCCACAACCAGGATGGCAATATCCGTAACCTGCGCGCCTCTGGCCCGCATGGTGGTGAAGGCTTCATGGCCTGGCGTATCCAGAAATGTGATCTGGCGGTCGTCAACATTCACGGTGTAGGCACCGATATGCTGCGTGATCCCGCCTGCTTCGCCTTCGGCGACAGACGCAGAGCGAATGCGGTCCAGGATCGATGTCTTACCGTGGTCAACATGGCCCATGACAACGACGACCGGCGGACGTCCCTGCAGGTTGTCATCGTCATCTTCCGAATCATCAAAGAGAATATCTTCTTCTGTGACCTCGACCAGCTGCTCTGTCGTGATGTTGAACTCAGCAGCAACCAGAGTCGCCGTATCAAAATCAATTTCCTGGTTGAGCGCAGCCATGACACCCAGCTTCATCAGCTGCTTGATCACTTCCGAGGCAGCTTTCTTGATGGCTTCCGCGAACTCTTTGACCGTCAGGGTCGCCGGAAGTTTGACGTGCTTGAGCACTGCCCGCACAGCGGGCGTCGACTTGCGCTGATTACGTCTTGAGCGTGTGCCGCGTGAACGGGATGACTTGGCTGGTTCTTTATAAAAGGTGTCCAGGATAACTTCATCGGACAAAGCATCTTCCACGGGTTTTCCGGATAATGCCTGAGCCTGCTTTTTCAGTACACGATGTTTGTCGCGTGTCTGATTGGCACCTTTGGCCGCATCTTTACGCGGTTCGCGGTTGTCGTTTTTATCCTCTCGCTTGACCGTTTTGTCGAATGCGTCGCGCGCGACAATCCCGCCGCGTGGTTCAGTACCCTTATCCTGAATTTCCGGCGGTACTGCCGGTATTTTCAGACCGCCACGTGCGGCTGGGCTCGTCGAATTCTGAGGACGACCTGATGTGAATCCGGGTCTTAGCTGATCGCCGCTGCGCGGTGCCGGCCTCTGCTGCTGCGATTGCTGCTGGGGTGGTTGCTGCGGTTGGCGCAGGTAGCGGCCGCTCTGCGGTCCGCGAGGCGGCCTGGCACCCATGCCGAGCTTACCCCCCGTATGTTCCCTGTCCGCTGTTCGCGCTGTTGGTTCACTATTTCTTACCGGCCCCTCGGCAGATTTATGGCTTGGAACAACAACAGGCTGTCTGACCGGCTGTGTTTTGGCCTGGTCGCCCGGTGCTTTTGCAACCGGCTCGGTTTTTACCTTTTCAAGGACTTCCGGCTGCGTTTTTTGTGGTGCCACAACAGCCTCAACGGCAACCGTATCGGTTATCTCCGATTCCTTTGCTTTCTGTGCCAGCGGCTGCGTTTCTGCTGGTGTCTGCGGCTGCCTTTCTGCCGGTGCCAGCGGCTGCGTTGTTTGCGAACCGGCTTCAGCTGTTGTTTTTTCCGCCACAGGAACCACCGGCTCTTGTTGCTTGGGAGCAGCAGTTGTCTCGGCTGGAGGCACAGACACAGACACGCCTTGCACCTGCGCAACCGTTGTTTCAACCGGTTCGGCAGCAGGCGTTGTCGGCTTTTCAGAAGCCAAATCAGCGTCCTGCGTCAAAGCCTCAGGTTCGCCTTCAAACTCTGCTGGTGCGGCAGGCTTGTCCGGTCTGGCTTTTTTCACAACCTTAACAACACCGGTTATCTTTTTACCGGAAACGCCCTGCATGGTCAACGTTGGGCCCTTGGGCTCCTCAGGTTCTGTTTCGGGTTCCGGTATCGGTGGCTGTGGCTTGATATCCGGCTCTTCTTCCTTGATCTGAGGTTTTTCTTTTTTTCGCGGATGTTGCATCAGGCCGTCGCCGCGGACAAACCCTGCTCTCAATCCAGCTCCAGAATCTTCTCTTTTTGCCATAATACCTTTCCTGTTCCTCCACATTATTCCATGTTGGCAGCAGTTCCATACCATGTTGCAGCTCGTGTGCCTTATAGGCGTCAGCTGTCCTGTATCATCTCTATCTGATCAATCAGTTCGTTAAGGCGAACCGCGAAATGGGTGTCCATGACAGCTACAGCCGCACGGCTGGCTGCCCCGGTCCAGTGTCCCAATAAATCTTTTTGGCCGAATTCACTGACAGACACATTCTCCCGTCCGGCCATCTCACGGATCTGCCGGTTTGTACGTTTGGCGGTGTCATCAGCGATAATGACCAGGCAGGCCTGTTTTTGCCGGATGGCTTTATCAACAGCGTCCCTGCCTCCGATCACACGACCGGCACGGTTGGCCAGGCCCAGCAAACGGTAGACTGACTGGTTGTCAACCATGCGCTCCAAACCCGGCACCTGCCTATTGTCTTGCTTTTTTTTATTCATTTTCGGTTGCCTCATCAACAGGCATTGCCTCCATTTCACGTACCAGCTGGTTGATCACATCGCTGCCGACGGGTGCTTTCAGGCCTTTTTCCAAACGGTGGGCCTTGACAGCCTGCTCAATGCAGGCACGACTGCGACAGATATAGGCGCCCCGGCCTGGTTTTTTTCCAGAAGGGTCAAGGGCTATTTCACCGGACTGGTTCTGGACAATCCGCATCAGCTGGTTTTTGGGGCGCATGGACCGGCAGCTGACGCACATCCTTTGTGGTATCCGTTTTGCCATGTCTGTTGCCTCACTTCATCGATCAATCATGCCGATCCATCCGGGTCATTCTTCTTCATTCACCGTGACATCAACGGTTTCTACATCCGCAATGGTTTCTTCATCCTCGAAGTCCTCAGCAGTCGCTTCCGCCGCTTCCGCGAAACGGGCCATCAGCTCCGATTCGACCGCGACACGGAACTGTGACTCACTCTTGATGTCGATCTTCCAGCCCGTCAGGCGGGCAGCAAGGCGCGCATTCTGGCCTTCACGACCGATAGCCAGGGACAATTGGTGGTCCGGAACGATGACACGGGCCACTTTTTCTTCTTCATGCAGGTCAACCCGCACGACTTTGGCGGGATTGAGGCTGTTGCTGATAAACACGGTCTCATCCGGATCCCATTCTATGATGTCGATCTTTTCCCCCATCAGCTCGTCCATGACCGCCTGCACACGCAGGCCGCGCTGGCCGACACAGGAGCCGACTGCATCAACATTGGCATCACGGGAATAAACCGCCATCTTGGTGCGCGATCCAGCTTCTCTGGAAACCGAAATGATTTCTACGATACCGGTAGCGATTTCCGGTACTTCCTGTTCGAAAAGCTTTCGTACGAGGTTGGGGTGGCTGCGGGAGACATAAATAATCGGCCGGCCTTTTTTTTCGTCAACTTTTAAGATCAAAAAACGTAACCGCTGGTTAAAATTATAGCTGTCCACCCGGACCTGCTCATTATAGGGCAGGACTGCTTCTGCCCTGCCAATGTCAACCGTAACCTCACGGCGGTCTTTTCGCTGAACAACACCTGCGGCGACTTCGCCCACACGGCTGCTGAATTCATTGTGGATCCGTTCGCGCTCGGCACTGCACAGCTTTTGATTGATGACATTCTTGGCTGTCTGAGCCGCCAGGCGCCCAAAGTCCTGCGGGCGCAGCTCGTATTCCATCATGTCGCCCACTTCGAAATCTTCTGAGAGGGCCTTGGCTTCCTCTAGCGAAATCTCTGTATTGGTGTCGGTAACCTGCTCAATGACCGTCTTGGTCAGAAAAACACGCATCTCACCGGTCTCGCGGTCTATCTCCGCACGAATGTTGTCGGTTGTTTTTGCCTCGAATTCGCGCTTATAGGCTGAAACCAGCGCTTCTTCTATGGCTTGAAACAGCACCTCGGCATCAATGCCACGTTCTTTTTCCAGTAATCGCAGGGCTTCTATCAACTCCGCGTTCATTCCACAGGATCTCCTTCCATCATTCAAAACTGTATTATTCGCTGTATTTTCGCGACTTGGTCGCGGGTAAATACCAGCTGTGTTCCATCTTCCAGATCCAGTACAACCTGATCCTCAGTACTGGGTGCCAGATTCCCCTGAAATTCTTTCTGACCGTCGCGGGCCCGGTAGAGCTTCACCGCGACAGGTTCTCCCTGGTGTATCGCCAGATCAAGCGACGTTTTCAGGGGGCGGTCCAGGCCGGGCGAAGACACTTCCAGATAGTCGTGCCCGCTCAGCTCAGGATGGCTGTCTATCAGAGGATCGGCCAGCCGGCTGACCGCTGAGCAGTCATCCATGCTCACGCCGCCTCTTTTATCGATAATCAGGCGCAGGGTCTTTGGTCCGCCTTTGCTCTGGCTGACCCTTTCCACATCGATCAGGTTGACGCCAAGAGAAGTGACGGGTGCGTCAAGCAGCTGCATGAGCGCTTTTTTATTCAGACTTCCCGCCATAGGACGACCCCTTTCCCCGGTCTGATTTCTCAGGATGACCATGCTGCCGGTCTATCACCGGAGTGTCTATAAGCAACAAAGAGTGGGGGACCCCACTCTTTGCTACCGCATCACTGTCATTCCTTACGTATTATAGCACGGGCTGACAGCTGATGCAAGACAAACGCGCTTCATCGGTGCGTAGAGGCATTGGACAGCGCAGCAGGGCTATGATTTGTCTATATACACAAAAAAGATGTTGAAAAACAGGCGTTGTTTTTCATGTATTCCCTGTATAAACCTTCTTTTACGGAACATTTTACGTTACAATAAAATTAGCCTGCACAACATCTACTGGTGAAAAGGCAAAACGAATAAGGGGTGAAGCCTATGCTCAAAGTAATTGTCGGCAGCAAAGGAAGCGGAAAAACCGCTCGGCTCGTGGATGACCTGAATATGCATGCCATGAATGATGCCAATAATGTGGTTTGCATCGAGGCCGGGCGGCGGCTGGATCGCATGGTCAAGTATCAGATCCGCCTAACCGATATCACAGAATATCCAGTCAGGGGATATCGCGAACTACTTAGTTTCATCGCTGGCATCAGTGCAAAAGATTATGATATCACCCATCTTTATATCGATAGCATCTACAAAGTCTCCGGAGATGAAGATCCGGAACGGCTTGCTGTGTTCTTGCATGATCTGGACGCTTTCGCCCGCAAGGATAATTTTCATGTTATGATCATACTCAGCGCCGATCCCGAAGATTTGCCGGAAGGCGTGCGCAGATATTGTTAACCTGCGTCCTATAAGGGGGCTGTGACGCAAAATAACTTTCATTAACACAACTTTCCCACAGACTTGTCGGTGCTTTATCCTGCTACGCAGGCTGTTTGACCGCGGAGCAAGCTCCTCAGC
>LSQX01287793.1_pt1 | contig 14759 bp, 8 predicted proteins | sample 654561 | NCBI WGS metagenome assembly LSQX01 (sample SAMN04489861, study PRJNA283612) | anaerobic digester metagenome | isolation source: 4 biogas reactors fed with cattle manure at either 37C or 55C with and... | place: Denmark: Kongens Lyngby | collected 2014
TTCGGTTTTGGGGACATACGCCGCGGTTGTGTTTATCAGCTTCACTCCGCATTTATCCTCGACTGAGACATTGCGCTCCCAAACCGCGTTGTTGATGAGATCGCCTTTCTTTTCTTCGGAATATCCGAAGTCAAGGTATTGAAACCATGTGCCGGGATCGCCCCTGTTATATGCGAGTATCCGGAATTCCCGTCCTCCGAAGCCCTTTACCTCAAGCTCGGGATAATCCGTTTCGGTTGAGGTCGTTTCGGTGACTGACGGCAGCTGCGTCTGAGCATCGGTGCTTTGGGTCTCCGGCTCTGCATTTCCGCATTATATCGGGGCAAACAACAGCAGAGACGCCAAAACAACCGAATTGATTTTTCTTTTCATATAGCTTCACCCCCTCTTATCTGTAGGATAATTGATCAGCCTGCAAACTGCTCGAGTGTCTTCGCCATATCGGCTTCCGCCGCAGGCAGCAGTTTGGCGAGCGTTGACTGGAATTTGGAGCTGTCGCGGCAGCTTGGTTCGATGACATTGGTTATCTTGCCCCAGTTATAGCTGCAGGCAAGGTCATAGCGCTTGGTCGCAAAGATCAGGCGCATCATTTCAGCAGAGCTGTCATCGCGGGCAACCTTGGTCATCAGATTGAGTTCGATATAGGCGTTGACGATGGTATCCGATGATTCGCGGGAGAGCGCTTCGAGCAGAAGTCCGGTCGATTCTATATCGCTGTTTGTGACCGGTACCGAGATGACCGGACAGACATGAGAAGCGACATAGTTATAATAGCGCTCCTGCTCCTCGCTGTGTTTCGGATACGGCAGCACGCCGAAGTCGTTTTCCATCGAACGGTAGCCGGTGATATCGTAAAGGGAACCGGGCAGGAAAAGCACTCTGTCCTCTTTCATGCCGTTTATTGCAGCGGTCCAGCTGTTTTTCAGCTTGCTGACCAGCTTCGTCGAGGTTTCGTCGTTCATCAGCGCAGAAATCTTGTCGAAAGCCGACTGTGAATGAGGATCGCCGACGACAAGCTTCGGAGTGCCGTCGCTTTCGAGCTTGCAGAGCTGTGCCCCCATCGCATAGAACCATGAGCGGCCGACGCCGTAGTCGGTGACTACTCCGTATACATCTTCATCGCCGAATTCGCCGTCGCCGTTCAGGTCGTGGGTGACTATCCTTCCGAGTTCGCCCATTTTATCTATCGTCCATTTCCCGCTGCGGGCGAGCTCATAGCAGTCTTCTATCTCATACTGTCCTGCAAGGACCTGATTATAGTAGACAACATAGGAAAGCTCCTCGTCGAACATCGAAATGTCGCCGGTTACCGTCCAAAGGCGGTTCTGAAGGCTGAGATCGCGCTGGATATTCGAATCCCACCATGGCATATCGAATTTACAGTACGGCAGATCGTATATGTTGTAAAGCAGACCTTCTCCCGCCATCGAATAAGCGGAATCGCAGTAGGGTTCAAGGATTTCGAATTCGTCTGAGCCGGCGGTGATGGCTTTGCGGGCGGTCGAAACGACATCGCTCACCTGATTCGAAACTATGGTGACATTGTATTTTTCTTCAACCGCAATGTTCCGGTTCATGATGTTGTCGTTTATAAGGTCTCCGGCGGCTTCTTCCGTCCAGACAAAATCAAGGTACTGGAACCATGTGCCGGGATCGCCCTGTTTATAAACAAGGGCGCGGAATTCTTTACCGCCCAAATCTCTTACTTCAAGCGGCTCGATCGTCGATTCCTCGGACACCGTCGCTTCGGCGGTTTCTTCTCCGGCGGTTGTTACCGCTGCGCCTTCATCGTCAGTTCCGCCGCAGGATGCCGCAGCGGTTATAAATACGGCGGATATAAGCAGCAATGCGAAAATTCTTTTTATAATCATTTTAATTCATTCCTCGTAATGCGATTTTTTATTATTTCAGTGTCGATATTCAGCTGTTAAGCAGGGATGATGCCGGGACTTCGCGGGTTGCGGCTGTTGCGGCGCCGAAATACTTGGAGCAGTCGCCCGGCTTTACCTTGCCGTCGCGAATCGGATAAATCGACCACGCCTGAACCTCTCCTTTTTTGAGAGACAGCTTAATGCTGTTTTCAAGGTCGAAGGGGCGGTATTGCTTTGAAAAATACTCGTATGCAAGATATCTTCTTCCCGAATCGATGCGCGGGATATCGGATATGCTTATCTCGCCGTCTGTGGGAACATCGCTTATATTCCATACTCCGACGGCAAAATTCACGCCGTTCTGATTGAAGAGCTTAAGCGGTTTCTTTGCTGCGCGGCAATCGGAAAAGAAGCAGTCGTATGTGGGCATTGCTGCATTCGGGAAACGGATAACTTTGCCGTTTTCATAACAGAGAGGAGCGATTTTTTCGAAGTCGGTTTCTCCTACTTTATCCGAAACATAGACGGGACCGCCCGAAAGTGCGCGGAGGACTGCGCTTCTGTATGCGTCAGGATGGTTTGACCACCACATATCGAAGTCGCAGACATAAAGCATCGAGTGCCAGGGGGCGTTCCATGCGTTCTGGACAATATGCGAGGCGAAGTTGTTGCTGTCATCCGGGAAAAAGTCGTTGCTGTTGCGGTTTACGGCGCTCATCGGGCGGTTCAATACATTTTCCTGCTGATTTCCCATGCAGTTTATCAGCGGCAGGGCGGGAGAACCGAAATGCTCGGAAATCGATCGTTCCAGCGCTTCGTGAGCGCTGCGGGTCGTTTCCGAGACAACGGCTTGTCCGCGGATTTCCCTCATATAGCTGCCCTGATTGTCGACTTTAAGCATATCGATGCCGCAGTCTTTAAGGAAAGAATGCCAGTCAGACCAGAATTTATAAGCTTTTTCCGGGTCGAAGGAAAGGATGCGTTCTCCGTTAGAAATCGTTGTCAACACGTCGGAATATTCTTTATCAAGCTCGCTTCCCGGAGCAATTCCGCTCCAATAAGCCGTAAAAGCGTGCCATACGCCGACTTTAACGTCAAGCACGGATTTTATCTGCGACACAAAGTGCCGGAGACCGAGCGGGAACTTTTCCGGGTCGGCTTCAAGACCGAGCAGCCGGTAATTCTTCTCATGCAGCCAGCCGTCGTCTATCATAACCCATTTTACCGGAATGTTTTTTTCTTTGAATTCCTTTATCTTTGATATAAACTTTTCTTCGTTCATATCCCTGTAGAAAGCGTTCCAACTGCACCAGCCGAGCTCATCGACAAATTCGGGAATCGCCCTTTCGCTCAGCAGCGGGACAGTTATCGCTTTGAGCCGGCGGGCGTTTTTAAAGTTTTCCTGTATCGCTTTGATCGGCTCACTCGCCGTATATACGGAAAGAAACGCGCCGCTCAAGTTATTCACTCCGCCGCATCCGATTGAAAGCTCAATTCCTCGGGAGGAAATGTAAGTCGAAAAACCTTTCTGCGGCAGAGGCAAAAGGCTGACAATCTGTCCTCCGCCGTTTTTTACCACCGTAAGCTGACCTTTCTCCGGCCAATCCTTTTTGCTGCGTGCAAAAGAAGGCGATGTCCACCAGATTTCATTCGGGTAGATATTTACCGTTCCGGTGACCCTTCCGATATCGAAGTCAAACGCCGCGCCGGCATCCGGGTCAAGCGGCTGTTCGGTTTCAAGGTCGATACCAAAAACGAGAGAGCGTTCCGCTTTGTTTACGGTCAGCTTAAAACGCCTTATGCCTTCGGCTGCATAAAATAGAGTTGTATTGTCTTTAACATCGGATATTTCTTTCAAATCCGGGATAATCTGCCCGGCGTCGGTATTGATTACCGGATTAAAATTCTTAAGCAAAAGATTTGATCCGCAGAATATAGATATTCCTTCCGGGGCAGCGGTGAGCGATAATGGCTGTGTCATAAAAGATTCCCCCCTTAATATTATAATTGAATGATTTTACGAGCTTTTGCAGATTCGTCCCGGCAGCTGCCGGCAAGAACAAGGCGGCTGCCGGAAGGCATCCGGTAATTGCCGACGGAGTCGGCGTATTTCAAAGCATCCTGCTCAATTTCGCAATCGAGTTCGAATTCGTCTCCGGCGCGGATGAAGATTTTCTTAAGATAGATAAGTCTTACGGGAGGCTCATCTTCATTGTCGCCCGCAGCAAGATAGAGGGTTACCGCTTCTTTTGAATCCCGGCTGCCGGTGTTCTTTACCGAAAGTTTTATCGTAATGCCGGAGTCGGTTTTCTTTGCATTTTTGAACGAATAGGAGAACGAGGTGTAGGAAAGCCCGAAGCCGAACGGATAGAGCGGCTTGCCCTTGAAATATCTGTATGTGCGGTTTTCCATCGAATAATCGTCAAACGGAGGAAGGTCGTCGGTTGAGCGGTAGAAAGTCAGGGGCAGACGTCCCGATGGGCTTACCCGCCCGAAAAGCACGTCGGCAAGCGCATAGCCGCCCTCGGCGCCCGGATAGAAGCACTGGAGCACGGCGTCGGCTTTTTCGTCCGCTTCGCAGAGGTTAAGGCAGGAGCCGGAAACCGAAACGAAGACGATCGGTTTACCTAACTTTGCTATCTCCCGGAAGAGTTCGAGCTGAACTTCGGGAATATCGATATCCGGCTTGTCGCCGCCGCGCTGGCTGTTATAGCCGTCGCCTTCTTCCCCTTCAAAGGTCGGGTTTAAACCGAGGCACATTATGACGATATCAGCTTCGGAGGCGGCAACCAAAGCCTCGCGCAAAGGATTTTCCTCCCAGGATCCGAGGTCTTTGCAGACTATATGACAGCCGCGGGCGCATAAGACCGAGCCGCCGGCGGCTTCGACTTCTTCGATAATTCCGCGCTGGAGGGTGGTGGTTTTCTTCGGTGTGCCGTGGTAGTTGCCGAGCAAAACAAGCTTATCGTCTGCGACGGGGCCTATCACGGCGTATTTCTTTCCGGGATTAAGCGGCAGGATGCCGTTGTTTTTGAGCAGCACGATGCTGTCCACCGCCGCTTCTCTTGAAAGCGCGGCGTGTTCTTTTGTGTCGTATGCGTCTTTCGGTATCGAATTATACGGGCAGTCGTCATCGAACATTCCGAGTCGCATCCGCGCTTCAAATAGCCTTATGACCGAACGGTCGATGTCTTCTTCGGTCAAAAGCCCCGTTTCATACGCTACGTTGAGCGATGCATACGCTCCGCCGCAGTTGAGATCACACCCCGCCTTTACCGCCTGTGCGGCGGCGTGGGGAGCGTCGGGAGACGTGCCGTGTCCGTTATAAAAATCATATATCGCGCCGCAGTCGGAAACGACATAGCCTTCAAAGCCCATTCTTCCGCGAAGATTTTCTTCGAGCAGCTCTTCGCTGCCGCAGCAGGGGACGCCGTCAAGCCTGTTGTAAGCGCCCATTACCGCCGCGACCCTGCTTTTGCGGATAATATAGTCGAAGGCAAAGAGATACGTCTGCCAGAGATCGCGCTTTGACGGTTGAACATCGAAACTGTGTCTTGACGATTCGGGACCCGAATGAACCGCGAAGTGCTTAAGCGTCGCGTCGACACGACGGTATTTTTCGTCATCTCCCTGAAGCCCGTCGACATAAGCCGCTCCGGTAACGGCGGTGAGATACGGGTCTTCGCCGTAGGTTTCATGCCCTCTTCCCCACCTCGGATCGCGGAAGATGTTAATGTTCGGCGACCAGAGAGTAAGTCCCTGATAGATGCCGGTTCCGCCGAAAATTCGGTAGCCGTTGTATTTGGCTCTTGCTTCTTTGGAGACCGCTTCGCCGATGCGAAAAACTAACGAAGGATCAAATGTTGCAGCCATGCCTATGGCCTGAGGGAAGCAGGCCGCCGAACCGGAGCGGGCGACTCCGTGCAGCCCCTCGTTCCACCAGTTATATCCGGGTATGCCGAGTCTTTCTATAGGCGGGGAGTCGAATTTCATCTGGCTCATCTTCTCCGCCAGAGACATCTTCGAAACCAGCTCCCGCGCTCTTTTTTTGAAATCCATATGCTCCTCCGAAGTACACAAATATTTAATAATCAAGATTTATTATATCATATGCCGGATGTTAAATCAAGAGCAATCCGAAGGATTTTACGTCCGCTTTACGCTGTATTTCAACGCAGTATTGACAATTCCCGGCATATGTTGTATAATAATGAAGTAAACCGGTTTGTCAGACGACAATCGGGACACTTAAAACTTCGGCAGCTCTGCTGACGCCGAAGCTTATATTGAATTTGTATACTATTTTCCGGAGGAATTTCCAACATGAATATCAAGGAAAAAATCGCCCTTATAGGGCTTTGTATCGTCATAGCGGCAGTCGCCGCAATAACCGTTTTCGCCGAAGGCTATGACACATCGGCGGATCCGCTTGTAACCGTTTCGTATATTCAGAATGTAAAAACAGAAATCAAAAACGAAATCATAACCGAACTCGACATAAGCTCGGTAAAGAGCCATATGACCGAGATCATCACTTCGATCATGGCGCTTGAACAGCAGCAGTCAAAGCAGGCGGCTGATATTAAAGCACTTAAGGAAGGCAGCGCTGCAAAAACAGCCGAAACCGATTCGGAAGCAGAAACAGAAACTAAGGCGGCCGGCGCACCTGCAGCCGAGTCGGCTTCATACGAAGTTATCCGGCTTATCAAAGGTCAGACAATAACCGCAGATGCTTCTCTCGAACTGATTCCCCGCTCCGGTTCATTGAACGCGGTGGTTACCTCGGAAACCAACCGGGTAAACAAGGTCGGTCTGAGCGACCTGACATCCGGAACCGAAATACTTGACGGCGAAGCGCTTGAAATCAACCATTACATCCTTGTCTCCCGCGCGGACGGCCGCGGCGTTACCGCCGTATCAGACGAATGCTACCTTATGGTGCGCGGCAGCTATACCATTGTCGGTTAACATCATGGCATTGAAAAATAACGGAAAAAACAACAACTCGCCGGTAAAACCCTGGGCGAGAATACTTGCGCTCATACTATGTATCCTGATGCTCGGCGGAACCGCCGTGGTGCTTATCCAATACCTTGCATTTGGCTCTTATGCCGCAGAATTATCTTCGAATCAGCGGATCCGTGTCGGACTGATGTATGGGCAGGGAGTCGCTACCAGTTATACTTTGAGCACCGATTACGGCTTTTCAATCGGAAAGATCGAACAGGATTCCTTCGAAGCGCTCTGGAAACTTCCGAATACTTCGATAACCGTCGCCTCCGATGCAAACCTCAACCGCAGCGGGATTATTTACAAGATCACCGGAAGCTACAACGCCACTTCCGTCGGAGCATATCATATCGAGATCAACTACGGGGACACGCCGGAATTTGAAATGCTGTATAATCTGGCGAAAGAACAGCTTTCCGCCGTTACAAATGAAGTTTTCCCCGCTTATATCGCCGGATCATATGCCGTAAGAGTCGGAAATTTTGCATGCATCGAAGATGCCGAGGCTTTCCTGCCGGCGGTTTCCGCCGTTTTCCCGGGGGCTTATGTCGTAACCCCGAGCTCTACCGCACTTACCGTGATGGTCTCGGACACCGGATTCATACTCTTTGAATTTGACGACCCGACCGGCAGCTCGGCTCTCGGCCTTTACGCAAATCAGCAGGGCGGAAGCATATGCCGCCTGGTGACGCCGTCCCAGAAATATTTTGAAGGAATTTTTGAATTCAGACGATATATAAACGGCAGCCGCGACGGTGTTCAGACAGTCAATATCCTTTCTCTCGATCAGTATATGAACGGGCTGCTGCCGTGGGAGATCAGCGCTTCCTGGCCGATCGAAGTTCAGAAAGCCGTCGCAGTCGCTGCGCGGACATATGCAATTTCGATGCTCGGCCGCCACTCGGAATTCGGCTTCGATATGTGCAACGCCACCCACTGCCAGGCCTATTTGGGTACCGGGCGCGCCACCGAAGCCAGCCGCCGCGCCGTAGCGGAGACCTCGGGACTGATACTCACATACAACGGAGCGCCGGCAAAAACCTATTATTCCGCGGTTGCCGGCGGCTGCACCGTCTCGGTTGCGGAAGCCTGGGGCGGCGGAGCGAACCCGCCGTATCTGCGCGCAATTCATACACCCTGGGAAAAGTATGCATCTCACTCGGAGGGCGAATGGCAGACCGAAGTTACTCCCGAACAGCTGTCGAATACCCTGCGCGCTTACGGATATTCGCAGATATCGGGACCGATAGCTTCTGTCAGGATAGATAAGCTCTGTCAGAATTCGACTTATATCTATCAGATCACCTTTACCGACGAATCCGGCAACGCAGTGACAATAACCACCTCAGACCGCATACGGACCGTGCTTTCTGCATATGTCAACTCCGCAAACTTTGTGGTCGGCAGGGGCGGAGAGAATGTCGGTGTCACCGACTTTTTGCCTAACACGAAGTATCCCTACGCTACGGCGTCGCCGACGAGCACAAGCTCATTTGCGGCATCAGAAAGCGCATCCGCATGGGCTGCGACGCCCGACGGAAATCAGCAGCTTGACGGCAATGCGGTTTATATATCCGGAGCCGAAGGCGGCGGCGTAATAGCCGGAGACGACCTTTCCGGCGTGCCCGTCGCTACCGGCAGCGGCACCGTATCCGTCGACATAGCTTTATCCGGCGGCGGATTTACTCCGATCGATCCCATATCGACCGTTACCGTCAACAACAGCGCATACATTGCCACTCTTGCAGATCTTTCGACTTATCAGTCGCAGCGGCTGGTGCTTGCAAACGGCAAGGCTTCAAACTTTGTCTTTGTCGGGCGCGGATGGGGACACGGAGTCGGAATGAGCCAGTGGGGAGCGATGAATCTTGCTGATATGGGCTATGATTTCTGTACGATTTTGAGAACTTATTATCCCGGAACCGAAATCACAACGCTTCGGTAAAACACAAGTTTAAACAAAACGTTGAAATGGGAGCAATAAAATGAATATCAGACAAATAACGGCAGCTTTTCTGCTGTTCGCGCTTCTGCTGTCCGCTGCCGCCTGCGGAGGCGACAGCGGCACTCCGGCGGATGTTCCGGAAGAAACATCTCCGGCAGCCGAAGAAACGACCGCTGCCGAAACCACGGCCGAAGGTCCCGATCTGCCCGACAAAACCTACGGCGGCGAAACGGTGCATTTCCTCACCGCGCATAACTCGGGCTATGACTGGTATACTTCGAAGGAAATCTTCGCCGAAGCGGAAACCGGCGAGCTCTTTAACGACGCGGTGTACCGCCGCAATTTGGTTATAGAAGACAGATTCGATATAAAAATTACACAGAACTGTGTAGATTTCCCGGAAAATGCTGCGAAAAAATCGCTTACCGCCGGCGACACCGAATACGATGTTGTTATGCCGTATATGTCGAACTCGATATCGCTGCTGCAATCGGGGCTTTTCTATGATCTGCGGACGGTGCCTTATCTTGACCTCGACAAGCCGTGGTGGGATCAGAGAGCAAACGACAATCTTGCTTACCGCGGCAAGCTGTTTATGACGACCGGCGACATATCAATTCTTGACAATGAATGCACGATGGTAATGTTCTTCAACAAGCAGCTTGTTTCCGACTTCGGTCTTGAAAGTCCTTATGACCTTGTCCGCAGCGGTACCTGGACAATGGACAAGTTAACCGAAATGTGCTCTTCCGTGACATCCGACGTCAACGGCGACGGAAAGCTCAACATGGAAGACCGCTTCGGGCTGTCGGTTGCCGGAAATGCGCCGATATCCTTCTATTTCGCCGCCGGTGAACGCATATTAAGCTCTGACGGAGAAGGCGGGCTTACGATAACAATGAACTCTCCGCGCGCCTCCGAAGTCATCGAAAAGGTGATGAGCACCTGTCTCGACACACTTGCTTACAATAACATTAACGGCTCGGACGGCGGATTTGACACTGCCTGCAATATGTTCCTTGACAGCCGGCTTATGTTTGTAACCTTCGCACTTGTTGATATAAACGGGCTCCGCGACGCTGAATTCGAATTCGGAATTCTTCCCTATCCAAAATATAACGAGGCACAGGAAGAATACAACAGCCTTATCTCGACCATCTGTGTGCCCACCGTCTCGCTTCCTTACAACTGCCAAAATCCCGAGCTTGTCGGAGTGACGCTTTCCGCAATGGCTTACGGCTCGGTTGACACCCTTACCGTGGCATATTATGACAACGCTCTCAAGACAAGATATGTCAGAGACGACGAATCGGGCGAGATGCTTGACATAATCTTCTCAACCCGTGTATACGATTTCGGAGTTATCTGCGATATAGGCGGTCTTTCCAGCCTTGTCGGAAGTCTTTACGGAAAGAAGTCATCCGATTTCGCCTCCGCTTATGCAAAATCCGAATCAAAAGCGCAGGCGGCGCTTGAAAAGCTGACCGCATCGCTTGACGCTGTCAGTTGAGTTGATTATTTAGAATTTCATAACATCAGATTTACATAAATCGGTGTTTTTGATGTTATAATCAAAAAAGAAACGCAATTACCTATGGTCGGAGGAATTTTTATGAATAATAAAACGCTGAAAATCATCGCCGTGTTTCTTGCTCTGATTCTGGCAATACCGGCGTTTGCTCTATTTGCCGACGGCCCGGACGGTCCGCCGGATGATACAAATCAGACCGAAATCGAAACGGGAGATACTTCAGCCGGAGGTGCCGGCGAAGAACTCACGGTCCCGGAAACCGAGTTCCCGTTTGAGGATGTATATGATAATACTCCCATACACCCTATAATCTTATATGTATACTCAAACGGGATATTAAAGGGCGTCAGCGATACCCGCTTCGCGCCCGGAGCCAAACTTACCCGCGCTATGGCGGTCACTATTATTCACAGGACGTATCTGTTGACGGCAAGTGATTCAATCGAAGCAGCTGATCCCGTTATCGAAACAGTTGAGGAGACTGTCCCGACTGTCGAAGAAACTGCGGCGGCTGACGCGCAAACTGCTTCCGAAGAAACTGCGGCGGTACCGGAAGTGATCGAAGAAGCAGCAGCTGAAGTGACAGATGATGTTGAAACGACAATTGATACTGAAGTGACAACTGACGTTGAAGCGGCAACTGCTGCCGAAGAAACCGCAGCTCCCGAGTCTTCCGATCAGGAAGCCGCCGAAACCGCCGAAGAAATCGAAGAAGTCCCCACGGTTGCCGGATTTGTCGATGTTGCCGAAGACGCATATTATGCCGAAGCGGTTAGATGGGCGACGGAAAACGGAATCGTGATGGGGGTTTCCGAAACCGAATTTGCGCCGGATGCGACGCTTACCATCGAACAGCTCTGCGCAATGATGTTCCGCTATGCACAAGCTTCCGGGATTGTTAAAGAAAACTTCCGCGGAAGTCTGCGCGGATATGAATTCGCCTCGGATCTTCACGACTGGGCAAAAGACGCGGCGGCATGGGCAATGAAGCTCGGATTTTTGCGCAAAAACTCAACTTCCGCTTATTTTACACCGCTATACGACGCTACCCGCATTCAAACCGCTTATTTTATCTACCTGATTTGCGGCGAAAAGCCGCTTGACATCGACTGGGATGAGGCATTGGACAGCTGCATCGCCGTTGAAATAGCAAATGAGCCGGAGACGGAAGACAGCCTCGCATCCGACGATGGAGCCGAAGTAATCGAAGGCGCTGTCGTTGTTGATGGTGAAACCGACGCAGTCATAGTTGTGCCTGCCGCCGAAGGCGATAATGTCGCCGATATAATTGTCTCCGATGGCGACGTCGAGTTTGAGGCTGCAAAAATCGCATATACCGCAAATGCCGAATTCTTTGCCGCAAATCCCGGCGTAAATGCCATCGCGGTTACCGGGGGAGGAGACATAACCTTCGATTCGGCTGCCATTGAGAAAACATCGGGGACGGCTCCGATACTAAGGGTTCTCGGCGCATCGACGGCACAGCTGAATTCTTCATCGCTGAGTTCAAGCGCCGCCGCTTCGGTGATTTACGGCGAAAACGGCGCGAAGATTACCCTTACGGGAACCGATATCTGGTCGGGAACCGCCGACAACGCGGCGATATCCGGATATGACGCCGAAATCTCCGTAACCGGCGGAAACATAGCCGCCACGGCTGAGAATTCACCGGCGATTTCGCTGAATTCCGGCATTCTTAAGCTGACCGGTCTCAGTGCCTCGGCTAAAAACGCAAACTGCATTGAGACAGGAGGCAATACCGGAGCGGATATCAGCGGCTGTACCCTTTCATCCGCCGGCTCGGCTTTTAAATTCAAAGGCGACGGGCTGAATGCAAACGATGCCGTAATAAAGAACTGCACCATAACTTCCGGCATCGAGGCTGCAGTATTTGACGTCACGCTTTACGGCGACATTCGTCTTTCTTCAAACACTATTGAAGGAGGCGATACATTGGTTGCCGTAAGGGACACCGAAGAAAGCCCGGCATTCACCTTAAACATGGAGCTTCGCGGGCAGAAAGCCGCGGGAGATATCTGGTCAACAACGCATCATGCCGACGGAAGCTCTATCAAGTTCGGACTTTACGAAGGAAGCCAATGGACCGGAACCTTTACCGGCGACCGCGTTGTGACAAATGTTACCCTTTCGTCCGGCACTTTATGGACCGTCACCGGTAACTGCCGCATCAACTCGCTGAATGTCGCGGCGCTGTCCAACCTTCTTTCCGCCGGCGGCAAGGTCGAGATCCGCACAAATTCTTTCAGAGTCGGCAATGTGCCGGTTTATTCAAGCATTACCTACGGCAGCGTCAGAATTATTGTAGGCTGACTTAAATCTAATATCCCGAAGCAATTTCCGTTTCGGGATATTATTATATTAGGGTTATTTCAGTAAATTTAAAAAACGGAGATTCTTATATGGATAACAAGATGCCGTTCTGGCAGTATTATTATGATAAAATGGGCAGCTGGCTCGATTTTGCCCGCGAGATTGAAACAGAATACCGGCAATGCCTCTTTGAAGGCCGAGATGTAGTAAAATACAAGCCGCTTGTCGATCTTATCAACACCATGCCCTCGGCCGAGGAAAAAGATATCATGGCGGACGCGATGTATAAGACGCTTCAGATGACACCCCTGAGGTCTGATTTCAGTTTTATCGAGCCGTCCGACCTTTACGGGATAAAAGACGCCCGTCCCGACCGGCGCAAGCAGAAGGTTGCGCTTACCGAAGAAGAGATCGACGGGCTTCTGCCGAAAATTAAAGGCGCATGGTACGGCAGGGTGTGCGGATGCCTTTTAGGAAAGCCGGTTGAGGGATGGAGAACCGGCAACATTCAGAAATACGCCGAAGCGCAGGACAACTGGCCGATTACCAGGTATCTCAAAAAAGACGAGGAAAAATGCCGCGAGCTGGGACAGTGGAGCGGCGGCACCTTTATCGACACGATAAACGGCATAGCTCCCTCCGATGACGACACCAATTACACGGTTACGGCAATGAAGCTTATCGAAAGATACGGCAAGGGCTTCAAGCCGGACGACATCGCTTTTGAGTGGCTGACAAACGCAACTGTCTGGGCTTACTGCACGGCTGAACGTGTAGCTTACAGAAATCTCATCGCGGGGCTTAAACCGCCGGAGTCGGCCGTTTATCATAACCCTTACCGCGAATATATCGGGGCGCAGATACGCGGAGATTATTTCGGATACATCGCTCCCGGAGACCCGGAGCTTGCGGCGGAAATGGCGTGGCGGGATGCGAGCATCAGCCATATCAAAAACGGGATATACGGCGAGATGTTCGTTGCGGCGGCGCTTGCCTGGGCCGCGGTATGCGACGACCCGGTCGAAGTAATAAGCGCCGGACTCGGCGAGGTTCCGCAAAACAGCCGCTTCTTCCGTGAAGTAACCGACATTCTTGAGCTTTATCTTTCAGGAAAACCGATAGACGAGGCGTCGAAGATGATAGCTTCAAGGTATGACGAAAAGATCGGCTTCGACTGGTGCTATACAGTCTCAAACGCAATGATAGTCGCAGCCGCGGTGCTTTGGGGCAAGGATTACGCCGATACTGTCTGCTGGTCGGTGATGCAGGGATTTGACACCGACTGCAACGGTGCGACTGCCGGCTCAATTTACGGCATGATGTACGGTGAAGGCTCAATTCCCGATGAATGGACGGCGCCGACGGGCGGAAAGCTCCGCACCGATATCAAAGGATATTACGAAGTCAGCATTGATGAAATGGCGGAAAATACGATAAGACATATTAAAACGAAATAAGCATACCTTTAAAAAGCTTCCCCTTGTTCGGCATCTGTTCTCCGAACAAGGGGAAGCTTTATGTTTCGGTATTTTCAGCTGTTGCTTTCGTATGTGACTCGAAGCTTTAAAAGACCTTCTTTCGCAGCGCTTTCGCGTTTTGCGTATTCGGCGCTTATAGAGTCTCCTTTGTCTTTCAGAGGCTGCAGGAAAGTCCAGGTAAAGATATCGTTTGCCCATTCGCCGCCATAGATTAAAGTAAACTGTCCGTTAATACCGTCATGGATGAGGTCTATCATCTGCGCCGAATATTCGTCGCGGACATACTTGATCTTCAATGCGTTTTCGTAATAAACCGGCGTAACGGATTTTGCCGTGGCTTCGTTCAGCGCCTGGATAACTGCCGAAGCTATATTATATTCCTGCGTTGTGATCGGAATGCATCCGATTTCGGCGGTATCATGCACAACAGTGTTATATGATGGCTGAGTTTCGTCGGTTTTCGGATAAGGAACCAGTCCGATATCGTTTTCCATAGCTCGGAAATTCTCGAAGTTTGCGATTTCGGCGGTCGATATGAAAAGCGCAGTTCCGGATATAAATTTTTCGTGCAGGTCGACTCCGTTTTCATTTAA
>LSQX01148411.1_pt1 | contig 14757 bp, 12 predicted proteins | sample 654561 | NCBI WGS metagenome assembly LSQX01 (sample SAMN04489861, study PRJNA283612) | anaerobic digester metagenome | isolation source: 4 biogas reactors fed with cattle manure at either 37C or 55C with and... | place: Denmark: Kongens Lyngby | collected 2014
ATCTGCATCACCTGCTCCTGGTAAACCATACATCCATAGGTAACATTTAATATGGGCTCAAGTTTAGGATGGTGATAGGTAATGTTTTGGGGATTATTTTTATTGGCAATGTACCTGGGTATCTGATCCATGGGACCGGGACGGTATAGGGAGATACCTGCTATTATATCTTCAAATCGTGAGGGCTTGAGCTCCTTCAAAAAGGCGCGCATGCCTGAGCTTTCCAACTGAAAAACGCCCTCGGTTTCGCCTTGGCTGATCATGTTGTATACCTTGGGATCGTTGAAATCTATGGTGTTTATGTCTATCTCAATCCCTCTGTTATGCTTTATCAACTGCAAGGTGTCCCTTATAACCGTCAGCGTCCTAAGTCCAAGGAAATCCATTTTTAACAGGCCCAATTCTTCCAAAACGCCCATGGAAAATTGTGTGGTAATAATGTCATCGTTGCGCTGCAGGGGAACATATTCCGTCAAGGGTTGTTTGGAAATGACCACCCCTGCGGCATGGGTGGACGCGTGTCGGGGTAGGCCTTCCAACTTTAGGGACATGTCTATCAATTGCTTTATCCTGGGGTCAGACGTGTACATATCCTTCAACTGAGGATTAAGTTCCAGGGCACGTTTTAATGTCATGCCCAGCTCAAGGGGGATGAGCTTGGCTACCCGATCCACCTCATTATAGGGCATGTCTATAGCCCTGCCCACATCCCGGATAACGGCCCGGGCCGCCATGGTACCAAAGGTTATTATTTGGGCCACCCGGTCCACCCCGTATTTCTTTACCACATAGTCAATTACTTCGCCCCTTCTTTCAAAGCAAAAGTCAATATCTATATCGGGCATGGTAATGCGGTCGGGGTTTAAAAACCGCTCAAACAGCAGGTTATATTTCAGCGGATCGATTTCGGTAATCCCCAAACAGTAAGCCACCAGGCTGCCGGCGGCGCTGCCCCTTCCCGGACCTACCATAATACCACGGTCCTTGGCATATTTTATGAAGTCCCAAACTATAAGAAAATAATCCACATACCCCATCCTTTGGATAAGGTTTAGTTCGTAATCCAATCTTTGTTTTACATCCTGACTGACGATATCACCAAACCGTCGTTTTACCCCGTCATTGCACAGTTTTCTTAAATACTCGGCCGGTTCATAGCTCGACGGCACCTGGTATTTAGGCATGTGCACCTCATCAAAGCGAAACTCCACATTACATCGCTGGGCTATTTCAACAGTATTTTCCAGGGCATCGGGTACATGGGCAAATAAGACTGCCATCTCTTCAGCCGATTTTAAATAAAACTCATTGGTGGACATCTTCATCCTGTCTTGATCATAAATCCGTTTACCTGTCTGTATGCACATTAAAATATCATGGGCCTGAGCATCTTCTTTCATCACATAATGAACGTCATTTGTTGCTACCAGGGGTATATCCAATTGCCTCCCGATTTCTATTAAACCCTGGTTGACGAATTTTTGGTCCCGTATACCATGATCCTGCAGTTCCAGGAAGAAATTTCCCTGGCCGAATATGTCATTGTACAACTGTACCCTTTTTAACGCATCCTTTTGTCTTTGCTGAAGCAGTAATTTGGGAATATCGCCGGCCAAGCAGGCGCTGAGGGCAACGATACCGCGATGATACCGTCGTAACGCTTCAATATCCACCCTGGGCTTGTAATAAAAGCCCCTGGTAAACCCTAAGGAAACCAATTTCACTAAATTTTTATAGCCCTGCTCATCCTGGGCAAGCAATACCAGGTGGCTGTACGCACCGTCACCACTGCCTTCTTTTACGTCCATGGACTCGGGAGCCACATATACTTCACAGCCGATTATGGGTTTGATTCCATTATTTACGGCTTCCTTATAAAAATCAATTACTCCGTACATGACACCGTGATCGGTAATGGCCAAGCTGTCCATCCCCAGCTCCCTGGCTCGAGCTATTATTCCCTTTATCCTGGCCGCACCGTCCAATAGGCTATATTCAGTATGGCAATGTAGGTGTACAAAACCGTTTCCTTTAATCGGATTCATATGAATACCCCATTATTTTCTCAATATTTTGACGGAAACCATGGCCTTGGCCATGAGTTTTTTATCGTGGGTCACCATTAATTCCGCCTTTCCGTAATTCCTCCCAATATCGATTATGTCAACTTCTACCTGTATCTCGTCATCCAATTGAAGGGGTTTTATAAAATGGGCGGAAAAACTGTCAACCACTGCATTCATCCTGGTGACTTTTTTTATGGCAGCAACGCCTATGGTAGACATCACCAAGTTTAATGCGCCCTCGCTTGCCGTGCCTATTTCGCTAAGCATTATGGGCCCCACCCTACCTATAAACCTTATCCTTTGGCTGCTCTTATCCACTTCAAAGCTGTTTAGCACCATATCTTCCATGGCCTCTCCCACCTGGGGTTGGCTTTTCATATGATGTAATGCCCTTATGACGTCCTGTCGGCTAACCACTCCCACCAACCGCTTGTCCTCCACCACAGGCAGCATCTCAATACTATCCCAGATCATAATATGGGCAGCATAGGCCACCGATGTCTTTGGAGTTACCGTAATAGGGTTTTTGGTCATTATCTTGGTTACCGGCCAGTCGTCCTCCAGGTCGGCAACATCCTTTGATGTTAAAATACCGATTACCCTGTCACGACCATCCACCACCGGAAACCGGCTGTGGTTGGTGGTGGTAAGCAAAGTCTTCCAGTCGGCAATGGTGCTGTTATCGGTAAGGTATCGTACATTAGATTCCATAATATCCTCCACCAACAGGATTTCTTTCTTTATCATTCTGTTTATGATAGCTTTGTTTATAAGGGTGACCACGGTAAAAGTATCGTATGTAGAAGAAATGACGGGCATTTCCTTTTGGTTTGCCAATGCCTTTATTTCATCATCACATTCGAAGCCACCGGTTATCAATACACCGCACTGGTTTTCAAGGGCAAGGCGGTAACATTCCTGTCGATTCCCCACTATTAGCAAAGCATTTTTTGAGATATATTTCTTCATCATATCAACGGTCATGGCACCTACAACGAACTTATTGAGGGGCTTGTCTAAGCCGTCCGTACCTCCCAGAACAACACCGTCCACAATTTTTTGCACCTCAGCAAAGATCAGTCTTTCGATGCCCTTCTTTTCCGAGCTTTCCATTCTAACGGTGCCTACTCTGGGAATGGTCCTCACCATCCCTAAAGCCTGGGCATCCTTTATTGCCCTATAGGCCGTGCCTTGGCTGACGCTTAGATGACGGGAAATCTGCCTTACCGAGATTTTGGTTCCTGGTTTCAACCGGCTTATATGTTCAAGAATCAAATTATGTTTTGTGGTCATTCAAACACTCCTTCTTAGTAAACATTTTATCATCTCCCGCCTTTCTTTGCCAGTTTTCAAATTGAAAAGAGAAAGCTAAGCGTTCTCTTTATTATAATTTGCCATCCTTCTTAACTTGTCTTGCCATATTACGATTTATCATCGGGATTGGAAGTTACAAACTCCACCAGGGCCTTTAGCGCATCATTCTCATCCTCGCCTTGAGCAACTAAAGTTATTTGGGTACCGGTGGATATTCCAAGAGACATCACACCCATAATACTTTTTGCACTAACCTTCTTATTATCCTTTTCTATCCATATTTCCGAATTGAATTTATTGGCCATCTGCACGAATTCAGCAGCCGGTCGGGCATGGAGACCGTCCTTATTTCTAACCTTAACAGTGCTTTGTTTCATTATATCCATCTCCCTTCTTAATTAAGGCCTCGGCTATAGCATCCAGCTTGCGCAGCCTATGGTTTACACCCGATTTGCCGATTGGGGGTGACAGCATCTCGCCCAATTCCTTAAGACTGGCTTCCGAATGGCTTAGCCTAAGCCGAGCTATTTCTTTTAAGTTATTCGGTAGTTTTTCAAGCCCTATTGTGTCCCGAATATATTCAATATTTCTTATCTGCCTTATTGCGGCATTTACGGTCTTGCTTAAGTTGGCTGTTTCGCAGTTAACTATTCTGTTGACATTGTTCCTCATTTCCTTATATATTCTTATATTTTCCAGTTTCAGTAGGGCTGAATGGGCACCTATTATATTCAGCAGATCCACTATCTGCTCTCCCTCTTTTAGGTATATAACGAAATTTGATTTCCTCATGGTGATTTTCGAATTAAGCTGAAAATGATTTATTAACTCGCTTAAATTATGGGCATACTCCTCATGGGTGGTTACAAATTCTACGTGATACGTCTTCTCGGGATCGCTGATGGAACCACAACCCAAAAAGGCACCTCGGATATATGCCCGTTTACAGCAGTTCTTCCTAACTATCCTTGGATTTATCCCATAGTTTAGGTCGTATGCTCCGGAACTGTTACGCTTCAGTATTCCTATCCTTTCCAGTAGCTTTCCGGCTCCCATCTGAGATGTAACCAGCAGTACATAACTATTGTTCTTTTTTAACCTGATGTTCTTCCTTACCATCACTTCGGTATTGATATTAAAAACAGCCTTTAACAGCATAAACAAACGTCGTGCAATAGAGGCATTTTCAGTTATAACCTTTAGGTTAATCCTTTGCTGCCCGGCTATCTGTACTATACCGCTGGTTTGTATAAGGGCCGTCAATTCAGAAACAAGGCAACAATCGTTCTTTACCACCAGCTTTGACAGTTCATTCTTTGTTTTAGAGGAAAAGGACAACCCCCCTCACCCCTTTAAATGGTTTTATGGTTTATTATATAAAAAAGTCCGCATAATATGGGCAATGCCTTTACTTATTACCTGGGCGGGTCGTGATCCACATCTCGGTGATCAACCATTACCTTATAATTCTTATCCAATAGTCTTTCATACAAAAAATTGGCAATTGTGACCGAGCGGTGCTTACCTCCGGTGCATCCAATGGAAATAACCAACTGGCTTTTGCCTTCTTTTAAATATAAAGGTATCAGGAAATCCAGCATATCCTCCAGCTTACTTAAAAACTCCTTTGCCTCCTTGGATTTAAGCACATATTCCCTCACCTCCGGTTGCCGCCCGGTGTAATGACGAAATCTATCAATCCAAAAGGGATTGGGTAAAAACCTAACATCAAAAACCAGGTCGGTATCCAGTGGTATTCCATACTTAAAACCAAAGGACATGATGGAAATAAATAAGCCGTGATGGTTCCTGTCGTCTAAAAAGAGTTTTACCAGCTCTTTTTTCAATTGTTTGGGTTGCAAGTTCGTGGTATCGATAATACTGTTGGCCCTAAGTTTTACGCCGGCCAGCAGTTCCCGTTCTTTATTAATAGCATCAACAACCCTGCCTGCACCTGCCAAGGGATGTTTTCTCCGGGTTTCTTTATACCTCTTAATAAGGGTTTCCGTTGTGGCTTCTAAAAACAATATCTCATACCTATACCCTTTATCCTCCAGGTCACGCAGGCATCCGAACAAGTCATCAAAAAATTCACCGCCTCTTATATCCACAACTATGGCCACCCGTTCTATCTTCCCCTCAGACTGATAACATAGCTCAACAAACTTGGGTATTAGTTTGGGCGGTAAATTGTCGATACAAAAATACCCCATATCCTCTAGGTAACGCAAAGCTTGGGTTTTTCCGGCCCCAGACAGGCCCGTTACAATGAGAAATCTCATAAAATATGCCCCTTCTCCTTTACACCCTTAAGTTTAATCTTTGCCCATCAATTTCAGTTTTAATAATCGGGTTGGTAGTCAATTGTGCTATCCTTTAACCCTCACCCATAATTATAACATATTAACAATGTCTTCTTTTTTTAAACCGGCTTTTTTTACAATATCAATGGCCTTTGCAAAATTCCCCACGTCATCCGGTTTATGCGCATCGCTGTTTACAATAAATTTGGCGCCCTGTTCCTTGGCCACTCTGACATATTCTTCCCTCATATATCCGTGGCTGGCATTTATCTCCAGCAAAGTACCCCTGGCGGCTGCCTTTTGAGCCAGCAACCGAGTATCAATATTAATTTTGGCCCCGGGATGGGTTATGATATCTATTTTATGTCTTTCTATTGCCCTTACCATGGCTAGGGTATTCAGCTCCCTCAACCGTCTGCTTAGTTCGGGCATAATGGGCGCTACTAAGTTTTTCAAAAACAGGTAGTATCCCGATTTAAAGTCCTTTGGCCAAACCGCTTTATGAAAACCCATTAGCACTATATCAAAATAATCCCTATACTCGTAGGGCAAATCTATGTCACCGTCCAGTGAGGTGAGATTTGTTTCGATGCCCATCAGTATTTTAATATCAGGGTATTTTTTTTGTACATTATCTATTTCTTGTCTTAATTTCTTTATTTGACTCCGTTTTATACCGTAACTTATATGACTGATACCATGATCGGCTATTGCAATTTCATTAAGTCCTTTACTTAAAGCTACCCTTACATTGTCTTCCACACTTCCGCTGCCATGGCTGTATACGGTATGGGTATGGTAGTCACCTATAAATTTCACCTGTTCCACCAATATCATCCTTCTGTTATAGCTATTCCTCACCTACCACCCTGATTTCAGGGGATAATTCAACCTGAAATTTTTCCTTGACGGTATGAATTATATGATCCATCAACTGAAGTACATCCCGAGCAGTAGCATTTCCAACATTTATAATAAAACCGCAATGGAGTTCCGAAACCTGGGCATCTCCCACCCTGAAACCTTTAAGTCCCGCATCCTGGATGAGCTTACCTGCATAATAGCCTCCCGGTCTCTTAAAGACACTCCCTGCGCTGGGATAGGTTAGGGGCTGTTTTTTTTGCCTCCGCCTATTATAATCCCGTATTCTTTCCCTAATCTCATGACTAGGCTCTTTCTTTAAGATAAAGGTACCCTTTAATATAACCATCGGTCTTTCTTGGAATATGCTGTGCCTGTATCCCAACTTCATGTCCCGATTACCCAAGGTAATAATATTCCCATCCGAGTCCAGGGCCTCTGCCTCCTCCACCACATCCTTTATCTCACCGCCGTAGGCACCTGCATTCATGAACAGGGCACCGCCCACCGTACCGGGTATACCATGGGCAAATTCCAGACCACCCAAACCGTGGTTTGCGGCTTCGTTGACCAGAGAACTTAAGGTTACACCGGCTGCTGCGGTTATCCTAAGACCTTTCACTTTCATGACCTTAAATCTTTCACCAAGTTTTATTACAACACCCCGTATGCCTCCGTCTCTGACCAGCAGGTTGCTTCCCCTTCCCATAACCAAAAATGGTATGTTATCCTGTCGGCATAATTCTATTATGGCCTTTATGTCCTCCGGATCTTCCGGTGCTACAAAAACATCCGCCGGACCTCCTATTTTAAAGGATGTATGCTCCTTCATTTCCTCGTCCAGCCTAACGTCCTTTATCCCTAAATCTTTTAAGCGTTTATATATTTCTTTTTTATTCAACTATACACCCCCAAAATGAAATCCATGGGCTCATCCTTTGGCAATCATGGCGGCACCTATAATACCTGCATCATTACCCAACTGAGCAAGCTTGATATCAGCCCATCCCAGTTGGTTATAAAATATATGTTCCTCTACTTTTTTCTTGAGGGGCTCCAGTAGGAATTCCCCGGCCTTAGATACACCGCCGCCGATTATTATTGCTTCCGGATCAAAGATATTGATAATACTTATTATGCCCATGGCTAAATAATATATAAACCTATCAAAAACCTCAATTGCAACCCAGTCCCCTTTTCTAGCCGCGTCCACCACCACCTTGGCATCGATTCTTTCCACCTTACCACCTGCAAGCTCTAACATTAATGAGCCGCCCTTTTGCCCAACAGCCCCCTGGGCCATGGTGGACAGTGCGGTTGCCGAGACGTATTGTTCCCAACAACCTTTGTTACCGCAGTTGCATTGGGGACCGTTTATATCAAATATAAAGTGGCCCAATTCGCCACCTACCCCATGGCTGCCGGGGTAAACCCGGCCGTCCAATATAATGCCGGAACCTAAGCCCGTGCCTATGGTTAGAGTTATGGACGAATTATAACCCCGGCCTGCACCAAGCATATACTCGGCAAGACCTGCAACATTGGCATCATTATCTATGTATATCGGTTTATTGACATACTTTTCCAATTCATGGGAAATGGGCACATTCACCCACCCAAGATTATTGGCAAAGACAACGGTACCTTTAGAGTTGTCACATACTCCGGGTATGCCTATGCCAATACCCTTAATCTCATCCATAGACCAACCGCTGGATTCCATGATGCCGGATACCAAAACACCCATATCCTTTATTATTTCCTGAAACGTCCTTGACCTTAGAGTAGGTGTGCTATCCTTAATCACAATATTTCCCTTTTCATCCACCAACCCTGCGGCTATATTGGTGCCTCCCAAATCAATACCGATATACATATCCCTCCGGCCTCCGAGTTAGTTTTTATTACTCAAATTCTATTTCCTTTCCCCTACTCCTTAGAAAATTCAATAATTTTTCAACAGATGTATTTATTACGTTTTCCTCGCCTAAACCTGCCTCTTTAATTAATTCCAAAGCCTTGTCAAAGATACCGATATGGAAGGATATATGGGAATCACTACCCAAAGCCACAATCCCTCCGGCATCCTTTACCCTTTTTGCCAGCTTGAGGCAGTTTCTAAAGCTTCCCCTCCTAGCCCTGAAGGAATGGTTGTTTATTTCCAACAACTTATTGTTATCCAGTGCCGCTTGGACAACGCTGTCTATGTCAATAGGAAAGCGTGGATTACCGGGATGGCCGATAATATCTATATATGGATTTTTAATGGCATTTATTAAAGCCTTTGTGTTGGAATGAATGTCCCGCGGGGGGATTATCGGTTCGTGTAGGCTGGCAATTACTATATCCAACCTCTTTAATGCCCTCTCGCTCAAGTCTATATTCCCATCTTCGTCTAAAATATTTACTTCCGCTCCCCGCAGTATTTTCACGCCATACATTTCCCTGGGAATAACCTTTATATTCCTAAAAAAAAATTCATTGTGCCCCGGAAGTAACTTTGGTCCATGCTCGGTCACTGCGAACAATTCAAGCCCTATATCCCTCGCTTGTTTGGCTATTTCTTGAACCGTGCTATAACCATGCTGGCATGCCACTGTATGACTGTGAATGTCCAGTACTATATTCAATTTGTTTTCCACTCCTTAGACAGTTACTTAATACTATCAATGGTCTTTTGAAGTCTTTTGTTCAATTCCTTGGCTGCATGGTAACCCATATTTTTCAGTCTAAAATTTCTTGCAGCTACTTCAAGTACTATGGCTATGTTCCTGCCCGGCCGTACCGGTATGGTTAGCTTGGGAATCTTCACGTCCATTATGGTAATATACTCTTGTACCAATCCCAGCCTGTCATATTCCTTATTATTATCCCATAATTCAAGGCTAATAACCAAGTCTATAGACTTGCTGTCAATTACCGCACCGGCACCATACATGGCCTTCACATCTATAATGCCCACGCCCCTTATTTCCATAAGATGCTTTATCAATTCCGGTGCCTGACCTACCAATCTGTTCTGGGTTACTTTCTTAATCTCCACGGCGTCATCGGCTACCAACCTATGGCCCCTTTTTACAAGCTCCAAGGCAGTTTCGCTCTTGCCTATACCGCTCTCCCCAAGTAAATACATACCCACTCCGTAAACATCCACCAAAACCCCGTGCTGGGTGGTCACCGGGGCCAGTTTTCTATCCAGAAAACCTATTGCCCTATGCACAAAGTTTGTAGTAGTATCCTTTGAATGGAGTATTATTCTGTTATATTTTTGAGCAATTTCAATCATTTCTTTTGGTATGTCCAAATTTCTACACACAACGGTACACGGCGTGTCATATTCAAAAAACTTTTCCAGTCTCTTGTACCTGACATCCGGGTCCAGGTCCTCCAGAAAGGTCATCTCCACCTTGCCTAAAACCTGAAGCCTGTCAAAAGCAAAATATTCGAAGAACCCGGCTATCTGCAGTCCAGGCCTGTTTATGTCGCTGGTGTTGATTTCAAAAGCATCATGATGTCCGCCGCAGACGATCTCAAGATCCAACGCTTCAATAAACTCACTTAATAATATAGAAGCCATAACTCCTCCTTTTATGATAATATAAATTTTTCAATAACATGGGCTACGCCGTCATTATAATGGGGCAGAGTAATAAAATCCGCATGGGCTTTGACATCGTCAGGCGCATTGGCCACAGCAACCCCCAGCCCTGCCACTTCCAACATTGAGATATCATTAAAGCTGTCGCCTATGGCAATTACTTGTTCCCTTGGAATACCCAGCATATTCATCAACGCCTTAACCCCATTACCCTTGGTAGCTTCCCAATGATTAAATTCCAAATATTCGGGGCAGGATATGGTAATGGCCAAGCTATCGCCAAATACCGCCACCGCCTCTTCCCATAATTTGCTTATATTATGCTGCTCATCAATAATCAACAATTTGGCCGGCGGATCGTTAACAAAAGCCATTAAATCAGAACAATACACCCCTCTTATTTTTGTTTGACTATAATATTTATCCTGCCATTGGCATTCCTTGGAATAATAATAATTATTATCGTAGCTGACTTGTATATAAAGGTCTCTGTCCAAAGCAAATTTCAATATTTGTCTGGTAAGCTCCATGCTGACAGGCCTGCTGTGTAATTTTTCCCCGGTAATGGGATGGATGATGGTGGCACCTTGGCAACTGATAATCGGAATATTTATCCCCAATTGCTTTGCAAAGGGCAGGGCCGAAGAAAAAATCCTGCCTGTTGCGATAGTAACCATTACTCCCTTGTCCCTGGCCTTTTTTATGGCCCGTTGATTGCCTTCGCTTATTTGTGATACACAATTTAGCAACGAATCATCTAAATCCACTACAACCAGTTTGTAGTTCAATAATAACTTCTCCTTTCCCCGCTTTACGTCTGTATCAATAATATTATATATTGTGTATTGCAATAAATTAATAGGTTTGTTAACTTTTATTAAAGTAATTATATATGTTTAACGCAGTCCTTTTATCTATACCCTCTATCTTTTCCAGCTGTTGGAAGGTGGCCTTCTTGATCTCTTCTATTGAATTGAAGGCCCTTAGCAGTGCCTTCTTCCTCTTTGCACCCACCCCCGGTATTTCATCCAATACCGATCTTTTAATGTCCTTACCCCTCAGGCTTCTATGATAGGTTATGGCAAATCTATGGGCTTCGTCCCTTATTCTTTGCAGTAAATGAAGGGCGGTATCATCCTCGGGCAATATTATGGGCTGCTTGCTGTCTAAGATATAAACCTCTTCAAATTCTTCTGCCAGCCCCAGCATGGGAATATCTTCAAGTCCCAGCATCTCCAGGGAACGAAGGGCTGAAGTTAATTGACCCTTGCCCCCGTCAATTACAATAAGATCGGGAAGTTGGGAGAACTTACCTTCGCCCATATCCCTACCTTCCTTTTTAAGTCTTTCCCTTTCGTCAAGGCCACGACGAAAACGTCTAAAAACCACTTCCCCGATAGAAGCAAAATCATCAGGGCCATCCACCGACTTTATCTTAAACCGCCTGTAGTGCTTCTTTGCCGGTTTGCCATCTATAAACACCACCATGGAGCCCACCGCATTGGTGCCCTGGATATTGGATATGTCAAAGGCCTCTATTCTAAAGGGAGGTTTGTCTAGGTTGAGATGCTCCTGTAACCTGTACACAGCACCGATGGTTCTGGCCCTTTCCCCTTCCTTTTTCAAAGAGATACCGTTTAGCACATCTACAGCGTTCTTTACTGCCATTTCAAGTATTTTCTTCTTATCTCCCCGTTTAGGTATCTTAATATAAACCCTGCTACCCTTTTTCCACGACAGCCATCTTTCTATTATTTGGATCTCGTCTATATCCCGTTGTAGTATTATCTCCCGGGGTATAAACAGGGTATCCATATAAAACTGTTTTATAAATGAACTTATTACTTCCTGGTAATCCACCGAACCGGTGTTATCCAATAATATATGCTGACTTCCCAGCAGTTTACCCCCTCGAATAAAGAACATCTGAACCACCGAGTCCTGCTGTCCTTGGGCCAAGGCTATTACATCGCGATCTTCCAGGGTAGAATTTATTATCTTTTGTTTTTGTGAAATTACTTTTAAAGCGGCAATTCTATCCCTAAGAAGGGCAGCCCGTTCAAAATTTAACTGGGCTGCTGCTTCTTCCATCTCGGCCTCTAATTGTTTCTGAAGTTTATCGTATTTCCCGCCTAATACAAGACATACTTCCTTTATGATTTGGTTGTATTCTTTCCTGTCCACATCCCCCCGACAGGGTGCCAGACACTGCTTAATGTGATAATTCAAACAAGGACGGTCTTTGTTACCAACTCCACGGTCAACCTTTCTGTTGCACGTCCTTATGGGATAAACTTTGCGTAGCGCTTCTATTGTTTCCCTGACCGCGCCCATACTGGTATAGGGCCCAAAATACTTGGCACCGTCTTCTTCCACCCTTCTGGTAAGTAGTAACCTTGGATAGGATTCATTGACCGTAACCTTTATATATGGATAGTTTTTATCATCCTTTAACAATACATTATACTTGGGCATGTACTTTTTTATTAGATTGCATTCGAGTATCAAGGCTTCCAGTTCTGAATCGGTGATTATATACTCAAAATCGTGGATATTGTTCACCATTGCCCTTACTTTTGGGCTGTGACCGCTTGAGCCGTTAAAGTACTGTTTTACCCTGTTTTTAAGGGATATTGCCTTCCCAATATATATTATATTGCCCAATTTATCCTTCATAATATATACGCCCGGCTGATCGGGCAAAATATTTAGCTTGCCTTCCAATACTTTATTCATGGCATCACCTTTTAATCCCCATACCTATATCGTACATTGTAACAAAAGGCGGGGCTTTAGGCAAAGGATAGTACCCGGATATTTTTTTGAAAGTATCTGCTAATATCCAAACTTTATCGCTTCCTTTAACAACTTTTTTGCTATAGGTCCACAATTTCCGGCACCGCTGCCGACATTCTCCAATATCACAACCACTGATAATGTGGGGTCATCAGCTGGCGCAAAGGCAACAAACCATCCGTGGGGCCGGGCATTACCCCCCACTTCGGCGGTACCGGTTTTGGCCGCCACCTGAGTATTATCCAAGGCTACCACCCTTCCGGTGCCGGTATTCACCACTTCCACCATCATATCTTTTATTATCTGTGCAGTTTGGGGGCTGGTAACAGTGGTAACCTCCCTGGGCGACATTTTTTTTAGATCCATATTATTATAGGTTTGTATCGATCTAACCAGTCTTGGTTCCATCATCACACCGTCATTGGCAATTGAATTTACGATTAGCGCCATGTGTAAAGGCGTAACCACCACCTGGCCCTGACCTATAGCATTTTGGGCTAGCTCGCTGTCCCCGCCGCCGGTTGGAAAGTTGCTTGTAGTGTTTGTTATTATGTCCCTAAAATAAAAGGTTTTGTTAAACATGAAACTCTCTGCGGTTTTGAGCATAACATCCCTTTTCAGTTCACTGCCTATTTTGGCAAAGGTGGTATTGCAGGATACTCCAAAGGCGCCAAACAAGTCCACGTTTCCATGGGCGGTTCCGCCGGAACAGCTTAGCTGACTGCCCTGAATGGAGACGGTGCCCTCGCAATTGTATTTTCTGTCCAGCATGCCCTCTATATTATCCAGGGCGCAAACCGATGTTACTATCTTGAATGTTGATCCCGGCGGGTATTTACCCTGGACGGCTCTGTTAACCAAAACAGATGATTCGCCCTTCTCCCTTTGCTCCTTTACAGCTTCCATATTATTGGGATCAAAGTCAGGTTTACTAACCATGGCCAAAATTTCACCGTTTTTGGGATTCATCAGCACAATTGCGCCTTTAACACCCGAAGGCATGGCATCGCAGGCAATTTTTTGCAACCTACTGTCTAAGGTTAGTTCCAGGTTATTACCCTGTATCTCACCTAAAAATATCTTATGGAAAATTTTCCTGAATATGCTGTTGTTAAGGCCCTCCAATTCCCGGGTATGGCTGAGCTCTATGCCCGATGCCCTCATATCCTTGTCCACAAAACCTACTACATGACTGAAAATATTGGCCATGGGATACTCCCTTACCCAAACATCACCCTGTCTAACGCTCCTGGCCAGCACCTGCCCGTCCCGGGACCTTATCTCACCCCTTTTATCCTGGGTGGTAATGCGTCTATTGTAAACATTATTATAGTTTCTATCGCCCTCAAAAACGACGATATATACGAGGTATGCCGCCAGCATAAAAAAGGCAATGGTGAAAACCCCTAGCAACAGCTTTATGTTTCTTTTCATGGGCATCTCTACCTTTCCTCCAAAGGATACCGCCGTAATTTATCTTCATGCTGTTCATTAACCGCATATATTGCTTGAAGTATGCCAAACATCATAAATTTGACCACCATGGAACTGCCGCCATAGCTGACAAAGGGCAGGGTAATACCGGTCAAGGGTATGAACTTGGTTACTCCGCCTATATTGATAAAAGCCTGGAGGGCTATCATAGCTACGGTGCCTATAACCACTAATGAATAAAATTCCTCCGTCGCCCTTAAAGCAATGGAAACTCCTCTTAATATTATTATAAAGAAGATAATTATTATAATAACGCCTATTATTAACCCGAATTGCTCACAGATAACAGAAAAAATAAAATCCGATGAGGGCACCGGAATATCAT
>LSQX01032673.1_pt1 | contig 14748 bp, 8 predicted proteins | sample 654561 | NCBI WGS metagenome assembly LSQX01 (sample SAMN04489861, study PRJNA283612) | anaerobic digester metagenome | isolation source: 4 biogas reactors fed with cattle manure at either 37C or 55C with and... | place: Denmark: Kongens Lyngby | collected 2014
CCACTGTCCGCTCACCCCGGACAACCACCATTTTGTAGATCGGGACGCCATCCGCCTGATGAAGCCGGGCGTGATCCTCATCAACACCTCGCGCGGTGCGCTGATCGACACGGACGCCCTGCTGGAGGGGCTTCGAAACCGTCAAATCGGCGGTGCCGGACTGGATGTATACGAGGAAGAAGCGGAGTTCTTTTTTGAAGACAAATCAAACGACATACTCGCGGATGAGCGGCTGACGCTGTTGCTTGCCTTTCCCAATGTGCTGTTGACCTCGCACCAGGGGTTTTTCACCCGGGAAGCTATGCAGGCGATCACGGAGACGACGGTGGACAACATCCGCGCGTTCGAGCAAGGTGCGTTTCTCGAAAACGAAATCTGCTACCAGCGCATGTCCGGTGGCTGCGACCGGGCCGAGACGAGGAAGAACTGCTTTTAGAGCGGAGGATCAGTCGGGATGGCAATCGGATATGCCTGTGTCACGCGCGGTGTCCAGGGGGCGCAGCAGCGGGCGATGCGCCTTTCCTCCATCGGGGACGAGGCGCGGTTTTTGGAAGTCGCACACGCAAACCTCGACGCGTTGGATCGGATCCTCACATACAACCGTTCCCGTGGCATCCAGCTGTTCCGGGTCTCGTCCGGACTGATCCCGCTGGCCTCCCATCCCGATAACCCACACGACTGGGAATCCTTGCTCGCTCCCCGCTTCGCGGAACTTCGCACCCGGGTTGACGCGGCGGGTCTTCGCCTGTCCATGCACCCGGGTCAGTACACGATGCTCGACTCCGACCGGCCGGAGACCGTCGATGCCGCGCTCGCGGAGGTGGAGTATGCCGCGCGGCTGCTCTCGCTGCTTTCGGGGGGAGAATCCCTGATCGTGTTGCACGGGGGCGGCAAACCGGACGCCCTCGCACGAGGGGTGGACCTCCTGTCCCCTGCGGCGCGCGGGATGCTGGTGCTCGAAAACGACGAAACCCGTTCCGCGCCGGAAGACACCCTGGCCGCCTGTCGCCGTCTGGGTCTGCCGATGGTCTACGATCCGCTCCACGCGGAAGTTCGCGCCAGCCGCAGGACGGGAGCGGGTAGACTGCCTGCGAACGGAGATCCCGCATGGGCAAAGGTGCACCGCGAGACGACAGCCGACGCGTCACAGACCTGGCAGAGACGCGCGCGCCCGCAGAAAATCCATGTGTCCCTGCAACGGGAGGGACCCGGTGCACGGCCGGGTGCGCACTCCGAATCCATTCCACCCCGCGTACTGCAGCGAAAACTTGCAGACTGGGGTGTCGATCCCGCACAACAGGACGTCATGCTGGAGACCAAGGACAAAAATTGGTCCGCCACCGCTTGTACCCTGTCATTGCTCGGGGCGACCCGTCCGGCACTCGAGCGGGAGTGGGCCGCGTGGAAGTACCTTGTCATGGAGCACTCCCGGTCCCATTACGACCAGATCCGGGATCACTTCAACCGGATGGAGCGCACCAGCCGGGCGGTTCCGCCCGAAGATGTACTCCGTTTCTATGACCTGGTCGACGCTGCGCGGGCGATTCCCGCGAAACCTGGCGGGACACTCAACGCGCTCCAGCATGTCTGGGGATACTTCAAGCGGGACGCAAACGACGCGGAACGGGCGGCGATGATGCGCGCGCTAAGGCAGTTTTCGGAAGGCGGACTCTCGCGCGGTGCCGTCGTGGCAAGGCTGGAAGCACTGGCGATCAAGTACGGCGCAGACTATCTTCTCGATGGATATTATCTGAACGAAAGATAACCGACCTTCTTCTTGTTAAATAGCACCTTTACACACTTGCCATATACAACGATTCGGTTGCATAATGACAGGACAGTACGATCGGGTACTTCTGTTCCCGATCTCGTCGGACGACTTTCGGAGTGTCGACCATGGATGACTTGTTCAGCCGGTCCATCCTGGAGGAGACCGCGGCCGCGTATGCTTGTTTCCGGATTCTGTCGGGTGCGGGGGGAGATCCTGCCGACGCGGTCTGTCTGGAATCCAGCCATACATCCGCGCGGTTCTTTGGTTTGCGCCCGTCCGCGCTCGTGGGACATCGCGCGAGCGAAGTGTTGCCCGCCTTTTTTGCGGAGCAGGACGACTGGCTGATGCGATTTGCCGAGGTTGCCCGCACCGGGCGCCCGGCCGACTATGACGCAGATACCCCTCTGACTGCACTTCCCTGTCGTGTCCACGTTTTTTCTCCCGGACGGGGATATTTCACGCTGCTATTCCAGGCACGATCTCTTTCCCGGACCACAGGTCCGGAACCGACTGCGTTTTCCGCAGCCACCTTGGCGGCGTTCCTCGACGAATGGATCGGCCTCGACGACATCGAACAGGCCGACCCGTTGATCGCACGCGCCTGGCTCGACCTGAGCGGCGGACGGATCGCCGCGTTCCACCGGCCACTCCCGGACGGGACGGGATACCGGACCGCCGCGATCGCAGGCCTGCCGACATCGGCTCTCACCGCGTTGGAAGCGTTGGGTGCACATGTGGAAGGACATGTCTGGCCCTGGGGGCCGGCAGGATCGACTGTGCTGCCTGTGCATGGTTCCGCCGTCTTCCCGGACGCCAGCGCACTGGCCGCTTCACTGCTGCCCGCCCATCTGGCGGAGGCTGCCACAGGATGGGGCGCAGGCGAAGCCGTTCTAACCGGCATACCGGGATCCTCTCCCGGTACCCCGCAGGCTTTTGTAACATTGCTGATGCCCCCGGGGCAGCCGTTTACGGCACACGAAGCCTGCGAAGTGCTTGCCGGGATCGTCTCGGTATGGCTGTCCGCACGGGAGGCGTCCCTCCCCGCGCCGGACGACGCACAGATCTCGCGTGAAGCCGCGGGCGGCAAAGAAGACACCATGCCGGAAGCCGCGGAGCTTGTATTTGAACATTCCCCTTGTGCCCTGTTCTTACTGGATGTTCTGGATGAGAACAGACCCCGGTATGTCAAGGCCAACCCGGCCGCGTTGAATGGTGCTCTGGTTCCCGACCCCGCAGGTCTTTCGCCGCAAGAGGTGTTTGGCCCGGAGCGCGGTGCGCGCATCGCGACGCACGTTTCCCGCTGTATGCGCGAGGCGGAGATGGTCTGGTTTGAAGATCCGGTTGATCTGCCGGACGGGCAGCACGTATTCCGCACCGTCCTGTCTCCCCTTGTGGAGAATGGCCGGGTCGTCCAGGTGTTCGGAGCTGCCGGGGATGTCACGGAACACCGCAAAACCGAGGCTGCACTGCGCGGCCATCTCCGGCGCAGCGAGGTTCTGCTCGATCTGCTCCATGACACTCCGCGGGATCCGGATCGATTCCTCAGTCGCCTGGCCGATAGCGCGTTGGGCTTGACCGGGAGCCCTGCCGGGGGCGTTTTGCTGCCGGGTTCGGTCGCGGGCACCTGGCAATGCGGTATTTGTCGGGGAACCTGGGCGGAAACCCACGCAGCCTACCTGAGCCTGCCTCCCGTCCAGCCGGCCCCGGGCACGCCTTGGGCCGAGGCGATCCGCACCGGCCGGCCCGCCATACGGAACACCCGCTCGTCCGCCGCTTCCCCGGAGGAGCAGGGCGGAGCACCCGGGTTCCCTGTCGCCGACACCATGATGTGTGTCCCGGTGTTCGACATCGGCCGTATTGTCGCGGTACTGGGCGTCGCCGGACGCGCGGACGATTACTCCGAAGAACAGGCGTTCCAGTTGCGGATTCTGGCCAACAGCGCATGGCCGACCATCGGGCGGCTGCGCGCCGAAGCAGACCTGATCCTGGAACGCGATTTGCTGCATGCGACCTTGCTTTCGATCGGAGACGCCGTGATCGCCAGCGGCGGAGATGGCAAAGTGACCTTGATGAACGACGCCGCCTGCCAGTTGACCGGGTGGACCCGGGAGCAGGCGGTCGGACAGTTGCTCGAGGACGTCCTCCCGTTAATCGATGAGCATACCCGGGAACCCTATATTCCTTCGGTCGACCATACACAGGAGCCGTCGGATGCCCCCTTGCACGGCTCCCTTTTGCTGCTCTCCAAGGACGCCGGCGAGCATCCGGTGGCCCTCAACGTATCGCCGATCCGCGATGCCAGGAGCGGAGCCGCCGGTGTTGTTGTCTCGGTCCGGGATGTCACCTTGGCCCGCCACCACCAGGAGAGCATCACCTACCTGAGTTACCACGACCAATTGACCGGTTTATACAACCGCCGGTTTTTTGAGGAAGAGTTGCGTCGCCTCGACACGAAGCGCAATCTTCCGATTACGTTGGTGATGGCGGACGTCAACGCCCTCAAACTGACCAACGACGCGTTTGGCCACAAGACGGGAGACCGCCTATTGTGCGCCGCCGCGGATGTGCTGCGGGTATGCTGCCGCGAAGACGACATCATCGCCCGGCTGAGCGGCGACGAGTTCGTCATTTTGCTGCCGCACACGGGCTCGGACAAGGCCGCCGAGATCGTCGACCGGATCCGCGAACTCTGCGACAAGACCCACGTGGATGCAGTCGCGTTGTCCGTTTCCTTCGGCTGGGAATCCAAATCGGAAGAAGACGAGGACATTCAGGACACCTTTAAGCGGGCAGAGGACCATATGTACCGGCAAAAACTGTTCGAAAGCCCCGTCATCCGCAGCAGCACGATCCAGACCATCATCCAGACGCTCTACAAGGCGCAGCCGCGCGAGGAGTCTCGCACGAAACATGTGGCCGCCCTCTGCGAGATGATGGGCCGCGCACTTGGACTCCCGGACCACATCGTCAAGGAATTGCGGACCGCCAGTGCGTTTTACGATATCGGGAAGATCGCGATCCGGGACGACATCCTCGGCAAGCACGGCGATCTGACCGAAGAGGAACGCCGCGAGATGCGCCGCCATGCCGAAATCGGTTACCGCATCGTGAGTTCGGTCAACGAGCTCGCCGAGATCGCGAACTTTATCCTGCTGCATCACGAGCGGTGGGATGGAACCGGCTATCCCAAAGGGCTGACCGGAGATAAAACCCCCCTCCCCTCCCGGATCATCGGGTTAGCGGACGCCTACGATGCAATGGTCAACCATCGCCCGTACCGTGCGGCATTGTCCCCGGAAGAGGCGGTGCGGATCATCCGCGAGGAAGCCGGCACCAAATTCGATCCCCATTTGGTTGAGATATTTGTTAAGCAAGTCGCGGCAGAAATGGCTGTATCACAGGCCGCGCGGGCTCCAACCGAAGAAATGTCATAATTCCGTCATTTTCCCTCTCGGATTTATGTGTTCGGTCTGTTACAATTCATGCGTATCATGTGTACCGCTCCGTGAATGACGGGACATGCCGCGTTCACACGCACGCAGGAGTCGCCCATATGACGAGAAACGGAAAAAAAATCCGCCCCTGGAGGATCTCGCATGTGACGGGTGAGTTTCTCGATCCGGATATGGAATCGAGATATCTCGAGAACGAGTTGCACAACGTGGCCGCACATGTCCGGACCATCACCAATATCCTGGGATTGCTGTTTTTTTCTTTTATTATTCCGGACTGGTTCATCCTGGGTCCAGGTCTGCATTTTTCGATTGTTCTGTCGATCCGGTTTCTGTCTCTCGTCTTCATGATCTATGTGGGATTTCGACTCGCAAAGAGTCCCACGGTCACCGGATTTATCCGGCTTGTCACAGCGGCAGAGCTGATCTTTACAGTACTTTTCGTCCTGACCTTCGCCCTCTACCAGAGGTCCGATTTCCTGATCCAGGCGTTTGGACTCATGTTGATGCTGTCGGCATTTTATCTGGTTCCCAACCGTTTCCTGAACCACATCGCCTTGTCGCTGCTCGCGATAGCGGTTTTTCTCAATGTCGCGCACTTCACCATTGAGGATGTCTCAACGATGCATATGCTGGCAGGCACCATCTACCTCATCCTGATCACCGGGGCGAGCGCCGCCACCTTTTCGCGGACGTCCTACCACAAACGCCGGCTTTTCGTGAACAATCAGCGGCTGCGCCAACTGGCTGTCACCGACTCGCTGACACACACATATAACCGTCACAAGTTCAACGAGGAGCTGTGGCGGGAAACCAATCGCTACCGGCGCACCGGCGCGCCATTGTCGATCGTGATCATGGACCTGGACGATTTCAAAGCGATCAACGACCGGTTCGGCCATCTGCAGGGGGATCGGGTACTGGTTCAAGTCGCGCGGGCCATACACAAGGAGATCCGTGTAACCGATATATTTGCGCGCTGGGGCGGAGAGGAGTTCGTCCTGTTGTTGCCCGCCACCGCGACACCACAGGCGGGAGAACTGACATTGCGGCTGCTTCGCCTGATCAATTCCCTGCATCTGGAAAGCACGGTGCTCCCGGATTTTCATCCAGAGGGGGATCCGGAGGTCACCTTACCTGCAGAAGAAAAACGCGTCGAACGGATACCGGTCCGATGCAGTTTCGGCATCGCGGAAATGCAGGATGCCGACACGCCGGAAACATTGATCCAGCGCGCGGACCGGCTGCTCTATCAGGCCAAGTCGGACGGACGCAACTGCATCGTCACCGAAGCCGAAACCCTGAGGTGTCCCGCATCTTGATCGAAATTTGATCAGGTCTCCAACGCATCCCTGCAGGCGGCAAGCAGCTGCTCCACCCATGCGCGGTCGGTCCGGCTGCCGGGGTGGCGTGCCATGACCCTGAGCGGGGTGGTCATCAGGACCGCATGCGCGAACCCTTCCCCCATCGCATCCAGACCCGGATCTCGTGGCGCAGCGGCGAGCCGCGCCACTTCCGCCTCCACCAGAGGAGCTAGATCCGGGTGAGCGGCGAGCTCTTCGAGTGTCACATATTCGTCCAGCCGCACCGCCGGCCGGTCGGTCGAGTACACGGCCACCCCGGCTTCCAGTCGGATGTCGGTACAGGAAGAGCCAATCCGAACTGTATACACGCCGCTGTCGGCAACCCAGCACTCACGCGACGCGTCATAGCGGGAGAATGAGCGTTTGTCCAGTGTAAACGTCACTTCTTGTTCCTCGCCGGGAGCGAGCTCGATTTTAGCAAAGCCTTTGAGCTCCCGCTCCGGACGCCGGACGAGGCCCGCGCAGGGCGAGACGTACAACTGCACCACTTCGCCGCCCGTCCGGTCGCCGGTGTTGCGGACCCGGCAGCTCACGGTCAGGGTCTCCCCCTCCAACAGCGCGACCTGTGAAAAACGCAGCCGGCTGTACGCGAACGTCGTGTATCCCAGTCCGTGTCCAAACGGGAATCGCACCGCGGTCTTGCAGGTGGTGTAGTAACGGTATCCGGCATAAACTCCTTCCGCATATTGTACGGTGCGGTCTTCGTCCGGAAAGTGGAGATAGGACGGGTTGTGTTCCATGCAAAACGGAAAACTTTCCGCCAGTCTCCCGGATGGAGCGATGCGCCCGGTCAGCAGATCCGCGATCGCGCCGCCTGCCGCGGAGCCGCCGAGATAGGCCTCGAGCACAGCCGGCACTCGATCGGCCCAGGGCATCTCCACCGGAGACCCGTTCATCAGCACCACCACGGTTTCCGGTTGAACCGCCAGTACGGCTGAGAGCAGCTCTTCTTGTGCTGCGGGAAGCCGCATGTCCGACCGGTCGTATCCTTCGGACTCGATCCGGTCGGGCAGTCCGAGAAACACCACCGCGATGTCCGCTTCCGCGGCGGTCCGCACAGCCCGGTCCAGCAGGTCCGGGTCGGCCTGTTCCGCGTCCGCGTCACATCCGGGTGCGTGGCGCACATCCGGCAGGCGTTTCCGGAGTTCGTCGAGCGGGACATCCGTCTGCCAGCAGGGCACGCGGGAGCTCCCGCCTCCCTGCACGCGTACGCGATCCGCAAAGGGGCCGATGACCGCGACGGTTTTACCGAGTGCAAGCGGGAGCAATGCTCCTTCGTTTTTCAACAGCACCATGCATTCCGCGGCCACTTGCCGGGCGAACCGGTGGTGATCCGCAAGATCCACGGCAGGTGCAGGGATCGCCGCCTGCGCCTGGTCTCTCTGGTCGATCACGCGCAGTACGCGCTCCACCGCACGGTCGAGCACCGCCTCTTCCAGTTTTCCGGACTCGACTGCCTCCACCAGTTCCCGATCGGTCGCTCCGCCCGAAGCCGGCATCTCGAGCTCCACGCCTGCGCGGACCGCCTCGACCCGGTCGTTGAGCGCTCCCCAGTCGGTCATCACAAAGCCGTCGAACCCCCACGTGTCCCGCAGTACCTCTGTCATCAGATAGTGGTGGTCGGCCGCGAATGTCCCGTTGATTTTGTTGTAGGAGCACATGACCGTCCAGGGTTTGGATTCCCGGACCGCCCGTTCGAATGCCGACAGATAGATTTCATGCATGGTGCGCCGGTCGCACACCGAATCGCTGTTCTGGCGGTTCTTTTCCATATTGTTGAGCGCATAGTGTTTGAGACAGGCTCCGACACCGGTCGACTGGAGGCCGCGCACAAACGCGGCGGCGATGTTGCCTGCCAGCCAGGGATCTTCCGCGTAATACTCGAAATTGCGCCCGCACAGCGGGGAACGTTTGATGTTGAGCGCGGGCCCCAGCAGCAGATCCACCCCACTGCGGCGACATTCCGCGCCGATGGTTCGCCCGACTTTCTCGATCAGACCGATGTTCCAGGAAGCCGCCAGTCCCACTCCCGTGGGGAAGGCGGTCGCCGGAGCGGGGATCCCGTCCGGCGTGGCCGAAAGCCGCATCCCGTGCGGACCGTCGGTCATCAGGAGCGAGGGGATTCCCAGTCGCTTGACCGGCTTGGTGTGCCAGCCGTCCAGCCCCGACAACAGGGATGCTTTTTCATCTAGTGTCATGGCCTGGACACGCGGGTCGACCGTTTCGTTCATGGCGATACCTCCGAATGGTTGGGGTTGATGGCAGCGTACAGACACACTGTCCGGTACGCGCCCTTGATGAAATACTTATCCTGGCAGGTGCCTTCGTATGCCATGCCGATCTTCTGCATCACTCGGCCGGACTTGCGGTTGGGTTCGAAGTGATAGGCTTCCACACGATGGACGTCTTTGTCTTCGAACAGGAACCGCAGAAACGCGCCCATGGCCTCGGGCATCAGACCGCGGCCCCAGTAGTCCCGATGAAGGACATATCCGATCTGCGCAAAACGCCCGTCGTGCTCGATGCCGCGAAACGCGCCGCCTGCACCGATCACGTGTCCGGTTTCTGCTAGTTCGATGGCGTAGTCGTAATGATTACCGCCCTGGTAAGCGTCCAGCGTAAAGCGCAGGTATCCAAGCGAATCCTCGATCGATCGGTGGGTCTCCCAAGTCATATAGCGCGAGACCTCGTCGTCGCTGGCATATGCAAACACGTCCTCCGCGTCGGACATCCGAAAGGGACGAAGCACCAAGCGTTCGGTGAAGATCACGGGTGGGGTAAAAGAGGATTCGTCCATCGTTCGATACCTCCGTTGTCATGTTTTACACATCATACCATGCCTACTGGGCGTGCCAGAAAAACCGGGACTCCGCAGGTGTGGCATTACAACTGGAATACCCCATGAGTCCGAAGGTTGTCATGTCGCTGTGGCGAATGAGTACCATAAGAAAGAGGCTGGTCCCCCGCGCGTACTCACCGCAATACTGATACAGATCGCCCGGAACAGCGGGATCGGGTGTTGGAATAGAACATGCTCCTGCCAATTTCATCTTGAAAGAACCTCCTGAAACGGATGACCCGTGTTGATTGCGCGAGAGCACAGCAACCTTGATCTGTCGCGCACATGCTGCCGCAGCCATTCGCTCCCTTGCGCTTCCGGGCGGCATGGGGTTAACTAAAAACACTGTGATGTCAGTGTGACATCTAGAATGTTGCGTCGGAAGGAGACCTCGATGATCGACCGCAAAGACCTCGTCACCCGGCACAATCCGACCCTGCGCGCCGCCCGTCCGGCCGATTCCGCCACACTGGCGGCCTTGTCCGCTTCTCCGCTTTCGGTCGGCAACGGGGAGTTCGCCTTTACTGCGGACTTTACCGGACTGCAGACGCTGCGCGACGCTTATCGGCTGGTCCCGCTTTGCACGATGTCCCAGTGGGGATGGCACAGTTTCCCCGTCCCGCTGGACGAGAGCGCGCTGCGGCTCAAGCCGTTTGACACCCATGGCCGATCCGTCGGATACGCGTCCGATCCGTCCGGTCAGCAAGAGATGTTTGATCAACTCCGCCAGAATCCCCATCGCCTCCACCTCGGTGCGGTCGGGTTTGCCTTTTATCGGAATGAGAACAGTGATGCGCGCGTTGCACCGGAAGACTACACCGCCGCGGAGCAGACCCTCGATCTCTGGAACGGGGTGCTCCGGTCCGGATTTTCCGTAAATGGGCGGCATGTGGCGGTGGAAACCCTGGTAGATGCCAAGAGCGACACGCTTGCCGTCCGTGTGGCATTGGACGAATCTTGGAACCTCGCGGACGGGGCTGTCCGCATCGAACTCGTTTTCCCCTATGGAAGTCCCGACAAACCGGCGGCCGACTGGAACGCGGACGATCGCCACCATACCGGGATCGACTCGAGTGGCGATGGCATCGTCCATGTCAGCCGCAAACTGGAGGGAGACACCTACCAGGTCGCTCTGCGCTTTGCCGGTGCAAGCTTCCGTCAAACAGGAGCACACACGCTGGAGCTGGTGCTGCAGGAGCGGGTTTCCTGGCTGACCGCTTCTTTTGGCGTGGATCCAGCTGCCTGCCCGGCACCCGGCTGGCAGGAGACCGCCGGCAGAACCTCCGAATGGTGGCAGGCATTTTGGAACCGGGGCGGCGCCTTGCGCCTCAGGGATTCGGCCGACCCCCGCGCATATGAGCTGGAGAGGCGGGTGGTCTTGTCCCAGTATCTCACGGCCATCCAGTGTGCCGGGAGCGTGCCGCCCGCGGAGACCGGTCTCACCTGCAACAGCTGGTACGGGAAGTTCCATCTCGAAATGCACCCCTGGCATGCCGCGCATTTCCCGCTCTGGGGCCGGCCGGATTTGCTGGAACGCAGTATGGACTGGTACCTCCGGATCCTACCTGTCGCCCGCCGGATTGCCGCTTCTCAAGGATACCGGGGCGCGCGCTGGCCCAAAATGACCGATCCGTCCGGCCGCAACGCGCCGTCTGCGATCGCGGTTCTGCTCGCCTGGCAGCAGCCCCACCCGATCTTGTTCGCGGAATTGCTGTATCAGTCTTCCCCAACGCGGGAAACCCTCGAAAAATACGCGCCACTGGTGCTGGAAACCGCGGATTTCATGGCCTCCTTCGCCCATCTGGACCACCGGACCGGCCGCCGTGTGCTGGGGCCGCCGCTCATTCCGGTCCAGGAGACGCACAAACCCGAAACCACGATCAATCCACCTTTTGAGCTCGCGTACTTCCAGTGGGGACTGCGTATGGCGGACACCTGGCGCAACCGGCTGAACCGCCGGGGAGACGGGGCGGACTATCTGGAGACCGCGCGGGAGCTGGCGCCACTGCCGGTTCTCGACAACTTGTACATCGCCCACGAACGCTGTCCCGATACCTTTGCGAAAGCCCCCTTCAACCACGACCACCCCTCGATGCTGGGCGCGTTGGGGTTCGTCCCGGGCGAACACGCGGACCCGGTCGTGATGCAGCGCACACTGGAGCGCGTGATCGCGTCCTGGGACCGGGAATCGATGTGGGGATGGGATTTTCCGATGATGGCGATGACCTGTGTCCGTCTGGGGCTGCCCGCACTCGCGGTCGACGTCCTGATGATGGACGCGGGCAAAAACCGGTACCTCCCGAACGGCCACAACCCGCAATCGGCAAGCGAAGCGCTCCCGCTTTACCTCCCGGGCAACGGCGGGCTGCTGCTCGCGACCGCCATGATGGCGGCCGGGTGCAATCTGGTCTATGGACAATGCGACTGGCGCCCGGACGCCTGTGTGCTGCCCGGCTTCCCTTCGGATGGACGATGGACGGTGCAGGCGGAGGGCTTGCGCCCCTATTTGTAAGGGCCGAACACCACGCGGGCGGTCTCGCAGACACGCTGGAAACTCGCCTGCTCGTCCATCCCGGCGTGCGGGATGACCTCGATCGAGCACACATCGATCCGGTCCGCACCGGACTGCTTGGACACCCACTGCACAAACGCCGCCATGTCCGCGTCGGTGAACACGCCGTCCGGATGGTTGAATGCCGGATGCCGATCGCCGTTGAGCGGGTGACCCGGGCGGTCGATCACGCAATTCGACAGGTGCAGATGGCGCGTAAAGGGAGACAATAACGTATAGTCTTCTTCCAGTCCCTCGTGCAGCTGCGCGACATGGCTGGTGTCGAAGGTGATGCCCAGCCGCCCGGCCAGGCCGGGCCAGTCGACCCGCTTGAACAGCCGGACCACCGTGTCAGCACCGCCGACCGCAAGCCAAGGCTCTCCCCGGTCGTTGAAAAATTCGATCGAAACCTCCGGTGCGTCATCGCCGGCCCAGGCGCGCGCGCCGATGACCAGTTGTTCCAGTGACTGCGCGAAGCGGGTGAGATAGGCGTCGAGGTCGAACGATCCCTGTGGCCGGGGACCGCTCAGAATCAGTATTTTGCGGGCGCGGGTTTCACAGGCGACCCGTACCTGCTCCAGGCACCGCGCCACAGCCGCACTTCTCTCGGCAGGGTCGGCCGCGCCCAGATCCGTGCGGTCGCGCTTCATTTCAAACGCCGCGAGGTACACCCCGTAGAAGCCCTTGCGGTCGAGTGCTGCCCCGATCCGCCGCCGTTCGGCCGCGTTTCCCTCAAAGCAAAATTCGAATCCGTCAAACAGCCCGGTGGCGGCGACTTCCTCCACCGCCCGGTCAAAACGGACGGCATCTTCCCGGATCGCCGGGAAAGTGGCGGACGCGACGATTCCCTTGTACATGTGGTCTTCCTCCATCAGGTGCCGTTTCCGGTCGTTTCCATCGGTGGGTCTTTCTTCCATTCTATGCCAACGAGACCCCGAGTGGATCACCCGCTCCACCGGCAGTCCGTAAATCCGGTGTCCCAGACGAAGCGCGGACGGTACAATAGAGAGGCAAACCAATGTCCGGTACGGACGGAAACGAGGTGGACTCATGAAAACCTGGCTGGAACCCGCGCGCGAGATTCCGGTACACGAATACGATGTGGCGATCGCCGGAGCCGGCACCGGAGGCGTGGTCGCGGCTCTCGCCGCAGCCCGCGGCGGAGCGCGGACCGTACTGGTGGAATCCAAAGGTTACGTAGGCGGGATCGCAGGAGAAGGCGGCACCGCACTGCACAGCTTTTTCAATCTGTGGAAACCCTTTCCGGGGGTGCCGAAGGTTCAGCTTGTGCGGGGCATCCCGGCCGAGATCGTCGACCGCCTCCGGGGCGCAGGCGGCACTTATGGACATGTCGAGACCACCGGCGGGGTGGACTACGATTCAGTCTGCACCTCGATTGACACCGAGATCTACAAACATGTCGTGCACACGATGCTGGTCGAAGCCGGGGTGGATCTGTGGCTCAATACAGTGGTGGTCGGGGCGGTCACGGAAGGAACCCGCGTCACGGGCATGCTCGTCGAAAGCCGATCCGGCCGGGAACTGCTCCGCGCCGCCTCTTTTGTGGACGCGACCGGCTACGGGGATCTTTCCGCACACGCGGGCGCCCGGTTCACCGAACCCAACGATCACCCCGTGGCCAACAGCATGGGGGTCGGCGGAGTGGACGTCGACCGGTTTGCGGCCTGGCTGCGCTCGATCGGGGCGGTACAGGATTATGCGGATACCACACTCCCGGACGGGCGGAAACAGATCGTGCGGATCACCGCAAACACCGCCGCACTGCCCCCGGATCTCGTGGCCGAGCTCCAGGCAATCGGGATGAACCTGGTCACGACCGCGATGCGAAACGACCATTTTATGTTTATCAAAATCAACTGCAAGACAAAAGAAAGCCCGGTCGGGCGGGACATCCAATCCGCCGCGGAACACACCCTGCGCATCCGGCAGCAACAGGGTCTCGCACTGCTGCGCCGCGCGGTGCCCGGGTGTGAGAACGCCTATATCGTGCGCACATCTCCCTCTTTGACGATCCGCCGCGGACGCTGCATCGTCTGCGACTACGACCTCTCGAACGAGGAAATCGTGGACGGCACCCATTTCGATGACGACATCCTGTGGTACGGGTTTCACGACAGTGCGCCGCGCATCCAGATCCGCAACGGGGCATCCTATGGCATTCCACTCCGGGCGCTCCGGGTAGCCGGCCGGAACAACCTGTTCGCGATCGGCATGATGATCACCAGCGACCGCGAAGCGCACATGTCCACCCGCAACACGGTTTCCTGCATGGGGCAGGGACAGGCGGCCGGCACCGCCGCAGCGCTCTGCGCTTTGCAGGGGTGGGATGCCCGCACGCTGCCGGTCCGGACCTTGCGCGAAAAACTGCGCGCGGACGGAGTCTATCTGGGAGAGGCGTAGGAGTTGATACGAACCGCACAAAATGGCGGTTATTGCTGGGAATAGCCGCTATTCTTTGAGTCGCCGCACCTGGCGGCGCTGCAGCGGCAGACCGGTCGCGAGCAAAAGTAAGGCCAGCGCGATTGGCATCCAGACAGGGAGCACCACGCCGTCCCGTATGCGCGTGAGCGCCCAGCCGTGCGGGACGTACTGTCCGATACCGGTCAGGATTTTTTCGGGCAGTTGGAAGAACACACCGCCCGCGATTCCCATGACCAGCAGCACCAGAAGTGAAAAATATAGCCGGTGCCCGGCGTCGAGCAGCACCGTCAACTGGCCGAACCCCAGCATCAGCAACAGGTACACCGCCA
>LSQX01341174.1_pt2 | contig 14747 bp, 12 predicted proteins | sample 654561 | NCBI WGS metagenome assembly LSQX01 (sample SAMN04489861, study PRJNA283612) | anaerobic digester metagenome | isolation source: 4 biogas reactors fed with cattle manure at either 37C or 55C with and... | place: Denmark: Kongens Lyngby | collected 2014
CCCAGGCCCTTGGTGAGCTTTTCACCAATCTGAATCTTCTGGGAGGCATTCGACAATAAGAGGGCCTGCCTGTCGGTGTTAATTGCTACAAACTCTACTCCTTTCAGCCCTGCTTCGATCATTCTGTTAACAGCGTTACTGCCCCCGCCGCCAACACCAATTACTTTGATTACCGCAAACTGATTGCTTTCCATATCAAATTCCAGCATAGCTGTTACCCCCTTTTTTACTCGGTACCCCTTACAGTCCCTTCATCCGGCGAGATACTCCGTGTTTAGAAGTATTCGTCCAGGAAGTCCTTTATCCTGTTTAGTGTACCGCCCTTTTGTATTTGTCTGTTCTTGGGTTTGCCAAACAATGCAGCCTTTTTTGATACTCCCTTCAATTCGCCGGGGTAATAGTGCTTTCTTCCTGCCAGGTATTTCACTATACCAACCCCCGACGAGTATACCGGAGAACTTACTCCTATGTATTCAGGGATACCTATCCTGACAGGTAGCCCCGTTACTTCCTGTGCCACCTCTTTGCACCCTTTGAGAAAACTCACCCCGCCGCCGGTTATCACCACGCCGGAGGACAGTGCATTCTTTATTCCGCTTTTAACAAGCTCCCGGTTCACCAGGAAGAATATCTCATAAACCCTTGCCTCAATTATTTCGCAGAATTCCTCAACGCTCACTTCACGCTGGTCGCCGTCGGCGATCCCCTTGACAGGTACAGTTTCCTGCTGCGCATACCCCGGTTTGACAATCCCGTACTGTTTTTTTAAGTTCTCTGCCTCGCCGTAACTGATGCGGAGGCCCACCGCCAGGTCGTTTGTAATGCTGTCGCCACCAACGGGAATAAAGCCGGAGCTTTTCAGCATGCCGTTCTCAAAGACCGAATATTCTGTCTTCCCCGCCCCCACATCAATAATCAGCACTCCAAGTTCCTTTTCATCCTTTGTAAGCAGCACCTCTCCAAGGGCAAGGGGTTCTGCCACCACCCCTTCTATGTTAAGACCGGCCCGTTGCACACTCCTTATAAGATTCTGGAGTGTAGTACTGCTACAAGTCACTATACCGGCATCCATCTCCAGCCTGGTTCCGAACATGCCTACCGGGTCCCGAATCTCGTCATAACCGTCAACAATAAACTGCAATGGTATAACGTCCACTATCTCCTTCTCCGGGGGCAGAGCAAATATCCTTGCTGCCTGCATAACCCTCCGCACGTCCTCACCGGTTATTTCCCGGTCCTCCCTGGTTACCGCTATCACACCCCTGTTCTCGTACAGATTCACGTGGCCGCCGGATATGTTTATGAATACCGAATCCACTTCCATATTGGTCATATTACAAAGCTGTTCCACCGCCTGTTCGACGGCCATGGTAGTACTCTCTATATCAACCACAACACCCTTTTTGACTCCGTTGTTGGGGCTAATTCCAACACCCAGTATCTGAATACCGCTGGAACCTAACTTTGCTAAGACTGCGCTTACCTTAGACGTTCCGATATCCAAGCCGGCAATAATATTATCCATACATCTTCTGCCCCCTTTAGGCCCATCCGCTTGTCAAATAGCACAGTTCAATAATAAATTTCAACGCGGCTGTACCTTTTCCTTTATTTTTATCAAATTATTTTGTTGATTCCCTGCGTATGTTGAACAGGTGACGCCTTATAACCGCAAAGTTCTGGAATAGTCTTGTGCCGAACACAACAACCGCAGCAAGGTATATGGGCACACCCAGCCTGTCTCCCATATAAGCAAGCGAAGCCGCCAGTATTGCGTTGCCGAAGAAACCGGTTATAAATATGTCGCTTTCAAAACTGTTTTCCAAGGATGCCCTTATGCCCCCGAACACCGAGTCCAAGGCCGCCAGTATTGCTACCGAAAGATATGCGGAATATACCACCGGTACGTTAAACGGAAAAAATAAACCCAAAAGTATTCCTAAAGCAAGCCCTATAAGTGGTAGTATCAATTCATTCACCCTCTTTTTGTGTTTTCACGTATTTAAAACTGGTTCTGCCGGTATATGCTGGAACAACCAGCTCCTCCTTTTGTTCCACGCTTACCTGAAGCCCGTAATATTCCAGCAGGTCAAGATATCCGCTCTCGCGGCCGCTCATATACCCGTAAAGGGTATTGGGCTCCCCAATGGCCGTTATTGTATAGGGGGGTGCATATCTCACCGAATTGATGTTTATTGTAGGTCCCCCGCATCGTATCTCTGTATTGAACATTATCCTCTGGCCGTTTATTGCTATCGCCTCGGCCCCGGCGGCCTTCAGCTCGGAAACAACCGTTAGAATGTCCTCGTCATGGACCAGTAATAGATTTGGGTCGTTGTTCGATGTCATCTCCCAGCTACTATCGTCAAGTACGATTTCTATACCCGGCCCGGTAACCGCCGTCAGCCCAGCCAGCATCTTTACTTGCTCAAGCTGCTGCTGTAGTATCTCATTCAAGTCCCCCTGCTGGTTCACTGCCTTTTCGTATTCCCGCAGCCTGCTCCTTAAATCGCCGTATTGATGCTGCAGGCCTTCTATTTCGGCCCTGGTATTGTGCAGTTCGTTTTCGAGTTGCGGTACCGTCTCTGGTGTAACTATCCCTACCCCTTCCCGGGATGCGGTAAACTGAACGGTAAATGTCAGCCCCAATAACAGTGCTCCCAAAAACATTACACCACTTTTGTACAGCCTATCCATCCGCCTTCCCCCTACTTGTTTACCGGTTCCGCATACTTAAACTCAAGCACTTTACTGTATCTGGGTACAAATACGTCCTGTTCCTTCTTTATGCTTACCGCAATACCGTAGTACTCAAGCTCCTCAATGATACCACCCTTTAGCTTTAAAGCAGCCTCAAGAGTCTGGGGATCGCCAATGGCCTTGAATACAAAGGGAGGGGCAAACCTCTGATAGTTAATGTTTATATGGGAACCCGCAAGCCTTATCTCGGTTGTGGCTATAACCCTTTGCTCGTTTATCGATACCGCCTCCGCCCCGGCAGCGTTCAGCTCGTTAAGCACCTTCAGCAGCTTGTCATAGTGTATATAGAACACATTAAAATCCTGTTCGGGCTGGGCCTCGACCAGCGTAACCACCACCCCCGGACCCCCGACATCGGTAAGGCCAGCCAGAAGACGTGCCCTTTCCAGGTCCTGCCTCATGCCTTCTGCTATCACACTCACCTCGGCGGCGGATTCCTCGTACTGCAGTATCCTGCTTTCGTATTCCTTAACCCTCTGCTGCAGCGAATCCCTTTGTTCCTTTGCATCCTTTAATTCGCTCGCTAGTTCCTGGGCTCTTTGTACAGACAGTATACCTCCGTAGTATTGCACGTTTCGAAACTGCAGCGTCAGCATAAGACCCAACACCAGACACACAAGACCTATTGAAAGCTGTGCCTTAATTGTTTTCACATTCCTTCCTCCCAATCCTACCAAGGCCTGAAAAAGGCCCTTTCCCCGCAGGTGACGTCTATTTCCCCGCCCACCTCCTGGGAGTAAAGCTTCTCCAGTATGGTATTGCTGTAACTTAGCTTATAGTCTAATTCCTCAATATCCCCTATCCTTATTATAAACCTATCAGCCAAAGCTATAACAATATCTTCCGGGTCCTCTACGTCAACCTTTATAGGAGCGTATTGAAGAATATTTTTGCCGATACATTTCGAAATATATATAATTTTATCAAATATTTGGTTATTATCAATATTAAGTATTTCCTTTGCCTGAAAATTCTCTACCTTTATACCGCTAAATACCGGCAATCCCTCAATGGGGACCTCGGCGGTCGCACTTATAACCCTTCTCTCGTTGTCCACCAGGAGGAAACTCCCCATATAGGGTATGTATCCTATAAGGTCCCTTTCCTTCACGGTGATTTTTATGCCATTTGGCAACTGTCTTTCCACATCGGCCCTAAGTATATAGGGATGGCCTTCAAGCCACTTAACCGTGTTTTTTAAGTCTATCCTGAATATATTCATTCCAGGGTTGATGCCGGCGTACTCAACAATTTCCTTTTCGTCCACAAAGCTGTTCCCCTGTACAGTGATATCGGATATGCAAAAAAAGCTTGTCCGTACAAAGGCCAGCAGTCCGACTGTGACAGCCAAAATGAGAAGCAGCAAAACCGGGCCTAACCTATATCTATTCTCTTTACCCCTTCCCATTTTACCCATCTCCCTATACCATGGTAATTTCTGCACCCAGGCTTTTCAGTTTCTCTCCCAGGTTCTCATAACCCCTGTCAATATGTTCTATGCCTTCCACTTCGGTGACCCCTTCCGCTGCCAGGCCTGCCAACACCAGTGCCGCTCCTCCCCTTAAATCCTTTGCCGTAACCAGTGCACCGCTTAGCCTGGGAACGCCTCTTACTACGGCTATCCTCCCGTCAACCTTGATATCCGCCCCAAGCTTTATCAGCTCGTCTATATGCCTGTACCTGTTCTCAAATATGGTCTCAACAAATATACTGGTACCTGCGGCAAAGCACATGGCTGCCATCATCTGCGGCTGTGCATCGGTAGGAAAACCGGGGTAAGGCAGCGTTCTTATAAGGTCTATAGCCTTAAGCCTCTTCGGAGCGATAACCCTCATTTCGCTGCAGTTGGTCTTTATTATGCAGCCGCTTTCCTTGAGTTTGTCTGTTATCGGGTGCAGGTGCTCCACTATGGCATTCTCCAACGTAATATCTCCACCCGTTACGGCGGCAGCAGCCATATAGGTCCCGGCCGCTATACGGTCTGTCATAACTGTGTACCTGCAATCGTGAAGCTTTCTCACGCCCTCTATCCTTATCATATGGTTACCGGCGCCGAAAACCTTGGCTCCCATTGCATTGAGGAACCCCTGCAAATCCACTATCTCCGGTTCCTTGGCGGCGTTTCTTATCACTGTTTCACCCTTTGCAAGAACGGCGGCCAGCATAATGTTTTCGGTAGCCCCGACGCTGGGATAATCAAGTTGTATCTCGGTCCCTTTTAAGTCTTCTCCTTCGCATATTATCTGCCCGTGCATTTCCACGCTGGCGCCCAACTGGCGTAGCCCCTTCAGGTGCAAATCAATGGGCCGGACCCCTATTGCGCAGCCTCCCGGGTAGCTGGTTATAACCTTTCCGGTCCTGCCCAGCAAAGACCCCAGCAAAACTATTGAAGACCTCATTCTTTTTACCAGTACCGTGGGTATTCTGTTTGAAGTAATATTCGAGGAATCTACCACAACGGTTTTATCCCGGTATTGCACACGGCACCCCAGATTCTTTAGTATTTCCAGCATTGTAACCACATCGTTTAGCGCAGGTACGTCTTCTATGACGCTGACGCCTTTATTGAGTATGGTAGCTGCCAGTATAGGGAGTACCGCATTCTTTGCGCCTTCCACCTTAATATTGCCGGTAAGGCGATTTCCCCCTGTTATCCTGTATAACGACATTCGTTGTTCCACCTCCGGGATTTCTGCCTCAAAACCATCGGAAAAAAGCAGTATTATATAATCCATACTATGCGAAATCCCGAAGAGTGTTACCTGTTAACCATCTTTACTATAATATCACATATTCTTTCAGCTGCGTCGGTTTTTCCCATTTCCTTGCCAGCCCTTCTCATAACCAAAAGTCCTTCTTTGTCCCTTATAAGGCCGGAAACTTTTTCATATAATACATCCCCATCCAAACGGTTTTCCGGCAGCACCACCGCAGCACCTCTTTTTTCCAGCGCCCGGGCGTTGTATTCCTGATGGTTTCCCGCCACGTATGACTTGGGTACCAGTACCGCCGGAAGCCCTATCGCCGTTATTTCGGCTATGGTTATCGCCCCGGCGCTTGTTATCACCAGGTCCGCCGCCGAAAGGGCTTGGGGCATACGATGTATATATGGTACAATCTTTATATTCTTTTTGCCTTCCGTACTTATTCCCTTTTCCCGAAGGCCCTCCATGAAGGCCCTGTAGTGGTATTCGCCGGTGGCGTGCAACAACTGGAAACCATCCCCACCGCTCATGCGGCCAATAAAACCTGTCATAGCCCGATTAAGGCTGGCCGAGCCCTTGCTGCCTCCAAAACATAGTACCATGGGCAGCTCGGGCGAAAACCCAAACTCCTTTACCGCCGCCACTCTGCTACCCCCCATTATCTCCTGCCTTATGGGGTTACCGGTGACAAAAACCCGGTCCTTTTTTCTGAAATACTGCACCGCCTCTTCAAAGCTAACCGCTATGGCACCGGCAAAACGCCCCAGTATCCTGTTGGTTGCACCGGGCAAAACATTCTGCTCGTGTATAAGGATGGGTATACCTTTAAGGTGAGCGGCCATAAGCACCGGTCCCGCCACATAACCGCCGGTGCCCACCACAATATCCGGCCGGTACCGTCGGACAAGCCTTTCGGCATCATAAAGCCCTTTAAAAAGCTCTACGGCGGACCTTAGGGTATCAATGGAGAGCCTACGCTGAAATCCCTTCACCCTTATGGCCTCAAACCGGTATCCGTGCTTTGGAACCAGGCTGCTTTCCAGCCCGTTGTTGGTGCCTATGTACAAAATCTGTGTCCCCTTATATTTCCTTTTCAACGCATCGGCGATGGACAGCGCCGGGTATATGTGCCCACCGGTCCCGCCCCCGCTTATTATCACCTTCATCCAATCAGCTCCAGTTTAAGCTTGTTTTCCTTGATATATTCAGCAGTATACCCACCGCTGAGAGGGTAAAAAACAGGGACGACCCGCCGGCACTTATAAACGGGAGCGGTATACCTGTAACCGGCATTGAAGATGTAACCACCGCTATGTTCATTATTACCTGAATGGCTATCATGGCTACTACCCCTGCCGCCAGTATGCTGCTGAAGAAATCCGGAGCGTGGATGGCAATCCTTATGCCCCTCCAAATTAGAAGCATAAATAGGAATACTACTGTAGCCGCACCGATAAAACCCAGTTCTTCGCCAATTATGGAGAATATAAAATCGTTCTGCGGTAGCGGTATGTAGAAAAATTTCTGTCTGCTCCGTCCTAAGCCCAGCCCGAACAATCCTCCGGAGCCCAGGGCATACAATGACTGGATTGCCTGGTATCCGCTATCCCTTGGGTCCTGGAAGGGGTCAAGGAATGAAGTCCACCTATCCATCCGATAGGGTTCGGATATTATCATTATTACAAGGGCTACAAATGCCGGAAGGGCAAGCCCCACCAAATGCCCGATATTCGCGCCCGCAAGAAATATCATAACTATAACTATCGCCGCTATGCTTACTCCGGTGCTGAAATCAGGCTGGAGCATAATAAGGCCGAATACCACCCCTGCCACCAGCAAGAAGGGAACCACTCCCTTTATAAAGCTCCTTACATCGTCCTTCTTCCTGTTAAGGGCACTGGCGGTGTATACAATTACGGCCAGCTTTGCAAACTCGGAGGGCTGTATTGTAATCCCTCCAATGGCTATCCAACGGGTTGCCCCGTTTAGAGTAATACCAAGCCCTGGTATGAATACCAGAAGCAGTGACAATAATCCCGCTATCAGTATATATTTCGACAGTCTGTCGTAGTTTTCATAGTTAAATTTTGACAGTACAAACATAGCTGTAAATCCCAATATGGCCCACATCATCTGTTTCTTGAGATAATAATAGCTGTCCCCGTGGGCATAATAGGCACTGGCGGAACTGGAACTAAAGACCATGATAATACCTATTATAACCAGAAGTATTGTTACAAACAGTAGCGTAAAATCCACGGCATTATCCTTCTCCATCAAACAAACCTCCTCAACAAACCCACTGCCTTTTTAAACTCGTCTCCCCGCTCTTCGAAATTTTTATACATATCCCAACTTGCGCAGGCCGGGGATAGTAGAACCGTGTCCCCTTCCTCCGCCATAAGTGCCGCCTTTTCTACCGCCTCCTGCATATTTTCCGCTTTATATATATTATTCAGGTTTATCCTCTGGCATGAGCATTTGAGCTTCTCGGCCGTTGCCCCCAAAAGTACCACGCCCTTCACCTTGCCCTCAAAGCCCTTAACAAACCCGTCCAAATCACCGCCCTTGTCATATCCGCCCGCTATTAGCACCACTGGCCTATCCACCGCCTTTAATGCCTTGGAGGACGCATCGGGGTTTGTGCCCTTCGAATCGTTAATAAATTTTACCCCTTTTACAGTGTCCACGTATTCCAAGCGGTGCTCCACGCCCTGGAAGCTTTTAAGGGCTTTCCCTATTATATGTATCGGCACATCCATACACCACGCCAAAGCTGCGGCAGCAAGGGCGTTCTCTAGGTTATGGTCCCCCGGTATCCTCAATTCCTCTGCACGGCATACCCGCTCAAGGGTCTTGCCTTTCTTAAGCGCCAGGTACCCGTCCTCCACAAAGGCTCCTTCATCCATTATTCTATGCCGACTGAAGTATAAAACCTTTGCCCTACACTTTTTTGCTAGGGAAGCGGTGACCTGCTCATCGGCGTTTAACACCGCAAAGTCCTCCGGTCCCTGATTCTTAAGTATTCTCGCCTTTATATCCGAATAGTTGTCAAAGGTTCCGTGCCTGTCAAGGTGGTCTGGAGTAATGTTTAGTACCGCAGCTGCCGCAGGCCTGAAGTCCCTTGTACCCTCCAGCTGGAAACTGCTTATTTCCGCCACCAACACATCCCCGGGATGTGAATTAACCGCCGCAGGTATTACAGGCGTACCTATATTGCCCACCACAAAGGCGTCTCTGCCGGATAGGTGAAATATCGCCCCCGCCAGGGCGGTGGTGGTAGTCTTACCGTTGGTGCCGGTTATCGCCACAATGGGTGTGCTTGTAAGCCGGTAGGCCAGCTCCACTTCGCTTATTACCTCCCTGCCGCTTTCTAGTATCCTTTGCACCATTGGTATATCCATTGGAATGCCGGGGCTTATTACCGCAAGGTCGGGCCAGCAAGCAAGCTCCACCGGATGGCCGCCTAGTATGTACTTAATATTCATACCCTCAAGTACTGCAATGGCCTCCTTGAGGTCCTTTACGCCTTTCCGGTCGTTTGCAATTATCTGCGCTCCAAGGCCGTGCAGCGTCTTTGCCGTTTCCAGGCCGCTTACCGCCAGCCCGATGACCAAAACCTTCTTACCCCTTACTTCCACAGCACCATCCCTCTCCTATCTGATAGCCAGTGCACCCACCAATACAAGGACTATGGTGATTATCCAGAACACCACAACAACCTTGGTCTCCTCCCAGCCCTTAACCTCGTAATGGTGATGCAACGGGGCCATTAAAAAAACCCTTCTCCCGGTAAGCCTGTAGCTTACAACCTGTATTATTATTGAAAGGGTCTCCAGAACGTATATGCCGCCTATAATAGGAAGAATCAACGGCAGTTTTAGAAGCACAACAACCGCGGCAACCGCCCCGCCCAGGGCCATGGACCCGGTATCACCCATAAAAATCTGGGCCGGGTGCGAGTTGTACCTTAAAAAACCCAGCGTGGAACCGGTAACGGCGGCGGATATTATCGCGATTTCCTTCTGCCCCGCCGTCATGGCCACAAGGCTTAGGAAAGCCATCACAATCATTGTGACACCGGCGGCCAGGCCGTCCAAACCGTCGGTAAAATTTACACTGTTTACCGTGCCCACAAATATAATTATTGCAGTAAAGGGTATATACCATATACCCATATCCCAAAACTTTGAGGTAAAGGGTACCAAAACGGCGGACCCTACATTGGGTGACCTGTATGCGTAAAAAGCAAGAATAACTCCCAAAAGTATCTGGGCAATAATCTTATGGGTTGCCCTAAGGCCGAGGGAGCGCCTCATTACCACCTTAATAAAGTCGTCAACAAGGCCAACAAACCCAAAGCCCAGGATACTTGCCAGTATAAAAAGCATTTCCTTTTCCCACTGTGCGGTTATAAGTACTGAGAAAAAAACAGCTATAACTATAATAATACCACCCATGGTTGGAGTGCCGGATTTCTTGAAATGGGTTTTGGGACCGTCGCCCCGTATGCTCTGGCCCATTTTAAGTTTTTCCAGGATGGGGATTACTATAGGCCCTATAATTATTACTATCAGAAATGCTATTATTATCGGGAAAATTATCTGCTGATGCTCCTGCATCCGTTTAGCTCCTCTCAAGTATTCTGTCGGCCAACTCCTCCATCCGCATTCCCCGCGAACCCTTGACCAGTATCACGTCACCTTTTTGTATCAAACCATCCAGCAATTTTGCCGCCTGCCCTTTGTCATCAAAATAATAAACCGACCGGGGGTCCATTCCCCTTTCTTTTGCTTCCATTGCAATAAAGCGGCTTTCATTTCCCACCGCTACCAATATATCCAGCCCGGTGCCGGCGGCAAGCTCCCCCACCATACGGTGACCTTCTTCAGAAAAGGCCCCCATCTCTAGCATATCCGACAGCACGGCTATCTTTCTTTTCCCCGGCATATCGCTTAATACCTCCAGCGCGGATTTCATAGAATCGGGGCTGGCATTATAGGCATCATTTACTACGCTGACACCTCCGGTGGTACTGTGTATTGTAAGGCGCATCTTTTCCCCTTCAAGGTTCCCCAGCGCCCCTATTATTTCCTCAAACCTCATGCCCAAAAGCCTTGCCACGGCGACAGCAGCCAGGGAATTATACACGTTGTGCCTTCCCGGCAGCGGCAGTTTTACGTCAAAGCGGCCTCCCTCCGCCACCAGCGTATAGGTCATTCCCTCTTCGCCCTTTGACAGCACGTTTTCTGCCTTATAATCCCCTTCCTTAATACCAAAGCACACCACCGGCATATCCAGACCCCTGACCTCCGACCTAAGAAACAGTGCGTCGGCGTTTATTACTGCCGCAGGGTCCCTGTCCATTTCCTGGAATACCTCCATCTTTGCCTTAAGGATCCCCTCTTGGCTGCCCAACCTTTCTATGTGAGACATTCCGATGTTGGTTATCACGGATACCTTGGGTCTTACTATCCTCACCAGGTTTTCAATCTCGCCGTATCCGCTCATTCCCATTTCGATAACACCAAACCGGTGGCTGTCGTTAAGTTCCATTATGGTGGCGGGAAGACCAATCTGATTGTTGTAGTTTCCGGGGGTCTTCAGTACATTGTATTTAGTTTCAAGAATAGTGGCTATCATGTTTTTTGTGGTGGTTTTACCGGTGCTACCTGTAACCGCCACAAAAACCGCTTCAAACCTGCCCCTGTACCATCGGGCAAGAGAATGAAGGGCCTCCAGCGTATCCCTAACCCTAATAACCGAAACGTCACTGTAGTCGTAGTACTCTTCATTGTCAACCAGCATTACCCTTGCGCCCTTCTCCGCCGCCTGCTCCAAAAAGTCATGCCCGTCAAACCGTTCCCCCCTAAGGGGTATAAAAAGGCTCCCCTTCTCCAGGGTTCTGGTATCCAGGGATATTTTACAGACCTCGCCATCTTCCGGTCCGCATACTATTCTACCCTTCACTGCTGCGGTAATATCCGAAATCTTTAGCTTAATCATTATCCATCCTCTCCAGAATACCGGCTACTATTTTCCTTTCGTCAAATTCTATCCTATGGTCCGCGAACTCTTGGTATATCTCATGTCCCTTGCCGGCCAGAACCACAATATCGTCCTCTTCTGCCATCCTTAAGGCGTATTCGATGGCATCCCGCCTGTCTACAATGCATATGTAGCTGCACCCTGTCTTCTCCACCCCGGGCAGTATCTCGTCTATTATCTGGTGGGGTTCTTCCTTTCTGGGATTATCCGACGTGACTATTACAAAATCGGATAACCTTCCCGCTATTTCGCCCATCATAGGCCGTTTTTCCCTGTCCCGGTTCCCGCCGCACCCGAATGTTGTTATCACCCGGCCCCTGGCGTAGCCCCTTATTGTAGAAAGTATGTTCTCCAGGCCGTCGGGGGTGTGCGCATAATCAATTATTACGCTAAAACCCCTGCCTGTGTCTATGGCCTCCGACCTGCCCGGTACGCCCTCCACTTTTTTCAACCCTTCTTGTACATGCTTTGGGTCTATGCCATCGGAGAGCAGCGTGGCGGCAGCAGCAAGGCTGTTGTATACACTTATCATTCCAGGTATCCTGACCTCAATGGGTATACTGTTTTCCTTCCACACCAGATTGTACCTCACTCCTGCAGAATCTACATGTATATCGCGGGCACAAAAATCTGCGCTATTTTTCACGCCATAGGTGAGGGTCCCGGTGGGAAGGTTCTTAACCCTTTCCACTATTATACCCCCTGAAGGGTCGTCGGCGTTTATTATATTAAACCGGTCGGTGGATTTGAAAAGCTTTAACTTGGCCTCCAGGTAGTTTTTCATATTACCGTGGAAGTCCAGATGGTCCCTGGTCAGGTTTGTAAATATCCCATAATCAAAGTCCACGTAACCCACCCTGTCCAAATCCAAGGAATGGGATGATACCTCCATCACCGCGTACTGGGTCCCGCCCTCCACCATCTCGGCGAATAGCCGGTGAAGGTCCAGGGATTCCGGTGTGGTCCTTAGAGCGGGAATTTCCCTGTCCCCAATCCTTATGGCGATGGTGCCCATAAGCCCCACGCTGTGACCTGCGTTTTCCAGTATGGATTTGATCAGATAGGTGGTGGTGGTTTTGCCGTTGGTGCCGGTGATGCCGATGATATGCAGATCATCCGCCGGGTTGCCGTAAAAGGCCGCGCACAACCGGGAAAGCGCCAGCCGGCTGTCGCCCAGCACGATCTGCGGCAGGGGTACGGGCACCTCGTGCTGCACCACCAGCGCGACGGCGCCCTTCTCCTGCGCCTGGGCGGCGAAGGCGTGCCCGTCCATCTTAGCGCCGGGTATGCACACAAAGAGCGCGCCCGGCGTTACCTTGCGCGAATCGATGCAGATATCCCGCACCTGTATGCCCTCTATCGTGCCGATTATGGCTGTATATGCGCACTGTTGCAGCAGTTGCCGCAGCGCCACGCCTTGCTTATGGCTCATTTTGCGATTCGGGGGTTGCAAACTCGACCTCAACGCTCTGGCCGGGATAAATATCCTCTCCGCCCTGCGGGGTTTGCGAAACCGCCACTCCTCCCGTTCCTTTAAATTTCATGATCAGACCCTTGGACGTGATCTCGGCATTGGCCTCTATGGCCGTTTTCCCGAGCACATCGGGGGTTTGTATGGGCTGTTGGGCGCCTCCTCATTTTCCAGGCAGACGACAACCGCGCTCTGTGCGTTGACCTGCGCCTGTGCCTCAGGGAACTGCGCGATCACATGGCCGCTCTGCCCTTCCACCACGGCGGTTAAGCCCGCGTCGCTAAGCGCCTTTTGCGCTTGCTCGGCGTCTTTGCCGATTAGATCGGGCACGGTGGCCTGGGGGGTGCCGTTTTCTATCTCGCGGTCGGGCATGACCGAATAGAGCTTGAGCGAGTCTTCCAATATCATTTTGACGTAGGGCGCCGCCACGATGCTGCCGTAGCTGACGCCGTTGCCCGGCTCGTCGACCGCCACCAGCACAATAAAGCGCGGGTTGTTGGCCGGCGCAAACCCGATAAAGGAGGATATATGCTTATCGTGCAGCACGGCACCGGTCGGGCCGTATTTTTGCGCGGTGCCGGTCTTGCCGCCTACAGAATAGCCCTCTATAGCGGCGTTGCGGCCACTGCCGCTATCCACCACGCCCTGGAGCAACTCACGCACGGTGGTGGAGGTCTCGGGCTGAATCACCTGAGCGACCTGCGCCGGCTCGTAGGCCTGCACAACCGCGCCCGTGGGGTCGACAATCTGCTTGACGATCGTGGGGGTATACAATGTGCCGCCATTGATGGCCGCGCTGACGGCGCTGATCAACTGCAAAGGCGTCATCGCTATGGATTGGCCAAAGCCTATGCGCGCCAGGTCAAAGCTTTTGACGAACTTGGGCGCGGTCACAATACCGGCCGCCTCGCCATATAGCTGCACGCCGCTGGTCTTGCCAAAGCCAAAGGAATAGATGTATTCGTAGAATGTATTATTGCCCATGCGCTGGGATATATCCATAAACACCGGGTTGCAGGATTGCTGCACGCCCTTGGCCAGCGTTTGGTGCCCGTGCGGCCTGTCGCTCCAGCAGCGGATGCGCTGCCCGTCAATAATACGGTAGCCGGGGCAGTTAAAGGTGCTGCCCGTGGTGATGACGCCGCTATCCAGCCCGGCGGCCAGCGTGATAATTTTAAAGGTTGACCCCGGCTCGTAGGAGTCGGATATGGCGGTGTTGCGTGTCAGGGCGCTGAGCAACGCGGCATCCTGCCGGGGGGGGCTGTTGTTATCGTAGTCGGGCTTGTTGACGATCGCGAGTATCTCAAAGGTGTTGGGGTCCATAACGATGCAGACCGCGCTTTTGGCCTTTTGCTCGGCCATGGCCAAATCCATAGCCTTCTCGGCAAAGCTCTGTATGCCCGCGTCGATCGTCAATTGCACGTTGGAGCCGTCTATGGGGGCGATGTACTGCTCGGCACTGTCGGCCAATTTACCGCCGTACAAGTCGGCCTCGTTGACAATCTGCCCCTCGGTGCCTTTGAGGTATTTATCAAAGCGCGCCTCGATGCCTTCCAGACCGTCGCTATCCACAGAGGTAAAGCCCAGCACCTGCGAAAGGAAGTTGCGCATGGGGTAATAGCGCATCTTATCCTCCGACAGGTAGATGCCGGGCAGCTTGCCCTCGGTCTTCATCGCTCGGATGCGGTCGCCGATCTGGTTATCCACCTGGCGCTTGAGCAGCACCTCAGACTTGCTGGTGTTGGACGCCTTGGTCAGCACGG
>LSQX01112603.1_pt1 | contig 14746 bp, 11 predicted proteins | sample 654561 | NCBI WGS metagenome assembly LSQX01 (sample SAMN04489861, study PRJNA283612) | anaerobic digester metagenome | isolation source: 4 biogas reactors fed with cattle manure at either 37C or 55C with and... | place: Denmark: Kongens Lyngby | collected 2014
CGTCCCGGTGAGCCGGACCCCGTGCATTGAGGCCGCCGCCGGGGCAAGCCGGGCGAACGTCTCGCCGTAGGTGGTGTTTGCCGCAACGAGCGAGACGTTCTCTACACCGGTATCGGAGAGAATCCCAAAGATCGCCTTCAGCTGCTCACCGTCACCGGAACAGGTCCGCCAGACGAGATCGTTCTCCCGGAATTCGGCCGTGACGAGGCCCGAGGTGGCGCTCGGCGACATGAGGAGTTTGCCCCGCCCGGTGACGAGGGGAGCGATCTCGAGGAGTTCCGCGCTCGTCGCTGGGCCGATGATGACGTCGATATCCCCGCGCCCGGCAAGCTCCTCCGCGTAGGCGGAGATGTTCCCCGTGCTCGTGTCGCGGTAGACGAGCTCGACCGGCCGGCCGCCCTCCCGGTTCAGCGCCTCCGCCGCCCAGGCGAGGCCGTCGAGGGAATGGGTGGCAAGCGAGCCGTTAGCCGGCAGGAGGACGCCGATCCGGACGGGATCGGGAGCGGCGGTGCAGCCTGCGGAAAGGATCGCCGACGCGACGATGCAGGTGAGCAGAACGAGCGGCAGGAGGGCAGGGAACCGGGGTCGTGGGGTCATGACAGATCTTCGTCCGGGCGCCGGGGTCGCGGCCGGCAGCCGATGCACTATACGTCGACAGTGGTCCGGATATGGTTTTTTATCGGAGTTCCGGCGGCCAAGCGGCCCTCATCCCGGAGTGCCCCGGTGGAAGGGTCCTGATCAGGGCATCCCATCCAGGTGCTCCATCTTCAGCCTGAGGATCCGGCCGCAGGACTCGTCGATCCGCTCCTCCGGGATCTTCCCCGACTCGACGGGTTCCTTCACGATCCCGACCGCCCTCTCCGCGATCTCCTCGTCGCAGTCGAGGTAGTTCTGCCAGGTGATCCCGGGATATCCGCCTCCTGGAAGGCGTCGCGAGGCAGACCCCGGTCTTCTCCCTCGCGCGTGCGTAGCCGTCGGCCGCGGGCGGGAGCGCCGAACCTCCCCGACGTGCAAGGGGAAGAGCGTAGAGCATTCTCGACGCCTTCTGGAGCGGCGCACCCCCCACGTCAAAGGCCCTGCTCCACCCCTTCCAACCCCGCAGGCTGACGACCGGCTCAACACCGGGCAGAGGAAGACGGAATATCCTCCTCTCCGGATGAGAGCGGACGCAAGACCAGATACAGGGCAGGTTTCCGGTCATATCGAACCATTCTACCCCAGGCCTCTACATCACGTATGCCGTTGCCGGAAGACCGCAGACACAAACGGCAGGACAGATCACTGCTCTCATAGGAGACCAGGCACCGTAACAACCCGGGAGGAAGATCTGCTCCACTCTCCATATACTCGCGAAACGACCTCCCGGCAAGTTCGGCCGCGTCGCGGCACCCGACAAGGGTTGCAGCGAGTTTGTTTGCATCAAGGATGCACCCGTCCCGGTCGAGGATAACGATGGGATACGGCATCTGCTCTACGAGCAGCCGGAAGAACTCTCTGCCTTCGCGGTTGCACTCCCTTGCAAATCGCCGTAACAGGGCAACTGAAGCCTGGTTAACAAATGCCTCGACGGTCTCCCTGTTCGTAACATCGCCCGGTCGAAACAACTCAATCAGGATATTACCAAAAATCTCGCCCTTACAGGCAAACCCCATGCAAAAACCCCGGCCAGGTCTTAACCTCTCTTGAGCCTGTACGCAACGCTCCTGTGGGATCCTGTGGAAACAGAGATCGTACGGCGATAAAACTTCAATGAGTGCACCTTTATGGAAGTCCGTCTCGGACAGGGGCAACTCACTGATAGGAAACGATACCCCGAGCGGATTGACGATCCCGAGAGCCTCCCAGAGCGCATTGGTCTGCTCTTCTTCTCCCACAACAGCACGGAGCGTAAACTCCCTCTGCTCTGGATCGAACGAGTTGATGCCGATGACACTCTCCGGGACGAGATCGTAGAGGCGATCCGCAATGTAACGGTAGAGATCTACCGAGTCCTCCATCTCGATGAAGTTCATCGCGGTCCGGGAGAGGAACTGCAGGTTTTGGACCTGCACTTTTTCGCGCGCCAGGCTCTTCTTGAGGGTGTCGTTGGCAACCCTCCTATCAATCGCAATCGCAGCCTGCCGGATGAGCGCCTCGATGAGATCCTTATTCGGCAGCAAGGAGCCACGTTTCTGGCTTATCCCGACATTGCCGATGAGTCTTCCCTTGGAGACAAGCCCCATCAGATAGATGTCAAGTTCTCCTGCTGTTTCCACAATCTGTTTATGCAGAAGCCGGGAGCGTGGAGGCACCTTTACAAGACTCCTGCACTGGATAAGTTCCGTCATGTCGGCCTTATTAATAAGAAAAAGCATCCCCGCGGGGCGCGTTCCCGGGGATTGCTCCGTTATCTCCAGTGCAGTAGAATCCCCGACAATACTTTTGAGAACGAGGTTTTGCGTAGGTCCATCGATGATGTCGATCCATACCAGAGGTAGCGGGGCGAGCGAGTAGACCTGCCGCACAACGTAATCGTAGATGTCATCATCTTCGCCCATGTCCATAAAGGCCATACCGGTCTGCGAGAGGAACTCCATCCCTCTGATATAGTCGTTGATCTTCGCTGCAGCCTCGCGCTTCTCGGTGATATCCCTGCCCATGCCCTGACATTCGGAGAGGTGGTCGGAGGTATCAAAGAACGCGCGCATTGTCCACGTATTCCAGCGGATCCGCCCTGAAGGATGATGTATCCGGCATTCGAACGTGGAGACCGGATGATCGCGGCTCAGCGACCGAAATGCCTGATCCCTCGCATGGGCATCTTCATTGCATATACGGGGAATAAAGGGCTTCCCGATGAGATGCTCCACGCGCTCCTCAGAATACCGGGCATACGCAGCATTCACAAACGTGGCGGTGCCGTCCGGCATGCACCGGACGATAAACTCGGTCTGATCCTCGATGATACCCCGGTACCGGGCCTCACTCACCCGGAGCCTCTCCTGAGAGGCAACCTGATCGGTGATATCCTCAATGATCAGCGTGATACCCCGGGCTCCATCCTCAAATACCGTCGGCATCCGTTTCACGCGGAAATGACGCTCTGTTTCCTGCAGAACGCAGCGCATCTCAATGATCCGGTCTGGTGCGTCGCGTAACTCCGGCGGTGATAGATTGTTCTTCAGTGCAACGAGAATGGGGTTTTGTGAGATATGTATACTCGTGCCGACGACCGATTCCCGATCTTCGTTGAGCGCTACGAGCATCGGTTCGTTGACCTTCAGGATCCTGTTCTCATCATCGAGAACAACGACCATGTCGGAAGAGAAGTCAAGCATGGCAGATATGGGGACGCGATGGGAGAGGAAGTATACCTTTGCAGCTCCAATCTCCTGCATGTCGACCTGCCCGGAGATGAGGAGCATATCGAGATATTTCGATACAAGATTCCTGTTCATATGCAGTTTAGAAGAGACATCCGAGATGGTCATCCCCCGCGGGTTCCATTTCAGGTATTGTTTGATTCGATCCATCCTCTCCTGATCGAGCACGCTCATACAAGGGAATTAGGTGCTGGCATAGTAAATTTTTTTATTTGCAGGCCCCTAAACGAGTATCGGAGATTCTGCCGGGTGCCCTTCTTTCCGGCGCGTATTCAACACACAGCCATACCCGTAACTGCGACGGCATCTAAGGGTGTGCAGGATCACGGCAAAATGCATATCAAAATGTGCATGGCACACTATGGTGCATATTTTCATTGCAGACTTATATGGCGAAATTAGTGTGCAAATTCATAATAAAGGGTGGATTCCATCTTATTTTGGCACAGGACAACTGATGATGTGCCGTGTGACCACAGGAAAGGTAAAGCGGAGATGCAGACATTTAACTTCAACACGGAACACCTGATCCGACAGGCACAGGAAAAGTCGATGCGAGGAGATCACGCCGCTGCAGTGGAATGCCTGAGGAAGGCAATTGACATGGAACCGCAGCACCCGGGGGCGTTTGCCCTGATGGGGGATTGCTGCGACTACCTCGGTCAGCATGAGCAGGCAATCGCAAGTTACGATCAGGCAATCAGGATCGATCCCTATCATGCAGATGCATGGTTCAACAAGGGAATGAGTTTGAGATCGGTTGGGAGGGACGCAGAAGCAACGCAGTGTATTGCGAAATCAATCGAACTGTATTGCGGCCGTTGAGGCAGCATTAAGTTACCACACACCACAACTTTCGACGCTGCCGCACAACAAAGGACCGGTAAGCAGTCATGAGAAAAATACATTTTTATGGTCCTAAGACCGGACAAGGCAGTGGATGAACATTTCAGCGATCGCCGACCTCTAATACCGTGGTTCTTCTCCCGCCTATCTGCTCGAATCAATGCGCCCTCATACCATCCGGGATGCCGGGCGAAGCGAACATCTTCCTCAAGCAGATCCCCCTCCCGGGGGATGATTCCTGCATTCCTATGAAAATGGGGTTGACCTGACCCGCATCACGATGCATCAGGGACACGTTCCGTATAGGCATGGAGGAACCGCTGGCCGGAGTAAACCTCATCTGTCGCGGATTTCCCCGATTTTCCTGCCTGAACAACGACTCCTGCATCATTCCAGGGTCCTCGCTCCGTGAGAACAACCGCCCCCTCTGTCTTCCCGTACGCAGTAAGAGATGCCTCCTTGATAGTCAGTGATTTCCCCGTGATGCCGGCCCGGAAACCGTAAGCCTCAATTTTACCGGTCATCATGGATATCTCCCCACACGGCACGGATATCCCGCAATTCTCGCTTTCAATCATTACAAGGCCCCCTAATTCGAGATCTCCCTTCTCAACAACAATACCACAGCCCACAGAATCCCTCATCCGTGAATTGGTAATCCTGACAATCCCGTAAGGGATCTTTGCTGATCCTGACGGGATGAGCACCCCGTAATCATCCGCTGTAATCTCCACTCTACCGTGGGAAATAATCAGATTGCCTTTCTCGGATACAATTCCGCCAAACCTGCCGGTAACAATGACGGTCGCTCCATGGATGCCGATATCCTTTGTCGTATAAATCCCCACATTACCATTTACATTCATATTTACCACGGTACCAAGGATCAGGTTGCCCTCTTTCACCGAAAGACCGATCTCCACACCAGTAACTTTCAGACGACCACGTTCAATTTTCAGCGATTTTCCCACAGAAAATCCGATATTACCGGAAGCCGAGAGATGAATACTTTCAATTACCGCAGATCCTGCCACAACCAGTCCGTTTTTACGGCCGGATACGGTGATGGATCCAAAGGTCGAGGTCATCTTTTTCCCGGAAATCCGCATGCCATCTTCAGCCTCCCCGGAGACAGATACATCCCCGCCGGACATGGTATAGGAGCCATTCACCACAATTCCGTTGATCTTGCCAATCCCCATAATCCGGCCACCAGAGATTTCTGCATTACCTGCAATCTGCATTGCCGTATCTCCTGTAAGCATCAGACCTCCCCCGACATAGTTCAGGTCACCCCCAACAGATATTCCGGTCTCCCCGGATGCAGTGATATTTCCGTTTTGTATCTGCAGGTTTCCTCCAACCGCGATGGCAGTTTTTCCGGAGATTTCGTAGTTCCCGGAAAGATCCATATTCCGGGAAACAAAACACCCATAATCCTCTCCCGACAGAGTACCACTCGACCGGAGAATATTGCACGAACCGTTTACCTGCACACAGGATGTTGCATTCAGATCAAATGTCGAAATGTCAACGGTGAGACTGCCCTCCTCCAGGCGAATACCTATATCGCCGCAGAAGGCGTCAAAAACAGCAGAAGATAGATCTATAGAGCCGTGGTGAATCAGAATTCCGCATCCCTCGGGGCTCTCGATCTTCAGGCCCCCTACGGAGAAATTCATATCTCCCGCAAGGTCAATTCCTGCACGATTTCCATAGATTGTCAGGGAACACATACCGGTTATGGTTAAGCCCCCGAATACCGATCTGATTGCTGTCGTTTCAGAACTGATGTCGAGTACGCTGCCGTCTGTGACGGAGATGTTCCCTGACGCATAGATTCCGTACTCGTTTGTCCGGATGGTGAGGACGGTTTGTACAATTTGCAGGGAGCCGGACTCGACAAAAATCCCTCCGTCATCTCCCATTATGGACAACGCTGCAATACCCGTAAGTTTCAGGTTTCCGTTGTGAATGCGGATTCCCGGCCCATGAGGGCTGAAGATCTGGTTGTCAAGCTGTTCCACCCGGATGGTGAGGTCTCCGGATGCTTCAATTGACGAGCCATGATAGTTGGAAAGGACAAGGGTGCGTGTTTCTGCAACCCAGTTCCATCCCTTGCCATGACAGTCGTCTTCGCCGGAGTAGGATTTCCCGCCGATGACAAACTCCTCGTTGGCCTCCGGAGCTCCTGACCTGTATTGATTGCTGTTTGCGGCATCAAGATTGGTATGCGGTTCACCGTCATGTTGTCTTGCACAAAAGAGTTCGTAATCCAGTCCCTGCTTTAGTGTTGGGCCTGCAATAGCCAGAAGACTGGTACAGTACGTGATTACGCTGTCGAAATCCCCACACCGCCGCATGGTATCGAGGACCGGGACCCATTTGTTTGAAGGGATGTCGGCGAGTGTTTTGTTGCCTGCAAATATCAGGGACAGGGCTTTTCTACGGCAGGAGACGGCTATCTCACGGTGGGACATGGTGTCAGCGGACCATGCGGCCGAGAGATAATAGTCTATGGCTTTTTCCGGATCGTTCTCCTCCAGCTGGATACGTGCAGCACGTATATACCGTGAAGCTAACGGGGGGATATCCGGATTCTGGAGATCGCAGTAATCGGGAGACTGCAGGAAGTCTTTGGTGATTACTGTTTTCTCCCCGATGTCTTTTGCAATGTATCCGCAATGTGGACATACTTCAAGCTGGTTTTTAAGAATGTCCGTTGTCAGTTCCTTTGGACGACCCTCAAGCTCCACTATTCCCGATGTCCCTGCCGTAACGGGATGCGTAGAGGGTGCACTGTTTATCTGTTTCGATGATTTATGGCAGACAAAACAGATTTTGGGGACGGTCTTAATCTGCGGCATGGCAACTTAAACTTTGGTGATTACTCAGTATACGCCACGCAACTATATATCCAGTTAACACTTGGATACGATCATCAAGATCCTGGTCGCAATGCTCATACCGAAACTGCAACTCTTGGAGGAAGAGGGAGAATTTCTGGGCATTAACTCCAGGATATTTCAGTAATCGCTGCTTTTCAAGGGACCCGGACATTTCCGGGTACCATTAAATATAAACATTCCCATCTGTTATCGGTTAATGCAAAGAGTACCACCGGCTAACCCGCGTCCCTCCTCTTCATCGTTCTCTCCCATGCAGGATCCTGCCCGGCACCGTACCCCCGGCAGGTGATCCGGCATCATCCCGACCCACCCTGCGTTCAGCGCATGGTCACCCCGGGGCACATCCCGGAAATCATTCGATAGTCACAGATCGAGCAGCAGGCGAATCCTGCTCTGCTCAGCCCTACAGGTACCACTGAGAGGTGTGTGTCAGTCGGTTAACGTGGGCAGAAATCGATCCGGTTACTGCCTACGGAAAGACAAGGGGAGCTGTTGTTCTCAGCGGGTCTTGGTGATCCCATGGGCAGGGGTTCCCAAACCGCATGTCAAACGACGTCGGGATACCCGGACTGTAGCGACGCTGAAGTGAGGCTGGTGCCGGGCTTCGACGATTGTCCGGCGATCTTTTTCCCGCACCTTCTCAAACAATTCAGGTTTCAGTTCGGCAGTGAATTTTGAGGGGTAGCCTCCGGCATATCCCGGAACAAGACCGTCGGCGTTCCAGCGCTCCTGCCGGCTATATCCCGTCCGAACGGATACCCCCGGAGCATCCGCGGCTTTGACGGCATATATGCCGCAGCCGGACAACCAGAAGGCGCGGGACGACTTCGGGCAATTCTTTGTGATGCTCGATCCATTTCTTCGACACAGGGGGACGTGTCTGACAACCGCGATCTGCCCACGCCCGGTCATGATGACGGAGAATACTCATAGTTTAAAAAGGTAGCGTCACAACACAATACAACGGATAGGAAAAATATGAAAATTTTAGAAGAGACGGGCATCTCCCTGGAAGTGACTCATCTCCTGGCCATTGGCCTGATAATGCTCGCCCTCAGTACCGTGCTCTTTTCGGTGGCTGCAGGGGCACTGCCCTACTATGAGGATGGCGTGTACGGTCTCCTTCTGATTATGTTCGGCCTGCAGCTGCAAACGATAGGAAAAACCCCGATCGGATCATTGAAGAGATCGTGGCCGGGACTCATTTCAGGGGTCATCATCACCGCAATTGGTTTTGCCACCTGTTTTATTCCGGGAGTTCTTGGCGACACCCCAAAGGTTCTGGTGATGATCATCCTCGGAGCCGGCAGTAGTTTGCTGCTGTTGCAACTGGTTTCTGCAGATGAGGTGCATCGGTTCCGGAACACACTCGATGACGGAGTAGTTACCCACCTTACCGTCAGCGGTGCAGCAGTCTCCATCCTGGAGATTCTGATTGCAGTCTTGATTGCAGCACAGATTTACCGGCCGTTCCTCATTTCGACCGATATTATGGCGGTGGTCGCTCTGCTCTTCGGCATTGCCCTGTACTACCTCGCCTCTATGCTACAGAAGGTGCATCGACTTCACGCCGGGTCCGAAATCTCCACAAACACTCCGGGCGCATCCCTTTATACCATCATGGGAATGCAGTTCGGTCTCTATATGCTGGTTCTCGGCTGCCTGCTGGTTCCGGTGAACCTCGGACTATTGCCGTATGCTACAAGCGCCATGCATGGCGCCCTGATAGTGCTGCTTGGTGTTCAGGCTCTGGTCAGCGGCACTATGATGACGTTCGCGTTCAAACGTAACTGGATCTTCTTCTTTGTGGGGATGGTGTTCGTTGCGGTCGGGGCATTTGCTATCATTGTTCCTGACACGATTGTTGAGTTTCTGATTCTCTTTATAGGAGGTTTCGTCATCCTCGGAGGATTTCATCTTCTTTACATCCTCATTTGGCCAAAACCAAAGTCCGCGGAGCCCACCCCGAAACCGAAAGGAAAAGATCTCCTGCTGATGATTGTGCTGCTTGCTCTGGCACTGCTTACGGTCGCCTTGATGATCACCTTCGGCCTATCGATGCTTATCAAAAACCTGATTCAAGGTCTCATACTTGCCGTTGTTCTCGTATGCTTCGGACTGTCACAGTTCGCTCTGTTTTATGTCCAGTCACTCGCGGAGAAGAAACACCTTATCGGGTGACAGTAAGGCAGACGGCGGTGAACTCGTCTACCCCTTGAAAATATCCACCAGCGCTTTTTTTCCCGACTCGATAGCCGGCACACGGCCGGTTCTCCGACAGCATCCATCTCGTCGACACTCACTGGCGGCTGCAGTGCAGCCCCCTTCGCCGCGGCCTTCCCGCCGGGTAGTCCACAAAGACAATGGTTTCAATTTAGCCGGCGATACGTACGAAACCCGCAACGGCATGCCGGTTCCCCACCCGACATTGCACAACAGATATAAGTTAGAATTTATTCATAAGAGAAATAATTAAATATAATATTACAATCCCCGAGATCCGGGGAGGCAACCGTATGGAAACCTATTAATAATACTTATTTTTAGTATTAGGTAATATTAAATAGAATTACCGCACAAGATCAGGATCATACGTTGAACGCTCAAATACGGAGTCTGAAAAACATGCGTGCAATCAGCAAAGAAGGCGGTTTAACCCTTCAGAGGCCTTACACCAAAACCGCCGTAGATGGAGGTCGAACCGAGAGTAATACCCTCTCGATCGTCCTGGTGTTTTTCGATGTCCGTGATAAATCCATACCGGTCGCAATCAGAAGATCCATGGAGGAGTTGATTTCATCTCTTCAGAACGAACTTTCAAAGCCTCTTAATCTCTCGATAATGTATCGTGACAATCCCCCCATAGCCCAAATCGAGCATAGAAAGGACGAGTTCCGCCGGATTATGCACGGGATCGACGGCTCCATCAAAATAGGCATTACGGAAGTCGGCCTCTGGGATCCGGTTCCGCCTTCACGATACCTGTACGCCATTGACTGCGATAACCACGCCTCTCTTCTGTCACTCCACCGTTTCAGGCAAGAAAGCGCAGGGACAGAACAGTTACTGCAACGTCTGGAAAAGGGAATTGTCAAAGCCTTCGGGATGGCTTGCGGCCTATACCACTGCAATGATCAGGGGTGTTTCCTGACGTATCATCTGGGGGAATTGGACCTTGATACGAATATGTATGTCTGCAAGAGATGTAGAGCAGACTTTGTCCATGCGTTGCAATCTCTAGGTGCGGCATCGTGCGAAACGGCGCATAGAGAGCCCCGTCGAGTAGGGGGGGTCATCCCGATACCCGCCCAATCATGATGCCGCATGCCGGGAGAACCGGTCCGGGGAATGAGCGCGCATACCGCTCGTATCATTGAACAATCTTCTTAACCACCTCTATCCGGTTGGAGAAGCGTTCAACCGCTGTGCGCTTCTTGTAGACCTCCGGATAAAACCGGATTGACCTTCCCCGCCCGGGGTGTTTCCGGGCTCTCCGGTTGACCGGGATGCTACTTCTAATTCCCTGATTTCAGTGTACGGACCAATCTCTCGGGCACCGTAGGTCGCATCCGCCGAGATGATGCAGGTCGTTTACCGTTCCTGGAGTCTCGAATGCTTCGCTGGTTGGGATGTAGAACCAGGGATCCGTCGAGATCCCCCGTGCCCGTCGAGGTCTCGCCCGGTAACTACTTCATCTCGATCAAGGAGGTCCAGGGAAAGGCGCCCTTTGACCAGCTCAAGGTACATCGGGACGAGGGAGGTCATCCCCGACAGCACGAGCCGGTTGAGCATCGCGGCGGTGAAGAGCCCCGCGGCGAGGACAGCCAGCAATGCTCCCGTAAAATCGAACTCCCCCTGCGTCATACACCAACCGGCATCCCGGGGATAACGAGATACGCGATGGCGACAGCACAGATCCCCACCGGCACGTTGAGGTAAAAGATCCACTCCCACGAGAGGAGGTGGAGGATGACACCGCCGAGGCCGAACCCCGCGGCAAGGCCGCGGGCGTTTGCCGCGGAGAAGTAGCCGAGCGCCCTCCCCCTGACCTGCTCCGGGAGCGAGACCAAGAGAAGCGCAGGACCCGTTGCCGTGATCATCGCGCCCCCGATCCCCTGCAGGGCACGGAACAGGATGAGCCAGAGAAAACCCGGCGACGCACCGCAGAAGAACGAGCTCGCGGTGAAGAGGGCAAACCCCGCAACGAAGATGTTTTTCTCCCCATCACGTCCCCGAGGCGCCCGAACGGGATCAAGAGCCCGGTGACGGCAAGCAGGTAGATCATCAGGACCCAGGAAGCCTCGCTGGCCCCCACATCGAAATGCCGGGAGACCGTGGTGAGGGAGAGGATGACGATGCTCGAGTCCGGGCCCCCATAAAGGAGCCGAGCACGATGGCAGCAATGATGAGGCCTCGTGCGGTCGTTTCGCGTAACCTGCCTACAACCGATCTGTACCGTTCCTTCGGGATCACTCTTCCGGATCCAGTTTCAATCGGTCAGGGAAGAGCGCGGGGGCAGCGGCGGCCCGTAACGGCCGGCGTTGTGGGATGTTTCCTGCGGCCGTCACGGTAGCGAACGGCCCGGCCCCGTCACGCGCCTATCTTTTCCGCGGGTTCGATCCGTTCCCGGACCTGCAACCGATACCATTCGATGATCTTCAAAATGACATCGTAACCCGTCCCCCTGAGGCGGTAGGACACCGCGGACTGGCTTGTGCCGACGCGGCCCCCGATCTCCTTCTGCGTGAGCCCCTCGAGCGCCAGCATCACGGCTTCGGCCTGCCTCTTCGTATACCCGTCAATCATCATGTCCAGGACGCTGCAGAAGATCGACAGCGTCGTGTTGACGCTCGCCCAGGGTGTCTTCACGATGATACCGCGCCCGGCCTCCTTCATGCCATCCAGCTCGAGGCCGGAGAGCCGGAATGCCTCGCCGTCCCCTTCGCCGGCCGGACCATCCTCCGGCAAGTAGCGGATGGTCCCAACCCCGACCGCGATTCTCGCATCCAGCCGAAGAGCACTGTTGTCGCGATCGAACCCGGAGATGAGTTTGAGGCGCAGGAGAACCGCATCCTCGAGCGCCCTCTCCGGGTTTGACGAGACGCCCTGGAAACTGTCGCCGCGGAATATCGAAAACGGCACGGTGTAATCCCTCCCGACCTCCGCCAACGTCTCCTTCAGGTGAAGGAGGCAATCTTCGCCGTATGCATCTTTGATCTCACGGGAGCGGACCAGATCCCCCGTGAGGACCGCGTAAACCCTTTGTTCTGTCATGACACCATCGTCGCCTTCTCTTCAAGGTTCGTTGTCGGCGATACCATATGAATGCATCACCTCATATAGCAATTTAATGAGGAATTATACTTATAGTTATTTAACATAAGGTAATTACCTCATACAAAGACGCACAGACATTTTCGTTCGTGTGTCGGGCATCTACGCCCGGCAACCCCCCGACAGGGGTTGGAACCGGACACTTCACATCCCGGACGAAAGGAACTCCGACAAATACCCGATGAACTGCTCAAGCCCACCCTGGCACACCAGGTGACCGGCAGCCGCTCCAATAAGGACCACAATGGCGAAACTGATCATCGTCCCTACGATGATGTACTCGGATCTCAATGTATCGTTGATCCTGAAAAGCCCTTTTGCCGCAATAAGGAACCCGATCGCCGTGTACTCGTTCACCAGGATGAACGTCACGATCATGACCCGCTCAACATATCCGATCAGACGGCCCACGTGATCCAGTCCGTCCTCTCTTGAAGCGTCCATATCTTTTCGCCAGGATCGGATGATGATACCGACCAGCATCCCGGCAGGCTGGAGGACCAGAAGGAATGCACTGATGACGATCCAGCCTCTGATCAGCTCGACCGGGCTGCCGAACGGGTAGGGGACCGGGGTCTGTGAAGAGAGTTGCACCAGGACGATGGAGAGGACCGCCAGGTGGGCAATGATACGAACAGGCGCTTCCCCGGGTATCGTGTCCGGCCTTCTCCCACGGTTCAGCTTCTTTCTGAGATTCACGATCCAGCAGGGCAGCATGCCGTCGATGATGAAGTGTGCGACCGCAACAAGGATGAAAGCGTACAGGAAAGTGTTCCAGAGTTGCGGAAGGAGCCCGGGGAGGGACGAGGGGTCTTTCAGGACGAATAGGATGTTCCAAAGGCTGGCAAGGAGAAACGTCAGTCCTCCGGCCGCAAGGGCGTGGACGATCAGGCGCCTGGAGCGCCAGCGGTTCCCGGACCGGCCCTCTATTGGAAGGGTGGGCCGGAGGAGAAAGTCCGCCACCATGTACGCGAGAAGGAGGCGGAGGAACAGCTCGATGCCAGAGGAGACTTCCATCGTGGTCAGGTAGTTATTCTTCCGAACTTCTACATTATTCCTCCTATTTTTTTCCGGAGAGAAACAGACCAATTTGCGCGATTATTGCAAGCAAATCCCCGGGGAAAGTCCATTATTTAGGAATGCTCTTTCACGGGGCGGCCATTCGCCGTGAGAGATGAGCCGGGAAGCGAGGGAACGGGCCTCGACGGCGGTACTCCCGGGTTGTCGCCGGGGCTACCGCCATAAGCAGCCCGGGGATACAGAGGATCGCAGGAAGGTTTCGTCTCATGGTCCTGCTCCATAAAGGGTGAATCGGAAAGGGGCCATTATAACCATTCTGTACCGGGGCCGGGAGCCCCAGCGCCTCTCCCTGGACCGATCCGCAATAGATAAGAACCATCCCACAGCTAACTATACTTATTATGGCCGTGACTACCATGAAACCCACCCGCATCCGGACCGAACGCCTAGACCTGGTCCCGGCAACGCTTGAGATCCTTGAAGCCGATCGTAACGACCGCCAGAACCTTGGACGCCTCCTCGATGCCGAGATCCCGGGATCGTGGCCGCCGCCGCTCCTCGACGACGAGACGCTCGTGGCGTTCATCCAGATGCTGGCCGAAGGCGGCGACCCGCTCTTCGCCGCCTGGTACTGGGTCCTCGACGATCCGGCAGTTGGCGGACGGGTCCTCATCGGCACCGGGGGGACCGCCACGCCCCCGACGCTTGAGGAGACGGAAGGCCAGGTCTTGATCGGCTACGCGGTCCTCGGCGAGTTCCAGGGCCGGGGGTATGCAACGGAGGCGGTCCGCCACCTCATCCCCGCGATCTTCTCCCTCCCGGGCATCCGGCAGATCGAGGCGGCGACCTACCCGGACCTTGCCGCATCCATCCATGTGCTGGAGAAGAACGGGTTCGTCCGTGCCGGTGAGGGGTTCGAAGAAGGGACGATCGCCTACGTGCTGAAGAACCCCGATGCACCGGTCTGACGACCACCCCCTCTCTTCTGACCCGCCGGAAGGCGCTCTTCCTCACGCCCCGTAGAGGTACCTCCCGCTGATATCCAGCAGCATCTCGCCCCGGTAGAACGGGTACTTCCCGACCAGGTGCTCTTTCAGGGTCGGGACGTCATGGCTCGCCGCGAGCGCGATCTCTGCCGTCTCCAGGTATTCGACCATATCGACAAGCGCGTGCATATTCGCCGGCAGCACGACCACGGTTTTCCGGGCCGTATATTCTTCAGTCAGAGAGGGCATGGCACCCGACTGGAGACTCAATTCATGAGTGTGGAGAAAC
>LSQX01406650.1_pt1 | contig 14746 bp, 12 predicted proteins | sample 654561 | NCBI WGS metagenome assembly LSQX01 (sample SAMN04489861, study PRJNA283612) | anaerobic digester metagenome | isolation source: 4 biogas reactors fed with cattle manure at either 37C or 55C with and... | place: Denmark: Kongens Lyngby | collected 2014
AATTTTTAACTTAACAGAACAAAACTATCATCCGGGAGGAAATAATGAAATTTACCGATGTACTTTATGACAGAACAAAAGAGATTTGGCAAGCATACGATCAACATCCTTTTATCAAAGGAATTGAAGACGGATCATTAGCAATTGATAAGTTTCAATTCTATATGATTCAAGATTATATTTACTTATGGGATTATTCAAAACTTTTTGCTATCGGTGCTCTCAAAGCTGAGGATCCTCAGATAATCGCCTCGTTTGCCGGTTCGATGGACTTTATTTTGAATGGTGAAATGGAAATCCATCGCGGTTTTATGTCTGATTTAGGAATTAGCGAACAAGAAGTATTAGAAGAAAAAACCTCATTGATCAATCGTTCATATACAAATTACATGTTATCCGTTTCTCAAAAAGGCGGTTATGAAGAAGTAGTTGCAGCTTTACTTTCATGTGCATGGACTTATGCAGATATTGCAACCGGCATTGACAAAAGAAATCCCGATGCTAAGAAGCATGAATTCTATGGTCGCTGGATTAAGGGATACATTTCAGAAGACTTTCAAGAGAGCGCAGAAATCTATAAAAATCAAATTAACGAATTTGCTGAAAATCTAAGCGAAGCAAGAAAAGAATACTTGATCGAAGTATTTTATAATTGTTGTCTCTATGAATTAAAATTCTGGGATATGGCCTACAACAAAGCCTATGATTTTGAAGCTGTTAAAGCTGATTAATCAAAATAACATTAGCTGATTACTATAAATGAAAACCACTGATCGATCAGTGGTTTTTGTTTTTCCAAAGCTTAATTTTATAAAAAAGCAATAACTTTCCAATACAAATATTATTTGGTTATCTATAACCTTTTGACAAAAGAGTATATTTGGTTTAGCATAACCATAGCAGGAAACTTGAAAATTTAATATAAAATGAATACAAAAGATTTGTAGGAGAACAATAATGAACCAAAGATTAAACCTGTTTGGAATAGAAGAGTTAAGAAACAAGATGCTTGATCTTTTTTCTATAGAAGATCAACAAAGACTAGAATATTCACTGGAATTATATGGAATTGTTTACTTGGCACTACTTTACCAAGAAAATTCCGAATTGAATCAAGAAGTAATAGAAAATGTTATTAAAAAAGAGGATGCAGCAACTTTGCTATTTGCGATCTTCGATAGATATAAAGATAATATCAAACAAATTTCTACGGAATTTACAGAAAAAGAATTGAACTCAATTATTTTTCATAACAATGTAGAAACAGCTCCCAAAAGTAAAGCATATGCAGTAACACCTGATTATATTTCTAAATTAACAATCAAATTATTAGATGTTCAACAATCAGATGTTTTATTTGATTTCGGTTCCGGACTGGGTGATTTTTTGCTCGAAGTTCATAATAAACATAAGTGTCAAAAATTGTATGGTATAGATCTGGATGTTGAAGCAAATCTGGTTGCAACTATCAGGCATTCACTTTTGCAATCTGATGTAGAAATATTAACCGGAAATTTTCTAGAAAAAACTTATGACTCATATAACATTGATAAAATATTTATCCATCCTGCATTCGGAATGATAAGAGATGATACGGATGAGCACAATCAGAATACGTTGAAACTTTTTGGCGAAACGGTCTCATTTAAAAATTCAGTTTGGACTTATATATTGGCAGCCTTGGCTAATCTCAATCAAGAAGGAAAAGTTGTTTGTATTACTACTAATAATGCAACTTTTAATCTCTCTGACTTTGAAATTAGAAAAATGCTTGTCGAAAAAGGTTATCTGGAGAGTGTAATTAGTTTGCCGAAAGGTTTATTCTACGAAATACCTTTATCTGTCAGCATCTTTATCATGAGTCATGGTAATCAAAAAATCCGAATGATAAATGCAGAAGATATTTATACGGAAGGTAGAAGATATAATAGTTTGAGCGAAACCGATATTGAGCAAATTGTTATAGCAAGCATGAAAGATACAGAGATATCTGAAACGATTTCTCATGAGGATTTAGCTCAATATGATTATTCACTAAACCCTGCAATGTACATCGTAGATTATGAAATCCAAAATTCAATAACATTCGGCGAAATTGCAAAGCAAATTACTAGGGGAGCAGGTATTAATAAAGCAGAACTTGATGCTTTAACCACAACTGAAAAAACAGGTTATCATTACTTGATGCTTCAAGATATTGAAGACGGAATTATCAACTCAAAGTTACCGGCAATTTCTTCAATAGAAGAAAAATATTCTAAACATCTTATCAAAAACAATAATCTATTAATTTCTAAAAATGCTCCTTTCAAGATTGCAACAGCAGAAATAAATATGAATGAGCAAATAGTAGCAACCGGAAATCTATACTGTATAGAAATAGATCAAGACAAAATCAATCCCATATATGTTGAGGCATATTTGCAAAGTGATCTGGGAAATGCAGAACTTTCAAGACTCTCCAAGGGAGGTGCTTTTGATACTATTAGTATTTCCAATTTGAAGAAGGTCCGAATTCCAAATATTTCAAGAGAACAACAAGATCAAATTGCAAACAAATTTCAAGGATTAAAAACAGAACAAGAAACCACTCGGAAAAAACTGGAAAGAATCATTGAAAACAAATCAGAAATTATAAAGGAAGGTTGTTATGAACAATAAGAAGAAAAGATGGTATCAAAAAGAATGGAATGAACAAACAACTTTCGAAAGAATTTTATTCGTAATTCTAGTAATTATTATTATATCCAGCTTGCTTGTATTCTATTTTATAGCACACATATTAATCCCCATTTTGCTCTTTGTTGGAGCTTTTTGGATTGGATTTTTCGGGAAATTAATAAAAAATTCAAAATGAAAACGGAGGAATACCAATATGTTAGCAAAAATAGAATTTCTTAATGGTGAAATATGGCAAGCTGAAATTGAAAAATATACTTCTTATTCAGGACAAATCTATATGATATTGTCGAAAAATAATTCTCCAATTACTTTTAGCGGCGACGACGTTAGTAAACTATATCTAGACAATGAACTTTTTTATACAAAAGAAAAATCAAAAGATTTTCAATCAACAAAAGATGATTTATCCGGAAATGTAACAGATCAAGAAACAATAAAATTTCATGTAAGAATAGAATTAAAGAATGACAAAATTTGGCAAGAAGAAGCAGATCACTTTGATTATAAAAGAGGCAAATGGTATTTCTTCTCTGCTGATAAAACTATTGCTAAATTTAAAGAAACTGATATAAAACGAATATTTCTTAATGATGTTCCGATGTATTCCTCTTCTAACACCCAATTGGCAGATTTGCTTAATACTTTTTGAAACGCTAAATTGATCTTCATTATTAGAAGTTAAAATCCAAAGTTTCTGAAATATCAAATATTAATTACATGTAAATTGAAATTTCTGATATCAGTTAAGTATTAATATTGATCTATTTTATTAATCTCGATTATTTATAACGTTTGGCGGTATGCCAAAGTAGCATCGGGAAGAATAATAAGACACCAATAATCACATATAACATTGTTTTATCCTCTTGAGTATATTTATTAGAATAATTAATGATATAAGTTAAATCTTACCAGAAATAGGATTATTTAACAAAAAAAATAATAAATCTGTTACAATGTATTGCAATGTGAACAAGTGGATGATGTGGTTTCTTGAAAACTAGAAATGATGATTTTACTTTAAATCTATTTTATCATTTGGCAAATATTATTAAATAATATTTTATTCATATAGAATTTAAATTATTTTTGTTTTGTATTGACATGTTTTATTTTTGAAATACAACTAATATAAATGAAAAGAGTTATTGAAAGTGTGGGTAAAACCTATGTTAATTTTAATATGTTACGATGTTTCGATAATTCATAAGAATGGTGTAAAACGTCTTAGACGTGTGGCTAAAATTTGTCAAGACTACGGACAGCGAGTTCAGAATTCAGTATTTGAATGTAAGGTTACACCTGCAGAGTATGTAGAACTTAAGCATCTTTTGTTGGATGAAATTGATCTGAACCAAGATAGCCTTAGATTCTACAAGCTAGGCTCGAATTGGCAAAAAAACCTTGAAATATTAGGCAAATCAGAATCTTATGACCCTGAAAAAGACAGTTTTATATTTTGAATTTCTATAATGGGGATAAATACTAATGGAAAGATATGCTCGGAAAGCGGATGGCTTAGAACAGTTATTAAAAGACCATGTTGATGGTGTTCTTGAACGGAGTGAAAAATTCTCAATGCGAGATTTCACCGCAACTGCCAAGCTTATAGCAATATTGCATGACAAAGGAAAATTTAATGATAATTGGCAGAAGTATTTAGAAGATTCTTTAGTAAAGCGAGTAGATCCTGTCCCTCATTCGCCCTATGGCAGTTATTATCTTTCTGAACTAGTGGAAAATCTAATCAAAAAAACTAATGATTTGCCGAAGTTGATAATGAAAGAAATTATATCTTTTGTAATTCTATCTCATCACGGTTTGTTTGATGCACTAACACCCCAAGGATTTCATCAATTTGAAAGAAGACAAAAGGACTTCTTGAAAAAATACGGCTTTAATTATCGAGAATCTATACTTAATTTACATGAAGATTATCCAGAGGAGTTAATTCATCAATTAGTTATTGAGAGTTATGCTGAAACAAGTAACTTTTATAAAAAAATGCAGCAATTCATTAGAGAGAAGGGTGATAGCAAAGGCTTTGATCCAACCTTTTGTTTGGGTACTTTGATGCGAATGTTATTATCGGTTTTGATTGATTCGGACTGGAGTGATGCAGCAGCGTTTTTTACTGATGAAGAAAGTTATTGGAATGATATTGTTAAAGATTTTTCATGGGAAAGTTTGGTTGAATCATTGAATGAGAAACTTTTAACGTTTAAGTCCAAACAGGAAATTGATTTCTTACGCCGTAAAATTTCAGAGGAATGTTTTGAGTCAGCTAAAAGAAAAGGTGGTATATATAAACTCCATGTTCCTACAGGTGGTGGTAAGACCCTAGCTGTAATGCGTTTTGCTTTAGAGCATGCGAAAGAGTGGAATAAAGACAGAGTGATCTACACAGCCCCGTATAAATCAATTGTTGATCAAAATGCACAAGAGTATAGAAATGCCCTGTTAAAGCTGTTTGATGTTGAAGAGGGAGAATTGATAATCTTGGAACACCATGGTGATGTGATTAGAACGGATCAAGATGATTCTTACACTTGTAAAAATTCTGAAAAATCCGAGCTGGATTCTGTATATAATTATTTAACTTCCTCTTGGCATTCGCCGGTTATATTAACTACGATGGTTCAATTGTTAAATACAATGTTTTCAAGTAATAAGCAATCAATACGTCGCTTTAATTCCTTGAGCAATGCTGTGCTGATCATTGATGAATACCAAGCTATACCTAATCAATGTATATCTCTCTTCAATATGATGATTAATATCTTAACGAAATTTTTTAGTGCTACAGTTGTATTATGCAGTGCAACTCAACCCCCATTTGATACTGAAATTAAACATACAAGAACAAAGCGTGTAGTCGTTCCTGTCTATTATGCGGAAAATGCTAATCTAGTTAATGATTATAGTCAGCATCCGGTTTTTAGAAGGACACAACTTGTAGATCTGATTAATAAAGAATTTGGACCCGATGATCTAAGTGAGTTTATCCTTGATCGAACACAAGATAGTCAGTCGGTTTTGATAATTCTTAATACAAAACATGCAGTTCAAACTCTTTTTAATAAGTTAATAAATAAAAATAAATCTGATCTTGAAGTCATAGCTCTTAGTAATTCTATGATACCGGTGCATAGGAAATTTGTTCTCAACAAGATAAAAGATTATTTGTCTGCATTGCGTCAAAGAAACCGCAAAGATAAATTAATTGTAATCAGTACCTCGCTAATTGAAGCAGGAGTAGACTTATCGTTTTCAGAAGTAATGCGTTCGCTTAATGGAATGGATATTGTTGTCCAAGCAGCTGGACGGGCTAATAGGCATAAGGAATGTGATAAGTTAGCTAAAGTCTGGCTAATTAAACTGTCTGGAGATTGGGAAAATGTGTCACCGATGGAAGATATGGTCATAGCACAAGAGTCTTGTATTCCTATGGTGAATGACTTTAAGAAAAATCCTGAACGCTATGATAATGATTTAATGAGTAAAGCAAGTTTAGATTTTTATTATAAAGAATATTATCGGGAAATTGCCAATAAAACATTTCATGAGATTGAAATAGGCAATGAAAAATATAGCTTGTTTGATTTGTTGGGGCAAAATAAACTTTCTCATGCTAAATATAAATATCTAAATAATGCAAATTCGAGATATCTATTGAATCAATCATTTTTGACAGCCGGAGAAAAATTTACCCCGATTGACGATGATTCCATCCGAATCTTTGTACCTTGGCAAGATACTGGGAAGGATCTATTAGATAAGTTTAATGGTTCAAGTTCATATTCTGACAAACGGTCAATGCTCTCTCGGATTGAGCAATATTCTGTAGGCGTAACTAAATATCAATTAGACAATTTAATTGAGATAGGAGGAGTGTTTACGATATTAGAAGATGAAGTTTATGTACTGAAAGAAGAATACTATTCAGAAGAATTTGGTTTAGTTTTAGGATCAAAAGATGATATTTCATCTTTAAATTTTAAATCAATAATAATATAGAAAGGGAGATTATGGGAAATAGAAAAACGTATTCCTTTCGGGTAACAGGTCGCAGAGCATTATTTACTGATCCGGTTAATAGGATCGGAGGAGAAAAAATGTCTTACCAAATACCGACTTATCAAGCCTTGAAAGGGATTACGGAATCGATTTATTGGAAACCATCCATTATCTGGAAGATAAAACGGTTAAGAGTTGTTAATCCAATCCAAACAGAAACTGTAGGTGTTAGACCAATCAAATTCAATTCCTCTGCTAATGAATTGGCATATTACACCTATTTAAAAAATGTTAATTATGAAGTTGAAGTTGAATTTGATTGGAATAAAAATCGACCTGAATTAGCTAAAGACTGGAACTATGCAAAACATGAAGCAATTTTTTTACGGTCTTTGAAAAAAGGTGGTCGAAGAGATGTTTTTTTAGGTACAAGAGAATGTCAAGCATATGCTGAACCTTGTGAATTCAATAGTGGCACAGGCGAGTATGATGCAATCGATGAACTAAGTTTTGGCATTCAATTTCATAGTTTCATCTATCCTGATGAGCAAGATCAGATTGAAGTTGACTACGGTGAGTTAACTGTAAACCTGTGGCAGCCAATTATGCGCAAAGGGGTGATAACCTTTCTAGAACCTGAACAATGTACTATTCAACGAGTTATTACTAAACGTAAGGTCAAAAAATTTACTCCCAAACATAATTTTACTTATGTGGAGGTGAATAAATGAGCTGGCTAATTAATTTAGTGGATATGTATGATTATTTGGATTCTCAGTCAAAAACAAATCCGGAGAGTGAGATAGATCTTACTCCTCCTGCAACAATTTGGCAAAACGCTCAGTTGGAAATAGTGTTATCATCAGAGGGAGAACTTTTACGAGGGGAACTTTTAGATAAAAAGGACGCACCAACAATTGTACCTGTAACTCAAGCTTCATCTGGTAGAACTAGTGGTCCGGTACCTCATGCCTTGTTTGACAACTTGGAATACCTGGCAGGTGATTTAAAAGACTATATTGAGAAACCAGGAGATTTGCGAACGAAAAAGTTTGAACCTTATATGGAACAATTAAGACAATGGACTGTGGCTGATTCTAATAATCAAGATCTGCGAATAATATATGATTATTTGGCGAAAGAAACTTTGACAAGTGATTTGATCCAAAAAAACTTAATCATCTTGGAGAATAATTACTTGGATAAGAAAACAAAGTGTCAATCAAATCAACAAGAAAAATTCTTAATTCGTATAGCGATTGAATCAGAAGGAAAATTAAGGAAATTGTGGCAAGAAGATAGTTTTCTGCAATCCTATTCAACCTATTACTTAAGTACATTATCTGACAAAGGATTATGTTATGTATCAGGGGAAAATCAGATTTTAACAACTATGCATGGTAAAGGAATTCGTTGGGCAGGTGATGGTGCAAAATTAATTTCTTCAAATGATACTTCTAATTTTACATTTAAGGGAAGATTTGAAGAAGCTACAGATGCGGTGGGAATTGGTTATGATCAAAGTGAAAAAGCCCATAGTGCTTTGAGATATCTGATCCAAAACCAAGCATATAAGAACAATGGCTATGTAGTGGTAGCGTTTGGTAAAGGTATCAAACTAATTCAGCCGACGGATGATACTGAAATCGTCCAAAATGCTCTCTATGCCAATCTGGGATTAACTCCTGAACCGGAGATTGTCGAAACAGAAAAAAACTATGCAGAAGAATTAAATAAGGCTCTTAATGGTTATAGGCATAAATTGGATCCACAGAGACAGGTTACTATTATGGCTCTAGATAATGCAACGCCTGGTAGATTAGCTATCCAATACTATAAGGAGTTAACGGAACAAGAATATGTGGCAAATGTTATCTATTACCACGATACGATTTCTTGGTTGCATTTTTATAAAAAAGATGGAGATAAAAGAACTTATAAACACATAGGTGCACCAGCTCAAATGGATTTGATTAATTATGTTTTTGGTACTGAGCGTGAAGGCTTAATGTCAATTGGCGACAGAAACAAGTATCGTAATCAATTGCTGCGCAGATTATTGCCTTGTGTGACAGAGAGAGCTAAAATTCCACGAGATTTTGTGGATAAGGCTTTTGAAGCAGCAATCACACCACTGAAGAAAAGTCATTTTAATTGGCGAAAATCTGTCTCGATAGCGTGTGGATTAATAAAAAAATATTATTTTGAAAGAGATGAGGTTGAATATTCTATGGCATTAGATAGAAATTTAGATGATCGAAGTTATCTTTTTGGAAGGTTGTTAGCCGTTGCAGAAAAGATTGAAAGAGAGGCTATGCACGCAGAAAAAAAAGATGAAGACTTTAAGCGTCAAACCAATGCAATGCGATATATGAATGCATTAGCTAAAAAACCGTATAAAACATGGATGCTTATTGAATTGAAGCTGCAGCCATATCTCAAAAGACTAACTCTTAGGAATCGTACAAGACATCAAATTCGGTTAGGTGAGATAATGAGTAATTTCAAAATCGATGATTACAAATCGAATAAATCTTTAGAAGGTACCTTTTTATTGGGGTTTCATTGTCAATTGCAAGATTACTACACGAAGAAAAATGAATCAGAAAATGAATTTGAAAACGAAACAGTTGAAGGGTAAAAAACATACAAAAGTAGAATGTTTATAATAAAGGAGAATTAATATGTTAAACAATAAAATAGATTTTGTAGCAATTATTAGTGTGAAAAATGCAAATCCAAATGGAGACCCGTTGAATGGTAATCGCCCTCGTGAAGACATAAATGGCTTTGGAGAAATTAGCGATGTTTGCCTGAAAAGAAAAATCAGAAATAGATGGATTGATATGGGTGAAGATGTATTTGTCCAATCTAATGAAAAGAATGTTGATGGATTTAAAAGTTTAAGCGATCGAGCAGCAGATAGTTTGGGTACAATTAAAGATCATGATGAATATGCTAAAAAGGCATCAGAAAAATGGATCGATGTTAGAGGATTTGGTCAAGTCTTTGCCTTCAAAAAACGCAGAGGTGTAACCGATGAAGTTTCTGTAGGAGTCAGAGGTCCGATCTCAATACATCCTGCATTTTCAGTAGATACAATAGATGTTGAAGATCTGCAAATTACTAAAAGTGTTAATTCGGAGCCAACAGATAAGATAAAATCTTCAGATACGATGGGAATGAAACATCGGATAGATTTTGGAGTTTACGTTACAAAAGGCAGTATAAATTGTCAACTGGCAGAGAAAACCGGTTTTACAGAAGAAGATGTCGAAAAATTTCATCAAGCTTTAATCGAATTGTTTGAAAATGATGCCTCGGCTTCTCGACCTGAAGGATCGATGGTTATGGAGAAAGTCTATTGGTTTAAACATAATTGTAAGAATGGACAATATCCAAGTGTTAAAGTACATGAATCCGTGTCGTTAACGAAAAATTCAGATGTGGTAAATGCGTCTTCTATTAAAGACTATGAAATTAAAGTTGAACCATTGGATGGATTAGATGTTGAAGAATACTCATTACGATAATTTTTTACAGTTGAATGGCATTCAACATTTTATGTTTTGTCCAAGACAGTGGGCTTTGATTATGATTGAACAAGTATGGTCAGAAAATGAGGATACTACGATAGGGAATTTAGTTCACAAACTAGCAGATGATAGGTATTTGGAAGAAAGACGTAAGAATCGAATAATAACCCGTGCAGTCCCTATTCGTTCATACGAGCTAGGACTGAACGGAATAATTGATGTTTTAGAATTTTGGTCAAGTCGTACAGGTATAGAGTTAAAAAACTCAACGGGATTATGGTTTCCTAAAGTGATAGAATATAAAAAAGGCAAACCGAAGAAAAACCTTTCGGATACCCTTCAGCTTGTTGCACAAATCATGTGTTTGGAAGAGATGTATAGTCTCGAAATTAATTCCGGTGAAATATACTATAAGCAGATCAACCGACGTATTAGAGTTGAGCTTAACGAAACTTTGAGAGATGAGGTTCGAAAAACAAGCAAAAAAATGCATGAGTTATATGTACAAGGCAAAACACCGCATGCTACGGTTGGCAAAAATTGCAAACGCTGCTCAATCAAGGAGATGTGTCAGCCACGGCTTACTCATCATAAACGTTCAGTACAAAACTATATTAATAATCAGTGGGAGATCATTAATGAGAAAGCTATTGAATAGTCTATACATTACACAAGCAGATGTTAATTTGGGTCGAGATGGCAGTAACATTGTTGTTTATCAAAGCGAACAGAAAAAAGCTCAATTCCCAATCCAGTATTTTGAAAATATAATCTGCTTCAACTATACAGGTATGAGTCCAGCTGCAATGGCTTTGTGTCTTGAAAATAAAGTAAATGTTGCTTTTTTAAATCCGCAAGGCAAGGTCATGGGTAGGATTCTGGGCAGGGTAACGGGAAATGTTTTATTACGGCAAGAACAATTCAGAATTGCGGATAATAAAGAAAAATCACTTGATTATGCAAAGCTTTTTATGCACGGAAAATTATACAATTCCATCAAAGTGTTATCCCGAGGCATTAGAGACTATCCTAAAGCTGATTTTTCTGAAAAATTAATCAAAGCTAAAGAAAAAATAATAGAATCAAAAGAGAATATTGCCAAGGTGAAAAATTTAGCTGAGTTACTGGGAGTTGAAGGTGATGCTTCAAGGGCATATTTCCAAATAATAAATAATTTAATAACTCAGCAAAAAACATATTTCAACTTTTCTGGAAGAATTAAATATCCAGCTACAGATCCTACAAATGCATTGCTTTCTTTAAGTTATGGAATGGTTAGAGTATTAGTTGAAAATGCTTTAATAACGATAGGCTTAGATCCATATGTGGGATTTTTTCATCAACCTAGACCGGGACGCACTAGCCTTGCTTTAGATGTTATGGAAGAATTCAGAGCTTATATAGCGGATCGATTTGTCTTAAACCTAATAAATCGTAAACAAATAAATATTAAAGATATGTTTCGCAAAGAGAGTGGGGCATATTTACTAACAGAGAAAGGATTGAAAAAATACTTGGATATATGGAATAAGCGTATGCAAGATGAAATAACACACCCTTATCTCGAAGAAAAAATTTCGATAGGCTTAATTCCGTATACACAAGCAATGTTATTAGCTAGAACGATCAGGGGTGATTTAGATTTATACCCACCATTTATGATGAATTAGTCCTTGAGTTTTAGAAAAAGAGTTAATTGCGAACCTCTAATAAACATCCATAAACAACCCGAAATTTGGAATTGTTAAACCTTTCCTTAATTGAAACTTGACAAACATGTATTTGCATTATTCAAACATCATATTGTATTAAGAAAATTTAGTGCGCTTTATCTAAGATTATCATATGTTTTTATGTAATAATTAAATTCAGCTAATAAATAGCTGTCGCACCTTTCACAGGTGCGTGGATTGAAATTAATAGTGATCTCAAATATATGAAGCGCACAGATACGGTCGCACCTTTCACAGGTGCGTGGATTGAAATGGCATATAGGACACGTTGAATGAAGTACTGCGGAAGTCGCACCTTTCACAGGTGCGTGGATTGAAATAAGAGTTATAGATAAAGATAAAACTAAGATAAATAAGTCGCACCTTTCACAGGTGCGTGGATTGAAATGCAGTGATTCCGTAATCGGTAACCCTTTTCTATGGTCGCACCTTTCACAGGTGCGTGGATTGAAATTCTGGAATATTATTTGTTTTTAGATAATCTAGAATGTCGCACCTTTCACAGGTGCGTGGATTGAAATAAAGTAAAGAAAAAGAAGGAGCAAAACAAATGAAGTCGCACCTTTCACAGGTGCGTGGATTGAAATGGTAAGCCGCTACTATATCGCCGTCTGTGGAAGGGTCGCACCTTTCACAGGTGCGTGGATTGAAATGTGGTGGAAGGAAAGAGAAAAAAACGAGAAGTTAAGTCGCACCTTTCACAGGTGCGTGGATTGAAATGCATTAATCAGCTCGTCTATTCCGTTTCTGTGCAGTCGCACCTTTCACAGGTGCGTGGATTGAAATATCAATCTCAACGGTAATTTCTTTACCGTCTATAAGTCGCACCTTTCACAGGTGCGTGGATTGAAATGAACAAGCTGAAGACTCAAAATACATAAATTACTGTCGCACCTTTCACAGGTGCGTGGATTGAAATACTGCAACGTAAATCTCCCTCGCATTTGTGTCATGTCGCACCTTTCACAGGTGCGTGGATTGAAATATTTATTGCGTTATGGTTAACCACTAACCAACCGCGTCGCACCTTTCACAGGTGCGTGGATTGAAATTCTATAACTCTTATTGCTAATTTCTGCGTGTTGAGTCGCACCTTTCACAGGTGCGTGGATTGAAATCCAAACCAATAGAAGCATATTACAGAGTAGAATTAGTCGCACCTTTCACAGGTGCGTGGATTGAAATGCAGTGTTGCCTTAACAGCCAATTCTCTCGTGTTATTGTCGCACCTTTCACAGGTGCGTGGATTGAAATAATAACAAGCAAGTCGATTATATACATAAATCAAGTCGCACCTTTCACAGGTGCGTGGATTGAAATAATTCCGGACAAGTCAAAATTACTTGAAGGTGCTAGTCGCACCTTTCACAGGTGCGTGGATTGAAATGGTGCAGAACAGTGTCCCCGCTATCAATTGCAGGAGTCGCACCTTTCACAGGTGCGTGGATTGAAATATCAATAAGTCGCTTGACGTACTTAAGCATGTACGTCGCACCTTTCACAGGTGCGTGGATTGAAATTCACCTCTCAACTCCATTAGCTTTTCTGCATAACGTCGCACCTTTCACAGGTGCGTGGATTGAAATGATAAATCAATCTCAATCTATTCAATCGCTAAAGCGTCGCACCTTTCACAGGTGCGTGGATTGAAATAAGTATGCTATTGAGAAACCGAGTTCTATTGGGCGTCGCACCTTTCACAGGTGCGTGGATTGAAATGATACGTGGTAGTAGGATTATCACTACTATTGACGTCGCACCTTTCACAGGTGCGTGGATTGAAATATGGGCAATAATGTGATCTAAATCTGTTGCAACTGTCGCACCTTTCACAGGTGCGTGGATTGAAATCACTATCCGGAACGATCGATGCAAAAAGTAAATTGGTCGCACCTTTCACAGGTGCGTGGATTGAAATAACAATTAATGCTATAAAAAATAATTGGAATACCCGTCGCACCTTTCACAGGTGCGTGGATTGAAATTATTTAGGGCTTCTCTGGCATATGCTGATACTTGAGTCGCACCTTTCACAGGTGCGTGGATTGAAATACAATATTGATTTGTTCCATAAGGTTTCAGAAATACCTGTCGCACCTTTCACAGGTGCGTGGATTGAAATGTCTATGATCGCCCTACATCACCTTCTGGAACAAGTCGCACCTTTCACAGGTGCGTGGATTGAAATGTACAGTTGACCCCGAAAAACAGGTATGAAATACTAGTCGCACCTTTCACAGGTGCGTGGATTGAAATTAGGAGGTGCACAGCATGATCTTATTTTGGATATGTCGCACCTTTCACAGGTGCGTGGATTGAAATACTTCCTTGGGTTGGATCGTATACAGAAGAGATGGTCGCACCTTTCACAGGTGCGTGGATTGAAATGACCAAACAATTCTTAAGCCTTCCATTACCATATTGTCGCACCTTTCACAGGTGCGTGGATTGAAATATCTATTGCATGTGAAATATTTGCTACTCTAGCTGTCGCACCTTTCACAGGTGCGTGGATTGAAATCTATAAATCGAACGGTAGACGCTCATCACTTGCAGTCGCACCTTTCACAGGTGCGTGGATTGAAATGAGATGGGGTGGCTATTTCTGCCGGGAATGCGTTAGTCGCACCTTTCACAGGTGCGTGGATTGAAATAAATACGAGATTGGACAACTTAGAAACAGCTGTCCAGTCGCACCTTTCACAGGTGCGTGGATTGAAATTAGGAGGTGCACAGCATGATCTTATTTTGGATATGTCGCACCTTTCACAGGTGCGT
>LSQX01053530.1_pt1 | contig 14744 bp, 10 predicted proteins | sample 654561 | NCBI WGS metagenome assembly LSQX01 (sample SAMN04489861, study PRJNA283612) | anaerobic digester metagenome | isolation source: 4 biogas reactors fed with cattle manure at either 37C or 55C with and... | place: Denmark: Kongens Lyngby | collected 2014
CGGGCAGGCCACGTGACGCTTCGGCGGACGCAACCCGGGCCGTGGGAAACCAAACCAACGCCACGGGCGGACATCGGACCGAGAAAGGTTCCGGCCCCTCCTGTCCGACCGGACACGGACCACGTGAGCGCTCGGTTCCGCCGCCTTCACGGGCACGAGAAAAAACCTCTACGAAAGCGAGGGGACGGCACCTATCCAGGTTAAGATATGATGAACGTTTCGTACTCCGCGGCTTGCTCGAACAGTGCGGACAAACCACTACGGCATCAGGGAGGATAAGGTGTGGCACGCATGCGAAAAGACGTAAATCGAGGGCTGCTGCGCAGAGGCTTGGCGGGCCTGGCACTGCTGGCCGCGGCCACCGTGGTGCTGGGAGCCCTTGCACGCCTTGCCTTGCACTCAGGCTCGTTCGACCGGTTTGATGCCCTGGTGGGTGTTCGCACCCCGGTCTCGGAGCGCATGCGGAGCCTCGCCGCAGGCATTAGTTCCCTGGCCGGTGCGCTGTTTGCGACCGTGATCTCAGCACTTTTCGCCGCGCTGTTGCTCGCGCGTCGACGGTTTGCGGAAAGCCTCGTCCAGGTCGGATCCGGCCTTAGCGCCGTCATCGCCCAAGACCTGCTGCGCGAGTGGGTAGGCAGAGCCCCGCCCTCCGACGGTCTCGGCATGCAGACAGGCAGCTTCCCCAGTAGCCACGTCTTCTTTGCGATGGCAGTCTACGGCCTGTTCGCTTACTTCGTCATCCGGTCCGTTCGTGCGCCGGGACGGCGACTCGCTACCTCCCTCGCCGCAGCTTTGCTCGTCGGCCTGGTCGCCTGGAGTCGCCTCGCACTGGGTACGCAACAACTGACCGACGTCTTAGGCGGGCTCGTCCTAGGTCTCGTGTGGGTCGCCGTAGGCGCCTGGGTGACAGCATACCGCCCGCCGCACGGCCGCAGCCTCAACTTTCGGCGCCACCGATAGATGTAGCGGCCCTCGAGTAGCGGTCCTCAAGTACCTGCCCTCAATCGCCCATGCGGGAAAGCCAAGCGTCAAACCGAGGCGCCCAAAGGAGCCACAAGAGCCCTAGAATCACGGATATCCCGGCGATAGCAGCAACGACAAGCGTGGTCAAATCCGCACCCAATCTCATCAGAAACCTACCGCCGAAAAAGCCGGCGATCGCGATGGCGGCCAGGATGACGAACAGGATGAGCACGTTCAGGTTCGACTTCATTGCCCGGGCCGGATCGGTCCAGTTAAGCATCGGACGCATCATGTCGACGCCGAGGCCAACTACCGAAATAAGGGTCGACAGCAGCACGCCGAGCAGTAGACCCAATACGATAGACGCCGGTCCCAGTTTGAGGAGGTAGATAATCAGCACCGCCCCGGGGAGCGACCCGATCAGCATCATGGACAGACCGCCCTTCAGTTTGCCGAGGAAAAACTCTCGTCCCGACAGCGGCTGCGACTTGAGGATCCACAGAAACCGCGATCCTTCCCGTGAGAATGCCGTGGGTAGGACGGCAGACGTAGCGGTGGCTAGGCCGAACCACGCTCCCAGGATGAGTGCACCGACCATGGGATCCAACACGCCGAGGGAAAGCAGCTCATTCAAGGCTTCCATATCCGAGTACACGGGCAGAAAGAGGAGAACGGGAAACAGGATAAAGCCGAGCAGTCCGTTCAAGGCGTAGACCGGCGTGCGCAGGATGAGCCGCCGCTCCACCCGGGCAACTGCTGCGACGGCGCTCCCTTCTCGCAGGTCCAAAGCTGCCCGACGCCGCCGCTTGCCGGTCTCGCCGCCTTCCTGCACGGCCCGGACAAAAACACGCTCGCCGAGGACCAGGAGCGCGGCAAATAGCACTACGCTCAGGCCGGCCAGCTTCACCAACGCCCAAAGCCCGGCACCGGTTCCGGCCAAGGCCAGGCTCTGCATGCCCCAAAGTCCCGGCGGGAACCCTGCGGCCATCACCTGGCTCAGTCCGTGCAGGCGCTCAAACAGGATTTCTGCGATCTCGGCCTCCGTCACGTCGGTCGACTGCAGTGCCCACTGGATCGCCAGATAGACGACGATGGCCAGCAAGCCGCCGACCATAGTGAGAAGGTCCCGGCGCCTGGCACCCCCGACGGCGCGCATCAGCACCATGGTGACCAGAGTGGCCACTAGGAGCGGTATGATCGGCGTCAGCAGAAAGGTGAGGACCGCGGTCGGATAGTACCAGGGGCTGACCGGCACGTGCACGGCGTAGACGGCATAGACCGGAATCAGGATGACGGCCATGGTCAGGTACTCGTTGACCAAGACCGTCGCCACCTTAGCCGAGACGATTTGCCGGGGACGCAGCGGCATACTCATCAGCATGGGGATGTCGTTGGCAAAATACATGCTCGACATCACGAAGGCGATACCGAAGACGAAGACCATGATCGCCGCCGCAAGGTGGGCCATGGTGAGGATGAGCTCCGGCTGCCCCACCGTCAGGCCAACTTGGACGAACTGTCCGGCCATGAGCACCACGAGGAAGATGATGCTGCCGCCGCCCACCAAGAGACCAAGGAGGATGAGGAGCGGTTCCCAAATGCGCTCGCGGCTTTTTATCTGGTGCTTCAAGGCCGAAACACCGAAGTTCACGTTGAGCAGCGCTTTGAAGAGGGACAGCCACGGGTGGGTCATTGCGCCTCACCTGCCCCCTCGGTGAGCTCGAGGAAGATGCTCTCGAGGCTGGCATCTTCTCGGCCCGCGGCCCGCAGCTCCTCCATGGTGCCGACTGCGATCAGCTTGCCGTGCTGGATGATGCCGATGCGGTCGCAGAGCCTTTCGGCCACCTCGAGGATGTGCGTCGAGAAAAAGACCGTGTTGCCGTTGTCGCAGTGCTGCCGCATCATCTCTTTGAACAGGTGGTTCGACTTGGGATCGAGACCGACCATCGGCTCGTCGAGGACCAACAGCGGCGGCTGGGGCAAGAGCGCGGCGATGAGGGACAGCTTCTGCCGCATACCGTGTGAGTAGCTCTGGATCAGATCGGGCAGCGCGTGGCTTAGGCTGAACGTTTCGGCGAGTTTTCCGATGCGCTCGCGCCTCTCTCGCACGGGAATTCGGCGGATGTCGGCCACAAGCTGCAAGTACTCGACGCCGGTCAGCCTCTCGTACAGTTCGGGAGTGTCCGGACAAAAGCCGATCTGCGCCTTCAGTTTGGTAGGATCGTCCTCCAAATTGTGGCCGTTTACCCTGATCTTGCCGGCATCCGGACGGATGAGGCCTACGATCATCTTAATGGTCGTCGTCTTCCCCGCTCCGTTGGGACCGAGAAAGCCGAAGATCTCTCCTTCGCGCACTTCCAGGGTGAGGTCGTCCACGGCCGGCTTGGTCTGTCCCGGGTAGCGCTTCGTCACGTTCGTCAACTGCAGCATGCTGCACACCTCCGCTCGGCTCACGGCACCGTCTCGCTTGCGGCTCACGGCACTCGGAATTCCCTCGGGAACGGTACTGTCCGAATGTCTGCACACGCCCCTATTATCATGTCTGAGAATGAACGTGTCAAGGTGGAGGTCAAAGTCTCCTGGAGGTTTATCGCACCCCATCCGGGGCGTTTCTTATACCACCTGCCCACACGCGGCCTGCGCTCCGTCTACCTGCCTGCACGTGGCTTGACACCCTATTCTCAGAAATGATAACATACCCGTAACGGCCCTTGCCACGGTGCCCCAATTGTCCGATTGGAGGCCACGCCTCATGCACGTTTCGCGCAGCGAAGCCCTGTTGCACCCCGTGCGTTTGCGAATCGTCCTTATTTTGGCCGCCCGCAGCAACCTGACGGCGCAAGAAATCGGACGCTTCCTCGACGACGTGCCCCAGGCTACACTTTATCGCCATCTGAACAATCTGCGCGAGGCCGACATCATCCGGGTGGTAGAAGAGCGGCCCACGGGAGGCAGCCTGGAGCGGGTCTATGCCCTGAACGAAGGCGCCACGTATCTGTCCCCCGCCGATTTGGAACGCGCCACCAAGGACGACCACATGCGCTATTTTACCACCTTTTGTGTCCACCTCCTGGGACTGTTCGGCACCTATTTGCGCCGGGAGCGGATCGATCTGGCCCGGGATGGCGTCGGCTACCAGACCCACGTCATGCATCTGAGTCCGGAAGAGCTGGCCCAGTTCGTCGGCGAATTGCGGCAGCTCATGTTGTCTTACATGTCCAAGGAGCCGTCGCCGCAGCGCAGCCCCCACACCTTCACGACGATCCTCATCCCCGACGACCGGCTGCGTGACGGGCCCCATCCCGACGCCGGCCCTCCGCACGACGCAGATGTCCACGAGCGCCCATCCGAGGACGACGTGTAACGATGTAACTCGCCATCCCGGAGCCGTCCGGTGCCTCTTCACGCTTCCGCGCCACATTGCGATATCTGTCACATTCCTCGCCAATACTTGGAGGAAGCCGCTTGCGCCTGGACGAAGTAACACCGTGGACTGGCTGCCCGCAGTGCTACCGAAATGCGGCCAGATCAACACGTGAGGTGATCCGATAATGTCAGCGCAACCGGTGAAGGCGGGCGTCATAGGGCTGGGGCGCAGCGGTTGGTATCTGCACCTGCTCGTGATGAAACAGCTGGCGGACCGTTTCCAAGTGGTGGCCGTCAGCGATCCCGTGGAAGAGCGGCGCAATGAGGCGGTCCAGGAGACGGGTTGCACGGCGTATGCAGATCCCGAACAGCTGATCAACGACGATCGGATCGAGCTCGTCGTCGTCGCCACGCCGTCCCACACCCACGCCGATTTGACGGTCAAGGCCCTGGAAGCAGGCAAGCACGTCCTCGTCGAAAAGCCCATGGCCGTGAACGTGCAAGAGGCCGACCGTATGATCGCCGCGGCGAAGAAGAATGACCGCCTGCTTACGGTCTATCAGCTGCGGCGCCTCGATCCCGACTACGTGCGTCTCAAGGAGATCATCGACTCCGGCATCCTGGGTCCCTTGGTCCTGGTCAAGTTTGCGCGCAACAGCTACAACCGGCGCCGCGACTGGCAAACGCTGCGCAAGTTCGGCGGCGGCATGCTGAACAACTGGGGTTCCCACATCGTCGACCAAGCCCTGCAGCTTATCGACGGCGAGGTGGACCGCTTCTTCGCCGACATGCAGCACACGGTCAGCGCGGGCGATGCCGACGACCATGTAAAGATCGTCATGAAGGGCGCAAACGGCATGGTAGTCGACATCGAGGTAAGCAACTGCGTCGCCTATCCCTCGCCCGAGTATTTCGTCGTCGGCAAGTACGGGACGCTAACAGGCTCGACGCGCAAATTTACCTACAAGTACTACGATCCGACGCAGGTGCCCGAGCCCGTCGCCGAGGAAGGTCCCGCCGAAGGCCGCGCCTACGGTAAGCCGGAGACCCTGCCCTGGGTGGAGAAGGAAGAGGAAATTAAGGCATCGGAAGACGTCAAGGTGATCTTCTACCGGAACCTCTACGACGCGATCCGCAAGGGCGAGCCCCTTCTCGTTTCACCGGAGAGCGTGCGCCGTCAAATCGCCTTTTTCGACGAGGTGCGCGAGCAGTCGGGCTTCTAGACGCGGGAAAGCAAAACCATTCAACCTCTGCGGCCCATTCGTGCCCGGGCGGTGCGGGTGGGCCCTTTGCTTTCCTCGCCGCCGGTCCCATGCTATGCGCCGACCCGTGGCTCGGCGTTCCCCCGTGCCGCCCGCCTGCCGGTCAAAAGGATCACCGCCGCGGCAGCCAACGCCAACGCCGCCGCCACCTGGAACATCGTCTGCAGGCCCGCCGCATGGCTGATGTATCCGCCGAGGGCCGGGGCCATGAGCAGCGCCGCATTCTGCACGGCCACCTTCCAACCCAGCACCGTGGCGAGGCGCTCCCGTGCCACATAACGGGCGACGAAGGCGACCGCCAACACCTCGCTTACCGTGACACCCACCGCATGCAGCAGCTGAACCGGGATGAGCCAAGCCGAACGGCCCACGACCGAAAGGAGCAGCCACCGCAGTCCGCTCAATCCGATCGTCACGGCGAGCATGCGGCGGGAGTCAATGCGGTCCGACATGGCGCCCAGCGTAATCATAAGCGGAACTTCCAACCAGGCCTGCAGCGAGAACATCCACCCAAAAGCGGTATCACTCAGGCCCAGCTCTTCCTTGAGATATATGCTGTTGAACGAGATGCCCATGCTCTGCGCCAGCTGAAACAGTCCCAGGGCGAGGAAGAAAAACAACAGCACGCTGCGCAGTTCCGCGGGCGTCGGGGTCCGGGAGGCCGCGCCGGCGGAAGTCTCCCCAACCGGTCCCACGCCGCCGTCCCGCTCAGTGTTGGCATCCAAAGTTCCGGAGCCGCTCCCAGCCGCGCCTTTTGCCACGAGTTCCCGCACGCCGAAGCCGATAAAAAGAGCTGACGCGATGTAAATTCCCGCGGCGATCTCAAAGGTAGCTCCTTGATGAAAGCGCGCCGTCACCGCACCGAGCAGCGGCGTCGCGACGATCCAACCGAGGCTGCCTGCGATGCGCATCGTGCCGAAACTGCGGCCGAGGGCGGAGGAATCGGCAAGAGACCTGACCCACGCGTTGATCATGATGCGGAAAGCGTTCTGTAAAATGGAATGGCAGGCGAGGAGCAGCCCGAATGCCGTGGCCACTTCCACGCGGGGAAAGACGGCAACTACAGGCGCCATGAGGACGAGACTGGCCAAGAGGATCGGTTTGCGGCGGCCCATGCGGTCGGAAAGCCTTCCCACAACCGTCTGCGCCAGCATCGACCCGAGGGCGGCGTACGACTGCAACAGGCCGTACGTGTGCACGGGCAGCCCGGCATCGACGATCACGACGGGAAAGAGCGGCACCGTGAAGCCCCAGCCCATGCCGATCACGAAAAAAGCAAGCCAAAGTAGGACGAACGTGCGCCTGTGCTCGGGGACGATGCCGGCCTCCAGCTTGCGCCGGGCCCTGGGGGGAGCTTGCTCCGTAACGCGCATCTTGATCATCCGTTATCTCTAATGGAATCGTCCATAGTGCAACCGCCGGCGCGCCTTTGCCCCGTGCGACCTCGGCCGGCGCCTGCTACGGAGTTCGTGCACACTGCGGGCTTTTCCTGCGGCTGCGGGGAGGGGTGCCGGGACCGGCTTCGGGCGCCGCGCGATGCCGTTTTGGGACATCCTTGGGGAAGCCGACTCACCGGGCCAAAATTTTGGGAAGGAGTTTTGCCTTTAACGTAGAATTGGGACGTCACCACTCCTCTTAGCGACCAGACCGTGTCGTGCCAAGGGCCCCCCATCGGCATCGGAGGTGCTTCTTGGCATGGCATTCAGCGAAGAGACCGGGCGTGCCCTGCTTCGCCTGGCCACCGACGACCCTTCGGCCACGTTTCGCAGCGGGCAAGAGCAAGCGTTGCGGCAGGTGTTGCCGGACGGGGCGCGCGTACTGCTCGTGCAACCGTCCGGCTGGGGCAAGACGTTGATCGCCCTGCTTGCGGCGAAGCTGCTGCGGCAGGAAGGCGGCGGACCCGTGCTCGTCGTGACGCCCGAGGTGACCAATGCCCACCGGGACGTGGCGATCGCAGAGCGGCTTGGCCTGAGCATTTCCCTTTGGACATCCGACGACGACTGGCACACCGTCGGTGCAACGTGGCGCGCCGGCGAGCTCGACGTGCTCATCGTCAACGCGGTGCGTTCGAACTTGCCCAGGCTGCTGGAACGGCTCATGGCTCAGCCCGCGCCGCCGGTAAGCCTCCTCCTTCTCGAGCACGTGCAAGCCCTGTGCAGCTGTGCACCGGCCTTTCAACCCGCTTACCGCAGCATCCAGCAGGCCTTAAGTCTCTTTGCCGACACGCGCTGCCTCTTGACCGCGCCTGCCCTGACTCCCGCGCAGACGGCTGAGCTCGGCGGCTTGTTCGGAAGCAACCTCGTCACGGTGCGTCACGGAATCGAACGCCGGGCGCTGTACCTGCAAACCGCGCCCTTAGAATCCCAGGCAGAACGCTACGCCTGGCTCGCCCGTCATGTTCCGGCGTTGGAGGGACCCGGCATCATCTACACGGCCACAAAGCGCGATGCGCATCAGATTGCCGAATGGCTCAACGTCCGAGGCGTGGCGGCAGAGGGTTACACGGCGACGCAGGCCGCCCATCGCCTTCGGTTAGAAAGCGCGTTTCTGCGGGGTCGGATCAAGGCGCTCGTGGTACCTTCCGCGTACGGCGCCGGCGTGCACCATCCCGAGTTGCGCTTTGTTATCCACTACGACCCGCCTGCTACGCTCGCCGAGTACTACAGGCAGCTGGGCATGGCCGGCATCGTGGCGCCCGCGCAGGCGCTCATGATGGCGGGATCGGGCGCTCCGGCCGAAGGCGACGGGGATAGCGAGGGCGGGCGCAGCTCCCTCGTGCCGAGCGCCCGCGAACTGCAGCAAGTCTTGACCGTCCTGCGGGCCGCGCCGCAAGGACTCACCCCGCTGCGCCTCGCCGCCACCATCAATGCGCCCCTCGCCCGCATCCGCTACGCTCTGCAGCTGTTGGCCTTAGAGTCGCCGGCTCCGGTACAGAAGGTGGAAGGGCGCTGGCGCCTGGTCTCCGATGCGCTGCCGACATCGCTCATCATCCGCCTCGACCGCCTGGGCGCGGCCGAGCAAGACGGCCTCGAACAAGTGCGGCGCTACCTCGAATTGGAAAGCGGCCATTGGGAATTTTTGCTGGAGGCGGCGTGCGGAGAAAAGCTGGAGCCTGCCTTCCCGGAAGATGCTGCCGACGGAGCCGACGGTCCCCTGCCCCCGGAGGAGCCCTTGCCCACCGAAGCGGAAACCGAGTTCATCGCGCAGGCCCGCTCCTTTCTGCGGCGTAGCAGCGTCGTGATCGAGCCGCGCAAGCAATGGCCGCCCGGCGGGCTGCCGCGTTACCGAGTGCGGGGACGGATGCCGCAAACCCTTTTGGCGCGGCAGGGCAAAGCCTTGTGCATCCGTGGAGATTCGGGCTGGGGGGAGCTCGTGGAAGAGGGCAAGCGGACGGGGCGGTTCTCCGACGAGCTCGTCGATGCCTGCGTGCGGCTGTTCTACGAGTGGCGACCCGTCCCGCCGCCGCAGTGGGTGACGTGCATTCCGTCGCTGCGCCATCCGCACCTCGTGCCGGACTTTGCGGCCCGCCTGGCCAGGGCGTTGAATTTGCCGTTCCACCCCGTCCTCGCGCAGACCGTCGACCGGCCACCGCAACACACCATGGCCAACAGCACACGGCACGCCTTGAACGTCGACGGCACGCTTCGCCTGACCGAACGTCCGCCCCAAGGTCCGGTACTCCTTGTCGACGACATCGTCAATTCCCGCTGGACGTTCACCATCGCGTCGTGGCTGCTGCGCCGAGCCGGCGTGGCGGCGGTGTTCCCGCTCGCCCTCGCTTCGCACTACGGCCTGCCGACAAACACGGCGGCGCCGGTTCGCCGGGCGGCATCCGGGCAGTCTTCCTGAGGGATGGAAGGGTCCAAGAGGGGGTGAAGGGGTTCAACGCACGACCCGCCCGGAACCGATCGGCGGGCGGGTCGGCGTGCAAGGAAAGGGTGTAGTGTTTTGTAGATGAAACGAGCCGCTTACCGCGCCGCGGGCGGCTCTCCATACAGATACGGACGCACAATGTCGGTCCAAAGGGCATATCCGACGGGCGTCATGTGCAGCTGGTCGGAAATGTAAAGCTCGGGCCGGGGCAGACCGTCTTCGCCTAGCATATGGGTGTAGACGTCGATAAACTCCAGCCGGTCGTCTGTCTGCGTGTACAGCTCGATGAGCCGGTTCGCTCGCTGCACGTTGAAGCGCTGCGACCACCGAGCCGGGCTCGGGGCGATGGAAATGTACAGTATGCGGGTCTTCGGGAAAGCTGCATGCACGGCGTCGACGAAAGCCACGTAATCGGCGAACACCTGCTCCGGGCTCTTTCCCGCAGCGATGTCGTTGCTGCCCGAATACATGACGATCGTGTGGGGCGCGACGGGCCGGACCAGCCGGTCGAAGAAGTACACGGCATCGATGATCTGGGACCCGCCGAAACCGGCATTCAGGACAGGCAGACCGGGAAAGTCGGTCTGCAATGTGCGCCAGCCGCGGATGCTCGAGCTGCCGATAAACAGAATGGCGCCTTCGTCGCTGTCGAACTGGGCGTAGCGCTCTTCGATCAGGGCCAGCTCCGATTCCCAGTCCCTGGTGGGGGCCAGGGGCGACGCCGCAATCGGGACCGGCGCGCCGCTCGTGAGGATCGTCTCCTGGGTACGCGGCCCGAACAGAATGCGGTTGTTTCCGATCTGCGTGGAGATGGTAGGCTCCGATGCCAGGCTCAGCTCCACACGCCACAGGGCCGGTTCGCTCTCGACCGGAATGCGCACGCGGGCCAGGCCGTCTTCCGCACCCGGACCGGCCAGCAGATGATAGCGATGGGATGAGCGCACCGTTTCGGCAAAGCTCAAGGTGCTGCGGTCCCACTCCAGGGCACTGACGACCGCATCCAGCCGCAGATCGAGGCCGGCCAAGGGACCGTCGCCTGCGAGCTCCAGCGTCACCTCGAGCACAGCCGCCTCGGCTCGGGGCTCCGCCTGCCGCACCGCAGCCTCCACCCTGCCCACGGTCACTTGCCGGGGCGGGCTGACCCATACGGGCTCCCCTGCGACACGGTATTGGAGCGCCAGCGTGAGGGGCCCGAGGGGCAGACGGCTCACATCCAGCGGGTACAGGGCCATTTCGTATGCCGCGGGCCCGAGCAGCACTTCTCGGCGCTCGCCGCCCCCGTCGACGAGCAGGTATACCTCGCCTTCCGCCACGGCGCCGAGGGCGGTGCGAACGGCGACCTCCTCCGTCCGGTTGATCAGGCTCACGGCGACGTAGCTGCCGCTCTCGAGGGGTACCGTCAGATCCCACGTCGCCGCCACGGGAAGGTACGAGCCGGTCACGGTACCGGCGTCGCCGACGGGCACGAGCGGCGCTGCCATAGGCTCCACCTGCCACATCTGCTGCCGCAGCGTCCGCCCCTCAGCGAGGCTATAGACGACCAGCGCAATCGTGCCGGTTTCCGGGTGCACGCTCAGGGCGAGGTCGTAGGCAAAGCCTTCCACTGGCGAGACGGGCCCGATCTTGAACCCCGAGGGCGGAAGCAGTCCCGTTTCGCTCGTCAGCAGCAGATTCCACGTGGGAAACCAGGTGCTGCGGTCGAGCGCCCAGGTGACCACGATCGCGCCGTCGTCCGCTTCGGGCGTCGACGAAAGCCGGAATACCTCGAGCCGGCCCGCATCGATCCAGGCGCTGTCCGCGTGCACGGTCTTCGTCACGGTGAGGCCCGATGTGGCCGCTTCGGCACCCGAAGCCCGGGCCGGCAGACCGCCCAAGGTAAGAAGGACGACCACGGCCGAAAGGACCAAGAGGACCACCGCAGTGCGGTTATGTGCATGCCGGCCAGCGGCACGGCCGGTCCGGAAGTGATGGGGCACGCTCGCCATACGCACTCAGCCTCCGATCGGGTTGTCGTCAGTCTTCCAACGTATACTCGATGGTGGTGACGACCCGCACCTTCTTGATGTCGGGCGTGTAACGGTCGAGGTCTTCTATGGTGAAGTACCCTTGCTGCGCCGAGCGGATCTTGCCTATGGTGCTGCCCGAATCGACCGCAAACTGCTCTGCGGCCCGGCGGGCGTCGGCGGTAGCCTCGGCGATCATTTCCGGCTTCACTTCATCCAGCTTGGTGAAGAGGAACTGGGGCCGGTGTTCCCAGCTCTGGGCGATGAGGACGTCCTGTTTGACCAACTCGTCCGTATTGACCATCACTTCCTTGGCCAGATCCACCTGCTCAGTGCGGACGACCACCGTGGCGTTGGCCCGGTAGCGCTCGTCGGGCAGGCGGTCGCCGTAATAGCTGGCCCACTGATCGGTCACCTCGGGCGCAGTGGTGCTGAGCTCATCCTCCGTGAAGCCCGCCTCGAGCAGGAACGCCCGGATCTTGGCCTCGTCACGTTCGAGGTTTTCGTACAGCTCCTCCAAAGTAGTGCCGTGGACGGTATATGTAATGGGCAGCAGCACGAGGTCCACCTTGATATGACGTTCCGAAAAGCCCTTTACGCTCACGACCCGGTCGGCCTGCTTCCATATGCGAACCGCGTCCTTCAGCTCCCGGGCGGCGAAAAACATGCCGAACGCCAGGAGAATTCCCAATATCGCGGCAGCTACGGCCCCCGATTGACGGTTCACGGCCATCCCTCCCTAATGACGTGCGTCGGCCGGTCCATCCCGCGGCCCCTTCCTTAGTCCGTTCCATTCCGTCGTTAGTCCGGTCCATCCCGTCGGTGGTATGGTTCGAGTCGGCGGGCACGTTCTCCTATGCGCGCGTGCGGATTGTTTCACATCCTCTCTTCTTGTCCTACGCAACACAAGGCGGCGCGGGTTTCCGCCACCGCCGCAAGCCGCCGCAACCCAGCATGCACCCCATAGACTTGAGCGCGGTGCGCCCGGGCGTGTCCCCACATAAAAACAGCTGGGCTGTCCCGAACGCTCTTTTGGGACAGCCCAGCTCCGTACGCGACCCATTCTTGGGTCGAGCGCCTCTGTCCAGCAGTGGGCAGGTCGGTTGGAAATTACTTCCAGCTCCTCTTGCTGCGATAACGCCGGGAGACGGAGATAGGCGGCTACCGCCCACCGTCCTGTCCGAGCCGTGTGACCCACCGGTGGGTCGCTGAAGCGGTGGAATGACCCGCCAGTGGGTCATCGGCAAGGGAGAGCGACCCACCGATGGGTCACTGCGCCGCAGCACGAGCTGCTACCAGAATCTGGCACCAGCCCGCAACGCCGCGAGCTGGGATGACGCAGGCGCCGCGCTCGACGCTGGCCCCGCGCTCGAGTCCGCCACCGCCTCTGAAGGCGCCGTGGCCTTTGACCCATGATTGGGTCACCTTGACAACGGGGCTGTCCCGAATGGTCTTTCGGGACAGCCCCCCTGCCTGGTCCTGCGCTAATGGTCACCGCTTCGTTTTGCCTGTGCGGCCCGAACGCGTCCGTCCTGCCCCTACACCCGCCGGAACAGCCCCGGCACGAGCTCTACGGCAAAGCGGAACTCCTCGGGCTGCAGCTGGTACTCGGGCAGCGGCTCCGGTCCGCACGAGTTGCTGCCCAAACCGTGGTGCTTGTAGTCCACGTTCAAGGTGATGGTTTCCCGGGGCTTCAGCTCCCACGTGTGGCGGGCCCGCTCCAGATCCTCGGTCGTGAAGCGGTGCGCGCTGAAGTTGAACTCGGGCAGTCCCTGCACCTTCAAGCCGAACCCGCGCAGATCGGCCAGCGTCGCCCAGCGCACCTCGGAGCGGTTGCCGTTCTCCTGCGGGAACACGTAGGGCACGTACAGGTCATCCACCGTGCACGCCCACAGCCCGACGCGAGCCGCCTCCTTGCTGTCGACGTAGTTTTCGCCCGGGCCCAGGCCGTACCACTTTACCTGATCGAGGGAGCCCGGCAACGTCATCTGCAGGCCGATGCGCGGCAGTACGGGCAGCTCACCCACCGGCACCCCGTGGGCCTCCACCTTCACCGTACCGTCGCCCGACACCGTATACGTGACGTCGCACTCGAAACCGTGGGACCAGATGGGCGGCGCAATGCGGGAGCGCACCTTCACCCGGACCGTGGTATCGTCCAGCCGCTCCACCGCCACGTCGTCCACACGCTCGGTGAGCCGGTCGAGCCCTGCCTTGCGCCAGAGCCCTTCGAACTTGCGGCTGTCGTTGTCGATGGGCGCCCGCCAGAAGTTGAGCCGCGGACCCGCGACCAAGATGCGCCGGCCGTGGTAAGTCATGTCCGTGATGCGCCCGGCCAGCCGATCGAACCGCACCTCGGCGTACGGCCCGGCCAGCACCAAGGCGTGGCCTGCCTCCCGCTGGGCCAAAGGCGGCACCGGGCGGCTCGACGACTTCTTCGCCGGTACCTCAAACGGCAGCTTGAACTGGGCCCAGGCCAGCTCGTGCCCCGCCTCGGCCCAAGGCTGCGCCTCCTTCAACGTGAAGCGCAGGTTGAGCCAGTATTCCGCGCCCGCCCGTAGCACCTTGGGCTTGGTGAACGGAATGGTCACCTCGCCTGTCTCGCCCGCCTTCACATGGGGCATCGGCGCGGTCCCCGCCTGCAGCTGCTTTCCGTCTTCCATCAAAGTCCATGTAAGCTGCAGATGGTCGAGGGACGCAAAATCGAGCATGTTGCGCAGACGAAGCCTGCCTTGCTCGAGGTCGACCGCTTCTACCTTTACAGGCTCGAGGACCTTCTTATACTCGATGAACCCGGGTGAGGGCCGGCGGTCCGGGAACACGAGGCCGTTGATGAGGAAGTTGCCGTCGTTGGGCTCGTCCCCGAAGTCCCCGCCGTAGGCGAAGCCTTCCGTGCCGTCGGGATTTTTCACGCGCAAACCTTGGTCGACGAAGTCCCACACAAACCCGCCTTGCAGCCTCGGGTACTTGTAAAACGCCTCCCAGTACTCCTTGAAACTGCCGGGACCGTTGCCCATCGCGTGCGCGTACTCACACAAGATGATCGGCTTGGTCCATCCTTCTTCCTCGGCGAGCTCGATGAGGCGCGGCACACTCGTGTACATCGGTCCGAAGAAATCCGCCACCTCGGCCTTGGTGTCGCGCTCGTAGTGAATCGGCCGGGTCGGATCCGCCTGGCGCGTCCATTCGGCCATCTTGACGTGGTTCTTGCCAAACCCGGCCTCGTTCCCCAAAGACCATATAATCACGCACGGATGGTTTTTGTCCCGCTCCACCA
>LSQX01235934.1_pt1 | contig 14744 bp, 9 predicted proteins | sample 654561 | NCBI WGS metagenome assembly LSQX01 (sample SAMN04489861, study PRJNA283612) | anaerobic digester metagenome | isolation source: 4 biogas reactors fed with cattle manure at either 37C or 55C with and... | place: Denmark: Kongens Lyngby | collected 2014
TCGTTTTCCGCACCCTTGTACCTGAAGGAAACATTGTGGAAAACCACTTCACCCTTCATGCCTCTTCCCAGGACAACCGGTTCTTCTTTATCCTGTATGGAAGGGGAAACATCCAGAATCTCGTTTATCCGGTTGGCGGAAACCATGGCCCGGGGCAGCATTACAAAGATCATGGCAATCATCAGAAAGGCCATAATAATTTCCATGGCATACTGTATAAAGGCCATCATATCGCCTACCTGCATAGCAGAACGCTGAATCTCATGTGCTCCTGCCCAAATGATAACCAGGGAGGACAGATTCATAATTAAGGCCATACTGGGCCAGAGGGAATGCATTACCCGGCTTACGAATCGATTGGTATTTTTTAATTCACGGGCCGCTTCTTCAAATCGTTTTTCTTCATGTTTCTGGTTGCTGAAAGCCCGTATAACCATCATGCCTGTTAAACTTTCACGGGAAACCAAATTCAGCTTGTCGGTCAATTCTTGAACTAATTTAAATTTAGGCACGGCAACGGCGAAGATGACACTGATAACCCCGATTAATATAATCACAGCAAGCGCTATTATCCAGCTTAGGGAGATGCTGTGTTTAAGCGCCATGACAATACCGCCGAAACCCATTATGGGAGCCCTGGACATCATGCGAAGTCCCATGATAATCATCATTTGAATCTGGGTTACATCATTTGTGGTTCGGGTAATAAGGGAAGCAGTGGAGTATCGGTCAAATTCCTCCAGGGAAAAGCTCTCTACCTTACTGAATAAATCCCGGCGCATGGTACGGGCTGTACGGGCACCTATCTGAGTGGCAAGGAAACCCACCCCTATGGCGGCAGCAGCCCCAATCAGGGTAACCAACAGCATATAGGCTCCGGTACGAATTATGTAATCTCTCTGAATGTCAGACAGGTCTGCTCCTAATTCAGTATAGAACAAACGAATCAGAGCAGCACCGGTTTGCCTTGCCAAAGAAGGTTCAGACAACTCAGCATCCTTTCTTGCTTCCTCAATAAGCTCAGAAGGGAGGTTCTCAATAATAGGGGTTAAAGCATATAAGCTCTGTAAATCAATATCTGATAAAACTGCATTATTACTTTCATTATCAGGCAGCTGAGGCAGCTGATCAGATTGACTCAGGTGCTGCATAAGGCGTATAAAGGTTAAGACACTTCTCCCAAATGCCTCTTCCAGTTTTTCCCCACTATACATATCTTCTTCATCTATATGCAGAATATAGGCAGGTTTTTCTTTTATTGCAGGATATTTATCAGACAGTTTTCTTATTTCACCTGCACCTGGGGATATAAGGCGGTAATGATTGTTTAATAATTCCTGTTCATCGTCTGTCATAAATTTTTTTACAAAAGAAAGCCCTTCTTTGCTTATTGCATCAGGTGCAGCGCTTTCTATACCGCCCTGCTGGATGCCGATATTTACAATATCAGACATCAGATTGGGCAGAAAAAGCTCGGACATAGCCTGGATAAACAATAAGGTTAAGCAAAGAATAATTGAAAAGAAAAATGGTTTTAAATATCTTAATATGAGTTTCATTTAATGCTTTCCTTTCCTGTTTCCTGGATGTATAAAGCTGACATGTTATTAAGAATAAAAAATACGTGAAAAGATTTCTGTATACATATTAATAAAATAAATAAGCAAAGTTCATTGTCAAAGGTGGTTTATTATATAAAAGGATAAAGGAAACCCCAAAACCTGTCAAGTATTTCTTATGCATTGTATTTATATGCTGCACCAGGTATATTACATATTCCGCATTTCGCATGAATATTCTTTATCCCTGCTGCAAAGCAGCCACCGGGTCTTTGTTGGCAGCCATTATGGCAGGAAGGAAGCCTCCCAGCATGGTAAGAGCTATGCTGATTGCCGCCAGCAAAATTCCATGATAAACGTTAAGCTGAGCAACATTTTCCAGGTGAGTCAGCCGGTACAAGGTACTATTTACCGGTATGGTAAGCAAGGCGCCTGTTAAAACCCCGATGCCGCCGGATGCTGCGCCGATGAGGAAAGTTTCAGCATTAAACACCCTGCTGATATCCTTTTTTCTGGCACCCAGTGCTCTTAGAATGCCAATTTCAGATGTGCGTTCCAGGACAGAAATATAGGTAATAATACCTATCATAATGAGAGAAACAATCAGAGAGGTGGCAGCAAAAGCAATGAGCACCAGGGTTATAGCACGCATAATTCCGCTGGTAAGATCAGTAATGGTTCCGCCCAGGTCAGTTACAACTATTTTTTCTTCTGTTTTTTTATTATCATTCCAGGCATTAAGATAATTCAGAACCAATTCTTTAAATTCAAAATCCACAGGATAAACCGTAATCATATACGGGATTCCGTCAGCCCCTAAGCAAGCCAGAATTGTATCTTTTTCAGATCCAATTTGGGATTGATAGATGCCACCTCCCAGCTGACTTCCGAAAGGATTGCTTCCAAGGCCTAAAGGAGAGCCTGTCAGATCCCTCCCAAAGAAGCTGTGATTACCGGTGGAAACGGTGTGGGAACTTCTGAAGACTTCACCGGTTAAAACATTATATTCTGCCTTTTGCTGGGCTTTAACAATGGCAGACTCTTTTGCATCCTCCATAAAAAACTTGTTCAGTTCATCAGGAAAGGTGATTCCGGGTTGCAGCACAGGAATCTCGGTTTTGCGGGCAGGTCTTACGATGCCCGTGATTTTTAAGGTTATAGCTTTTTCGTGATTATATAATTCCTTTAGATTCTCTGGTTCCCGATTGCAAATAAATATTTCTCCCTTTTGTTTATAAAACAAATCATTGGGAATGGCCTTAAGCTCCAGGCCAAGAATGTCCTTAAAGGGAATGCCCTGTACATCGGCAGGAAGGCCCAATTCTTCCAAAATGCTTTTATTAACCCTGTTGTATTCATCCGTTACCATAATCAGATCATGCATGGTTTCAGGGTATCTGCCTGCCAAAAGATCATAGGAAGCCTGAAGATATCCCGGACGGTTTTTATCCGGATTTACCGGATAAGTGGAAAGGTTTACCGCTTCACTACGGAGAATGGCGGGTTCGGCTCCGTTAAATCTGATCAGGTTGAGGTTGACCAAACGGGCATATGCAATTCCGTTAAGCCATTCCGGATTCATTTTTTCCAGAAAATCCAGGTAGGACCGGCTCAGTTTGTTTGTATGATTTTTTTGATCTTTCTCAGGATCGTAAGGGATCACTTCTTTCCTGTCAGGATACTTGTCATCATCCTTTTTTTCTATTCCCATAAGAGTGTCTATATCAACTTTTTCCGTTTGCCTGGAAATAATAATGGGAAACCCGGATAAGGTATCGGACTCAAATTTGGCAATCTGCTTATCAAATCCATTGGAAAGCGAGAGAATCAGAGCAATGCCTATAATGCCTATGCTGGAGGCAAATGAGGTTAATAAGGTGCGAAACAGTTTTGTTCGGATGTTTTTATATGACAGTTTCAACGCAGTACCAAATCCCATACCTGTTCTTTTAAGCTTATAGTTTGTAAAATTTGTGTCAGCTTGATAGGGATTGGAGTCTGAAATTACTTTTCCATCCTGAAATTCGATGATTCGATCTGCATAATTTCCTGCCAGGGAAGGATTGTGGGTTACCATTATAACCAGTTTATCTTTTGCTATTTCCTTTATCAGGTTCAGCACCTGGATGCTGGTCTCTGTGTCCAGGGCACCGGTAGGTTCATCCGCCAAAATAATATCCGGATCATTGGCCAAAGCACGGGCGATGGCAACTCTTTGCATTTGTCCCCCCGACAACTGATTTGGTTTTTTATGTATATGTTCTTTCAGTCCAACCCTGGTCAGGACTTCAATGGCTTTTTTTCGCCTGGTTTCCGGAGACTCACCGCTTAAGGCCAGGCCTAACATTACATTGTCCGTAATGCTTAAATGAGGGATCAGATGATAATTCTGAAAAATAAAGCCTACAGAGTTGTTTCGGTAAGCATCCCAATCCTGATCCTTGAAATCCTTTGTAGAACGACCGTTTATCAGCAAATCTCCCTCATCGTAGCGGTCAAGGCCGCCGATTATATTTAAAAATGTGGTTTTGCCCGAACCGCTATGACCAAGAATAGCTGCAAATTCATTTTTCCGAAAACTTATGGTAACTTTGTCCAAAGCTGTCTGAGTGTATTCCCCGGTGGTATAGTGTTTCGAGATCTTTTCCACATGAAGCATGCATTTTACTCCTTTTACTTCTCAATAGGAATAGGTTATGCCAACCAGGGATTTTTTATTGGGCTTTTTGATTAGCTTTTTTTGGATGTTCACTAAAAATAAAATATGGTATTATAAACTGAGATTTATTAAGGAAAGAGGAAAGGAATTGCAAAAGAAAAAACTGATACTTGCCTCAGCATCACCAAGAAGGCGGGAGCTGTTGAACCAGGTGGGCATTAAGTATATAGTACAGCCAAGTGATGCAGAAATGGATATAGAAGAAATAGAAGGAACGCCTATTGAGAAGACTGAAAAATTGGCTTATATGAAGGCAAAGGATATTGCAGCCAGGAATAATAATCATATGGTAATCGGTGCAGATACCATTGTGGTAATTGGGGACGAAATTTTGGGAAAGCCCAAGGATAAAAGTGACGCAATCAGAATGCTGACAAAATTAAACGGCAGGGAGCATCAGGTAATTACAGGAATTGCCCTGATAGATACTGATACAGGCAGGGAACTTATCAGTCATGAGGTAACCTATGTAAAGTTCCGTAATCTCACTGATGAAATGATAGAAAAATATGCAGCTACCGGAGAGCCCGAAGGCAAGGCCGGCGCATATGCGATACAGGGTATAGGCGCCATACTGGTTGAAGGCATCAGAGGCTGCTATTCAAATGTGGTAGGGCTGCCCCTGGCACGGCTTGGTATGATGCTGGAGAGAATGGGCAGAAATGTATTATAGCGCTCAAGTAAGACAAAAAGCGGATAACAATGCTGTTATCCGCTTAGGTATTTCCATTTAGTAGCTGTTAGTTTTTGAAACTATGAACCGGCGCGGGTATTCTGCCGCCTCGATTAATGAATTTTTCGGAACTGAATTGATGAACAGGCATAATGGGGGCATAGCCTAAAAGACCGCCAAACTCCACAGTATTTCCGACGGTTTTCCCGTATACGGGAATAATGCGGACTGCTGTTGTTTTGTTATTGATCATTCCGATCGCCGCTTCATCGGCGATAATTGCTGAGATTGTGGATTCCGGCGTGTCTCCGGGAATGGCAATCATGTCCAGCCCAACAGAGCAGACACTTGTCATAGCTTCCAGTTTGTCAAAGGTTAATGCGCCGCTTTGAACTGCCTTGATCATGCCTTCATCTTCGCTGACCGGAATAAAGGCACCGCTTAAGCCGCCGACGGATGAGGATGCCATAATGCCTCCTTTTTTCACTGCGTCATTTAACATTGCCAGACAGGCTGTGGTACCGTGGGTGCCGCAGGCCTCCAGACCGATTTCCTCAAGTATTCTGGCCACACTGTCTCCAATTTCCGGTGTAGATGCCAGTGATAAATCCAATATACCGAAGGGGACACCAAGTCTTCGTGAAACCTCTTTACCCACAATTTCACCTGCACGGGTAATCTTGAAGGCTGTTTTTTTAATGTTTTCTGCCACCACATCCAAAGGAGCGTCTTTATCCTTTTCCAGCGCGGATTTTACAACACCTGGGCCGCTGACTCCCACGTTAATGACCACTTCAGGTTCACCTGCGCCATGGAAGGCTCCGGCCATAAAGGGATTGTCATCTACTGCATTGGAGAATACAACCAGCTTTGCACAGCCGATGGAATCCCGATCCCTTGTCAGATACGCGGTTTCTTTAATAATCTTTCCCATAAGCTTGACGGCATCCATATTGATACCGGCTTTAGAGCTTGCAAGATTTACCGAAGAACATACCCTTTCGGTTTCGCTTAAGGCCTGAGGTATGGAATTAATCAGAATTTTATCCCCTTTGGAAAAGCCCTTTTGAACCAGGGCAGAGAACCCTCCGATAAAATTCACCCCTACCTCCCTGGCCGCCTTGTCCAAAACCCTGGCATAAGAGGTATAATCTTTGTCATCACTGGAGGAAGCAATGAGGGCAATCGGTGTAACCGCAATTCTCTTATTTATTATAGGGATACCGAATTCCATCTCGATTTCTTCTCCTACAGAAACCAGGTTCTGAGCATATTTTGTTATCTTATCATATATTCGTTGTCTGGCTCGCTCACCGCTTAAATCTGCACAATCCAGCAGAGAAATCCCCATTGTTATGGTGCGTATATCCAGATTCTCTTCTTCAATCATTCTGAGGGTTTCAAATATTTTATTATGTAAGATTTTCATGTCACCCGCCTCCTAGATATTCTGCATGGCATTGAACAAATCTTCCAGCTGAATTTTTATTGATATGCCAAGCTCGCTGCCTAAGGTTTCCAAAGAATCTTTCAATTCCTTAAACTCACAATTCATATTGGAAAGATTAACTATCATCATCATGGTAAAGTAGCTTTGCATTATGGTCTGGCTTATATCTTCCACGTTTACATTCTTTTCTGTCAATATTTTAGTGATGTTGTAAATTATACCGACTCTGTCCTTGCCGATAACGGTAATAATGCCTTTCATTAAATAAACACCTCCGGAATTCTTTGTATATAAGTTTTTATCCCTGATTTTCTAATTCATTACTTTATCACTTTACTATCCTTTCGCCAATACCGTAATTTATAAGAAGTTAATAAATACAAGCAAATATGAGAAAATAGATAAAAGCAGTTTATATCGGCTAATTATGTTGATTAATTAACAAAAGAATGAACTGAGGAGAATAATGCTGTGAGATTGAGAACGCAATATGCTGTTTATGCAAGAAGGAGGATAAAAGAATGACAGATAAGGATTTTATTTCCGATAAGGTATCTATCATCGGGGCAGGATATGTTGGAGCTACAACGGCCTATGCTCTTATGCTTGGAGGCGTTACCTCGGAAATTGCGCTTATAGATATTAATGAAAAGAAACTTGCCGGTGAAGTGCTTGATTTGAACCATGGCATTTCCTTTGTCCCTCAGGTGCACTTGCATGCGGGGACTTATGAAGATTGCGAGAATTCCAATATAGTTATTATTACTGCCGGAGTAGGGCAAAAACCCGGGGAAACCAGGATAGATCTGTTAAAACGAAATATAGATGTTTTCAGGCAAATCATACCTAAGGTGGTAGAGCGGAATGAAGATTGCATCATACTGGTAGTGACCAATCCGGTTGATATTCTAACCTATGCTGCCCTAAAAATATCCGGGCTGCCTGAAAGCCAGGTTATTGGTTCCGGAACCGTGCTGGACAGCGCAAGGTTTAAGTATCTGCTGAGTAAGCACTGTAATGTGGCACCTCATGATGTTCATGCTTATATCATAGGAGAGCACGGGGATACAGAGGTGCCGGTATGGAGCATCTCCAATATCGCAGGCATACCTATAGAGGAATTTTGTCAGCGCTGCGGAAGAAACTGCAATCAGGAGAGAAAAAACAGGATTTTCGAGGAGGTTAAGTATTCCGCCTATCACATTATAGAAGGCAAGGGTGCTACCTACTATGCTGTCGGCCTTGCAGTAAGACGCATTGTCGAAGCGATTCTAAGAAATGAAAACTCTGTTTTGCCCGTATCTTCCCTGATGAAGGGTTATTATGGCATTGAGGATGTATGTTTAAGCCTGCCCTCAATCGTCAACGATCAGGGTCTGGCTCGGGTTCTGGAACTGCCCTTGACAGAAGAAGAGGTTAAGGGGCTCCGGCACTCTGCCGAGACCTTGAAGGCATCCTTAAGGGAGATTGGGTTTTAGGTTCTATTTTTGTTGTATATTGCAATATGTTTGTGATTCATTTATGCTGGATATAAGAAATTGCAGACAGTTTATTATCAGATCGTGGATAAAGCTTTATTATAGAAAACAAATTTTATATAAAACAGGTTTATAAATAAATGGGGGTGTTTGATAGTGAACAAAAGTTTACCGTCGGTAAAAAAGGGAGCAAGGATTGAGTTCAAGCATTTTCCAACCACTCAGCAAGCATTTATATTCAGGAATTGGGAGATGTTTCCTTCAGAACATCTGGCCAAAGTAATCGGTGCAACTAAATCACAGGTCGAAGAACTGGCAGAATTGATGGGGCTTCCCCCGCAAAAAGCAAACGGTGATTGGAGGAGCAAAGGTTACATAACAATAATACGGCAGAATTGGCATTTGCTGCCCTATGATCAATTGATTGAGCTTCTGGAATGGGATGAGGATTATCTGGCATATATTCTGAAAGAAGATGATTTTCTTTCACATAAGCTGGGCAACTTAAAACCTGATGTACCGCGGATCAAATACAGACCTCTTACGGAAAGCGAAAAAGAGGAGACTCATTGGTTAAGAGAGCAGATAAAAGAGCTTTCAAAAATGCAGGAAGCACCCGAAACTGTAAAACCTTTTTCATTTATGTTCAAAGGTCCGCAGCCTGTAATAAATCATAACAGGCTCTTTGAAAATGCTGTGGTCATTGATGAAGACTGGGGCATATTTGCAAATGACAAGAGCAGTATTGCAGCTCTTAATATCAAAGATTTCATAGAAGACTATAAGTTTGTTACAGGGATTAAAATTGCCAATGGAGCAAAAGGAAAAAATATTATCCTGAATTGCAATAATAACTTTAGTGATCCTGAAAGTCATTTAATTAAAATTAATAAATCAGAAATAATTATCGAAGCCGGAGGGCACGAAGGGCTTTATCAGGGCCTTATATGGCTTGTAAAAAAAGCACAGGAAAACGGAGGGGCATTTTATAGGCCGGAAACTGTTAACAGGGACAGAAAAGTGGAACTTCGCATAGCTTATTCCTATTGCGCCGTTTACGGAGATTATACAGAAGAATTGCTGGACAGCTCCTATCCCGATTCACTTTTAAAAAGTTATGCTTATTCAGGTGTTAACGGCATATGGCTGCAGGGCATATTGTACAAGCTTACAGAATTCCCGTTCGACAAATCCCTGTCAGAAGGCTGGGAGAAACGGGTTGCAGCATTGAATACCCTCATAAAACGGGCAGAACGTTATGGAATTAAGATATTCCTGTATATAAACGAACCCCGCTCTATGCCGGAAGACTTTTTTATTAAATATCCGCATTTGAAAGGTGAAAGCGAGCATTCTTTCTGGACAATGTGCACTTCTACGCCTGAGGTGCAAAAATACCTTAAGGAAGGAATAGCAGAACTTACAAGGAATCTCCCGGGACTGGGCGGATATATCACCATTACTATGTCGGAAAACCTGACTAACTGTTTCTCGCGGACGCCTGCGGACAAGGTAACCTGTCCCAGATGTAAAAACAGGAAACCCTATGAAGTGGTGGCTGAAGTAAACAGCCTGATAACTGAAGGCGCTATGTCAGTTAATCCTGATATTGAAGTAATTGCATGGACGTGGGCATGGGGAGACATGGATTTTGTAAGAAATGCAGTTTCACTTATGCCAAGGAAGGTTCGCATTATGGGTGTGAGCGAGGAAGGAGTAAAGAGGGAATTTGACGGGGTTGAAACCTATGTAAGGGATTATTCCATTTCAATTGTCGGACCGGGCAAAAAATATCTGGGTACAATGGAAGCAGCCAGAGAATTTGGGCACCCCACTGCTGCAAAGGTGCAGTTTAATAATACATGGGAATGCTCTGCAGTTCCGTATATACCTGTATTTGATCTGATAGCAGAGCACAGAAACGGCCTTAAGGATACAAGCGCATTTCTGCTTGACTGGACTTTGGGCGGATATCCTTCCGTCATATTTAACATGCTAAGCGACAGCTATTTTTCTGATACCGGTTTTTCCCTTAAAGATGCCGTCTGCAGGGTTTTCGGCGGGAAGACAGCAAGCGTGATGGAAAGTCAGAGGCTCTTTAGCAAGGCATTTAAGGAGTTCCCTTTTTATATAAGTACACTGTATGTGGCACCGCAGAATTATGGACCGGCCAATCTGTTTTATCCGGATAAAACAGGATTCAGGGCAACCATGATAGGATATCCCTATGATGATGTGGAAGGCTGGCGCTCAATCTTCCCTGTTGAAATCTTTGTAAATCAGTGGGAAAAGCTGTGCGAAGGATGGGAAGAAGGGCTGAGGCTTCTTGAAGAAACGGATGAAGATGATGAATATGCTGCTTACTGCCGTATTGCCAAAGCATGTTACTGCCACTTTAAATCAACTTATAATGCGTTGCGCTTTACCCTGCTCCGTGACAAGAGGGGTGCTGCAAGCGAGATACTTGAGATATTGTATGATGAGCTAAGCATAACAGAGATGCTTTATAAAATAACTCTGGAAGATCCCCATATAGGATATGAAGCATCAAACCATTATTATTACAGCAGGAACACATTACTGGAGAAGATAATAAACGTTCAGTGGCTAATAAAAAAATACAGCAGTGTTTATGAATAAAAACATTTGCTAATTATCTTTCAGTTGAAAGTATTCTTCTTGCTAATAAAAACAGATAACGGGGCCTGCTGGTCACATCCCTTATATTCTCTTTAAGATATTGATAGAATTCTTTTATCTGATGTATATCTTTTTCTGTCAGTGCTTGGTCTGCGAATTCGTGCTTTATCAGAATTTCAGAAATATCCATCATAGAACCGGCTGGATTTGTCAGCCATTCATCTACTCTTTCTGCATACTGATAGGGGGTTTCACCCTGCTTTATAGGAGTACCGTACAGATCAAGCATCCAGAGGATTTCAGAATAATAACGGTGCAGCTGCCCTCGCAGGGGCATTCTGTTTACCTTTTCCCAATGAAGTTTATGCCATATAAATAAACTGCCTGCCAGTATTATGAACAGGATAACGATTGCAGCTCCTGAAAAGATAAGAATCTTCTGCAGGGTTGTGAATTTAGTTTCCTCTTCATTTGGCCGGAATGGGTCTAAGCCCAGGTCGATATCAGGCAGTTCAGGCTCCATTATCTCATCCGGATAATCGGGCTCATTCGGTTCATCATAGTTTTCACCGGCAGTTTCGCCTTCAGCATGTTCACTGAGGGGGCCGGACGGGGTGGGATCGAAAGTAAGCCACCCGATTCCCGGGAAGTAAGCTTCTACCCATGCATGACCGTTCAATTTCCTTACTTCCAGGACACCTTTTGATGTAGGCCTGGCAGGTGTCAGAAAACCTTCTACATAACAGGTGGGGATGCCGGCTATTCTGCCCATTACGGCCAGAGCCGATGCAAAATATGAGCAATATCCTTCCTTCAGATCGAAGAGGAAGTAATCAACAAAATCCCTGTCTGAAGGAGTATAAGGCGGTTCCAGGGTGTAGGTGAAGTTTTGACCTAGATAATCTATCATAGCCCTTATTTTGTCGTAAGGACTTTCCACATCAGAAGTCAGTTCTTCCACCAGATCGTATACTCTTTGAGGCACCGTATCCGGTACATTCATATAGTATTGCTGTACGGTTTCAAGTTTTTCCTTATAATTATCGTTATATGGAAGGTTCGGCGGCATAGGTTCATTCCAGTCGATAACCGGAACCGCTTCTTTAAGATACCGGACGAATTCCTCATTTGAAAAGTTTGGTATACGGGATATAAATGTATAGGGTTCATCTTCTTCCACAGTCCTGTTGGTAAAGGTTTCGCCTTTGTTATTATAAAAGGGGACAAAGGATCTTTGGTTTACTGTCATTTCTTCCAGCTGAAGAGGATGAAAGAGTGTCCAGGTTTTTATGCCGGTATGGACAACTTCTGCCTCAAATTTATAAAAGAAAGCCTCAAGCTTATCTTCATGCAGATTTGACCAAATTTCTTCATCAAAATTAAAAGCGGCCTGTTTTCTGTTATTACGCAGCCGATCCGTGAATCGATATCGTACATCTCCAATAGTGTTCTTCCAGCCGGTGCTGATATATTCATTTAAAAGAGTTCCTCTTAAGTATATACGTCCTATTGCCCGTATTACTTCTCCGTCCGGATCAGGCTTCACTGTCAGCACCAGATCTCTGCTTATTTGAACCGGTCCGCCCAGCTCATTGGAAGACGAAGGAAAGCCCGACTCTGCCAACCTGAAAGACCGGCGGGGTCCGGTAAAAATTCCATACCGATCATTAATCCTCTCTTCAATTTCTTCCACGGTATCTACCAGCCGCATCCACTTATAGTCTATATCAGGAGGAAGAATAAATGAGGTTGTCAGGATGATAACCGCTGCAAGGGGCAATACGTATATCTGCCACCGGCCGAAACTTGGCAGATCATATTCTTTTGATAAGTTTTTATGCCGACTGCCGCCCCAGGCGAGAAGAAGGCCAAGAGCATAAAACCATATATACCGGACTATATATCTGTGCCCTAGAAACCAAAGAATTATTATAAGTGTCAGACCTATGGCAGCAGGAAGATAGAACCAGCGCAGTTTTGTCAGCAAGAAGAAATAAACTATGCCGGCAGCACTGATCCAAAGCCAGGCGGTTGGGATAATAAGGAAGGGCAAAAGCTCAGTTTTACCGCCGATATAACTAATCTGCCATCTTAAAAACTGCCAGCTCTCATTTAATATTTCTAAAGGTTTTTCTGTTTTATACAGAAATATAAAAGCAACAACGGCAGCTGAAGCAAAAGCTATGACAGCTGTCCGCTTGTTCCAGAAAACGATTCGAAGAATCAGAAATACTGTCAGGGTCATTAGGACTATTTGATCAAAAGAGAGAGGAATGTCTATAGCTTTTAAAAAGGCGCCGCCGATGCTGCCTGTGATGATACTGAAAACCAGGTATTCTGCTGTTAAGTCAAGCAATTTAGATCTCTTCATACCGGCACCTCCGTCTCCAAAGCTTCATCAAGCCTCTGATCTGAATAAATGATGAAGGACGGGATGTTTTGCTCCTTAAGGTTTTCTATCATTTTAATAATATCATTGCTTATATATTCAGGATGCCTTATTAGAAATACCATAGGATAGATTCCTGATTGTTTGAAGATAGAAATCTGGTTGAATAATTGGCTGCTTATTTCATGCACAATCAGTATCAGGCTGCCCCTGTGCTGAAATGCTGCAGATTCAATTCTTAGTATTTCGTGCATGGGGAAGGGGTTGTCAAAGGCAATGTGAGAAATATATTCATAAAAGGGCGGAAAGTGTTGAGGCTCCCTTCCGCTGAGCTCCCTTCGGCCATTTTGATAAACCACGAGTTTTACTGGCAGCCATTTGTTTAAAATATAATTTATAATGGCAATTGAAGTTTCAATCAGCTGATCTTCTATCTGCCGTCTCTCCAAAAGATCCGATCCCGCCGGGGAACTGGTTTCAAGGAATATAAGGGTATGGGGCTGGGTTGTCATTTCATAATTCTTCACTTGAATTTCCTGCAGTTTTGAGGTGGCTTTCCAATGTATTTTGTTTAAGGGATCGCCGTATATATATTGGCGGATGTCCGAAAGAACAGCTGTTTCATTGGTTTTAAAAAGCTGATTTTTCTGAAGGCCCTCTTCCTGGGTCAGAGGCAGAGGCAGAAATCTAAGAGGAATAACTCTGGGGTAAACGGATAAAACCGGCAGATGGTGGTAATATTTCTTAGTCATATCCATGGAGAATCTGAATAAACCGAAAATATCGGCTACTTCTACACTCACTATTCCAAGCGGATAATGGCCCCGAAGTTCGCATAGGAACTCTTCCCGAACTTCCCCGTATCGAAAAGGCAAGATTGACAAAGTCTGTTCTCTGACAGCGCCTGTCAGGACTGATTTCGGCAACAAATACCTGATTTTTATAATTGGATAAATGAAAGGTTTGTCATTATGAATCTGAATGGTGAGCACGGCCTTTTGACCTTTATCAGCCTTCCTGGGTGAAATTTCCTGAAGATATTTAAAATCAAATAGTACCCAGATATTGGTGATAGCTGCAAATATTATAATTGAAATAATAATTCCAAGACCAATATAGAAGATATGTTCACCTGTATAAAGACTGAAGAAAAGCAGGATCAGGATGGATAGTGACATAAAAATCCATCGATATTTCAATTTCATTTGGGAATCACTGGCACGTATACCGTATTCAGAATTGACTTCAGAACCCTTTCAGCCGTCATTTCCTTAAGCCGGGCTTCCGGTTTTAATATCAGACGGTGAGTCAGAGCCGAAAGTGTCATCTTCTGAACATCATCGGGAATTACATAATCCCTGTTTTGGAAGAGTGCATAAGCCTGGGAAGCACGCATCAGATACAGGGCGCCTCTGGGGCTGACACCCAGATTCAGATCATTATGATCGCGTGTTGCGGCAACAATATTGGATATATATTCTTTAATGGCTTCGGCTACTTTTACCTCCGTGACCGAATCTTGCAGAAACAAAACATCTTCTGCAGATGCTACCGGTTTTAAGGTTTTTAACGGATTATCTTTCTGGAATCGGGATAGGATAAGCATTTCCTCCCGCTTGCTGGGATAACCCATAGTTATCTTAAGCATAAAGCGATCCAACTGGGCTTCTGGCAGCGGAAATGTTCCTATATATTCCACAGGGTTTTGTGTTGCCAGTACCATGAAAGGAGTTGGCAGCGGGTATGTGGTACCGTCTACGGTTACCTGGGTTTCTTCCATGACCTCCAGTAAACTGGATTGAGTTTTAGGAGATGTTCGGTTGATTTCATCCGCAA
>LSQX01295097.1_pt4 | contig 14744 bp, 14 predicted proteins | sample 654561 | NCBI WGS metagenome assembly LSQX01 (sample SAMN04489861, study PRJNA283612) | anaerobic digester metagenome | isolation source: 4 biogas reactors fed with cattle manure at either 37C or 55C with and... | place: Denmark: Kongens Lyngby | collected 2014
GACCCAAGGTCTTTAATTTATCAGTGTACATCTGTGGTTCTAAAAGTCTCCGTGGTAAAAAAAGAAGGAATAATTTGGCTGCATCAAAGGCTGAAATTGAATGACTTGGGTCGACAACAACATGCACTTCATCGAGAAGATGATGGAAGTTGACGGGCTGTAGTCTATATAATAAAAAACAGGACAGGAATCCCCTTCATGATCAAGCCATATGTTCCTCCAGAACGCTATAAGGAATCTCAAGAAGAAGAGATGCCACTGGACTTCGCCTCTCTCTCGGTAGGGCCCGGGATAGTGGAGCCTGTTGTCTCAGCGACAGATTTTCAAACGCTCCATAAAACAGCGCCTCCTGTCCATCGTGTGGGCATGCTTCACAACCGGGTGGCTGATCATTTCATTAATTTCAGCACACCGGCCTTCATCTTCATTGCCAGCAATGCCGTCATGATGTACCTGCTCGGTGTGCGTTATGTGTACACGGCTGTCCATGACGGGAACCTCCGTTTTTTCGTATTTTTTCTTTTGCTGGGCATTGTCGCCGTGAACCGGCTGCTGGCTCAATTTGATTTTCAGAGCCAATCGGAACTTGTCCTGAGTCTGGGCGCTGTTGTGGCCATGTATGTGATCATTACCAGCCTGGGTTATGGGATTCATTTTACGGATCAGTCTCATCTTTACGAAACAGCATCGTCCCACGAAGAGATGATGCGCATTTCCAGTCCGGCCATTCAGATGTTCTACAGTCTGACGCAACTTTTCGGTCCCCGGCTTTTTTCTTTTCTGATCAACAGTGCCGTGACTATTTTCATCTGGTGGATGGTGAACCGGCTGACCCGCGAATGTTGTGTCGATGAAGATGCGGTAGCCGGTGATATCGGTATTCTGACCGCCACGGCGGACCGTCTCAGCAAGGTTGTACGCAGACAGGAGAAGAAGCATCTTGTGGAGCGGCATATGACTGCTCTGGCCGAGGTGGATGAAGCCTGGTATGATTTGCGTCCCCGCGATCCCACAGAGGCCTATGTTCCTTCCAATCCTGCTCTGGACAGAAAGATTCCCCATCGCCTGTCGGGCAGTCATCCGGGCATGTCCGTATTCTATTTTTCCATTCCTGTACTGATCATTTTCACGCTGGGTCTGGGCGTGATCCGTCATCTGGGTGACCGGGGCGTACAGATCGGATTTTTTTATCTGGTCATTTATCTTTTCTGTGCACTGCTGCTTCTGGCACTGACCAGTCTCCGGCAGCTCCGCGCTTTTTTCGCCCTGCGCCACGTGTCCATGTCTGAAGGGCTCATGTGGTTCTGGCTGGGTACGGCTCTTTGCATGACGCTGGTCATTCTCTGGGCGGCATCGCTGTTGCCCCTTCCGGCTTTACCGCCTGTGGCCTATGTGGCCTCTCACGAAGCGGCCCACGGCACGGCTCCCGATGACCGGCTTGTCCTGCAGGAGGTGGAACCGGGGCCGCTCCTGGTCTGGAATGAGCACAATCTGGGTCATTATGCGAATCTGGTCTTCGGTGTTTTCGTCGGGCTCGTCCTTCTTTACGGTGCGTTGAAACTGCTCATGTTCCATCTGGAGTTGAGCCGCAGAAGCGGGGAACGCCTTCATCCCTGGATCCTGGCTGTGACGCGCTTTCTGCTCTGGCTGCTTAAAAAACTGCAAGGTCTGGTGCCTTCCTTTTTTGTGCGGCCCGCCTTCCGTGTTCAGCGGCGCATAGCCCGGAGCGTACACTATGACAATCCCGGACGTCATGCCGATAGGGAACCCATGGCTCTTCATGATCATATCGCTTATGCCTATGAGGCGCTTTGTGTGCTGGCCATGGATTTGGGGGTGCCCCCTCCTGTGAGTGCCACGCCTTATGAGTTTCTGGAAAAGTTTCCCGAGCGTCTGGGCCGGCTGGAAGAAGAGGCTGCAGATGTGATCCGTTTGTATGTGATTTCGCAGTACTCCACGCTGGAACTGGATGATCGCATGGAGGACCGGCTCCGTCGTTTCTGGGAGGCCTTCAGAATTGTGCGTAATGTGTATGTCCGGTAGCAGTGGGGAGGAGGAATCGTGATTCCCCATTCTTTGAGGCTGCATTTCAGCGGCGACTGGCACGACTGGTTGCTGACCCTGAAAAATATCCTCTTGCCCATGTACTGCAAAATCTGCCACAGCAGACTGCTTACGGAGGAGAACCTTTTTTTCTGTCCCCGGTGCTGGGAAGCCAGTCCCCGTATTGAACGTCCCTTCTGTTCCTTTTGCGGGAAGCCGCATCAGGGTGTGGCCGGACTGGGGGAGCAATCAAACTTTCCCTGTGCGGACTGCCGTGGCAAGCCCAATCTCTTTGTGCGCCGTATCTGGGGTTGTGCCCAATATGCCGATGCCATCTCCAGGGCGATCCGGCTCTTCAAGTTTTATGATAAAGAGACTCTTGCGGAACCTCTCGCGGAACTGATGTTGGAATTCGCTGAAAAAGAAATGGATCCGGAAGCCTATGATTGCCTTGTGCCTGTGCCGCTGTATCCCTCCCGGGAAAGAGAACGGGGCTATAACCAGGCCTTGCTGCTGACAGAGGGGATTGCAGGTTTTTTCACGACCGCTCAGCTGGACTTGTCTCTCTATCGCATCAGGCCGACCCGTGCGCAGAGCAGCCTGAAATCGGCGGAGCGTGCTGAAAACGTGCGGGGCGCCTTTGCTGTGAGGGGCGACAGTCTGGAGGGGAAACGGGTGCTGCTCATTGATGATGTCATTACTACCGGCGGAACGGTTACGGAATGCGCCCGGGCCATGAAACGTGCCGGAGCTCTGGAGGTGGACGCCTTTGCGCCCGCTCTGGCCTTCGCCACGATCCGCCTGGACAGATAGGAAGTCATGAAGGTCTTCGTTTCATTTGTCAGAAATCGTTTTACAAGTTTCCGCTGCGCCTGCAGAGGCATTGTTCTTCTTCTGAAAACGGAAACCCACGGGCGACTCCATGGACTGGCTACCCTGTGTGTGCTGCTGCTGGCGCTGCTGTGTCGCTTGACTGGAACGGAGCTGGCATTGGTCGTGATCGCCACGGCGCTGGTATGGATGGCGGAAGCCTTGAACACGGCTCTGGAAAGACTTGCCGATGCGCTCATGCCTGAAGAACATCCTCTCGTGGGCCAGGCGAAGGATCTTGCGGCCGGAGCAGTGCTCGTGTCCGTTCTGGCAGCAGTCGTGATCGGTCTGCTTGTTTTCGGACCGCCTCTTTGTACTTTTGTGTATACAGTTCTGACCCGCCTGCTCTGAGTGCTCTCTGGTTTTGCACCATTCCCCGACTTGGGGTAAAATGGAGGTGGAGCACTCTCCTCTGAGCTGTTCCGGAAGCCGCCACGGAATAGAAATTCAATGATCGGACAGGATGTTTAGCACCGGAGATATATTGCGCAGATTCATCCCGAAACAGTTTTTTTCGGGGCTGCTTCTTTGTGCTTTTCTGCTGGGCCTGTCCTTTTCGTGCCGGGGTGATCTGCTGACGCTTCAGAATGAAGAATCTCTCTCCGGCACGCTCCTGCGAATCCGAAAGAGTACGCTCGTCTTTCGCACCTCCCTGGAAGGACAGATGATGCTCCCCGTGGACCGGGCGAAGAAACTGACCACTCAGAATATTTTTTCCATACAGCTCCAGGACGGTCGCACGCTCATCGGCCGTTTCGGGCAGGCTGAGGGCGAGCAGGTGCTTTTCCCGCCCGATCCCACGTCGTTTCTTTCTCTGAACCTGGAAATGGTGGTGGAAGCTCTGCCCATTCCTTCAACAAGTTCAGCCCGGGAAGAAGAGCCGGCCCTGCCCCGACTTCAAGAGGAGAAGCCCTTGCGTTTGCAGACCACGGCTTTTGAAGAAAAGGCTGAGGGAGCTGTTGTTGAAGAGCCTGCAAGTCTGCGTGAGGCACTGGGGCTGAGTCCCGTTGAAGATCACCACAGTCTCCGTGACAGCATGGTTCTTTCGGGGGGCAAGCGGGAGGACACGCCGCTCATGCTGCAATCGGGACTGAAGCCGCGGATCTGGTCTTCCGATGAGGATCATGCGCTTTTCTGGCTGGAAAATCTCTTCAAGAACTCCGAAGAACTTCCGCCTTTTCTCCTTCAGAATGAAGAAAATCAACTGCGTATTCAGCTTGGCCCGGAGAGTGTGATTGCAGACTGATTTCTGAAAAAGTTGACTGGAGTGGGGGTATGCCCTTACCATGCCCTTTGTTTCAATGGATGAACAGGGTGGCGCATCTGAGTGACAAAGGAAATGGTTAATCTTTCATGAAATCCCTTTTTGACAATTCCCGCTATACAGTGATTCCCGGACGGCCCTATCCTTTCGGCCCCATTGTGGAGGATGAAGGCGTCCGTTTCACTATTTTCAGCCGTCATGCCCGGCGTGTCTGGCTGGCTCTTTTCGATTCTGTGGAGGCTCGCAAACCCTATTGGGAATATGAACTGGATGCCCGGCGCCATCGGACAGGGGATGCCTGGTCCATTTTCGTGTCCGGTGTTCAGGAGGGAGCCTATTTTCTCTATCGCATGGAAGGGCCCTGGAGACCCGAAGAAGGGCACCGCTATCAGTCTGATGTCTATCTGCTGGATCCCTATGCGAAGGCCTTCGTGGGGGATATTCACGAGGGGACCATGAAATGCGTTGCTGTCCGTGATCGCATGGACTGGCACGATGACCGCAGCCCGGGCATTCCCATGAAAGATCTGGTCATTTACGAGGCTCATGTGAAAGGCTTCACGCAGCATCCATCTTCGGGTGTCAGCGCCCGGGGCACTTACAGAGGATTCATTGAACAGATTCCTCATTTGAAAGCGCTGGGGATCAATGCGGTGGAGCTGCTGCCCATTCAGGAATTCGGCGAGACGCTCCTGGGTCGTTGCAGTCTGGAAACGGGCCGGGAATTGGTGAATTACTGGGGTTACAGCAACATCGGTTTTTTTGCGCCTACCTGTCGTTATGCGGTGAAGGCGAATTGCCTGGAGCATCTGGATGAATTCCGTGAGCTTGTCCGTGCCCTTCATGATGCGGGCATGGAGATTATTCTGGATGTGGTCTTCAACCATACCTCTGAAGGGGATGAGCGTGGCCCGACCCTTTCATTCAAAGGCATCGACAATGTGGTCTATTACCTTCTTGATGATGGCAAGTATCTGAACTATTCCGGCTGTGGCAATACGGTGAATTGCAACCATCCGCTGGTCAAGGATTTCATTCTCGATTGTCTGCGCTACTGGGTGGCTGTCATGCACATAGACGGCTTCCGTTTTGATCTGGCTTCCATACTCGGTAGAGATCAGCGTGGCCGGATCCGGGAAGATGCGCCCCTCATCGCCCGCATAGCGGAAGATCCTGTTTTGCGAGGGACGAAACTCATTGCCGAGGCCTGGGATGCCGGTGGCGCTTATCAGGTGGGTCATTTCGGCGGAGTACGCTGGGCGGAATGGAATGGGAAGTATCGGGATGATATGCGCCGTTTCTGGCGTGGCGATGCCGGGCATAAAGGGATCTTCGCCACCCGTCTTCTGGGCAGTGCCGATTTGTATCAGCATAATAATCGCAGTCCGGAACACAGCATCAATTTCATCACCTGCCACGATGGTTTCACCCTTCATGATCTCGTGAGTTACAACAACAAGCATAATACGGCCAATGGGGAGGACAACCGGGACGGCACCAACGAAAACTACAGTTGGAATTGCGGTGTTGAAGGGGAGACGGAAGATCCGGCCATACTGGATTTGCGGCGACGCATGAGAAAAAGTCTGGTGGCCACCTTGTTCCTGTCGCTGGGAGTGCCCATGATGCTCGGCGGCGATGAGATGGGCCGCACGCAAAAAGGCAATAACAATGCCTACTGTCAGGATAATGAACTCTCCTGGTTCGACTGGTCACGGCTCAGCAGCCAGGGAGAGATCTTTGAGTTTTACCGGTCCATGATCGCTTTTCGTGTTGAGAATCCGGCTCTGCGGCGCAGTCATTTTTATCTGGGGGTGTCCCCTGTGCCCCATGCGGATACGCCCGATCTTGTCTGGCATGATGCCCATGGCGGTCTCGCCGACTGGAGTCAGGAAGAGGGTGTTCTCGCCTGCAGAATTTTTCCCTGTGAAAACAAAGGGATGGGTTTGTATCTCTGTTTCAATGCGACTTTGGATCCCGTGGAATTTGTGCTGCCTCCGGGGTCCTGGCGGTTGCGCATAGACAGCAGTACCCCCCGGGGATTGGATTATTTTGAGCGTATTGTCGCCCCGGCCGTGGACAGGCCCGCCTACACCGTGGCGGGCAAAAGCGTGGTGGTTCTCGAATCTCCCGTCATGGTTGTCAGGAAGTAAATTCGCTGTAAAACTCGATGAGAATGCCGGCCAGCCTGGAGGCGAGTCCAGCGGCTATGAGAAGGGCATAGAGGGCGACACCCGCCTGGGTGAGTCGCTTGAGGGAGAGAGCCCATTCTTTGGACAGGGGCAGGGCACTCACCAGTGCCAGAGGCAGCAGGAGGATGAGTGCCCAGAAAAACAAGGTGTCGCCCCGACTTGTGAGCCAGGCCCAATCCGTGAGTGAAGGAAGCTGGATGGACTGTTCCAGGAAATATTCGAAGGCCAGGACAATGCCCTGCAGGCCATATTTTCCAGCCAGATGAAAGAGGACCAGAAAGAAGGCTGTGATGAAAATATGGCCTCCACAGCGGAAATAACTCACCTTTTTCTTTTCCGGCAGAGCACCGCTGTAATTCAGAAAGAGAAAGAGTCCCGAATAGACAAGCAATGCGATGGGCGCAAGAACCAGCCCGGCCAGCAGTGTCAGTGCACGGATGATCCAGAGAGGCTGAGAGAGGGATCGGGCGATATACTGACATACGCCCAGCCATACGACATTGGACGGGGAAGGGACTTCGGAGCTTTTTGCCGCCTTTTCCTCCGCTTTCGTTTCTTTCTTTTCAGTGGGGATATTGGGCTTTGCATGGGGTGCGGCATAGGTTTGGGCGGCGGCTGTTTTTCCGGTTTTCGCTTCCAGACGGTACATGCGGATGAGGACTTCCGCCCGTTCAGCAGCCGGGCCCTGTTGATTCAGAACGCCCAGAAGCTGCAGATCGTCTATGGGCTGATCACCGGCGAATTTCAACGCTTCCTCCAGAATTCTCAAACGCAGGTGCGCCACGGCCTGCTCCTGAACAGCGGGGCCGAGATGGCCGTGGAGCGCCTCAGCAACATCTTTCAGATATCGTGAGATATAGAGTTCCTGCTTTTCAGTCAGTGCCATAGAGCCTCCTTGTATGCCCCATCCGGGGTCTTCGATTTTTCCGACACTGCAGCCCTTTTCTTTGCTTTATGAGTTCACTTCCCTGAGCAGTTCCAGCGCGGTTTTTTCTATGGCCGCCGCAGCTGTCACTTCCAGATAGCTCGACCGGGCACGCCAGGTTTCATAGCCGCCCAGAGCGTGATGTTCCTCTGTGGGCAGATAGCCGTGGTAGCCATTGGCGAGTGCCACGGGGAAAGTCATGGGCAAAGGCGCATTTTCCTTGATGGCCAGTCCGATTTCCACGAAGACTTCACAGGGAATGGCCGCAATGCCCGCATCGCCTATGCGCAATGCCTGCAGAGGCACGGACATTTTTTCAGGATAGTCAGCGATCAGGATGGTTTCCCGGGCATAGATTTCTTTTGCACCGCGAAGTTCCGGGCCTTCCACTTCATCGAGAATCTGGCGTGCCCGCTGCAATTCTTCTTCCGTGGGACGGCGTACGCCCAGCATGATCTCACGGGTGGCTGCAGCGAGGGGGACGTGGTCTTTGAATTCCAGTTCCTCATAACGGGCCCGGACTTCTTTGGCCACATTGTCGGCCACCATCCGCATTTTCTCGTAAGGCTCATAAGACTCGCCGGCTTCACGGAAATTGATGTTGTTGATATTGCCACTGGCACCGTTGGAGAGCATGGCCAGGAAGGGTCGGGCATTGTCTTCTTCCGGTACGAGCATTTTTGTCAGGGCATTGGCGAAGCAGGCGAAATAGTCGGCCGAGAGTTCGAGGCCTTTTGTTCCGCCCACATAATGCAGCGCGTAATTGGCGTATACAGCCAGGGGCGAGCCATCGGGCCGGCGCAGGGCGATGAAAGGTACAGCCGGATCGGTGGGGCCCGCAGGTTCAATGAGGGACTCATGGGCCCGGGGCGGATTCATCCGTACCTTGTCGGTTTTTTCACCAAAGGGATTTTCCGGGATGGAGTCGGGGTCCACAAACCAGCGGCGGTTGAATACTTCGCCGGGTACGGAACCGCAGCCGAAAGCGATCTGAGCCGCTTCGAGATTCCCTACCGCTTCAATGACTCCTTCGGCGATTTTTTGGCCGAGGAACTCACAATATCCCGGCACAGGATCGCTCTGGAAGACAGGGGTTGCCGTGGGGCCCGTATGCGTGTGAGTCGCACTGGTCAGGACCCAGGCGGGCGGGATTCCTGTTTCCTTAAAGATGCGTGCCTTGGCGGCATCGAAAGGTTCCCGGGGCACCAGACAATTGTCCACAGTCACCAGAGCGATCCGGGCTGTGCCATTATCCAGGACGAGACAGCGGGCCTGGATGGGGTCATGAGCACCTGTATTCATGCGGTCATTGAAATGTCCCGCCATGGAGGTACCCACAGGAGGGGTTATATCCTTCAGAGCGATACCGGCACGGAAAGGGCCTGTTTTTTCCGAGCCTCGCGCCGTCTCCTGGAAGGAGAGGAAGGAGGCCGTTGCGGTGACACCGCAGAATCCCAGAAAGCCGCGCCGGGAGAGGCGGGAAGAATGTTGCTCAGTCATGGGTCATATCCTTTTTGATTTCTGCTGTCTTCCTGGATCCGATAAGAATGAAGAGGGATCAGAGTTCTTTTACGAAAATATTTTTGAACCAGAGTTTGTCGCCATGATTCTGCAGTTCGATGGAGCCTGTGGGATAAATGGGCTTGTCTCTTTCCCAGTAGTTTTCCAGAGTCACATCGTTCACGACGAGCTCATCATTGAGATAGATGGTTACTTTTTCGCCTTTCATAATGATATGAAAGCGGTTCCATTCGCCCAGAGGCTTGTCAGCGCATTTGTCGGGCTTGCTGGGGTTGTTCTGGTTGTTCCAGAGACCGCCTGATCCTTCGGGATTTTTCACGGCATCCCAGATCTGCACCTGCGGTGAACCACGGAGATAAATGCCGCTGTCGGCGTTGGCTTCAATCTTCCAGTCCACCATAAATTCGAAGTCGCCATAGTCCCGTTCCGTGCAGAGGTTTTCGCCTTTGCCGTCAAAGACGATAACGCCGTCTTCCACTGTCCAGTGTGCATTCATGCTTTCATCGGCTTTTGCCTGTCGTTTGGCCAGGGTCTTTTCTGACATCTTCGCTCTGGCGGGCGGATTGGCAACCAGCCCTTTCCATCCACGCAGATCTGAACCGTTGAAAAGGACACGGAAGCCTGCGGGAGGTATGGGCTCCCCCATAAGTTCGGCAATCTTGGGCTCCACAGAAGCCGCCCAGAGTTCATAGCCATAGGCGTTGGGGTGGAGCGCATCGGGCATCACTTCTTTTGTGAGTGTTCCGTCTTCCGCCAGAAAGGCCGAGCCGATATCCAGATAATGGATCATGTCGCCGTCGGCGATTTCCGAAGCGATGGCACTGGCTTCGGCGAGTTTGTCACGGACTTCTCCGGGTTTTTCTTCCCGCGGGAAAATGGCGAGGATGAGCACTTTCGTTTCGGGAAGTTTTTCGCGAAGCTTCTTCACAATGGCGATGATGCCCGCACCGATTTCCTCGGCTGTGTTGGAGCCGTAGTTGTTCGTGCCGATCATGAGGGAAACGGCTTTGGGACTTATGCCGTCCACTTCGCCATTGTCCAGACGCCAGAGGACATGTTCTGTCTTGTCGCCGGAGAAGCCCATGTTGACGGTATTGCGGTTTTTGTAATACTTCTCGAAGACCTCTTTGCCAGCGCCATCCCAGCCGTGGTTGATGGAATCGCCCATGAGAATCAGATCTACGGGCCCTTCCTGAATTTGTTTGAGCACGCCTTCATGGCGCTCGGCCCACCACTCATGATCCAATCTGTGGGCCGGCTCGACGGTTGAGGCTGCAAAAAGGGAGGCACTGTAAAGAAGTACCGCCAGTACCGCAAAAAATTTGAATTGCCCTTGAACGAAACGCATGATCCAATCCTTTCGATTTGTTTGTATACTCTATGTTGTAGCCTGAGGAAAGAGCACTTCAAACATTGAAATCGCTTTTTCCGGGGCTGACCACTTCCGCTTATTATAGAATAAGTGTGTGTATCGAGCAACAGCAGGGAGGATGGAGAAATTTCCGGGGGACGGAAGGGCGAGGGACGAGAAGCCAGGGGCGAGGAGCGAGGGGCGAGGAGCGAGGGGCGAGGAGCGAGGGGCGAGAAGCCAGGGGCGAGGGGCCAGGAGCGACGGCAGGTAGGGGCACGGCATGCCGTGCCCACTCGATCCACTTGGTCCACTGACCCCGCAGCAATGCCCAGAACCAACCCCCGCCCCTCCCACATCCGTCCGATCCGACTGATCCGTCCGATCCGACCGATTCCCCCGGATCTTGTGTTTGTCTTTTTCGCGTTGTCCCTGTAATGATCTTTGTAAAGAGGCGTCAGCGCGAAAAAACCGGGATGACGGGCGCAGGTCGGGGAGGGTCGATGTATTATGTCGGGCCATTGGCACATAGCAAGCTGTTCCCTGTTCCCTATCCCTTGTTTGCATGATCACTTGAGCCTTGAGTACACTGGTAGTGTCGGCGAAAGTGTATGTTTACAGATCCATAGCTGAAGGAGAATTCCATGACTGCTCAATTTCATCATTTTGGCGTGCCCACGACAGAAGTTCAACCCGACGAGACTTTTCTCGAAGGGGCGGGAGTGTATGTGACCGATCCGGAAACCCATCCCTATAAGATTGAGTTTCTGCGTTTTGCCGCCGATACACCCATGCCAGCGGAAGTGTGCAATAACGCCCATGCCGCTTATATCGTTGAGTCTCTGGATGAGGCACTGAAAGGGCAGGAAGTGATCATTCCGCCTTTTGATGCTACAGACGAACTGCGCTGTGCTTTCATCAAAGACGGTGCAGCCATCATTGAACTCATGGAAAAACGTTGAGAGGCGGGGAGCCTCGTTTTTTGAAAGGAAGGCATAAACAATGGCAATGAAAAAACTGATCAATGATCCTGACAATCTCGTGCAGGAACTTCTGGAAGGCTTTGCGCTGGCCCATGGCGAGCAGGTATGTCTGACCGACGACAGGCTCGTGGTGCGTGCCCGTGAAAAAGAGCAGAACAAAGTGGCTCTTGTCACCTTGGGCGGTGCCGGTCATGAACCCGCTCTCAGCGGTTTTGTGGGCGAGGGCATGCTGGATATCAGCGTGCCCGGTGAAATCTTCGCAGCGCCCGGCCCGCCGAAAGTGTTGCAAGCCCTGAAAACAGCGCAACGGGAAGCCGGTATTTTATTTATTGTGCTGAACCACGCCGGTGATGTCTTGTCCGCAAAAGTTGCCGGTGATATGGCTGCGAAAGAGGGAATCCGCTTTGAACAGGTTCTCACTCATGAGGATATTTCCTCTGCGCCCCGGACGGATCCCGATAACCGGCGCGGTCTCGTGGGTTGTCTGCCTGTGATCAAAGTGGCGGGAGCCGCGGCGGAAGCGGGCCGTTCACTGGAAGAGTGCGCAGCCATTGCACGGCGCATGGAAGCGGGCATGGCGACGCTGGCTGTTGCCGTATCAGGAGCAACCCATCCGAGTACGGGCGAGGTCATCGCGGAAATTGAAGAAGGCACCATGGTTGTGGGTATGGGTCAGCATGGCGAGGCGGGCGGTGGTACGCAGCCTCTGAAAACAGCTGATGAAACGGCGGAAATCATGTTGGAGGCTCTTCTGGATGATATTGACGCCAAAGCAGGGGATGAACTTTTCGTGCTCCTCAACGGCGCCGGTGCCACAACGCTCATGGAACTCTATCTCGTGCTGCGCCGTGTCAATGCACTCCTGAAAGAGCGGGGCATTACCCTGGCACGCTCTCTTGCAGGTGAATATCTCACCGTTCAGGAAATGGGCGGCTTCCAGATGTGCGTGGGCAAACTGGATGAGGAACTCAAAGCCCTGTGGGACGCTCCCTGTGATGCTCCTGCCTGGACCAGGAGCTGAAAATTCATGAAAGCTCTGGATTATCCCAGTCTTATACGTGCTTTTGAAGGAGTCATCGCTTCTGTTCTGGAGCAGAAAGACCATTTGTCCCGCCTCGATTCTGTGGGCGGCGACGGTGATCACGGTACTACCATGGCCCGTGCCATGGGCAAGGTTGCTGACGCATTGGCGGCCCATGGGGAGGAGAAGATAGCAGTCCTTCTGCAGGAGATTGGCTGGGCCATCCTGGGCGTGGACGGCGGTGCCATCGGACCCTTGCTGGGCATGATGTTTCTGTCCATGGCCGAGTCCGCGGAAGGCCTGGAAGTACTGGAAGGCGAGCAACTGGCAGCAGTCTTTGAAGCGGGATTGAGCGGACTTCTTGCTCAGACGAAAGCACGGAAGGGCGACAAGACCCTTGTGGATGCGCTTGTTCCTGCTGTGGAAGCCCTGGCGGCTGCTGCCCGGGCGGAAGAAGACCTTGAGGCTATTTTCAGTGCAGCGGCGGAAGCGGCGACCGCCGGTGCTGAATTTACAAAGACATTGCAGGCGCGCTTTGGTCGTGCCCGTCATATAGGCGAAGAGAGCATCGGATCCGCCGACCCCGGCGCAAGCTCCATCGCTTTTATTTTCAATGGATTCAAGAAAGGAATTTCCGACCATGCCTGATATTGATAATTACGAAGAAGTCAGGAAGGGCTATGCTGTGGATGTGGCCATGGAAACGCCCGGGTTCTTTCTCAAAGGATCGGCCCATCTGAATTGGGGCATGAAAAACCGGCTGGCTCAGATTTTCAATCCGAAATCAGGGCGCACGGTCATGCTCGCCTTTGATCATGGTTATATCATGGGTCCCACCACGGGACTGGAGCGGCTGGATCTGGTTGTGCCGCCCCTCATCCCACACGTGGATTGCCTCATGGGTACGCGCGGCGCTTTCCGTTCCTGCATCAGCCCGGAAGTGCAGAAGCCCCTGGTCATGCGCTGCAGCACCGGGGCGACAGTATTGAAAGAGCTGAGCAATGAAGTCATCGGTGTGACGCTGGAAGATGCCATTGCATTCAATGCTGCGGCCGTAACCACCCAGGTATGCATTGGTGCCGAGTATGAACGGGAGACGCTGGAAAACCTGGCTTATCTGATCAATGAAGGCAATGCTTACGGCATCCCGACGCTGGGTGTCACGGCTGTGGGTAAAGAGCTTGTGCGCGATGCCCGTTATCTGGGTCTGGCCTGCCGGGTCATTGCCGAGGTGGGCGCTCACTTCGTGAAGACCTATTATTGCGAACCCGGTTTTGAAACGGTGGTGGCGGGATGTCCTGTTCCCATCGTCATCGCCGGTGGCAAGAAGCTGCCGGAGGCCGAGGCTTTGGCCATGGCGTACAAGGCTGTGGATCAGGGCGCCCTGGGCGTGGACATGGGTCGAAATATCTTCGGTGCTGAAGATCCTGTGGCCATGGCGCAAGCGGTCGGTGCCGTGGTTCATAAGCTCGAATCACCGGAACAGGCTTTTGTCCTGTATAATGATCTGAAGAATAAAAATACTGCATGACAAGCGATCATCATAACAGATAGAAAGGGAGAAACAGGATGATTAGAAGACGCGATTTTATCGTCAGTGCAACGGCGGCAACCCTCGCCGGATTCACCATGAAAGGAAAAGTTATGGCCGAAACAAAGAACAGTCCCAAGATCAAGAAATATCCCAATGAATACTTTTACAAAGCCGATGGTACTTTCGATGAGGCGAAGGCGAAGCAGGCCTATTACGAGATGTTTGAGGCCTTCGGGTATCCCATCGTGCCTCGTCTGCGCAGTGAAGAATTCTGGGCTGTTGATTTCGGACTGGGTAATTTCGCCGAAGTGGGCATGGGCGGTATCTTCTGGGTGAACAACGAAAAAGACAACTATTTCGGCCATGATATTTATCTGCTGCCCGGTCAGATGATTCCGGAGCACCGTCATGTGAAGACGGATTTTTCGCCCAAGATGGAAGGCTGGCAGACCCGTCACGGCTGGGTTTATATCTACGGGGAAGGCGATCCTACGCCCGGCGTGGAAAACAGAATCCCGCCTTCTCACCGTGAAATTGCCAATGCCCGCGCAGAGAAAAAGCTGATGCCCGGTGAAGTGGGCGAACTCGGCGGACCGGAAGAGTGGCATTGGATGTATGCTCCCGAAGGTGCCATTGTCACCGAATATGCCACTTACCATGACGGCAGTGGTTTGCGCTTTTCCCATCCCGACGTGGTCTTTTGATTTTTCAGCGATTTTTTTTTCGGCTCCCTTCTTTTTGAGGAGGGAGCCTTTTTTTTGGGGGCGGGGAGTATGTCTTGGGGCAAAGAAGTGACTTGAAGGAATCAGATGTCTCAGGGGAATCGGTCGGATCGGTCGGATCGGACGGATGTGGGAGGGGCAATAATCCGGGACGGGACATTATCAGAAACCAGTGAGCCAAGTGGACATGTGAAATTATAGATCTTTTTTATGCCGCATTGTATTTTTCCGTGCTACTACCCGTTGACTTCTGTCATTTTTTCGAAGAAGTTCACATTGCTGACTCTGCAAGCCATATACTTTCAAGATATTGTGGGATTC
>LSQX01387763.1_pt1 | contig 14744 bp, 12 predicted proteins | sample 654561 | NCBI WGS metagenome assembly LSQX01 (sample SAMN04489861, study PRJNA283612) | anaerobic digester metagenome | isolation source: 4 biogas reactors fed with cattle manure at either 37C or 55C with and... | place: Denmark: Kongens Lyngby | collected 2014
ATTTGACACCTTTCAGAATACAATTAAGGGCATGGACATTGAACGTCTTTTAGAGATATATGATAGAGCCCTTGAGCGCTATGCTGAACGCTAATAAGTAGCAGGTTATATAGAGAAGTTTTGGGATAGCTTTATACCAATACTACTTCGACAATACAGATCATATTTCCCAAGACTTTCATATAACCCCAGAGGCCTTGTTCTTTATCCACAACAGGTCAGAGGTGGATTTCGCATTGTTACATTCGATGTGGATGGAGCCACCTCTGATCTGTGACCATTACAAGAGTTTTGTAAGACGACAGGGATAAGCAGAACCCTATATTCTACATAAAACAAAAATAAATACTAGAGTTTCAGAACACGAGTGTTTTCCATAACTACCAGGGCGGAGAACTATGACGTTGGTTCTTGACATAAGTGAACAACCCTAATCTGATTGACAGTCCAGGTAAGGAAAGGCTTGGAAGAAAGGAAGTGTTTGAGTGTAGCGGTTCGAGACGAAATGGAGAAGAAATTCTTCATCAGATATCTTCTGTGATAGAGTCTATACGAGTTTTATGGTATAATTGGCATATAAAAAACATTGCAGGCAAATTGCTTATTACCGTTTATGTGTTCTGATGAGCTTAAAAATGCTATCAAAAACAATACCGCAAACAAATGCGCCTTTTTGCAAGCGTTTGACACTTGTTAAGGTTTGTCCAAAGTATCTTATAAAAACGATATAAAGTGTGGATTACGTAATCAGGTAGTTTGTATGACAAGTGAATTTATTACAGTAGCGTTTGAAGTGGAGGGCTTACTGTGAAAATGCGGATTCTAAAGATGAATAAAAGACTGATTAAGAATGCCAGAATGTTCTTAGTGTTTTACATACTTGTCATAATGATACCCGTTTTTATTTCAGCTATAGTATGTACCTTTGCAACAAAATTATTGAGAGAAGAAACAAGCCGTTTGAAAACAATGATGTTGCAGAATGTGGCAAACGAAGTTGATAATCAATTCTCAAAAATAGAAGAATTAGTTCAGCAGATTATCATGAATTATGATATTCAAGCTTTTTGTAAAGTGCAAAAACCTTTTACCTCGAAAACACGCTATGATAGGTTAGAGGTTATCCGTTCCTTGAAGGCATACCGATCTGGCGATGATAATATTATTGATGATTTATATATTTATTATCCTCTATCAGGCTATATTATTTCACCAAAAGCTGGATATGACGAGGAATTTTTCTTTAATAACGTATGTAATTATTTACACTTCTCTTCCATTGATGAAATGAGGCAGTTTCATACCGAAAACTATATCATGGCTTATGATTATGAGCTGAATGAAGTAATTAAAAAAGATGTATTTGAAAAAGAATATATTTTGCTGCTGCAGTCCTTAAATGTGTGGACCAGTGGAAAAGGAACGTTGGTTATTCAGATTGATAGAAAAAAATTGTTGGAAATGCTGACGAAAAACATTGATGAAGGTCAGGTTGCTATACTTAGTATGGAAGGTGAGGTTTTAGCAAGTAATGGGTGGGAGCAAGACGTGTATACACACCTTGGTCCATCTTTATTAAGTAATACGGGCAGACAAACAGTTACAGTAAACAATGAAAAATATTTACTAACGAATGTGACAGGAAAATCAGGCAATTTTAGGTATTATTATTCAGAATCCGAAAAGAAATTCCAGCATAAAGTTATACGAATAAGAAATATTACCTTTTTCGCAACTCTGTTTACATTATTTTTTGGGATGAGTATAACATTCATTAGAAGTTCAAAGATATCTGATGGAATTAATAAAATGATTGATTCGATTAATGTATTTTCTGGTAAAGAAAAATCCAAAAATGAAGATGAGTTGGGATACATATGCAGGATGGTGACAGATTCATTCCAAAGAAATCTGTCTTTGAAGAAAGAGTATGAGAAACTTCTGCTAGAGAACAAACAATACTCCCAGCAGATCGCCAATAATTATGCTATGGTACAGAATAGCCTCTTAATGCGTATTATTGAAGGAAATTTAAATGAATATACCAATGCCCACCATCTATACAGTGATTATAATATTGAATTTCCGCACCCATTTTTTACAACAATGCTTATTGTATTTGATGAGATAGAGAATCAAAAGGAACATAAAACGGAAAAGAAAAGGCAGATTATAGGGTTTGTTCTTAAGTCTTTAGTAAAGGATGTCTTTGATAAGAAGGAGTCGGTTGTTTATTGTATAAACACGGACAGAAAGGAATTTGTTTTACTGGTTAACTACCACGAAGAAAGCAAGACATCACTATCCAGTTTGAAGGTTCTGGCAAAGAAGATTGGAGACTATATTTTTGAAAACTTTGAGCTGAGTGTGACAATCGGCATAAGTGAAATGCGCGATAGCATCCACGACATTCACCATTGCTACGTTCAATCCATTCGTGCAGCTGATTACCGCATTGTTCGAGGATATGGAGCAGTAATACAGTATAGAGAGATTCAGAACCAACAGAAGAATTACTTTTATCCTATCGAGTCAGAACTAAAGCTTATCAATTGTGTTAGGAATGGCGATTTTGAACGGTGCAGTGTTATAGTTGAAGATATTTTTAGAAAGAATTTTGAAGATACTAACCCTGATATTCTTATCACAAGATGTCTATTCTTTGACATCATGTCCACAGGATTAAAAGTTTTAGATAGTATTAATGCACCGCCCGCAGAAATATTTGGTGATGAATGCAATCCGATAGAGAAGTTATCTGATTGTAAGACTATTCATGATATGAGAAAGGTAATTCTAGGTATTTATAAGGATGTGTGTTGCTATGTAAATGGGAAAAAGGATAGGAATGATAAAGTATTGATGGATCAAATCTTAACGTTTATTAACGAGAATTATTCTGATGTTTGTTTTTCTCAGAACATGGTAGCAGAACGCTTTAACCTGTCCCAATCTTTTCTGTCAAGCTTCTTCAAGCAGCGTATGGGCATAAATATGACTGATTATATACAAAAAATGAGAATAGAAGATGCATGCACGCTTTTGAAGCAATCATCGTTACATCAAACTGAAATTGCGAAACGTGTAGGCTATGCTTCTGATAAGACACTAATCAGAGTTTTCAAGCAACTACAGGGGGTTACTCCTGGGCACTATCGTGAACTTCATTTTATTCAGAACGAGGGATAAATAGGGCATCATCTGCAAACAACCTGAACGGGAGATATAGAAAGTTGAGGGCGTGATTTGCTTGTGTTTTGAGGAGATGGAATGAAAGAATCAGTAAAAAAGATAGAGTAGGGGAGAAATAATGAGAGAAATTAGTGTAGTGATGACTACTGTTTCATATGAACAGAAGCACATGGAAAGATTAAGAAAAGTGTTTGGAATGGCTGAATTCATACATCTGAATGCAAACGACAAAAGAGGAATCACCTTAGCATTACAGCGTGCAGATGTAGCTGTATTAGGGGGAGATTTGGATGAGCGCTATTGGAAAGCACCTAAGCTTAAATGGGTTCACTGCGATCACGCTGGTTTGAATAAATCGGCACATCCTGAGGTATTCAAAAAGAATTTAATTGTAACGAGTTCTGCAGGTCGCTCCGCCCCAGCATTAGCCGAGCATGCATTATTCTTTATATTGGCTTTGGCATATAACTTTCCTGCTTTTTATACCGCGCAACAGGCTCACCAATGGGGAATACCCGGCCAGGGAAAACTTCGAAGTATCCATGGCCAAACATTAGGAATCGTTGGACTTGGGAATACTGGAAGAGCGTTGGCGATTAGAGCCAAAGCTTTTAATATGCGTGTTTTAGCTTATAATAGGCAATCTGTGAAGTTTGCGGGGGGAGTAGACGTGCTATATAGTCAAGATGCAGGTCAAAAGCCCGATAAACTCTTACAGGAAAGTGATTTTATTGTTCTCTCTCTGCCTCTCACGGATGTTACCTATCACATGATTGGAGAACGAGAACTGAAGATGATGAAGCCTACCGCTTTTCTAATAAATATGGCACGTGGTCCTATTGTAGACGAGAAAGCCTTGATTCAAGCACTAAATGATGGAGAAATTGCGGGTGCTGGATTGGATACTTTTGAGCAAGAGCCGTTACCGGCAGAGAGCCCAATCTGGGATACGCCCAATGTATTGATTACTCCACATTTCACACCGCCGATGCCTGACCGCACTGCCAGATCCTTAGATATTATCGCTGAGAATGTCCGCCGCTACTGTTCGGGAGAGGAAATGTTAAATATGCTTACCGAACGTGATATATTTACAAAATAGATACTTTGCCATTATCTTACCTACAGGCAACATTTGTTCTTTTGAAATCGACGCCGTAAACAGTATAAATGTAAAGTTTTACGCATTTATGAATTATGAGTAAATTTTATAAGATGCACACTTTCTCCGTTCAAGTTTATAATATAAGCTTGAACGTCGGCTTCAGCTTGCTACTTGATTTGGTTTGCGATAAATGGGTAAATTCTATTAGGAAGGAACACGATGCTGATATGCTTCGACAACAAAACCGGTCTTTTGTAGAAGGGTATTGAATTGTATTACTCATATAAGAAAAGAGGGAGGACATGAAAGAAAAATTCATCATCACGCTTGATCAGGGGACAACCAGCTCAAGAGCCATTGTATTTGATCATGCCGGCAAGATCATCAGTATGGCAAGCCGGGAGCACAGGCAGATCTATCCGCAACCAGGATGGGTTGAGCATGATCCGGAAGAGATCTGGCAAAATCAGAAGGATGTTTTAAATGAAGCAATTGAAAAAGGCGGGATCTCACTCGAAGAGATCCTTGCGATTGGCATTGCCAACCAACGTGAAACCGTTGTCCTATGGGATAAAAACACCGGAAAGCCGGTATACAACGCCATTGTCTGGCAATGCTGCAGAACTGCTGACATGTGTGGAGAACTAAAAAAAGATGGCCTCGAAGAGACAATCCACCAGAAAACAGGCCTTGTTATTGACGCTTATTTCTCTGGGACGAAAATCAGGTGGATTCTGGATAATGTTCCGGGGCACCGGGAAGCGGCCGAAAAAGGAAACATTCTTGCAGGGACAATAGATACATGGTTAATATGGAAGCTTACTGGCGGCAAAGTGCATGCGACCGACTTTTCCAATGCATCCAGAACCATGCTGTTTAACATTTGCGACTTGACATGGGACAAGGATATTCTGGAGCTGCTACAAATTCCAGCCTCTATTTTACCTGAGCCAAAGTCTTCCAGCTCTCTGTTTGGCTTCGTGGGAAAAAGCGTCCTTGGCAGAGAGATTCCGATAGCGTCTGCGGTAGGTGATCAGCAGGCCTCGCTGTTCGGGCAGGCTTGCTTTGAACCCGGCATGGCGAAGAATACTTACGGAACGGGGTGCTTCATGCTTGCGAACACCGGAAGAGAGGCGGTGTTTTCGAAAAATAAGCTGCTGACCACAATTGCGTGGGGGGTTGGCAACAGGGTGGATTATGCACTGGAAGGCAGTGTTTTTATTGCTGGAGCGGCAATACAGTGGCTCCGGGACGGGCTGAAGATCATTCAAACCGCCAGGCAGTGTGATGAGCTGGCTGAAAAAGTTACGGATACCCATGGCGTATATTTTGTACCGGCATTTGTGGGTATGGGAACGCCTTACTGGGATATGTATGCAAGAGGTGCCATCCTGGGGTTGACAGGAGGCGTTACACGGGAGCATATTGCAAGGGCTGCGTTGGAGGCCATTGCCTATCAGGTTAAGGATCTGGTTGAATGCATGAAAGAAGATGCCTGTTGTGATATTCGCTCGTTAAAGGTTGATGGTGGCGCGAGTGTCAGCAGCATTATGATGCAATTTCAAGCAGATATACTCGATGCGAAGGTAATAAGACCCCGGGTAGTGGAGACCACAGCAATGGGAGCGGCTTTTATGGCAGGTCTTCAAACGGGGATGTGGCAGAACCTTGGTGATATAACACGAATATGGGAACAGGAGAGGGTGTTTACCCCGACCATGAACACCGATGACGCCCGCAGACTATACGATGGATGGAAAAAAGCAGTGGGGCGGTCGTTGGAGTGGATTGACCGATAAAACATATAAGTTATAAACAGGTTCCCTGGTTTGAAATCAGGGAACCTGTTCCATCAGACGCTTTGTCTTTATTGCACAGTTAGTTTAAAGCCCTGGCAGATACTTTATTTCTCCATTTTTCGCAGCGGTCGCCAAAGAAGCCGACAGTCTTTTGATTCTCCATGACGGATACCACCTCACATTGGTTTGTACAGCCATTGCAGATGAAGCTTTTAGACTGGAAAGCTGAAGTCGACACTGAGAACCCCTTGAATTTGGTAGTTCGGTCTTCCTGTTGTATTTTCTCCCGTGCAAGAATCGCTGCACCGATAGCACCCATCACTTCATGATGCTGTGGAATGGTTATCGGCATCTGTAGGGCGGTTTCAAAAGCCCTGTGGATTCCTCTGTTTGCCGCAACACCTCCTTGAAAAATAACCGCTGGCAGGATTTCCTTTCCTTTTGCCACATTGCTCAAATAATTACGTACCAGCGCATCGCAAAGCCCTCCGATAATATCGCAGGTGTTATATCCCAACTGTTGCTTATGGATCATATCAGATTCAGCGAAGACAGCACAGCGTCCCGCAATCCGCACAGGAACAGTTGCTTTCAGCGCAAACTCACCGAATTCTTCAATGGGGATATCCAGTCTCTCAGCCTGACGGTCAAGAAAAGAACCAGTCCCAGCGGCACAGACTGTATTCATTGCAAAATCTGTAACAACTCCATTACGAATGATGATGATTTTGGAATCCTGCCCGCCGATTTCAAGGATGGTTTTTACATCGGGCATTGTGGATATGGAAGCGACAGCGTGGGCTGTGATCTCATTTTTTACAATATCCGCACCGATCTGGATCGCTGCGATTGCTCTGCCACTGCCGGTGGCACCGACTGCCATTATCTGTCGGTCATGATATTTTTCCCTAAGCATTGCAAATCCGGCTTGTACAGCCTCCATCGGACGCCCCTTGGTCCGGATATAATGCTTTTCAACGACCCTTCCGCTATAATCCACAAGGACCATGTTGGTACTAACCGAACCCACGTCAACTCCCAATGTATACATGACCTCTCCTCCTTTCTAGAAGGTCGGTGAATGCTTCAATTCTTGTCATATAACCCGCCTCACCGGTCATTTCGTCCACAACCAGCGTGAGTATGGGTAGATTTTTCTGCCGGGAGATGGAAGGAAGAATTGCTTTGGAAACAATCTCCGGCATGCAACCCATGGGGAATATCTGTATTGCACCGTCCATCCCTTCCTCTGCCGCAAGAACAGCTTCGCCAATGCACTCTCTGGCATGGCCACCGATATACAGCGGAAGGTACTCATCGGATGCTTTCAACAATTCTCTGGAGTTCAGCCGCATCGTCTTGAGCAGCATATCCTTTACCCACCAGCTGGGTGTAAGATGCCTGGATGTGGATATCCCCATATCCATTAGGACATCTTCAATATAAAGGTTTGTAAATGGTTCAATCACCGTATAGATCTCACCTATAATTGAAATTTTTATTGGATTTCTCTCAGGGCTGACGGGTATTTTTTGTATTGTTTCAAGATATTCTTGAAGCAGTGCGAGAGCTTTTTCGGGATCATTGCAAGAATAGACAGCATTCCTGCATTGGTTTAAAAGCCTTTTGCATTCTCCCGGTTTTTTTTCAAATCCTGCCCGCCAATGGGCCTCCTTTTCAATGTCATCCAAAAGCGTCATAGCTTTGTAGGCCATGAACAGGCTTTGCAGTTTTCGCATTCGTGTTTTTTTACTGTATGCACCAACCCGATGCATTCTGTGTAACAACTCGCACAACCCTATACTTTTCACCGGATCCAAGACGATAAAATCAATCTTATGACCCAATTGCTGCAATATTTTCATCTGTAGTTCGCAATACTCACCAAAGCGGCAAGGGCCGCAGCTTCCTACCAGAAGCACCGTATCGGCTCCCTCATGAATACCTGCCAAATAATTGCCGATCATCAGCTTGAATGGAAGGCATATTTCTTCCGGAGAGTATTTCGAACCCCAAAGCAGGGCTTCCCTGTTATTCAGAGGGGGAATGACATAATCCAATCCAAGACTGTCAAAGAGGATTTTGACTGCGATATAAACATTCCCCAAATGTGGTATTGTAATTTTCATTTTGTTCCCTTCTTTCCAACATGTCGACAAAAGCTTCAAGGCGTGTGTCAATGCCCGCTTCACCGGTGTGTTCATCCAGCTTTAGAACAAGCATTGGAAATTCCCCAACATGACAGCGGATCAGATCGATAATTACCGAATCAAGACCGCATGCGAAAGAGGAAAGATAGATAATGCCGTTCACCTTTTGCTGCTCATAAAACGCAGCTGCAGCACCATAAAGCCTGCGATGGAAAGTCCAAAAGGGTTTTTTTATCAGTTTTTTAAGCTGCAATCCGCATGCCTTGCTGCTGGCAAACTCTTCGGTAACTAAACCGATATCTTTTGCCCGAAGTTTTTTGACAATCCCCATATTTAAAAAGGTATCATTGATCAAATACGGATGCCCTGCCAGCATCACCGTCATTTTTTTGCCGGGTTCTAGAATGCCGGTCTCAAGATTGCATTGTGCCCTGATGGCATGCTGAAAGGCATTTCGGATTTTTTCCTTACTGGGGGTGATTTTCAGGCCTGTTGCAAGGCACCACTTATGCATTTCTTTCTGATTATGCATGTATAAAGGCACCTTTGTTATCTCTGGTAATCCAGGGATGCTGTGTGCAACCATTTCTGGAAGACCACAAAATTTTGGGCAAATGTATTCCTGCTTGTATATTCCCATAATTCTTGGTATCACCAATAAGTCACATTGATCCTTTAGCGTTGCCACATGCCCGTGATAAACTTTAACAGGTAAACAGGCTTCATCCACACAAACCTTTACACCCAGATTCATAATCTCTTGATTTGTTTCCTCTGACTCTATGACTTCAGCACCCAGATTCTGAAAGAAAGTTCTAAATAAGGGGTGATATTTACAATATAGTAACCCCTTTGGTATTCCAACCCTCATTCAACCACGCTCTCCAGTTATATCGTGTTCCTCTGTCCGGTTTTATGTAGCCCGCTCCCGCCATATTCCTTTGGAGAGAAGCACTTTTTTGGTTCATCTCCGGAAAAAGGTTCCGGTAGATTATTATACCCTGAAAAGAAAGATTTATGAGGATTTGTAAACTTTGTACACATTTCTCTGTGAGTTATAAAAAGCACAGACACAGCGCAAAAAGTAACGCCAAAACCATGTGTACTGTATCAATATGAGTACAATTATACGCCAGAACAGGCTAGATTGTATCGATCGGTGAAACATTTTCCTTGAGAATAACGTCATACTGTTTTATGATAGGATGTGAAGTACTAATTATAATTGTCTGTTCATGCCAGGAAGAAAATTGGAACTACACAAAAGGCGAATAAACGATTATAGTATTTATGTATATCATTTTGTCCGATACAATAGGGGTAGGCTGAATGAAGAAAAACAAATTAATTATACTTGCAGTCATTTGTATTGCAGCGGGTATACTTGCCGGTATTGGAATATCTGAAATTGTTTGGAGGGAGAGATTTGTACTTGATTTTTCCGGGGTTTTTTCGGAAAATCCAGTCATCAAGAACACAGAAGACCCTGCCGAAGATCAAACCGGTAATAAAAAAGGCTTAAAAAAGGAATATTCTCTTACAAAAGATCAGAAATACTATAAGTCGCTTGTTGACGAAGACGACAGGAACGTTCTGATGATCGGCGAAGACGCTTACAGCGGCAGCTGGGATGCCATCATAATTGCATCCATTTCTGAGAAGAACAAGAAAATTCAGGTTTTGAACTTTCCTAGAGATATCTATATTGATTACAGTGAGGAAGTATTAAGCCAGTTACGTGAAAAATCCCCCAAATTGTATGAAGCAAAAGGGTTTCAGAAAATCAACGCTGCACACACTGTCGGAGCCCGGATAGGGTATAAAGCGGGAAAAGGAACTTTTTCAAACAGCAATATCGACTTTCTTGCGGATTTGATTGAAGAGATATTCGAAATACGGGTTGATGATTATGCCTATGTGAATACCAAGGGGTTTCGGGACATTGTTGACCTTTTTGACGGCGTAACCGTTGAGGTTCCAGTGAGGATGAAATATGATGATCCCGTACAGGATCTCCATATTGACCTGCAGAAAGGAAAGCAACATCTAAATGGAGTGCAGGCGGAAGGCTTTGTGAGGTTTCGCCAGGGATATGATGACAACGGTGAGTTCAGGAATTATTCGGACCAATTTCGAAAAGAAAACCAGAACAAGTTTTTGGAGGCGTTCTTTAAACAGCATATTACGTTAAAAAACCTTGGAAAAATAGACGATATCGGCAAACTGATGAATGAAAATATTCGCACAAGTATTCAAAGCATGAAAACCATCACTTCCTATGCAAATATGCTACGAAAGGCACTTAGCGCGAATTATACCCGGGAATCACTTGTCATTGAATGCCCGGAGCCCAAAAAAATCGATGGTGTATACTTCGATATAATTCGCTCAAAATAATCAGAGGTCGTTTTTATGAAGATCTCATCATTTTCCCCTGATGCAGCGGAAGGGTTTGTCTTAACAAATCCATGTTTTTTTATTATGCTTCATACAAAGCGGAAAAATAAACGTAATATTAAATGTAGTTGAACATTCTGCCCATACTTTAACAACTATCATGGCGCGATTGTTCGCGCAACAGAAAATAACCGGTTCAACGGGAATCAATTCAGGAAAGGATGAATGTATCATGTTATTGAAGTACTTGGAAAAAACGCTCCATTTTGGGTTGGGACTGGTAACTTATTCTGCTGAAAAAGTAGAAACACTCGTAAACGAACTGGTCAAAAAAGGCGAGGTAGCTTCAGAAGACGCAAAAAAGCTGGTCAACGAACTGATTGAAAAAGGGGAGAACCAGAAGGAAACCATCAGAAAGTTTATTGAGGAAGAGGTCTCCAAAATCCAAAGTAACATTAATGCTAAGAAGTCAGATACCATAACCAGAGAAGAGTTAAGGGAAATTATCCGTGAAGAGCTTGCCCGGCAGAACGGAGAGACCGAACAGACCGAAGAAACCGAAGAGAGCGAACAGGATAGCGAAGATTAGTTCTTGCCAAGGGCTGCATTGGTTTACATTACAGTGGTAATGTAAGGAATAGGGGAGCAAAGAGCTCCCCTATTCCTTTGAGACAAGATACAGTCCGATTAAATTTCAGAGCCCTGCCGAAATTCATTTCGTATTGTATCAAACGCTCCCAAGGTCCTAAATTTTCTGCTTTAGCCAGAGAGTTCACGGCCATTGAGGGATTGTGTAAAGATTTTCCTGTTGCCATCCGATACTTAATATGAGTGAGCTACCAAAAAGTTTGACAAAAGTAAGAAAATAGGTATACTAAAATCATTGGAGGATTTTGTCTTAATATAGAGGTGTTTACGAATGATAAAAAAAGATAATTTTCTTGTTGCTTTTTTAAAAGGCTTGGTGCGCTTGGTTATCAGGGTCTTTTACGGAAACAAATTCAAAAAGAAAAGGACCATGCATGATATTAATTTCCTCGCACCCAAATCTGAGAATTTATATGAGCAAAAGAAGCGAAGGATAAGTGCCTGAGCCGATCAAATCAACTCCATTCAGTTTGCTCAGGTTCTACCATGCAAAAAGTAATGTTTCTTTGCTCGTAAATGGACATACCGCTGTAGACAGGTTACGACACCATGTTGAAATTTGTCAATGCATGATATGAAGTTAGGTTGTATTGACATCCTGTGGACAAAACGTAAAACAATCCACAGAAAACAACTGTGAAAAAGCAATAAAATACAAAAAAAGCCTAAAAGCATTGATATCAAAGGCACATAGCCGTTTTTCACACCAAAAAGATATCCACAGTCTTGTGGATATCTTTTTGTGTTTCAGGCCTATTTCGCCTGTTTGCCGGGGAAAACCATTGTGGACAAGCACTTTTCAGGCTGTGAGTTTATTTTTTTTTCTGTGGATATGGAAGGCTATTTGTCAGATAATCAAAGATCTCCTCGAAAACTGGTGTGTAAAATAGCAGCTGCCTGTGACGGGATACTCCTGTTACCTGATTGCTGATAACAGACTCAAGGCTTAACGGTTCCGAACCAATCCGGTATACTTTTGTATCTATGCCCCAGGAGGACAGCGTTGAACTGGGAAGAGGCACTACTTCATCATTTTCCAGAGCAATATTCGCTGTCTGGATGTTTTGATTCAGGCCTCTGTTGATGAAATTTGGAAAAACAGAGGTGTACAGTTCACTGGTAGGATACAGCTCTGTCAAAAAAGGTGTATTTAATAATGCTGCACCGGCTTCCGCCCAGGGTGTGCCAAAATGAGGGACATTAATAAAGATCAACTTGTGTACATTCTGCTTTTGTAAATAAGTTGTCTGAGAGGTATAGAACCTTGCTACGATACCACCGAGGCTGTGTGCAACAAGATCCATCCTGCCCGCATGTATTCCTTTTTCCTTCAGATCCAGCGTTGTACTGGCTAAAAATTTATCAAGTGCATCCGACATCGTTTCAAGATCGGTATCGGTGGCGTAATCCAACGAGTAAACCTGGAATCCCTTATCAAGCAAGTAATTATGAAGCGGAACCATGGCTTCTGAGGTATCCTGAAATCCATGAATCAATACAACAGGAGGGGTGGCCATCCTTCCTTCCCAACGAACTGGTGTGGCTTTATATGCATTCAGCTCCAAACAGACCGATATTTCCGAATGAAAATCTTCCCCATCCTCACCAAACTGATTCAGTTCTTCAGGGAAAAGAGTGATGATTGCTCGTCCGTCCTTGTCGGTGATAGGGTGGGACGGTTTCATCCGGACTGAAGAGTTGTTCAACCGAACATGGATAGAAGAAAAAGGGATTGGATTCTGATTGGAATCAAACAACGATACGTCCAAAAGAATTGGAGAGACCCCATCTGCACAAAATGTTGTATAGCCTTCCGGATAGATTGAAAAATGCATAACAAGGCTGTCATCAGGCGCCAGTAACAGGAATAGTTTTGTTCTGAAAAAGCCTGATGGGATTTCCATGGCTGAAAAAATTACCAAACAAATTATCAGGACAAGAAGAGGTTTTTTACAGGTTCTTTTCATAAATCACCTATGAATAATGATCTTCACACAATGATAAGAATGCGCAAAGAACATGGAAAATAATCAGTGCATACATATTTGTTACATTCAGAAGGATAAACTATAGGTGCACAAAGAAAGGAGATGAAACGATGAAGGTACGCGATGTAATGACAAAATCCGTAACATCCATCCGCCCCGATGCCACGATAAAAGACGCGGCACAGATGATGCAGCAGCACAATATTGGTTCAATACCGGTTGTTGATGCAAATGGACTCGTCGGTATCGTGACTGACAGGGATATTGTTGTCAGAAATATTGCTGATGGTCAGGATCCAGCGACTACGCCGGTAAAGAATGTGATGACTTCGCAGGTAACGACCGTTACACCAGAGGAAGATGTTCATGCAATTTCACAAATGATGGCCTCACGCCAGATCAGAAGAATACCTGTAGTAGAAAATCAACACCTTGTTGGAATGGTTTCCTTAGGGGATATTGCTACGACCGGAAAGACAAACATGGAAGCATCAGAAGCCCTGGCAGAAATCAGCAAGCCGTCAAAACCGCTCAAAACGATAGCAACCAAATAATAGCACGCATAGATTAATGGGAGCAGGTTAAAATAACAGCGTACGTTAAAGAGTTCAAGCAATCTTACAAGGCTTCGTGAAGAAGCATTGAGGAGGGATACCATGAGCAGGCGAAAAAGCATCATGTCAGAACGCCTCAAGGAAGAATTTGCGAAAGAACTCGGTGTATATGATACTGTGAAAGATCATGGCTGGGGTTCAGTATCCTCCAGGGACTGCGGGAATTTGGTAAGGATGGCTATTGAGAAGGCCAGCCGGAATTCCTAGGTTCGTTAAAATAAACTGCTGCAATCGAGTTTCATCAACTTTGGACCGACTGTATTGACAGCCTTTTCAAAGGATTGAAACCATGCTCTGCAAAGCTGTATATGTTGTTGCAGATGAAAAATGAAGTCATATTCAATTTTCATAAACGCAAAAGGATATTGCAGCAGATTGAAAACCGGGAAAAAACTCTTTAGCGTACTTCATGGAAAGAGCATGCATGCATGCTCTTTCTGTTCATACTCCCAATATGTTAGTGATGGCCATACATATCTAAGCTGCATTACGCGAATGTTTCCTATTATTGCACATCTTATTGCACATCTATCTCTCATCAGATACCTCTGAACAACGTCCTGCCATTATACCGTAAATTACCGCAGGCAAAGGTATTGACAACCGTTTTCAGGCCATGATATACTTACATAGCAAATTTATGGAGAGATGGTCGAGTTGGTTTAAGGCACCGGTCTTGAAAACCGGCGTAGTGGCGAGGCTACCGTGAGTTCGAATCTCACTCTCTCCGCCACGACAAAAACAAGGGGTAAAGAATGAGAGGGCATATGCTTTCCTCTCATGATTTGCCTCATAAACAGAATAAAGACTGACCAGATATAGCATATAGATATGGAGAAGTACCCAAGTAG
>LSQX01320623.1_pt1 | contig 14742 bp, 13 predicted proteins | sample 654561 | NCBI WGS metagenome assembly LSQX01 (sample SAMN04489861, study PRJNA283612) | anaerobic digester metagenome | isolation source: 4 biogas reactors fed with cattle manure at either 37C or 55C with and... | place: Denmark: Kongens Lyngby | collected 2014
TATTTCAATCAAGTCTACGATGATAATCGCTGGTGGATATCACGGTATCAGATCTTACGAAAGGGAGGTACAACCTCATGATTTACGTTGGTATTGATATTGCCAAACTTAACCATTTTGCCGCTGCCGTTTCTTCGGAGGGCGAGATACTCATTGAGCCGTTTAAATTCACAAATGACGCTGATGGCTTCCAACTGCTGATTTCCAAAATCGAATCATTCGATAAGGACAGCACCATCATCGGTCTTGAGTCGACGACGCACTACGGTGACAACCTTGTTCGATACCTTGTTGCCAGTCTTTACAAAGTGTGTGTTCTCAACCCTATTAAGACGTCTCAGATGCGTAAGAATAACATTCGCAAGACTAAGACTGATAAGGTCGACACATACGTTATTGCTAAAACTCTAATGATGCAGGATTCCTTACGGTTCGTCAGTTTCTATGATCTTGATCTGATGGACTTAAAGGCTCTTGGACGCTTTCGCCAGAAAACGATAAAACAGCGAACCCGCCTGAAAATCCAACTGACAACCTATGTTGATCAGGTATTCCCAGAATTGCAGTACTTTTTTAAATCCGGTCTGCATCAGAATGCTGTCTATGCTCTTCTTAAAGAAGCACCTTCACCTAAAGAAATTGCTTCCATGCATATGACTCATCTGGCAAATCTGCTCAAAGTGAAATCTCATGGACACTTTACAAAGGAGCAGGCCAAAGAATTAAGAGTTCTGGCACAGAAGTCTGTCGGTGCAAACGACAGCGCTATATCTATTCAGATAACCCAAACCATTCAACAAATCGAGTTACTGGATAGCCAATTAACTAAGATTGAAGATGAAATGACGGACATCATGAAATTCAATGATTCTGTCATCATGACCATTCCTGGTATCGGATACATAAATGGCGGAATGATTCTTGGTGAAATAGGTGATATTCACCGTTTCTCCAATCCTAACAAGCTGCTTGCTTTTGCTGGTCTGGATCCATCCGTTTACCAGTCTGGAAACTTCCAGGCTAAACGAACTCGTATGTCCAAACGTGGGTCTCGTGTATTACGATATGCCCTAGTAAATGCAGCTTGGAACGTTGTTAGAAACAACACTACCTTCAAGGCTTATTATGATGCCAAGAGGGCTGAAGGCCGGACACACTATAATGCCCTTGGGCACTGTTCCGGCAAACTTGTCAGAACCATCTGGAAGATGCTCACTGACGAAGTCGAATTTAACCTCGAATAAGAGGTCTGTATACCAATATCGATAGATTTTGAAAAAGCACCCTTAGGGAGTTCTATTAAAGTTACCCTTTTTTACCATCGATATGAAAAAGAAATTTTTTGCTAATTTTTTACGAATTGTCATATAAATACCTCCAACTTCTAAATGATACACAGTTAGGTTATGTAACCATTTTAGAAATACTTTATATATTACATTGTAATAAAAGATATCAGTTCATTCAAGGAAAAATATAAGGCCGTTTTTGTTGAACCGATTTTCTTTGTGTTGTATAATCAACAAAAGACATTCAGAAATAGGAGGATAGTGCCATGGTTAAAATACTAGTTGGTCAGAAGGGAAGCGGCAAGACTAAGAAGATGATTGACCTCGCTAATGAGGAGGTAGAATCAGCAAAGGGCAATATTATTTTTGTAAATAAGAATGCTAAGCTTACTTATGACTTAGACTACAAGATCAGAGTTGTCTGCATGGAGGAGTTTAAGCACGTTACTAACGAGAATGAGTATATTGGCTTTATTTTCGGTATTATTAGTGCTGATAATGATATTGAGACAATTTACCTGGATGGTGTAATGAAACATGCTGATTTCTCAATCCAGATTATCCCATGCTTTATTGATAAGCTAAAGGTTGTTTCAAAAGAATATGGCATGGATTTTGTTGTCAGCATCAGTGCGGAACTAGAAGAGTTGAATGGAGTTAATTTCGAGGATATTGAGGTTCTAAACTAATATTCAGCATAAATTTAAAGCAAGATCCCGTGCATTATTTGCTCGGGATTTCTTGTTTTTTAATTATTGGAAAGGCGTTAAAGATGGGCGAAATTAAAGAAATATATGAAGGCTATCTTGAAGGCCTTAAAATTATTGAAGAGATTCTCACCGAAGAAATAAAAGATTTTGATTCTACTGAGAATCATTTTTTTGAGCAAGAAAATATTGATGACTCTGCTAATAGACTAGCACTTGGTGATAATCTGGAATATATGAAATGGCTTCTTGATAATGGATATAAGGATAAGCTTAAATTAATATATATTGATCCACCATTTTTTACAAAGACGAAATATAATGCCACTATTTCAATGAAGGATTTTAAAGGAAATAATCATAAAATTCATCATCTAGCTTATGATGACAGGTTTGAAAGTAGTTTGAAAGTCTATATCGAGAATATTACAAGTCGCTTGGTGATGCTTAAAGAGCTTTTGGCAAATGATGGAACTATTTGGGTACACTTGGATTGGCATTCCTCACACTATGTAAAGATTATTATGGATGAAATTTTTGGCGAGAAAAATTTTGTTAATGAAGTAGTATGGAAATATAAGTCTGGTGGCTCAAGTCACAGACATTTCAGCAAGAAGCACGATATTATTCTAGTATATTCGAAGACTAAAGAATACTACCTAGATGTTCCTAAGGAGAAATCATACAACAGAAATCTTAAACCATATTGTTTTAAGGGAGTTAAGGAATACCAGGATGAGTATGGATGGTACACGCTTGTTAATATGAAAGATGTCTGGTCAATTGATATGGTTGGAAGAACTTCTAAGGAGAGGAATGGATACGCCACACAGAAGCCATTAGAACTTCTTGAAAGGATTGTTCTTGCTGCAACTGAGCAAGGCGACTTGTGTGGTGATTTTTTCTGTGGATCAGGTTCTTTAATTGAAGCAGCACAGCGTCATAACCGTAAGTGGATTGGTTGTGACAAAGAGGAACTGGCAGTGTCGATGACTATGAAGAGAATAGATAAGATTAACTCTGATTATATTTTTCAAGTAGATGATGACAGCGATAGGAGATCTGGAAGAGTCGAACTTAAGGTGAACAATAAAGACTCTTTAGAAAGTGGCAAAGCTTTGTATTCTTGTGAAATTTCGAAGTTTGTGCCTGATATTGATTTTGGTCATATTCCTATAAAGGAGCGTACACTTGTAAAGGAACTGATCAAGGATGACCCAATGCAATTCATCGACTCTATATTGATTGATACTGATTACAATGTGTGCTTTAAGGATGAGATAATAATTGAAGACGGATTTGATAATATTAGGTTTATTTCAAGAGGAGAATTTGCTTGCAGGCTTCTTGATATATTTGGTAGAGAGTATTATGCACAAATAATTCAAAAGGAGAATAATTGATGGAGAATAAAAAAAAGAATTATATTCGAAAGGCATTAACGGTACTTCTTGGTGCTTCAATTGGTTCTTTTGGAATCACAGGTATTATGAGACCAAATGGGCTTACATATGGAGGCGTAACAGGTCTTGCAAATCTTCTTAGTAATTATATTTCTGTTCCATATTCTTTGATATATTATGCTTTCTCAATGATTGTCGTGTTAATTGTATGGCTAACTCTGGGCTTTAAGGAAGTGAAAAAGATTATTGTAATGTCTTTTGCGTATCCAATTATGATGTTTGTCTTTGAAATGAGTGGTATTCAATTGTTGGATGGCGGTGATACATTCCTTTCCGTAATTTTTCTAGGAGTTGCTTTTGGCATAGGCAACGGGATTACTTTTCAAGGCGGGTTTTCTTCTGGTGGTACAGATTCAATTGCAAAGGTACTTAAGTATAAACTGTTTCCATATTTAGGGCTTGCACAGATTGGATTTGGGGTTGACTTTATTATTGTATGTATATCTGCTGCAGTATTTGGTATCAACACTGCCTTATATGCACTTATAACCATGTTTATTGCAATGAAGTTTACTGATGCGGTTATGTATGGTATGACAGTAAAACTAGTTGAGCTATCAATTATTACAAGAATTCCAGACGAACTGTCCCAATATGTAATGAAGGATCTTGGAAGAGGTGTGACAAGTGTAGATATTGTTGGAGAATATACTGGAGAACAGAAGAAGCAGTTAAAGGTTCTGTGCTCACCTAGAGAGTCATTCTTGATAAAGCGATTCTTAGCAAATAATGCACCAGAGTCTTTCGTGTCAGTATTACCAGTTAACTCTGTATGGGGTGTCGGAAAAGGGTTCCAAGATATTAACGAGATAGATAAGTAAAGTCTGACTAAATATGTTTACAGCATTATAATCATCTTGTCCATTTTCAGAAACAATGTAATAACCGTTTATATAATTATTATGCCCTTGGAGTTGCTCGCTAATTCCGAGGGCTTTTGTATCGAGAAAAAGACTGTCTTCATATTCATTTAGAGGCAGAATAATTTCGTAAGTCGCTGTTTTTTTATTAAAGCTTGCTCTCAAAGGACTGTCACCATTTGGATATACGGCAGCATCAAAAGGCATGGAATATTGAGAACCAATAATCCTATATTCTAATTTCCCTTTATTAATATGTGAGCGCACCGAGAATCTGCCAGAAAGAGGAAACCCAAAGCTTGCAAGAGCCTTATCAAGAGAGTCGTCTATCAAGTTACTGGCAAAAGCATCTGAATGTATTGCTTGCATAATTGAATATAATTGCTGAACGTCCTCTCTGTTATGCGTAAGAATCAGTGCCTCATGAATTCTATTGCCGTCTAAAACATAGCGATTATATAGCTGAACGGATTCTTTCCCTGATATTGTGTCTTTTCTTACGTTCCTTATTCCCAAAAATCTTTCTATAGAAGCCTGACTCATAGAAGTTAGGCGTGTTTTCAAATCGGTCTCTTTGCGAAGGAACCTGAAGATATCATAGTTGTACATCTGTATTTTTTTCTCACAGCTAAGTTTGTTGCATCTTTGGTTAAAGAAAGGAATATCAAAACCACATCCGTTAAAAGTAACAAGATATTCTATCTTGTTATCTTCAAAAAAATTCAAAGTAGCATCGATTACTTTGTTCTCTTCATAATAATTCTCTGCCAGATATTGAGTAATAGTGTAGCCAGACACTGTAGGCACAAGCATGGCGGTAAGAATTACTTTAGCGCTATCGTAGTTCAGACCTGTTGTCTCAATATCAAAAACACACATCTTTGATTTATCAAAATCAAGGCCTGTTTCTAGGCTAGAATTTTGTGCTTTGTAGTTTTTTTCAAATACTTTCACTTGACTTTTCCTTGTAATGATTCTTACCGATGATAATATCTGTATAGGCAATTATAGCACCTTATAAGTGTATTTGCATAATTAGAGGTTATGCATCTTCAAACAAGGATGTCTACATTTCTAACATTACAAAAAAAGAATCGCTCGCCTGCTTCACTCACTAGGCTTCACAAGGCCTAGCGAGTTGCTCTTGAATGATTCTATGGGAAATATATCATATTCGAGTCAATGTGTAAATGTGGAACTTACATAGCTTATGCAAGTGCTCTTGGCAAGGCTTATGATGCTGGAACTAAAAAAATAGGGTTTGACAATGTCAAATCCCTAGCTGAAGTGTATGCGATTGATGAGGCTGATGTTAAAGCAATGTATGAAGCGGGACTAACAGATGGAAAGTCCGGTTCTATTAGACCTACAGTAAGATATGATGTTGCAGACCCTAGAAAGGTTAAAAATTCAGATAGAGATACTCTTCTTGCGTTCGCTGATGTATTTGGTCGAAACATTGTAGTTACTGACTCACTTACTGTTGATAAGGCAAATAATATTACACAGAACAAGTCTATTGAGGAAAGTGATACAAAAGGTTCTCAAGTAAATGGTATGTTTTACAACAATACCATTTATATTAATCTAAGTGATGATGTGACAACTCCTATCGGATATACAATCATGCACGAACTGACGCACTCTCTCAAGAAGCAGTTTCCTAGTGAATACAGCGCATTTGCTGAACTATACAAGCAAAGATGGATTGAGAAGAACGGGCAAGAGTCTTTTGACAATGCTATTGCGGACAAGATAGCACTGTATGAGAAAAATGGCGCAGCTTTTAATAAAGGCAGAGAAAATGCTGAAGCACTTGAAGAGATTATATGCGACCAGATGGGCGAGGTTCTCCATGATGAGAACTTTATTAATAATGTTGCAAAAAAGCGTCCTGATATTGCAAGAGCGCTACTGAACTCAATTAGAGATATTCTTCGTAAGATTCGTCAGCTATTTGCTGAATATGGCGGTTTCCCTTCAAAGTACAACAATGCTATGCTTTCACAGCTAGACCTGCTAAAAGAAGCTGAGGGCCTTCTTACTAATGCTATTAAGAGTGCTCAGGAGGTTAGGAACGAGGAGATACTGGAAGAGGATGGTAGCTCAGATGTTAGACTATCTATTAATCCTGAATATGAAGAAGAATTAGATAAATGGGTTAACGAAGGAATGGAAGGAAATCCAAGGTTTGTAGTGGGCTCCACTGGAGAAATATTGCAAGCTCTTGGCGCAATAGATCAAGACATTTATATTAATGGTGCAAAGATTAGGAAAATCTTGGAGAACCACAAAGAGATGTCTATTGACAAGATTAAGGCTATCGCAAAGGACATTGAGAGGCCTGTTCTTGTAATGAGTAGCAAAAATAAGAAAGGGAAAAATACACGTCTAACTATGTTTGGAAAGTCTCGAACTGGCGAAGGACCTGTACTTGTGATATTCGATTTAAAGCCACGAGAAAATGGCGTTGCTGTAACTGATATGCAAAAAGTAAACAGCGCATACGCTAAGAATGAGGGGCCTGATGGACAAACGGCAGAAGAGTTTGTTAGAAGCAGTAACGTTCTTTTTGTAAATAAAAAAAGAATCACTCGCTTGCTTCAGTCCCTAGGCTTCACAAGGCCTAGCGAGTTGCCGTTGAATGATTCAGTTGGAAATATATCATATATAAAACGAAATGTAAAGATAGAAGGAGAAAAATTTACAGACGTATTCAAGTTCTCTCTCCCAACAGAAGATTCTGACCAGGCTAAGTTAACAACTAACGAAAACCCAACTTCAAGCGATGACATCAGATTCTCCCTATCTTCTCCAGTCGAAGAAACAAAGGATTTAATCGCAGTTCATAATGTAGAGGAGAGTAATTTTATCAAAACATTAGATTTAGGAGGTTTTCCTATGCCAAGTATTGCTGTTACAAAGGCTGCAATCGGGCATACTAAGTTTGGAGAAATCTCTGTTCTTTTTAACAAAGATGTAATAGACCCTTCAAATCCAAAAAATAAGGTGTATGGTGCTGACGCGTGGACGCCGACATTCCCTTCGGTTGAGCATGAATTAAATGAAAATAAGGCTGAAGAGATATATAAGAGAGCAATAAACGTGGGGGGATTAGATTTCTTTAACCCTGTGGAGCTTGCACCTTCAAACATAGACTATACATTAATTAATTATGGAAAAGACGGTCTGATAGAAAAATACAAAAATGATTATGGCTTAAAGCAGATGTTCCTTGCTGAAAGCGATATCTCTTCAGTAAAGATTGAAAATAAAACGGTCAAGGAGGAAATGCCTGAATCCGACAAGGAAATTGCAAAATGGTATCTTGAAAATGGAAAGAGCCTTGTAGCGTCGGCAAAAAAGAACAGAAAAGCAAATCTCAGTCCGTTTTTATGGAGGAAGGAGCATAGGGATGAAATTGAGAATATTTATTCGAGGTATCTTTCCGAAGCACTTTCATATACCGACGAACAGATAAAGCAGGAACTTAGCAACACAAGTTTTGGTGCAAAGTATATGCCAATTTCATTTGCCATTAGATATGAAACCAACAACGGAATAATCACAAGAGAAGAAGATGGCTCGCAAGACGCACAAGTAAAGATTGACGAGCTAGTAAATCAAGAAGATTATGAAAAGTGGCTTGAAGAACTGCTTGATGGGATTGAGGGCGATTCTGGCGTGTGGAACGGGAAAGACCCATACACTTCGTCTGGAAATAGGAGAAGTTTTAAGCAGCTTCATTATCCTGTAACTGTAGATAATATCGTATCCGCAATGCTCAATCAATCAGATGGTGACAGAAATTCAGAATCTCGGTTTGTCGGAATAAAGAGCGTTAGAGCTGCTGTAGCAACAGACTTTAAATCAATAGATGGCATTAAAGGAGCCTCAACAAAGCTAAGAAATATCGAAACAGAAGAATATGATAAGCTTAAAGAAAATCTTGACAACAAGCTATCAAGTGTAATGAATGACATTCTTAAAGTTAGCAGTGGGCAAGATAATTTATTTATTGCCTTAGATAGTCTGGGACTTGCAATCGAAGAAGCTTGCTCAACGCCTTCAATTTCTAATATTAAAAAAGTGCTTAATGGCTATAACTGGAAAGTAACTGACGCACAGGCAAAAGAAATACAATCAATAATAAACGGTGTTATTGATATGCCTGTAAACATGTTTGAAGCTAAACCACAGAGAGTTGTAAGTTTTAATGAAATCGAAAAGGTTGTTTTGCCAATCAATTCAAGCGCAGACCTCAAAAACAAGCTTGATGATATTGACGTTGAGTACCTTGAATATGACGGAACTGATGAGGACAGGAAAGCAAAAGTTAACGAAGTGGCGGATAATGAGGACCTTAGGTTTTCGATTACCGACAGCCATGGGAATGAGATTGTTCCTGATAAGGCGTTCCGCACTTTTTATGAGAAACTAGCTGACGCAAAGAAGCAGAATGAACCTATTAAAAGCCACGACGGATTATTTATTATTTCTATTGGAGAAAATGATGGCATCAACAATATTTTAGTTTATACTAAAGGCAGAGGATTTAATCCAGCAATTGAAAGAATAGTAACGATTAATTTTGATGATGAAACGATATTAGATGCAGTTAGAAGAGAGGTTTACGATTATGAGAAACGCAAAAGATTATATGGAGAGGGCGATGTTATTGAAGGCATGTTTGGACAAGGGATTCTCACCACATACGAAAGTGGTTCTTTCGTCCAAAATCGCAGCAGCGGAAAATCCAGAAGCCCTCGCAAAAGAGTATGGAGCTTTGATACTGAAGGGGATGAGCGAGGACGAAGTGCTCAAAAACCTTTAAGTGAGGAAATCCCTACCGAAGACGAAGTCCTTAAGTTCTCAATGGATAATGATTTATATGATCCATTACTTGATGGAGATATATCTGACGAGGCAAAGTCCAGAAGAGTTAAGGTTAGATGTGAACTGCTAGCATTAGTTGAAGATATTAGCCGCAATGAAACTAAGCTGACTCACGAGCTGATACTTGATGAAAAAACAGTAAAATCAAGAATCAAGGAATTAGTCAACGAGGCCACAGCTAACAGTGATATTTTGCCAGGTGAAAGAAGATATGCTTTTGCCGAAAAAAACATTGTAAATGCAAACTTAAAGTGTTACAACTCGATTATAAATAGATGTATCTAACTAGAGAAAAGGCAAAATATCTGAAAAGATATGACGCAAAACTAAAGGGTCTAATCTTTACTGTTATGCAGTATAAGAATGACAGCCAGTTGCCTCAATGTAAATATATAATAAGTACTAGTATATTACGGAGGGGAATAGATGAAAAAAATTATTTCGTTAGGATCACTTGTTCTATTAATCGCAACTTCAATGATTGCAGGAACCTTGGCAGCATATTCAACATCGCTTTCACCTATTAAGGACGACTTTGCAGCAAAGAGCTTTTCAATTACAGCTAATTCTCCAACAGTTGATGACAATCTTGATATTCAGATTGCACCAGGAGAAACGGTTGATTGGGATTTCTTGATTCGCAACTATGAAGATGAAGCACTTCCTACAGAGGTTAACATGGATGTAGAAATGGTTCTAGATATTCCAAAGGAATTCATAGACTATGGTATTGTTCCAACCTTAACTTTTGCAGGAACAGAGTATTCACTTGAGAAAGTTGAATCAGTAGAGGCAACATCAGCAGGCGTATATCGTTATGTATTTGATCAGTCAAATGTATTCGCTGCAAATGTTAGCAAGGAAGTTAGTGGCAAACTAACTTTCAACTGGTCGAATTTTGATGATAGTAGTGCTGAGGCTGCAACAAAAGCAATCGAAGGTGTAACAAAGGGTTTCACTGTTACAATTACAGGAATGCAAGCTTCGAACTAAGTTAAAACAAAGGTATTGTGTGAATTTTTTAAAATATTATTACACTGATACATCTATAAGCAAAGCAGCCTTGTTGAATGTAAGGCTGCTTTTTCTTAAACAATTAATTTACGAAAGGAGTGGTAAGATTTGTATTCAAATGAACAAAGACAAGAAACTACTCAAGAGCAGATTGATAATGTGTTTCGTGAATTGAATGATGCGGACAATAGAAGGAATTCTGCAAAAAAATACATATCTCTATTAGTAATATTATTTTTGTTTTAATTCTATTTTTGATTCTGATTTTTGGAATAAAAGCATTTGCAGATAAGCAAGCGGGAAAGGTGCCCGATTTTTTCGGATACCAAATTTATAAGGTAGAAACTGGTAGCATGGATCCAACCTTGCCAGTAAGTTCTTTGATTATTTCAAAAATTCCTACAAAGGAGGCTGAAATAGTTGAAGATGATATTATAACTTTTAAATATAAGGATGATATAATTACACATAGAGTAGTTGAGATTAGTACAGATCCAAATGGGGAAAAGCAGTATAAGACAAAAGGCGATAATCCAAATAACACAGTCGATCCGTGGACAATTAGTTACGATGATATTCAAGCAGTATTTAAATTTAAATTACCGTTTTAATCTACTATACGAAATGAGCAAATATTCTCATACTTGATAATTAAAATGGTGTAAATATAGAATCTTAGTTGGAGACGAAACCCATGAACATAGATAGTGTAACAGAGCAAACAAAGTCAACCATGTCGGAATTATCTAATGAGTTGGTATGTGCAGAAAATTTATTCTCAATAGAGTATTATAAAAAAAATGATGAGGAAGTAATACAGGTACTGCGCAATATTTCATTTCACGGTTATGCATCAGAATGTTGGGCCGTTATGGGGAATAAAGTTTTTGAAATTAAGTTATTACTTGATATCTTATCGAACAGCAGACCTTACCAGAAGGGAAGCTGCTCATTGAATAATGTTGGAATGATGCGAAAGAAAAGGATAATATTGCCACATCTTTTTTATATCGGGAGTACAAATATGCTATATTCCAATATGACAGTACTTGAATATTTGATGTTTATTTCCGTAAACAGTGGGGAGCCTGTAGTACAAAGACAGAGAGATATTCTGACACATCTAGTTGACTTAGGCTTGGGACATTTATCGCTTCTTCCAATTGAGGAGCTTACTCCACCAGAGAAATCTTTAGATACTACTAGTTGCACATTATACTGAATGCAATATCGTAATGTGGAATTTGCCAAGGCTCTTTTACGAAGATAGATTACTTTCAGCAATAAGCAATATTTCATCCGAACTTTTGGCTGAAGATAAAATTATAGTTTTTTCAACAACAGACTATAAGCTGGCAGATTTAATTGCAACTAACGTTATGGTATTAAAAGATGGTATGGTACAGGAAGCTCTTACTAAAGAAGAGTTTACCACTAAATGGGATGACTTAAAGTTAACTTTACAAGTAGAATGGAGCCCTTTTATAAGAGTAAAATTGAAGAAATTTGATGATGCATGTGCTTATTGTAGAGTGGTGGATGATAAAATTGAAGTATATAAAGATGTGGACTTAATAAAATTTCTTGAAATAATTGATGATTTTGGAATTGTAGTAAAACAGATTTCTAGAAATAGTCCGAACATCTCAAATGCAATGATGAGGGCTATATAACATATGATTTATAAGGATTCATTCTGGAAAAAAGAATTGAAGCAAGCTTATATACAGCGAAAAATTACATTGCACAAACAGTTTGAGCTTGGATTGTTTGCTGGATTAATTACCTTTGCAATTCATTTTATGCTTAAGACTTTTGATAAAAGTGTAATTAATGACACTTTCCCTGAATTGATGCAAAGCAGCTATTTTAGCACGATAAGCTTGTATCTTATTGTTATAAGCATTGCATTGACAGTGAATATAATAATAAATTTTGACTATCTTACATTTGCTGAAATCAAGAGTAATAAGTGGTATATCTTAGTAAAAAATAATTATAATCCTTTGAAGATGATTGGGACTAAATTGTTTGCTAGAACTAGAGATATATTCCTAGTGTATACAATTGGATTTGTTACCACTTTATTACTTACAGCATTTCTAAAATATCCAATTGTTTTCACATATTTACCGTCGTTATATATTTCGGGACTTGTTAATGTAGAATTGCTAGTTGTAATGACAATGGTAGCTTCTTTGTTTACATATAAAAATACAAAAAAACAATATATTGTAATTGGAGTGCTGTTATCATTGCTAATTTTAAGCAATGTAACAGGATATTATAAGGTTATTTCCAATAGAGCTATGATGACAAAGCTATCTTCTATTATAGATTTATCGTTATCAATTTATCCACTAATTGTGATTGGAATAATGATATTGTCTTTTGTTATTATCGTATGTCGAGCAAAGACTATTGCGATGTATTCTAAATTTGACTTCTATGTAGGGGACATGGATTTTAGCCGTGACTATAATATTGTTAATATTGAGAATGATAATTACTTAGATATAAAGAAGAATCGAACAATTTCAAATAATAGAGAACGTATCTTGAATATATGCTTTAATATATTTTTTGCATTAATTATTATCATATTTCTGATTTTCAATGCAATTATTCTTGCCATTTCAGTAGCATCTCCCGAAAAGGAAATTGATATTTTTGGATACACTCCATATGTATTCCAAAGTGAAACTATGGAAGATAGTATAATGTACAATGACCTTGTCTTCTTTAAAACTGTGGAGGAAGACTATGTTCCAAAAGAAGGTCAAATATTATTATTTGATAATAGTGGGGAAGTTTCTGTTGCAAGAGCACAAGAAGTTGAGGCAGATGCTATAACTGTTGATATTGATAAGTACCCTATTGCAGAAACTAAGGGTCAAATGCATAAGACCATTGGAGTAAACAGTGTATATGGAATATATGCAGGTCGAAGTAGATGGTTGGGTGCAGTGATAGTAATGGCAAATACAACCATAGGAAGAGTATTGATGCTAATAATACCAGTAGTATTGCTTTTCTATCATAAAACTATTATCAATACGATTAAGAAGATTCTGGAAACTAGCAAAAAAGAATAAAAAAAAGGGGGGGTATTATGAAGCACAATATTATAAAAGGATTAATCATATCTGCAGTATTTGTTTTTGGCATTCAACTAATTGCTACAGGAACAATATCCAAATACAACAAGTCTATACCTTTGTCAGGAGTATTAACTGCATTTCTGCCACAAGAGACAAATAATACTGATTGGAAAATTCATAAGTTCTATTCAGGTAGCTCTGCAACTGTAAATGATGATGACTCCGTTTTATCTAAAGGTAGAATTGATGCTGTAAAAACTTTGTATTGTGGAAGCAATGGTTACGAGGTTTCTATTAATATGCCTGCAACAGGAACTGCAAATGGATTTGGGTTCTATGTTGATGGTCTTTATAATGATGATACTGAAGTTTATAATGGGCTTAGCATACAATACAATGGTTCATAAAATATGATAACAAGAAGCTTTGATTTTTCAGAACAATCTGGATCATATGGCAATGAGAGCTGGGTGGGAGGATTGATTTCCTTTGATGATTTATATAAGCAAATAGATCAAAACTCTTTGAGAAAGGCACATAATATTAAGGTTAGATTAGAGCCACAAGAGGATACTGACAAATGGCTTTTGACACTATTTGTGAATGGTACAGAGATTGATTTAGAAAGTAATATTTTAGTTCAACCAATACATCAAGGGGAATATGTAACTGTTGGATATCGAACATGGGCAGTAAATGGGCAGAACACCTTCAGTAATTTAATGGTTACACCACTGGAAGCTTCAAATGAGGAGGCTACTCCAAGAGATTTACTTCAATATTTAGCTGATGAACTATATACAAGTGGCAGTACAGTATATGAATACTTTGAGACAAGGACTAAGAAAGGAAAGACTCTTGATTCAACAGGTTATAATCATGCACATATAATAAATGAAGAAATCATTACAAAAGGGCTTGTTAGAGATGATGCGGATTTTGCGTGGAGAATTTGGAATTGCGGACCAAATAATGGATATAATATTTTCCTAACATATGAAGACATAACAGATATGGATAGTGGCGAAATATTAGACACGGTATACCGCGTTAATACTAAGACTAAAACAATAGAAGTGGGAACAGCTTCTGTCTTGAGAAAAACAGTTAGTGATGGTGAAATTAATATTATTGATGGTGAGACATTTAATTTAACAGAATCTTTGGGAAGCAGCATAGTAGTAAATTAAAATTAATGATAAAAAATTCATACATTATTGAGAAATAAATTTTAAAGATGATTTTTGTTCAAAGGAATTAGTGAATAAGTTAGGAATTATATCAGGTCTAAAATTATTGTAAGTTGCTTTAGACCTGATTTTTCTATATTTATAATCCGAGTATTGTCCATAATACCCTTGGTATAACCATGATTATAATAAATTTTATACATTGAAGAGGAAGTGCACGAT
>LSQX01101284.1_pt1 | contig 14741 bp, 12 predicted proteins | sample 654561 | NCBI WGS metagenome assembly LSQX01 (sample SAMN04489861, study PRJNA283612) | anaerobic digester metagenome | isolation source: 4 biogas reactors fed with cattle manure at either 37C or 55C with and... | place: Denmark: Kongens Lyngby | collected 2014
CTAGCGATATCGTTGCAGTTGATGACTATATTCCCTATGCCAAAGAGCGTATGAGCGCACAAGCATGGGCCTATTTCTCAGGGGGCGTGGCTAATGAGCATTTAGTATCAGAAAATCAAAGGTCATGGCATCAATATCACGTCTTGCCACGCATTTTGAATGATTTTAAAGAAGCCAATACGCGCTTTTCTATATTAGGTAAAGAGTATGAGTTTCCTATATTTTTAGCACCGATTGCTTATCAAAAAATGGCGCACTTTGATGGTGAGTTGGCTTCAGCACTTGCTGCCGCAGCCATGCAAACTCCTTTTATTATTAGTATGCAAAGTACTACGCCCCTTAATGTTTTATGTGAAAAAGCACCAGGTCCAAAGTGGCTGCAATGGTATTGGCAAACAGATAAAACAGCGTCTCAACGCTTGCTTAAAGAAGCTGTGCATTTAGGGGTAGAGGCCATTGTCTTAACGGTAGATGCGCCAGTCAATGGTATACGTAACCGTGAACAACGAGCAGGTTTTGCCGTACCTGATGGGATAAAGGCGGAGTTATTGTCGGATTTTGTTATACAAACACAAACGGTGGGTGGACCAGGTGGAAGTCCGTTGTTCGGAAGCGGGTTTTTAGCGAATGTCCCGACTTGGGAGATGGTTGCGGATTTTATTGATGACTGTCCATTACCGGTCGTTTTAAAAGGCATATTGAACCCCTTAGATGCTAAGAAAGCAATTGAAGTGGGTGCTGCAGCTATTGTGGTATCAAATCACGGGGGGCGCGTGTTGGATATCCTGCCGCCAACGGCTCAGGTTTTGGGTGGGGTTTGTGAGGTAGTGGCAGGTCGAATTCCTGTCCTAGTAGATGGTGGGATCCGACGTGGTTCAGATGTATTTGTTGCTTTGGCTTTAGGCGCTAGTGCAGTATTGATAGGAAGACCTTATCTTTATGCTATGGCTGCCGCTGGGGCTAGTGGCGTGGCGCATGTTTTACACCTGTTAAGAGCTGAGTTAGAGGTGACTATGGCGTTAACAGGTTGTAGAACTATAGAAGAAATAAAAGGCGTGAAGTTATTAAAGACTTAAAGTATTTTAATCTCCATGACGCTATATCAAAAGACCCAACCTCAAATTGAAGTGGGCCTTTGGGTTTGAGCTTTACGGTCTTTAACGCATATTAAATAACTCTTGATTGAAATGTTCTTCAGCTAGGCCATGTGCCTTGAATTCTTTTTTCAAAGATTGACCGAAACCAGCTGGTCCACAGAACCAGATGCTTGCTGAAGGCCATTCAGGTACGAGCTCTCGAATACGTTGACCCGTGAGCAATGGATCTCGACCATCAATTACTATATGTAATTTAACTCCAGCTCGATCCGCATAAGTTTGTAAGTGACTGAGTGCTTCTGGGTCAGATGTGGTTGTGGGATGAAAGAGAACAATTTGTTTGCCATCAGAATGTGTGCTTAGGTATTGCATTCTTGCGATAAAGGGCGTAATTCCAATACCCGCACCAACCCAGATTTGCCAAGGCTGTTTATCTTCAAAGTTAAAGCAACCGTAGGGTCCTTCAACATTGACAGGCGTTCCCACTTTTACCCATTTAGATAAGTGACTGGTGTGATCACCTAATTCTTTAATGATTAATCTGAGTTCAGGGTTCAACGGGTCCCAACTAGAGGCAATGGTGTAAGGATGGGCACGCTCTTGTGTGTTGGAGTGAACAAATACGAATTGTCCCGCTTTATGACCCGGCCATTCTTTTTCTGGTTTAATTGAGATATCTAGTATTTGCAAGTCGGGGAAGTAATCAAACGCCTCCACTTGAGCTACTACTTTACGGTTGGCACCGATCTTTTTAAATAAAGCAATTATCGCAGCATAGGTCCCACCAAGCACTAAAACGACGACAAACCAAGCGACTGGTTGAGTCCAATAGTCAAAACGCATGAGAATCAGTGAGTGATAAACAAATAGTAAATAAGTGATCGCTAGTATTCGATGCGTGCTGATAAAGTGGTGGTATTTAAAACGTTTAACTAAAGCTAATATGATCAGAATAACAGCGACATAAAAACCCCACTCGCCTACGAATTCTGCGATGTCGCGCTGTGAGATTAGCCATTGCTGTAGTTCAGACTGTATCTGTCCACCACCCCCACCGGTGCCACCTCCTGGGCCTCTTCCGCTGCCTAGTCCATGGCTAGGCCTACTTATCCAGCCCCATTCGAGCATCCAATCGGAAAATTTAGCCCACCACCAGTGTAACGCCCCCACAATTAAGGCAACAATGCCTAACCACTTATGAAGTCGATACATTTTATCTAGACCGTCAAGATGAGGTTCTAGCCATTTCGGTCGTAGTGCCAGCATCATGGCAATACTCATTACCGCAATCAATATAACACCGCTGTATTGGACAAAACCTCGACGAAATGAAAAGTAGTTTAAAGGTTCAGGCCATAAAGTATCAGCAAACAGCCATAAAACGGTAGGGATTAATAAACAAGCAGCCAGCGCTATTTTGATGGGTTTCATAAAAGCTCCGAACTTGAATCAATATAATGAGACGCTTGCTGTATTACGTGCGGTTAGTAACGACAAGAAAATCTCAGGTCATAATTGATTGTAAAGCTTTGCCCATAGAGCCGTCAAAACAAATGATTGATTTATTTGAAGATTTTGAGATTGCTCAAGATAAACACTTTGTTAACCACTAGTGTGACTACGTCGTAAGTAGTCGATTTTTAAAACCTAGCCATAAAATTGCTAATGCGGTTAGGCCTAACCAAGGGAGTAAAAGTAAATTGGTCATTTGCCAGTCAGTGGCATGCAAAATCGCACCACTGCTAAATGAGCTGATAAAACCAATGATAAATATCACTAAGTCATTAGTGGCTTGAGCGCGTGCTCTTTCTGCTGATGTGTAGGTAGTTGTTAATAATGTGGTTCCGCCAATAAAAAGGAAATTCCAGCCTACCCCTAATAGCACTAAGGCGATAGCAAAAGAGCTAAAGCCTACCCCACTTAAGGCAAACAAAATATGTCCTAATAACAGAATGGCACCTGAAAACATGATTTGTAATACGCCGAAGCGTGTGATCAGAGCACCGGTAAAAAAAGAGGGGACGAACATTCCTAAGACGTGTAGCTGTATGACTAGTGCAGTACTAGCGAGCTCATGACCATAGCTTGTCATGGCAATAGGAGCAGCAGTCATTCCAAGAATCATAATACCTTGTCCAGAGGCAGCAGCAAACATGGCGACAAGGTAGGTTGGCTGCATAATCATTTGTAACCAACTACGCTTAGTTTCCTCTGTGGTGGAATCTAGCGCTGTGCTAATAGGAGAGGGCTTAAAGGTCAATAAAGTACCAATGGCAAGCACTGTCACCATAGCTAAAAGTAAGAAAGTACCAAGGTATTGGATACTGAGTAATGTGCCACCAAAACGTGCCAATACAGGTCCTATTATGGCCGCAACAACACCACCAGCTAGAACAAATGAAATGGCTTTTGAGCGGAAGTGAAGATCAGCGGCCTCGGCTGCGGCAAAACGGTAAAACTGTGCAAAAGCTTGATAGGTACCTATTAAAAAAGTGCCGGCTGAGAGCAAAATTAGCGAGGATTGCCAAACACCTAAAGAGGCGATTAAGGTGCCACTTAATCCTAAAAAAGCACCACTTAAAAAACCAATGCGCCGCCCCACTTTAGCCATCCAAAATGATGCGGGGAAAATCATGAGTGCGGTCCCAAGAAACATGGTTGCAATCGGCAAGGTAGCCCAACGTGGGGTATCAGCAATAATAGCGCCGATTAAACCACCTACAAGCATCACACCCACAATAACGATCTGAAAAAGTGCTTGGGCGGTAGCGAGCACAAACACTTGACGGTGCATTGATTTAATAAGCATAGAAGTTAATTTAACTTGTTTTATATAAATAATAATTGACGTCGATTAATCCAATTAATCCATTGAATGATTGCATAAAAAACCTTCAAAATCAATGTGATGACTGTCATCAACGATTGGATCGTATTTTGTCTCGACTTAAGAAAAAGAAGCTTTGCGCTTTTCAGTAAATGCAAGAATTCCTTCTTGTACATCTTTTTCGCCAGCACTTTGGATTATTAAACTTCGCTCTAAATCCAAATGATTTTTAAATGTTCGTTGCAAGATACTGTGATCTAGCAAACGTTTGACATTTGATTGTGCTTTAGCAGAGCCGTTACGCAGCTCTACTGCCAAAGACTGAGCTTGAGCTAATAATTCAGAATCCGGATAAATTTCATCAATAATCCCCAGATTTAAACATGCTTGTGCATCAAGAGTTGAGTTAGAAAGAAATAGCTGTTTAGCTCGAAATGTGCCCACACGATTAGCCAATAACCAAGAACTACCCGCATCTGGAGATAAACCAATGGCAGTATAACCACAACGGAATTTCATGGATTCTGCGGCCAAAACAAAATCAGCAATCAAAGCTAAGCCAATACCGGCGCCGCCTATTGGGCCATTAAGTGCAGATACGATAGGAAGATTAACAGTCTCTAACTGCACGAGGGCATCGTGCAAGGGCTCAGTCATAGAAGCAACAAAGTCAGGTAGCTTATCTTTTTCTTCAATAAACGAATTGATATCACCACCCACGCAAAAATTTTTGCCGTTTCCTGTAAGTAAAATGACCCGCACTGAGGGGTTATTCACAATTTGATTGACGGTCTCTGAAAAACACCTAACCATATCCATGTTCAGAGCATTGCCATGTTCCGCTCTGTTTAGTGTAATGGTGGCAATACCTGAATCAATAGTAAAACAAAGGGTATTACAAGCAGAGTTGTTATTAGTTTTTACGGCTTTCATTTTGTCTCTCGAAATTTTGATTTGAACTTAGAGTTTACAGTAAAAGCAAAATTTAAATTTCTAAGCTAATTAAGATAGGCTAGGATTGAAAGATAAAACATGCCAAATGCTTTCATGCAATGAAATTCGCAAGTCAAAAACAATTTGCGCACCTGAAGCGTATTAGCTCATCAGTGTCATGTTAATAAAATATACCTTTGGCGTTTAGAGACTATAGATTCAAAATCGTTTGTTTGCGGTAAGTGCCAGGTGCACTGCCAGTCCACATTTTAAAAGCGCGATTAAATGCTGCTGGGTCTTCAAAACCTAATTCATTACCAATGGTGGCAATAGGCATATCTGTTTTGTTTAATAAATCAATGGCGATATCTCGGCGAAGCTTATCTTTGGTTCGCTGAAATGTCGTGCCTTCGTTAGCAAGTCGTCTTGCTAGTGTTCGAGGTGAAATATGTTGGATCGTTGCGACGTCATTAACGGTTAAGTTTTCGTGTAATCTGTCTTGTAAAAAGTGACGTAGTTGGTGAGTATATGGTCTATCGTTAGGTGAAAAATAGATCCAATTGAGTGGTGCGTTGCGTATGAAGTCATTTAAAAGCGATTTATCTTGGCGAATAGGTTCACGTAAATAAATCGGATCCATATAAAGTGCCGTGACTTTTTGATTGAATTTTACTGGACCTGGATACAGCTGCTCATACTCAGAGGCGTGACTAGGTTTGTCAAAGGGAAAGGCGATGGATTCAAAGGGGATTTTGCGATCGATAACCCAAGAAGACACTCCTTGTACTAGCATCAACATCAACTCAAGTGCCCAGACACGGGTAGGGCCTAAATCCTTTTTTTCCTCAAGTTTTATCTCTATTAAACCCTTGGAGTTTGCTTTGATTTTGTATTCAACGTCATCGTTAATTAAATAAAAGAGATTACGAAATCGATTGAGTGCTACACCAAGATCTGGCGCATCTAGCATAATCATGCACAAGTATTTAAGGGTGCCGTTGCGCAATGGGCGTGAAAAAAGTCCCGGCGTTTCATCCTTAAACTCCAACACCATGTCGCGATATAGTTGAGCAAATTTGCCCATGGTAATTCGCGTGCCCTCTAGTTTTAAAAGACTGTGTGAAAGCCCTCTATTAGTAATCCAATTGTCATCATATGTCTCATATTTTGAGGCACCCATCAGCAAGGCATTAACAAAACGTACTGAAATAGTTTGGACTTCCATAATGTTGATTCCTGTTTAAGTTACTTCAAGTATAAACTTTAAAAGAAGCTTTAAAACTAATTCTATATTAGGGAAAGCGACTAGTTGATTTTATATGCTGTGGCAGCTTTTGCATAGTCTTAGTCTTTGTCTGCTATTTGAATGTACAAATTACTACCCTAGAATAAATTACATAATTATTTAAATAAAAACAAATTGAGACTAAATAACAAAAAAGTACCGTATTAAAAAACACATAACGGATACTTCAGGAGACATCGTGAATAAAGCTGTAATCGAGCCATTGCTAACGCTTGGCGACATCACGCTCGCCTTCGGCGGGGTGAAAGCCTTAACTAGTGTGGGTTTTGAGGTGGCACCTAATACAATCACCACTGTGATCGGTCCTAATGGTGCAGGTAAAACTTCTTTATTTAATACCATTTCTGGTTTCTATAAACCACAAGCAGGTGAAATCTTTTTTGAGGGCCGAGATATTACTTCAACCTCTGCACCAGAGCGTGCACGTTTAGGTTTAGCGCGAAGCTTTCAAAATATTGCCCTGTTTCGTGGCATGACCGTATTAGACAATATTAAGCTGGGACGTCATGCGCATTTACGTACTAATGTGCTGGATTCGCTGTTCTATTTCGGTCGCGCTAAGCGAGAGGAAATAGAGCTTCGTCGCGAGGTTGAAGAGCGCATCATTGACTTCCTCGAAATTGACCATATACGCCATCATCCCGTTTCAGCCTTATCGTACGGCTTGCAAAAGCGTGTGGAAATGGCTAGAGCGCTCGCCATACAACCTAAGGTTTTAATGCTTGATGAACCGGTTGCAGGTATGAACCGCGAAGAAACTGAAGACATGGCGCGTTTTATTTTAGATGTACGTCAAGAGTGGGGCATTACGGTGTTAATGGTGGAACACGACATGGGCATGGTGATGGATTTATCTGACCATGTGATTGTTCTTAATTTCGGTCAAGTGATTGCCGACGGTACGCCTGAAGAGGTGCAGCAAAATCCTGAGGTAATTCGTGCCTATCTTGGCTCGGGTGATGTATCGGATTTACGCGAGCGTTTGCTCCAACCCGTACTACAGTAGGTGGAAAAATGGATTTCGATTGGTTGTTTTTTGCGGAAATTAGTTTAGCTGGATTGGGTACGGGCGGTCTTTACGCTCTGACTGCTTTGGCCTTTGTCATTATTTTTAAAAGCACGGGGGTGGTTAACCTTGCCATTGGTGAGATGCTAATGGTTGGTGCTTATTTGGTTTATGGCTTGATCGTTGGTTTTGGGCTGCCCGTTTGGTTAGCCATTTTAGTCGGCGTGTTAGGCAGCGGTTTGGCGGGTGGTGTCATTGAGCGATTGGCGATTCGGCCGATGGTGGGGGAATCGCCAATATCAACCTTTATGATTACTGTCGGTTTGGGTGCAGTTTTAATCGGTGCAGTTGAGCTTATTTGGACGGCAGATCAAAAACGTATGCCAGCCATTATGCCTGATGAAGCCATCTTTATTGGTGATGCCTTTGTCTCATCTAAGGTGTTTTATGGTTTCTTTATCACCTTAATATTGATTACCTTGGTCTTGCTCGTGTTTAGGTTTTGGCGTGGCGGTGTGGCTTTACGTGCAACTGCTTTTGATCAAGGTGCTGCTTATTCCATGGGTATTAATGTGCCTCGCGTCTTCTCATTGTCTTGGGTTGTTGGCTCAATGATTGCTGCCATGGCGGGTGTTATTGTCGGTGCAATCGGTGGTCTATCGCCGTCCATGGGTATCTTTGGTTTATCCGTACTTGTGGTGGTAATTGCAGGCGGTTTAGATAGTGTGCTTGGTGCACTTGTCGCTGGTATTGCCATCGGATTAATAGAGTCGTGGGCAAGTGGGTATTTAGGGGGTGAGTACAAAATTGTTGTCACCTTCTTGATTCTAATAATTGTACTAATGATCAGACCTTACGGTTTATTTGGTACCCGTGAGATCGAGAGGTTGTAATGCGTATAGGAACAGCAAAGTTTAGTTATAGTCGCGACGAAGCGCTATTTGATAGTCGTACACAGTACACATGGTTAGCCATATTGGCGGGCAGTTTGTTTGTATTTCCCTTTGTGGCGAGTGAGTATTGGCTTTATTTAGCTTGTTTGGTAGCCATCAATATTGTGAGTACCACAGGTTTAAATATCTTGACTGGCTACACTGGTTTGGTCAGTTTAGGTCAGGCCGCTTTTATGGGCATCGGTGCTTATGCGGTTGCCTATATGGATAATCACTTTGGTGCACCCATCGTCATTAACCTATTGGTAGCAGGTGGCGTGGCGATGTTAGGTGGGATTATTGTGGGTATTCCATCGTTAAGAGTAAAAGGCTTATACCTTGCCATTTCTACCATTGCGGCCTCCATGATCTTGCACTTTATCTTTTCTAACTGGAGTTCAGTGACTGGCGGTACTGGGGGCGTAACTGTATCGCCACCGTCGGTATTAGGTTTTTCACTCGATACCTCATTCCGATTTTATTGGATGGTGGTACCAGTCACAGTGATTATGTTATTGGGGGCTGCCAACTTATTTCGTACGCGTATCGGTAGAGCATTTATTGCGATTCGTGATCGTGATATTTCAGCCGAGGTTCTTGGTATCCCGTTATTACAGTACAAGCTTTTATCCTTTGCCTTGTCATCTTTTTATGCGGGTGTAGCAGGTGGTTTGTGGGCGTATTTCTTCCGTATCGTCACTCCAGAAAGCTTCCCATTAAGCATGTCAATTTTCTTCTTAACAGCCATTATTGTAGGTGGTATGGGCTCGTTGCTAGGTAGTATTTTAGGCGCGATTTTCGTGACCATGATCCCTGAGGTGCTCAAGCTAATGGTGGGTGTATTGCCTATCTCGGCTGACGCAACACTTATTTTATCGCCGGTGCGCACCATTGTATTTGGTTTGTTAATTATTGCTTTCTTAATTCTAGAACCGCTCGGCCTTCAAGAAATCTGGCGACGTATACGGCGATTCTTCCACTTGTGGCCATTTAAATCATAACGACATAAACATATAAAACATAACTAGATAACACCAGGAGACAACATCATGAAAATTAAAACGATGAAAAATTGGCTTGCAGGCACAGTGGTTGCTAGCGTATTAGGAGTAGCAGGGATTGCCCAAGCCGAAGATAAAGAAATTGTAATTGGCGGTTCGATACCTATGAGTGGCGTATTCTCATTTGCAGGTATTGGTATTCACGCAGGTATTCAGGACTACGTAAAAATTGCCAACGATGCTGGAGGGATCGATGGTTACAAGCTCAAATACGTACCTGAGGACAGCGGTTATAAAGTCGACGTTTCAGTTGCTGCCTTTAAGAAAATCACCAGTCAAAATAAAGTGGATTTTTATTATGGCGATTCAACGGGTTTTAGTAAAACAATCAACCCAGAATTAAATCGTATGAATTCGATCTTAATGTCAGGCGCTTCATTTGCTACTGAGCTTAATGATCCTGAAAAGTATCCATACCAATTCTTGGCGGGTCCAGATTATAGCGAGATGTTTAAGATTTTATTGCGCTATATCGCTCAGGAAAATCCAGGTGCAAAAGTTGCTTTTGTTTATTCTGATACGGAGTTCGGTCGCGATCCAATCGATGAAAGTCGCAAGGTTGCCGAGGAACTCGGCTTAAAAGTTGCGCTAGAGCTAATGACACCACCAGGCAGTGTGGATGTGTCGACTGAGACGGCTAAGCTACGTCGTGCCAAACCTGATTATGCCATTTTCCATGGTTATGTTTTAGCGCCAATCCCGGAGTTCATTGATCAAGCTCGCAAAATGGGCTTACAAACAAAATTCATGGGTACATTCTGGACCATGGATAATTCGACCGTGATGCAAATGGGTGAGGTCGGTGATGGCTTTATGGGTGTTATGCCGTACCGTTATTACTACGATGAGTCTGCTCCAGCGCCAATGCTAGAAAAGATCCGTGAAATGCGTCCTGAGTATCAAAACGTACCTTATATGCAGGGCTTTTTATCAGCTATGTTGTACGCCGAATCAGCACGTCGCGTGTTAGCCGAGGGTAAAGAGTTATCTGCCGATAATATGAAAGCAGCCTTAAACAGCATCAAGGATTTTGATACGGGTGGTGTGATTGGTGTGCCTATTACTATTACTGGTAATTCAATTCCTGTTGGTCGTATTTATCAGGCTGATGTAAGTAAAGGTCAAATGTTGCCAGTGTCTGACTGGATTGTATTGGAGTAATGCCATGCAAACATCAGAAGCTGTACTGGAACTAAACAACATTGAGGTTTTTTATAACAAGAGCATTCAAGCGCTACGCGGATTATCTCTACGTGTTGAAAAAGGTCAAATAGTGTCTTTGCTAGGCTCTAACGGTGCAGGTAAAAGCACGACTCTTAAAGCCATATCTGCTCTTTTGGAGCTAGAAGATGGTGAGCTCACTGACGGTCGCATTCGTTTTGATGGGCAACAGCTATCACAAAAACGACCGCATGAATTAGTTCGCTCAGGCCTCTTTCACATTATGGAAGGTCGTCGAGTATTTGAGGACCTCACTGTAGAAGAAAATCTTGTGGCGGCCACTTATGCGCTTAATGGTCGTAAAGGTGTGAAGCCAGACTTTGATTTGGTTTATGAATACTTTCCAAGATTGTATGAACGTCGCAATGGTTTAGCGGGTTATTTGTCTGGTGGTGAACAGCAAATGTTAGCGATTGGTCGAGCTTTAATTGCAAAACCAAAGTTGATATTGCTTGATGAACCTTCGCTTGGTTTAGCGCCTTTGTTAGTGGAAAACATCTTTCAGATCATTGCCAGAATCAATGCTGAGCAGGGTGTATCCATGCTACTCGTTGAGCAAAATGCCTCTATTGCTTTAGCGATTTCTCATTATGGTTACATCATGGAAATGGGCAAAATCGTAACCGATGGGTCAGCGGAGTTTTTATCTAATGACCCTGACGTTCGAGAGTTCTATTTAGGTGTTGGTGGTGGGGGTGAAGCCAAGAGCTTCAAAAATATTAAACATTACAAACGTCGTAAGCGCTGGTTATCATAATTATGAGTCATCATCTAATTTCAAATTTAACGTTGCCACAAATGTTGCGCCAACGTGCGCAGCAAGAACCTAATAAAGTGGCGTTGCATCAAAAAGATTACGGAATTTGGCAGCCTCTTACTTGGGGTGATTACTATCAACGTGCGGCATGGTTTGGTTTAGGCATGAAATCTTTTGGTCTGTCTGCCAAAGGTCATGTGGCCATTATTTCTGAAAATCGTCAAGAGTGGGTTTTAGCACAATTAGGTTGTGGCCTGGTTGATGGAATTACGGTTGGGGTCTACCCAACCAGTCCAGCCAATGAGGTTTCTTATGTGTTATCACACTCGGACGCTGAGTTTGTGGTCTGTGAAGATCAAGAGCAGGCGGATAAAGTCGCCGAATCTCTACAGGATCTACCACATCTTAAGCGTGTCATTATTATAGAGTCTGACGGCTTCCGTAATACTGATGAGCGTATTGCCGATATCGCTGTGCTTTATAGTGATGTTGAGCAGGCAGGTAAAGCGTATGAAAAGACTCATCCTGATTTTGTCGATAGTGTATTAGCCAAGCAGACCATGACAGATGTGGGTCTGATGATTTATACCTCTGGTTCCACTGGTCAGCCCAAAGGTGCCATGATTAGTTATTACAACATTCATGGTGTGACCCCAGGGATTATCGAGCGCTTGCAGCTAAAACCTGATTCAAGCCATTTGTCCTATTTGCCTTTGTGTCACGTGGCTGAACAAATGCTAACTACCTTTGTGCCAATTTATTTAGGTTCTGTTGTTAGTTTTGGTGAGTCAATTCGTACAGTCCAAGAAGACTTGCGTGAGCTTGCTCCTACCTTATTTTTGGGTGTGCCACGTATATGGGAGAAATTGCATTCATCAATATCCATCAAAATTACTGAAACCGGACGTTTTCGCCGATGGTTATTTAATAAGGCAATGGCAGCGTGTGAACCATTAGGCTATAAGCAAGCGAGTGATCGTAGTCTAAAAGATAATTTGGTTTATATGTTTTGGTATTGGCTGATTTTACGTGCTTTACAAAACTTTATTGGTTTACGTAAGTGCCGAGTTGCTCTGACAGGTGCTGCACCGGTGCCACCTGCGGTGGTGAAGTTCTTCCGTACTATTGGTGTGCCATTGATTGAAGTATATGGTTTGACAGAGTCTTCGGGTATGGTCACAGGTCAACCACTAAATGATCCACATCCAACCTCTGTTGGGGCGGTAACCTACGGTGCTGAATATAAATTAGCCCCAGAAACGGGCGAGTTGCTATTACGTGGTCCAATGGTATTTGCTGGTTATTATAAAAATGAAGCAGAAACCGCTAATACCATTGTCGATGGTTGGTTACATACAGGTGACGTCGCTGCAGAGCGCGATGGTCAGTTATATATTGTTGACCGTATGAAAGACATTATGGTGACTGCGGGTGGTAAAAATATCACGCCTTCGGAGATCGAAAACATCATGAAGGGTAGTCCCTACATTAAAGAATGTGTTGTGGTTGCCGATGGTCGTCGATTTGTTGCAGCCTTGATCGAGATTGATCTTGAGACTGTCTCAAAGTGGGCCGAATCACGCCAAATAGCATTTACCCATTTCCGTTCACTCACCGAGCTTGATGAGGTGAAAGAGTTGATAGAGACGGAGATCGCTAAAGGCAATGCCTTATTAGCGCCGGTGGCACATATTAGACGATTCCATTTGTTGAGCAAAGAGCTAGATCATGATGATGGTGAGGTTACTGCAACGATGAAAGTTAAACGTAGCAGCATCTATAAGGCCTATGAAAATGAAATTGAGTTGATGTATGCCTAATTTCTAATTTTTCAATCTTTAATTTTTTATTTTAATAACAGCCACTAAGTGGCTGTAAGGACACTTGTTGCCTGCGTTTTGTGACATGTGCCATAAAAGGAGCATTAATATGCAATTCGAATTGACTGAAGAACAGAAGCAAATACAGTCTTTGACGCAACAGTTCTCAAATAACGAAATTAGACCTATCGCAGGTCAAGCCGATCAAGATCAAAAGTTTCCAATGCATATTTATAACGAAGCTTTTTCTTTAGGTTTACTTAATTCAACATTGCCGCAAGAGTATGGTGGTGCTGGTTTAGGAAGTTTGGAGTTGGTATTGATTACCGAAGCGCTTTGTCATGGTTGCTTAGGCATTGGTGCCGCTTTGTGTATTAATACATTAGCGGCTGAGCCTATCTTAATTGCGGGTACTCATGAACAAAAAGAAAAGTACCTAACACGTTTAACCTCTGGGGCAATGGCTAGTTTTGCACTGACTGAGCCTTCAGCGGGCTCAGATGTGGCCTCCATTAAAACAAAAGCCATAAAAGTACCGGGTGGTTATCAATTAACAGGCAGCAAAATATGGATTTCTAACGCCAATATGGCGGAGTTCTTTGTTGTCTTTGCAAAAACAAATCCTGAAGCAGGTCATAAAGGGATGTCTGTCTTTATTGTGCCGGCGGATAGCGAAGGGCTGTCAGTTGGTATGCCGCTTTCTAAGATGGGTCAAAGAGCAGCGCCAGCTTGTGAAGTGTTTTTTGATAATGTTTTTGTGGCTGATGAGCAGCTGTTAGGAAAAGAGGGTGATGGTTTTTCAATCGCCATGAAGGTATTTGATCATTCGCGACCAATGGTAGCGGCTTTTGGTGTGGGTTTGATTCAGCGTTGCCTCGATGAGTCCTTAGCCTATGCTGCAGAGCGCGAATCAATGGGTAAGCCGTTATTTGCGCATCAAGCTATTGCTCATAAATTAGCAGATATGCGCATTCGCTTAGAAACTGCACGTTTGCTGACGTATCAAGCAGCTTGGCGTTTAGATAATGGTTTTAAAAATACCATTGAAGCCTCAATAGCAAAAGTCACTGCAGCAGATTCAGCCATGTGGGCTGCGACAGAGGCAATTCAAGTATTTGGTGGCATGGGTTACTCAACTGAGTACCCAGCAGAAAAACTTTTCCGGGATGCCAAAGTATTGCAAATTTATGAAGGCACTTCAGAGATTCAACGCAATATCATCGCCCGAGAATTGGCTTAAATTATTAATTAATAAAAAGGAAATGAAATGAGTAAGATAGACTCCAATGAGGTAGTCATTGTAGAAGCTGTTCGTACAGCATTTGGTCGTCGCGGCGGCGCCTTAAGAGAAACACGACCAGATACCTTACTGGCGACGGCACTTGAGGCTGTGGTTGAGCGTTCTGGTGTACAACCTGAGCTTGTAGGTGACGTATTAGCCGGTTGTGTGAGCCAAGCCGGAGAGCAGGGTGGTAACATTGCACGTCAAGCGTTATTGGTTGCAGGTTTTCCTGAAACTGTCCCAGGGGTTTCTATGAACCGTATGTGTGGTTCGAGTCAATATGCCGTTCATGCAGCCGCTCAAGCAGTTGGTATGGGTGATATGGATTTTGCAATTGCTTGTGGTGTAGAGAGTATGAGTCGAGTGCCTATGTTCCTTGACCTGACCTTAGGCAAGCATGACTTTATGGGTTTCGATAACTTGCACCCTAAGCTATTAAAGCGTTTTGATATTCCACACCAAGTAGAAAGTGCGGAATTGATTGCCGATCATTGGTCTT
>LSQX01171243.1_pt1 | contig 14739 bp, 25 predicted proteins | sample 654561 | NCBI WGS metagenome assembly LSQX01 (sample SAMN04489861, study PRJNA283612) | anaerobic digester metagenome | isolation source: 4 biogas reactors fed with cattle manure at either 37C or 55C with and... | place: Denmark: Kongens Lyngby | collected 2014
CTATTACTACAGGGAAACCTGGCATAATTATTGGTCGCCAGGGCGCTGAAATTGAAAAATTAAAGAAAAAACTGACAAAGCAGTTCGGCAGTGAATTCTACATAAACGTAAAAGAAGTCCGAAATGTAGACGTCGAAGCTCAGTTAGTGGCTGAAGGCATTGCCCGTCAACTTGAAGCAAGAACTTCATTCAGACGTGCCATGAAGCAAGCTATGGGCCGCGCCACTAAGAACGGTGCCAAAGGTATTAAAACCATGGTATCCGGTCGTCTGGGCGGAGCTGAAATTGCCCGTTCCGAACAGTACCATGAAGGTACAATCCCCCTGCATACTCTGCGCGCCGACATCGATTACGGTTTTGCAGAGGCTAACACTGCTTACGGCCTGATCGGTGTAAAAGTGTGGATTTACAAGGGTGAGGTCCTTCCGGTGAAGAAGACACAAGCAGCTCAAGAAGGAGGTACACCCGATGTTAATGCCTAAGCGTACAAAATATAGAAAACAACATCGCGGCCGCATGAAGGGCAAAGCAACCCGCGGCAACAAAGTTAGTTACGGACAGTATGGCCTGGTGGCAACTGAACCGTGCTGGATTACCGGAAACCAGATTGAAGCTGCACGTATTGCTATCAACCGTTATTTCCGTCGTGGCGGTACCGTGTGGATCAAGATATTTCCTGATAAGCCTGTCACGGCTAAACCTGCAGAAACCCGCATGGGTAAAGGTAAGGGTTCTCCGGAGTATTGGGTTGCTGTCGTTAAACCCGGTCGCGTGCTATTTGAAGTAGCNNGATGAAAATGCTGTTGATGCCGAAGGCGGCGCTGACGTTGATGAAGGCGGGGAGGTAGAAGCAGATGAAGGCAACTGATTTAAGAAAAAAGAGCCAAACTGAGCTTGAAGAAGAATTAAATGAACTCAAAGAAGAGTTGTTTAAATTGCGCTTTCAGCATGCTACCAATCAGCTGGCAAATCCTTTGCAGTTGAAGTATGTAAAGCGTGATATCGCCCGGGTTAAAACCGTAATGCGCCAGCAGGAACTTAGTGATGGAGGGATTAAAGCATGAGTGAGCGCAATGATCGCAAACAAAGAGAAGGCGTAGTGGTCAGCGACAAGATGGATAAGACAATTACTGTCGAAGTTACCCAGCATGTGCGCCACCCTCTTTATAAGAAATATTCGAAGCAGTCTTACAAGCTCAAAGCTCATGATGAAAACAATGAGTGCCAGATAGGTGATCGTGTACGTGTTATGGAAACTCGTCCGCTCTCAAAAAGTAAGCGCTGGCGCCTAGTCGAAATCATTGAGAAAGCCAAGTAAGAGCGTGTTGGAGGACTAAGATTATGATTCAAGTACAAAGTAGGCTGAAGTCCGCTGATAATACCGGCGCCAGAAGCCTGATGTGTATAAAAGTATTGGGAGGCAGCGGCAGACGCTACGCAAATGTTGGTGATGTGATTGTCTGCTCTGTTAAAGAAGCTATTCCGGGTGGGGTAGTTAAGAAGGGCGATGTAGTCAAAGCAGTAGTTGTCCGTTCCAAATCCGGAGTAAGACGCAACGATGGTTCAGTAATTCGCTTTGATGAAAATGCAGCGGTTATTTTGAAGGATGACGGCAACCCACAGGGAACACGTATCTTCGGACCGATCGCCCGCGAGCTGAGAGCTAAGAAGTATATGAAGATTCTGTCTCTCGCCCCGGAAGTTTTATAGGAGGGCAAGATGGCTAATAAAGTTCATGTAAAAACTAACGACCGTGTTTATGTGCTGACCGGTAAAGATGCAGGAAAATCAGGCAAGGTAATTGCGGTATATCCTGCCAGCGGACGGATCCTGGTTGAGGGTGTCAATATGGGCACACGTCATGTAAAACCCCGAAGCAGCACACAGCAGGGCGGACTTATTAATCAGGAACTTCCGATTCATGCTTCCAATGTGATGCTGGTTTGCAGTGAGTGTAAGCGTCCTTCAAAGACCGGAGTCAGATTCCTTGACAATGGTGATAAAGTCCGTTTTTGCAAATCATGCGGAGAACAGATTTCTGTCATCCGTTCGGCTAAGAAATAAGGTGAGCTATGAATAGAGTACAAGAAAGATATATAGAAGAAATCACTCCGGCACTTATGAAGAATTTCGATTATAGCTCGGTCATGCAAGTGCCCAAGCTAAGCAAAATCGTCCTGAATATGGGTGTTGGTGATGCTAAAGAAGACTCTAAAGCTATCGACAATGCTATTGAAGATTTGACAACAATAGCAGGTCAGAAAGCAGTAGTAACCTATGCTAGGAAATCCATCGCAAACTTTAAGTTGCGTGCCGGTATGCCTATCGGTGCCAAAGTAACTTTGCGCGGAGACCGTATGTACTACTTCTTTGATAAGCTCATTAGCGTAGCTCTGCCAAGAGTCCGTGACTTCCGCGGGATCAACCCGAACTCATTTGACGGCCATGGTAATTTTACCCTGGGCGCACGTGAGCAGTTGATCTTCCCCGAGATAGATTACGACAGTATTGATAAGATCAGAGGTTTGGACATTGTTATTGTTACAACGGCCGAAACTGATGAAGAAGGCAAAGCCTTGCTTGAAGCATTAGGCATGCCGTTCCGCAAATAGGAGAGATTAAGATATGGCGAAAAAATCACAAATAGTTAGAGCTCAAAAGCCGCAAAAATACAGTACTCGTGAACACAATCGCTGTCAGCTTTGCGGACGCCCTCGTGCCTACATGAGAAAATTTGGTGTCTGCCGCATTTGCTTCCGTGAACTGGCTTATAAGGGCCAGGTTCCCGGTGTGCGCAAAGCCAGCTGGTAAGGAGGAGTAAGTCTATGCAAAGTACTGATACTGTAGCTGATATGTTGACACGCATCCGCAACGCCGGTCGTGCTGGTCATAAGTCCTGTGATATTCCTGCATCCAAACTGAAGAAAGCGATAGCTGACATTTTGGTTGAAGAGGGATATATAGAGAAAGTCGAATATAAGGCCGATAACGTGCAGGGAGTTTTAACGACAACTTTGCGTTATCATGGCTCAAAGCCCGTTATCATGGGTATACGACGCATTTCGAAACCCGGACTGCGCGTGTATGCTGATGCAGCCAATCTGCCGCGAGTTCAAAACGGTTTAGGTATTGCAGTCATTTCCACCTCTCAGGGTGTTATGACTGATCGCAATGCCCGTCGCGCCGGTATTGGCGGTGAAGTTCTGGCTTACGTTTGGTAAAGCCGGTTAGCTTTGATAACTCCGTGAAGGAGTTCAGAATAACACTCTGAAAAGGGTCAAAGACCCCCAATCTTAAGAGCAGGAGGAAAGTATGTCTAGAATAGGAAAAATGCCGATTGAAATACCTGCCGGTGTGGATGTCACCATTGCGGATGATGTCGTCACAGTTAAAAAAGGTAATCAATCGCTAACACAGACCATTTCACCGCTGGTCAAAGTCAGTGTGGATGACGGTGTGCTGACAGTTGAACGTTTGAAAGACGATCGCTTCGGCCGCTCTATGCACGGTCTGACCCGCAGTTTAATTAATAATATGATAATCGGCCTGGAACAGGGATTTAAGAAGAACCTTGAAATCACAGGTGTTGGCTATAATGCCGCCAAAGAAGGCTCGACTTTAGTATTGAACGTCGGTTATTCGCATCAGGTCCGTATTGATGAACCTGAAGGTATCACATTTGATGTTCCCTCTAACAACAAAATATCGGTTAGTGGATATGATAAGCAATTAGTCGGAGAGATGGCTGCCAAGATCCGTGCCGTCCGTCTGCCCGATGCTTATAAAGGAAAAGGCATCAGATATGAAGGCGAAATCCTGCGACTCAAAGTCGGCAAAACAGGCGCAAAGTAAGGAGCGAAAGTTATGAGTTATAAAGAATCAAGAAATCAACGCCGTCTCCGTCGTCATGCGCGTGTCAGAAACAAGCTTCATGGCACAGCTCAACATCCCAGACTTTGTGTTTTCCGCAGTAATGCGGAGATTTACGCACAATTGATTGACGATGATAATGGTGTAACCCTGGCGCAGGCATCTTCACTGGATAAGGTGCTGGATATTGAACATGGCGGCAACATTGAAGCAGCCAAAGCTGTCGGCAAACTTATCGGTGAACGTGCGCTTGAACAAGAAATCAAGACTGTGATCTTTGATCGCGGTGGCTATAAATATCACGGGCGAGTGGCAGCATTAGCAGATGCAGCACGCGAAGCCGGACTATCATTTTAAGGGAGTAAAGCATGAGAAGAGACAAGAGATTCGACAGAGACCAGGCTGATGAGCTCCAGGAGCGCGTCATTCATATAGGTCGCGTTGCAAAGACTGTCAAAGGCGGTAGAAATTTCCGTTTTACAGCGCTTGTTGTTGTGGGTGATGGTGCCGGCCGTGTAGGCAAGGGTCTGGGCAAGGCTCAGGAAATTCCGGATGCCATCCGCAAGGGTGTTGATGAAGCTAAGAAAAATATGATTACAGTGTCCCTGTATAAAGACACTATTCCGCACCAGGTTACAGGTGTTTTCAACTCAGGCAAAGTTCTGTTGAAACCAGCTGCTGCAGGTACCGGAGTTATCGCCGGAAGCCCTGTGCGTGCAGTCTGTGAGCTGGCCGGTATTAAAGATATTCGTACCAAATCGCTCGGATCAAATAATCCGAACAATGTGGTTAATGCTGCAATCGAAGGATTGAAATCCCTGCGCTCCCTGGAAGAGGTAGCTGCAATTCGAGGCAAAGACCCGAAAGATATTTTATAAGGAGGGCACTTGCATGGCACAATTAAGAGTGACATTACTTCGCAGCCTCAATGGCGTGAAAAAAGATCAACTGGCTACAGTTGAGGCACTTGGTTTGAATAGAATCGGTCAGCAAGTTCTCCACCAGGATAACGATGCGATCCGGGGAATGTTAAATCGTGTCTCGCATCTTGTCGTTTTTGAAGAAGTGGAAGGAGATGCGTAATGAAACAGAATGAACTCAGACCTAATGAAGGTTCGCGTCCCAAGGCCTGGCGTAAAGGACGCGGCCATGGCAGCGGCAATGGAAAAACAGCTGGCCGTGGTCACAAGGGTCAAAAGGCTCGTTCCGGTGGTGGAGTCAGTCCTCAGTTCGAGGGTGGACAGATGCCATTATACCGTCGCATACCTAAGCGCGGTTTTAATAATAAGCGTTTTGCCAAGCAGTATATCGTAGTGAATGTAGGTGCTTTGGAAGCACTGGAAAATAACACTGTGGTCGATGCTGCAAGTCTGGCAGAATCTGGAATTATCAGCTTGCCGAAGGTTAATGACGGAATCAAGATTCTTGGTGACGGTGAGCTAAGCAAGAGCTTGACCGTGAAGGCAAAGGCTTTCACAAGCTCGGCCCGTGAGAAGATAGAACAGGCCGGGGGAATTTGTGAGGTGATCTGATGGGTGAGATGTTTCAAACCCTACGAAATGCTTTCCGCATAGAAGATATTCGCAAGAAAGTTTTGTTTACCCTCGCGATGATTCTTGTTTTCCGTTTGGGAACAGCTATGCCGGTGCCAGCTATAGATACAGCATCTTTTACTGAGTTATTCAGTCGTTTTGGCCAGCTTGGTCAATTCCTGGATATTATTTCAGGTGGTGCTTTTAGATCAGTATCAATACTTGCACTTGGTATATCACCCTATATTAACTCATCGATCATTATGCAGCTGCTGACCTTCGCTATTCCTGCTCTGGAACGCATGCAGAAAGAAGGCGAAGCAGGACAGAAGAAGATTAAAAAGATCACGCGCCTGGTGACCTTGGGTATTGCTTTGGTAATGTCGACATCATATGCCCTCCTGACCAGGGAAGCAGCAAGTTCCGGTATGCCGCGTTTTCTTTCTCTGGCTGTAGTTATTTTAAGCTTTACCGGTGGTGCAATGTTTGTCATGTGGCTGGGTGAGATGATCGATGAAAAGGGAATCGGAAATGGTATCTCTTTGATTATCTTTACCGGTATAGTAAGCAGACTGCCCTCTTATATACCTTTGATTTACTCTTATTTCCAGGGTTGGCGGATTATTGGCGGCAGCATAATCCTTGCACTCTTGGGCGTGGTACTGGTAGTGGCATTCTTTGTTGGAATGGTAACTTTAGTTGTATACGTACAGAGTGCGGAACGCAGAATACCGATTCAATATGCCAAGCGTGTCGTTGGACGAAAAGTATATGGCGGACAAGGAACTTATTTGCCGATTAAGGTTAACCAGTCCGGTGTCTTGCCTGTTATTTTCGCAATGTCCCTGCTCATGGTGGGGCCAACAATAGCATCATTGACCGGTTCAACGGGTAAAGTTGCGACATGGTTCCTGACTCTTAATCAGAACCCGCTATATTATCTGTTCTATGCACTGCTGATTCTGGCCTTTGTGTTTTTCTACTCCACTATCAGTTTTAATCCGGTAGATATTGCCAACAACCTGCAAAAAAATGGCGGTTATATTCTAGGTATTCGTCCCGGCAGACCGACTTCTGACTTTATTGGCAAAACAGCGCGCAGACTTAGCTGGTTTGAGGCTTTGTTCCTTATGGTAATAGTGCTGATGCCATCTTTATTCGGTTTGATCACAAAGACAGAAGGTATTTGGTTTGGCGGTACAGCTGTAATCATTCTGGTTGGCGTCTCTATGGACATCGTCAATCAACTGGAAGCACAGTTGCTGATGCGTCATTACAAAGGATTTTTGGACTAAAATGGCTTATCGATTTGTTTTTCTTGGTGCGCCGGGAAGCGGCAAAGGGACATGGTCAGGTATCGTGTCCCGGCGCCTTGCCCTTTCGCATCTCTCAACCGGAGATCTTTTGCGGCAGGAAGTTGCAGAGAATTCGGAACTGGGTCAAAAAGCCAGATCCTATATGGATGCAGGTGAGTTAGTTCCTGATGAATTGATTCTGGCACTTGTAGACAAAAAACTGGGTGAAGCAAACGGATTTATTCTGGATGGTTACCCGCGAAATATTGCACAGGCAAAGTCTTTAGAAGAAATATTAGAAAAGAACAAGATCAGCCTGTCAAAAGTTATTTATTTGGAAGTAGCGGAAGAAGAGCTTGTTCGCCGTATAACAAGCCGCGTAGTGTGTCCGAACTGCGGAGCTACATACAATCTTCAAACGATGCCCCCTAAACTGGCAGGTATCTGCGACAGATGTGGCAGCAAACTGATTCAGCGTCCGGATGATACTGAAGAAGTTTTCCGGGTCCGTTTGGACGCCTACAATAAGCAAACGGCACCTCTGCTTGAGTATTATGAGCAGAAGGGTCTGCTTTATCGTTATGACAATTACGGCGCACAGACTGAGGAAGGCAATGAAAACTTTCTCAGGCTATTGACAAAGGAATAAATACTAATGATTAGGCTTAAGTCTCCGGAAGAAATTGATCGGATGCGTCGGGCCGGCGCAGTGGTTGCTGCAGTCTTCGAGAAAATTGCACCACTGATGCAGTCGGGTGTGTCGACTTATGAGATCGATCGTGTTGCACACGAAGAGATTGTTAGACACGGGGCCATTCCGTCATTTCTGGATTTTCCGGGAGAGTTTTCGCCTTTTCCGGCAGCTACTTGTATCTCTATTGACTCCGAGGTAGTGCACGGCATACCATCACGGGACAGAATCCTTGAAGATGGAATGATTGTATCAGTTGATGTTGGCGCTATCCTGGAAGATATGCACGGGGATGCAGCGCGTACTTATCTGGTAGGCGAGGTAGATCCGGAGATTCGCAAGTTAGTGGAGGAGACAGAAAACTCTTTTTGGAAGGGTTTTGAACAGGCAACAATCGGTAATCGTATCGGAGATATTTCGCATGCGGTTGAAGCACACGTCCAGGCTTTTGGTTATGGTGTGATAGAGGTTCTTACCGGACATGGAGTAGGTTACGACCTGCACGAAGATCCCAGTGTCCCGAACTTTGGCAGAAAAGGACGCGGTGTCCGTCTGGCAGAAGGAATGACCCTGGCGCTGGAACCCATGATTACCTTAGGGTCGCCGAGGGTTCAAATGGAGAGAGATGGCTGGACTTTTGTCACGCGTGACGGAAAACCTGCTTCTCACTTTGAAAATACTTTCGCCATCACTAAGCAAGGTCCCATCGTCCTTACAGCAAGTTGCTGATCATTGAAACAGGATTATGAAACAAGCAGGCTGCCCGCAGCAGCAAAGGAAAATAAAAGCAGGTGCCGCAGTTAAAGCGACACATGGACATGACCGTGGACGTCTGTACCTCGTAATTAAACGGGAAGCAGAGCAAGTAGAGTTAAGTGACGGAACTTATCGTCCCATTGCTAAGCCAAAGACTAAAAACCTCAAACATCTTGTACATATTTCTGACCTGATTGAGGCAAATCAGTTGATGGCTGAGCTAGATGCCCTGAGCTGTGATCGGGAAAAGGATATATACATTAGACGACTGCTTAAGCAAGTGGCTGAAAATTAATTATTTTATTTTCAGACTACTAAGAAAGGATGATGATGGCTAAAGAAGAAGCTATTGAAGTTAAAGGCGTAGTTACAGAAACAATGCCTAATGCTGTTTTCAGGGTTGAGCTGGAAAATGGACATGAAGTGATAGCGCACATCTCCGGGAAGCTGAGAAAGAATTACATTAAAATTCTGACTGGCGATAATGTAACGGTGGAGTTGTCCCCTTACGACTTATCCCGTGGACGTATCATATGGCGTTCAAAATAGAAGATATTGACTAATATGTAATGCGATAATCTTGTTATTAGCGCACTAATGTGATAAAATTTTTCGGTGTGCCGTTTGGACGGTGCGCGAAAGGAGAAAACAATGAAAGTAAGACCTTCAGTAAAACCTATATGCGAAAAGTGCCGTGTCGTAAAGAGACGTGGTCGCGTAATGGTAATTTGTTCAGATCCTAAGCATAAGCAACGACAGGGCTAGTTCCTGTTTATATTGATCTAATTAATAATTTTTGAGACGACACGACGACGGATGCGGCTGCGGCAGGTAACTGTCGAAATCCAAATTCGTGTTTGAGCGATAAAACATTCGAAAGCATGGAGGTATCGGATGGCACGTATTGCCGGGGTAGATTTACCCAATGAAAAACGCGTAGAGATCGGCCTGACTTCCATTTATGGAATCGGCAGGACAAGATCGAATGAGATTCTCGCTAAAGCGGAAGTAGATCCCAACACGAGAGTGAAGGATCTGACCGATGGTGAGATCACCCGCATCAGAGAAACAATTGATAGTGATTATGAGGTTGAAGGCGATTTGCGCCGCAGTACCGCAATGAATATCAAGCGTTTGACGGAAATCGGATCCTACAGAGGCCGCCGTCATCGTATGAATTTGCCGGTACGTGGACAAAGAACCAAAACCAACGCTCGCACCCGTAAGGGAAGCAGACGCAGAATGGCTAAAAAGAGATAAGGAGGACGAGATAAATGGCTAAAGCAAAAAAAGCAACAGCAAGAACCAGACGCCGGGACCGTAAAAACGTTCTACATGGCGCAGCACATATTCATTCGTCCTTCAATAATACGATTGTGATGATTACAGATTTACAGGGAAATGCCATTTCCTGGTCTAGCGCAGGTGCGCAAGGCATGAAAGGCTCTCGTAAAGGCACACCATTCGCCGCCCAATTAGCCGGCGAGGCTGCAGCCCGCAAAGCTGTAGAACACGGTATGCAAGACGTTGATGTCTACGTGCGTGGTCCCGGATCCGGACGTGAGTCAGCCATCAGGGCTCTGGCAACCGGCGGTTTGAACGTGACACTGATTAAAGATGTTACACCTATTCCGCATAACGGCTGCAGACCGCCCAAGAGAAGAAGAGGCTAGGAGGGGACATTATGGCAAGAGATAGATCACCAATTATGAAGCGTTGTCGTACGCTTGAACTTGCGCCCCAGACATTGGGCATAAATAAGAAATCAAAACGCAATCCTAAGAGATCCCGCCGCAAAGAGAGCGAGTACGGGAGACAGATGAAAGCGAAGCAAAAGACGAAATTCGTCTATGGAGTTATGGAAAAGCAATTCCGTGGTACCTTTGCACGTGCAGTAAAAATGCCGGGTAAAAGTGGTGAAAACTTGATGAAACTACTTGAATTGAGACTGGACAATGTCGTATACCGTTTAGGTTTCGCCAGCACGCGTGCCCATGCCCGCCAGCTTGTGAACCATGGTCATTTCGATTTGAATGGAAAACGCGCCAGCATCCCTTCAATGACTGTATCACCAGGCGATGAAATTTCAGTACGTGAAAATTCTCGTTCACTTCAGCCGTTCCAGGATCTGCCTAACGTTATCGTGCCGGACTGGCTCAGTGCTGACCCCGATAATCTCAAGGGACGCGTAATGCGTGTCCCTGAGCGTCATGAAATAGATGTGGATGTAGAAGAAACCTTGATTGTTGAGCTCTACTCCAGATAATTTACTGATTAAGGGAGGCTTTTCCATGATCGAAGCAAAAAATACAAATGTTGAATATAAAAAGCATTCGGAAGATGGTTCCTATGGCCTCTTTGTTGTAGAACCGCTGGAACGCGGCTATGGCACTACCCTGGGAAATGCTTTGAGACGTGTGCTTTTGTCTTCATTGCCGGGTTCAGCAGTGACTGCGATCCGCATTGAAAATGTTTATCAGGAATTTTCCACAGTTCCGGGCGTAATTGAGGATGTCACTGAGATTATCCTCAATGTTAAAGAAATTCGCGCCAGAATGCGTGTGGAAGGTCCGAAGACTGTTTATATCAGCACCGAAGAAGGCTACTCAGGTCCTGTGACCGCAGGCGATATTATCCGCGATGACGAAGTCGAGATAGTGAATCCTGAACTGGTTATTGCCAACCTGAACGGCGAAGGACGTCTGTTCATGGAGCTAACCTTCAATAATGGCCTGGGTTACAGAAGTGCAGAAGACAACAAGATTGATAATTCACCGATTGGCGTAATACCGGTAGACTCCATTTATACACCTGTCACAAAAGTTAAGTACGCAGTCACAGACACACGTGTCGGACAGGTTACTGACTATGACAAACTTACACTGGAACTGTGGACTGACGGATCAATTAAAGCCAATGACGCTTTGTCACAAGCTTCAAAGATTCTGATTGAACATCTGAATCTCTTTTCATCGATATCTGACGCTGAAGTTGTCAGGGAAGACAAAGAAGAAGAAGCAACAATTGATGACAGCATTGAAGAAGATTACATGATTCCGATTGAGGATCTCAATTTCTCAGTGCGTACCTATAATTGTCTGAAGCGTGCCAATATGAATACAGTAGCTGATATGATGGCCCGAAGCAGAGAGGACATGATGAAAGTCCGAAATCTGGGTAAGAAATCCATGGAAGAAGTGGACGAAAAACTGGCTAGTATTGGCCTTGAGCTAAGATAGGACATAACTAATATTTTGACAAACAGGAGGGTATGTATATGCCTGGATATAGAAAACTTGGTCGCACCTCAAGCCAGCGTAAGGCACTCTTGCGTGGGCAGCTAACAGCATTAATAGTAAACGGCCAAGTTAAGACAACAGAAGCTAAGGCCAAAGAAGTCAGGAAACTGGCCGAAAAAGCGATTACGCTGGCTGTTAAAGAATACACAAACTTTACAACAAAGAAGGTTACAGTATCTTCTGCTAAACTGGACGGCAAAGGACGCAAAATCCTGATGACAGCGACTTCTAAGAATGATCGGGTCTATGATGTGGTTGAGCGTGAGAAAACAACAAAAGAAGTAGAAGTTGACTTACCGTCACGTCTGGCAGCACGCAGACAACTGCTTACTATGCTGGAAGATACTTATAATAGTGATGGTGAGCGTATCAAAACAGTTAATTACCTTTTCAGCAATGTGGCACCGCGCTATGCAGGAAAACAAGGCGGTTATACACGTATTACAAAACTTGGACCCAGGCGCGGAGACGCCGCTCCAATGGTCATGCTGGAACTTGTTTAAAGCATTAAGGGGCTGCGTGAATCAACGCGGCCTCTTTTCTAGAAAGCATTAGCACATGGACCCGATCTTAGAATTTGATCGCGTTTCTTTTTATTATGATACGGATGCTGATCGTTTGCCGACGGTCAATAACGTATCATTTTCTCTGCCGCGCGGCCAGCATTTAGCTATTCTTGGGGCCAATGGCTCAGGTAAATCTACTTTGGCCCGACTGATGAACGCTTTGCTCTTACCGGATGCCGGTACTGTTAGCGTTGCCGGCATGGATACTGCTGACGAAAACTCTGTCTATGAGATCCGTCGCCAATGCGGTATGGTTTTTCAAAACCCTGACAACCAGATAGTTGAGTCAACAGTAGCTCTTGATGTTGCTTTCGGACCGTCTAATTTGGCTGTGGAAGCTGAAGAAATAGAAGAGCGGGTTGAAGAGGCTCTGGCTCTGACGGGACTAACAGCGCTGCGTGACCGTGCACCACACGAATTGTCAGGTGGTCAAAAACAGAAACTGGCTATAGCTGGCGTACTTGCCATGCACCCGTCTTGTATAGTTTTGGATGAAGCTACATCAATGCTGGATCCCCTGTCACGTGCTGAACTGATGCAGCTGATCATTAAACTCAGGGATGAAGAAGGTCTCTCTGTCGTGCAGATTACCCACTATATGGAAGAGGCTCTGCAGGCAGATTATGTCCTCTTGCTGTCAGAGGGAAGCATTGTCAGGGGAGGAAGTCCGGAAGAAATATTCAGCCGTCCTGATGAATTGCGGGAGCTTAAGCTGGAGGTTCCGCCCTTCATCGAAATAACTCAGAATATTGACAGAATATTTCGTAAGGATCTGGCCGCTGCTGCCATTATTGATGTAGATGAGGCAGCCAGGCATGTCAATCAAGTCCTGCACGATGCCAGGGCAAAAAAGTATCCTGAAGAGATCTTGCAGGATGAGTTGCTTGGCCTTGAAACCTTGAGTGATACTGAGCAGGGCCGGCATCAGCATGCTGATGAGCTGGTTATAGAGGTTAACGATCTGTCCTTTACATATGACGAAAATCCGCTGCAAAAGGTAAGAGCCTTAGATAAGCTGAGCATGCAGAGTAAAAGGGGCGAAATTCTGGGAATTGTGGGTGCCAGCGGCTCGGGTAAATCCACCTTCGCTCAGCACCTGAATGGCTTGATCCGCCCTGAGGAAAAAGGGAAAGTAAAAGTCTTTTCTTTGGATCTGTCGGATAAAAAAAATGTGCGCCAGATCAGACGTATGGTTGGCTTGCTTTTCCAATACCCGGAAGATCAGCTTTTTGAAGAAACTGTCGCTCTTGACCTGGCTTTTGGCCCTAAAGAGATGAAGTTTTCACACGCAGAACTGACAGAGAATGTGGAAAGAGCGGCTGCCATAACAGCTGTATCTCATCTTATGGATCGTTCTCCCTTTGAACTTTCCGGCGGTGAACAAAGGCGGGTAGCTATTGCCGGTGTCCTGGCCCTTAATCCTGAAATTTTGATAATGGATGAACCCAGTGCCGGACTTGATCCCCAAGGACGCGAAGCAATACTAAAAGACCTGGATGAGCTTGCTGAAGCCGGAAAGACTGTAATCCTGATTTCCCATGATATGGAGTCGGTGGCGCGTATAGCAGACCGCCTGATGATCATGAGTGAAGGCAGAATGCTGGCTATAGATACTCCGGAAAAGATCTTTTCCACGGAAAAACTGCTGGTTGACGCCGATCTGAATGTACCCACAACCGTGAAATATCTTAATTTATTAAGAAAAAATTGGCCGCAGTTGAAGACAAATATATTTACTGCCGACCAAGGATTGGCAGCAATTTTGATATCTTATCTGCAAGCAACAGGGGAGGAGGCAAATGGCTAGTATTTCCCTGCTTGGAAAAACCTTTGTCGCTGATTCTCTCTTGCACAAGCTGAACAGCAGTGTCAAGCTGGTGGCTGCCATTATTTTGATGGTGCTTAGTCTGATGTCGCAGCATCCTTTGATTTTGTTGCTAATGAGCCTTGTAACTCTGGCCCTGATCAAGCTGTCAAAGCTGCCCTTTAGCCTGGTTATGAGAAGTATCAAACCTGTTATCTTTATAATTATATTTGCCTTTGTCGTACATGTTCTCAGTGGACAGGGTGAAGCTATTGTTTCTTTCTGGATTATCAATATCAGTCTGGAAGGTATAGTAACAGGTGCATTAACTGCCCTGCGCATAACCCTGCTTGTTATCAACACATCTTTGTTTCTGACCCTTACAACTCCACCCACCGAACTGGCGCATGGTGTAGAAAGCCTGCTGTCGCCTCTCCGGCACCTGCACTTTCCCGTGCATGAGTTTGCCATGATGATGTCAATAGCCCTGCGTTTTGTTCCGACTTTGCTGGAAGAAGCCGGTAAGCTGATGAAAGCACAGTCTTCACGCGGAGCTTCTTATGATACGGGCAATATTTTTAAAAAATTACGCGGCATGGTCAGTATTCTGGTACCCCTGTTTGTTTCAAGTTTTCGTCGTGCTGAAGATTTGGCTACAGCCATGGAAGCACGTTGCTACCGCGGTGAAGCAGGCAGGACGCGCCAAAGTGCTAAGAGCTTGACCTGGCGTGAGTATTCACTCCTGGGACTCCTGGCAGTATTGTTTGTTGTTGTACTTGTGATACAACCGCTTCTGCCTCAGTTGAATGGGTTTTTCTGATGACAGACTCTAAAAAGAACAGAATCCATATCGCCATATCCTGCGAATATCGGGGAGTTGATTTTCATGGCTGGCAGCGGCAGGAGAATGCGCACACTGTGCAGGC
>LSQX01229316.1_pt1 | contig 14736 bp, 17 predicted proteins | sample 654561 | NCBI WGS metagenome assembly LSQX01 (sample SAMN04489861, study PRJNA283612) | anaerobic digester metagenome | isolation source: 4 biogas reactors fed with cattle manure at either 37C or 55C with and... | place: Denmark: Kongens Lyngby | collected 2014
AGATGTGTATAAGAGACAGGCGTATCACGCTACAGGCTCTATTTATTTTAATAGGAATTAATAACCGCTATATTTTATTTTGAGGTATATAAGTAGTATGTTTGACTTCTATATTTTATGCTTCATAAGAAGAATCCAAAATAGGACGAACTACAACACGTCTAAACGGTTCTTCTCCTGTTGAGTTTGTTTCAACTTCATCGTTATCTCTTAGAGCTATATGTACCAGTCGACGCTCCCAACTGGACATCGGCTCAAGGCTTACTGGACCACCTTTACGTATAGCTTCGCGAGCAACTGATTCCGCAAGACGAGCAAGGGTCTGCTCTCTGCGTTCTCTATACCCACCACAGTCAAGGCGTACTCGCCTTGTTGATGTATCATAGTGACAGATAAGATTTGTGAGATACTCCAACGCTTTTAGTGTTTCTCCATATCTTCCTATTACGACTCCGGCATCTTCACCTACAAGGTTTATCATTCCATCATCTGTAAGTTCTGGAATCAAATCAAGATCCATTTTTTCTAAAATATCATTCATAAGATAACATGATTTTATATAAGAAACTGGAGCAAAAGGGCAAACTTCAACTCTTAAATTAGATCCTAACAATCCGAAAAACTTCTTGTCTTCTGTCAAAATCTTAGCCTCTATGTCACTTGGCTTAATGTCCCAAATCTGGGCGCCTCTTGCACATGCCTCTTCAACAGAGACACATTCAAGGACAGCACAGTCTATTTCTGGAAGCGGCGCTTGTTCGTCTCTATCGCGAGCCATGCCTAGTCTCCCTCTTCTTCATCATCATCGTCGTCTTCATACTCGTCATCATCTTCGTACTCGTCGTCATCGTACTCGTCATCATGATTTTGTGATGGTTTGTTTTTATGAAGGGTTGGCTTTATTTTCATTTCTTCTTTTGCCTTCTTCATGACAAAGTATTGCTGAACTACACCAATTAACGATGAAAGTCCCCAATAAAGCATAACGCCTCCGGGCATGGACAAACATATAAAGCCCATAAAAAACGGCATTACTGTTCCCATTGTAGCCATCTGCGGATTATCTCCGCTGGACATTTTCTGCTGTGCCCATGTAAGAAAAGAAATAGTAACAAGAAGAATAAGATTTCCTAAGTAGTAACTAACATGTATAAGTCCGGCAGGATTATTAAATGCAGTTTTAAAGACTGTCATCATGTGGTACGCACCTTTGCCTACAGACTCAGCGCCCACTGCTTGAGCAAGACCGGCTATTGTTGAGGACCCAAGAAGGATTCCCATAAAAGATGTTCCTGCAAAATCAAAAGAACGTAATACATTAAAAAGAAGTATAAGTATCGGAAGTTGCACAAGAAGCGGTAAACAACCCGCTGCTGGATTAACTTTATTTTCTTTGTAGAGAAGCATCATCTCTTCATTTAGTTTCTGTTTGTCATTTGCGTATTTTTCCTGAAGAACTTTTAGCTTAGGTTGAATCTTCTGCATATGCTGCATACTTAGTAGCTGTTTCTGATTAAGAGGATAAAGAATGACCCTTATGACTACTGTTAAAAGGACTATTGCTAGTCCATATGAATTTGTAATTCCATAAAAAAATTCAAGAACCATACGAAGAAGTTGACTTGCACTGCTCCAAATTGCGCCCAATATATACACCTAACCTTTCGAAGTTCGTCTAAATAATTTCCCTAACCAAATCCTAATTCCAATACTACCTGGTTCAGGTACTGGATCGTATCCACCTGCACTCCATGGACCACAGCGACATATTCTAACAAACCCCAGAAAAAGACCATGGACGGAACCGTGTTTTCTTATAGATTCTAAGGTATATTCTGAACAGCTAGGATAGAATCTACATTTTCCGCCACCTAGAAAGAGTGAGGCGGTTGATTGATAAAACTTAATCAAAAGTGAAAATAAAGATGAAATTATTTTCATTGTTTCTGTTTGCTATCTATATCCCAGTCATTACCGGGCCAATCTTCTTTCATTAAGCCTCTTCTTTTAAGCATTGGGGCTATGTCCATATAAATGTCCTTCGCTGAAAGAGGCAACGCCCTTTCTCTCAAGGACCCTACTACCCAAACTCCATCCCTAATCCAAGGAATTAGCCTTCTGAATGACTCTCTTAGCATTCTGCGGCCTCTCGTTCTTTCAGGAGCATTCGCGATTTTCTTTCCTACTGTTACACCGACCATTCTAGGTTCTGAAGGTCTCTCAAGAAAGAATAACCGCACCAGCTCGCCAGTTTCACGACGTCCGGTGCGGAATACAATGTCAAACTGCCATCCGCGTTTTAACTTATCCGCGGAGGAAAAGCCAAAGTTCATGACTATTTAGACGGCGAGACGTGCTCTACCCTTGCGACGGCGATTTCTTAAAATACGACGTCCACTTGGAGAGGCAGAGCGCACCAAAAAGCCCATTGAACGTTTCCGGCTTGTATTATGCGGCTGATATGTTCGTTTCACAGACTACACCTCCTGTGGTTCATTTCCACCCTTTATTCCCTTTTTGGTAACTAAAGTAATATATCATAGACTTCAACATGGAGCAAGATAATTCTTATGACAAAAGTTCTCAAACAGAGCTATTTTACATAAAAATCATATAAAACACAAACAAAACTTGCGGAACTACCTATTTATGTGCTAATATATCCTCTGTCTTTAATGAAGGAGGTGACGGCATTGCCAAATAAAAGATCAGCTAAGAAACGAGTTCTGGTTGCAGAGAAAAACCGCATATACAACCGCTTTTGGAAGTCACGCTGCAAAAATGCAGTAAAGAAACTTCTTGAAGCAGTTGAACTGAAAGATACCGAGCTTGCAACAAAGAGACTGAACGAAGCTCAGGGTGTACTGGATAAAGCGGTCATTAAGGGCGTCGTCCACCGGAATACTGCAGCTCGACGAAAATCAACTATGGCTGAAAAAGTAAAAAGTCTGTCTGTTTAACTGATCAGATTCATTTTACATTTTCATTTAGCAAATTTATAGCGGAGTTTAACTCCGCTATTTTGTTGTTGTGTTTTTTATAAAAATTGAATTATCCTTTTGTCAAAAGTGATATCACTAAAGTTTCTAATGAAGACCACCCCGCACTTGTTCCGCTTTTTTCTTCTATATTTAACCTTATCAAACCTATTACAAAATCAGCAATATCTTTTGAACCATAGCGTTTTGATGCCATTAAAGCCATTCGCCACGCATAATTACGCGCTCCCAAAGCTTTAGCAAACATTGCCTCTTTTCTTGGATTAGAAGCAGCGTACCAAGCAAGACGCATTCTATTGTGAAGTGCGGATATTAAAGGAATTAAATCCCCTTTCTTTGAAATCGCATGGAGACTTTTTAGAGAACTGATTTTTTCACCCTTGCAAAGTCCATCCAGAAGGCTTAAAAGATTTTTATTTCCGTCGTCAAAACAGAGGCTCTCAACATCTTCGACAGTGACTCTCCCCTGTTTTTTCAGCAAAGACAAGCTTACTAGCTGTTTTCTTATCTCTTCAGGATCTTCAAGTAATTCAACCATGAGAGAAATGCCATCTCTATTAATGTTGACATCCATAGTTTTTGCAAGGTTTGCCACCCATATTTGACGTTCTTGAGGCCAACGCGGAATTTCAGCAGGTTTTAAAACAGTACATTTTTTTAGTACTTCTTTCGGAATAAGTTTTGAAGGGTCCGAATCATAAACTAATAGAATTATTACAGAAGATTCTGTATCAATCATAGGAGAAAGTTTTTCCGACATTGCTCCCATAAGTAAAGCTGAATCTACGACTACCAGTTTTTTTTCGTCGAAGAGTCCTACCGACATATTATCAGATAAAACAGAGGACCACTCTCCTCCTTCTTGGCTTGAGCCAAGAACATATCCTTTTTTCCTAAATTCAGAAACAGTCTCCTCCAAGAGACGCCTTTGACTTGTTCCCGAAGCTACTATTAAACACAGTGCGGGCATTAAGCTTTCACCACAACATTAACCAGCTTACCAGGAACTACTATAACCCTTACTACTGTTACTCCTTCAAGACGTTTTTTTGTCTCGTCACGAGACAAAATTTCTTTTTCAAGTTCATCTTTTGAAAGATCTGGCTCAACACTAAATTGCTCACGCACCTTGCCGTTTATTTGGAGAACTATTGTGACAGAGTCTTTTACAAGTGCACTTTCATCTACAATGTGCCACTTTTCTGTCGAGATGAAGGTCTTATTTCCGATAAGGTGCCATAATTCTTCTGCAATATGCGGAGCGAATGTTGAAAGACAAACTAAAAGCGTTTCAACTCCCTCTCTCATGATATCAGAGGATTGAGAGTCTTTTACTTTGAAAGCGGCAAGAGCGTTTGTAAGCTCCATAAGCCTTGCTACTGCGGTGTTAAACTGATGTCCTTCACTTATGTCTTTTGTTACACGCGAAAGTGTACTGTGAATCATTCTTTTCATTGAGCGCGAGTCAAGATCTTCTATCTCTGACAAAAGGATTGGTTGTTTTGAAGCACTCTTCAGTGTCTCAAGATTTGTTTCAACAACACGGTAAACACGACATAGGAATCTATATGCCCCTTCGACTCCTTGTTCAGACCAGTCAAGATCTCTTTCTGGAGGTGATGCAAAAAGAATAAATAGTCTTGCAGTGTCTGCTCCATACTTACTAATAATCTCGTCAGGATCAACAACATTGCCAATAGATTTTGACATCTTCGCCCCATCTTTTATAACCATACCTTGAGTCAGAAGACGGTCAAACGGCTCTCTCATATTTTTCGGAAGAAGTCCTAAATCTGAGCAAACTTTTGTAAAAAATCTTGCATAGATTAGGTGCAAACATGCGTGCTCAACACCGCCTATATATTGGTCAACGGTCATCCAGTAAGCAGCATCGTCTTTATTAAATGGAACATCTTCACTCCAAGGTGAAGTGTAGCGTTCAAAATACCATGAAGAACAGAAGAATGTATCCATTGTATCTGTCTCGCGGCGAGCAGGTCCTCCACAAATTGAACATGTTGTATTTATCCAGTCTTCACGCGTTTCGAGCGGGTTTCCACCATGAGGTGGCATTTCTATATCGAGAGGAAGTTCCACTGGAAGTTGATCTTCCGGAACAGGAACTATTCCACACTTGTCGCAGTAGAGCATCGGTATTGGCGTTCCCCAATAGCGTTGACGAGAGATAAGCCAGTCACGAAGACGGAATTGAACTTCCATTTTACCTATTTTTTTATCTTCAAACCAAGCACCTATCTGTTTAATAGCTTCTGGTGTCTTAAGTCCGTCAAACTTACCTGAATTACAAGCAACTCCATCCGCCTCTATCGATTTAATCATTTTATCTCCGTCTAGGGCAGAACCATCGATTGGTCGAACAACAGGAATTACTGGAATATCATATTTACTTGCAAATTCAAAGTCACGTTGATCATGTGCAGGCACACCCATAATCGCTCCTGTTCCGTAATCTGTAAGAACATAGTCTGCAATCCAAATTGGAACTTTCTCTCCGTTTACGGGATTTATAGCAAAGAAACCTGTATATAATCCTTCTTTGTCTGCACCAACAGCTGTACGTTCAATTGTGCTACGTGATGACATCTTTTTTGCAAAAGCACGTATTTTTTCTGCTTTTTCACCATCAAGCTTATTGGCAAATTCTTCCACAAAGGGATGCTCTGCTGCCATAGCAACAAAAGTTACTCCAAAAATTGTATCAATTCGTGTTGTAAAAGCTTCAATCTTTAGTTCTGTGTCAGAAATATCCATACTGAAGTGAACACCTTCAGAGCGACCTATCCAGTTGCGCTGAATTGTGACAACGCTTTCTGGCCAGTTTTTCAAATCATCTAAACAGTCTACAAGTTCCTGTGCATATTCCGTGATACGAATAAACCACTGATCTAGTCCTCGTTTTATAACAGGAGTTGAACAGCGCCAGCAAACTCCCTCACCCACTACTTGTTCATTGGCAAGAACAGTTTTGCACTCCTCACACCAGTTAACAGGAGCATGCTTACGATAGACGAGTCCTTTTTTATAGAACTGAAGAAAAAGCCACTGATTCCATTTGTAATAGTTAACATTACAGGTCTCAACGCGACGGCGCCAGTCATAACTGAACCCAGAGCGTTTCAACTGCTGAGTCATGTGTTCTATATTTTTCCAAGTCCACTCAGAAGGCGCTGTTTTATTTTTGATAGCAGCATTTTCTGCAGGCATTCCAAATGAATCAAATCCCATCGGATAAAGCACATTGTATCCTTGCATTCTATGGTAACGAGCTAACAGATCACCTATTGAATAATTACGTAAATGCCCCATATGTAAAACTCCACTGGGATATGGAAACATTTCAAGGCAGTAATATTTTTTCTTATTATTGTCTACCTCTACTTCAAATATTTTAGAGTCCGCCCATTCTTTCTGCCATTTGGGTTCAATAGTAGCAAAGTTGTATGGCATATATATCTCCTCCGTCTTTCAGTAAAAATCTTATAATATAATAAACTGTGCAACTTGGTATTATATACTCCCGCTGGGTCTTGGACAAGAGATTAGGCTTTTGAGCAGAGTTATTTTTTATATAACTCTCTTGTCTTGCAATTATTACACAATGAATTACGTTATATTTGTTTAATAATGATGTCTTTAAATGGGTGATTTCTGTACTTCAAAACAAGAAACTCTCATGATATGATAATACAGCATAAATTGTATGAGTATTTAATTTTGGAGGCGAATCGAAAATGATTGATCTGACTAAAGAAAATTGTGATATGGAAGTACGTGAAGAAAAACAACTTCCTGTAGTTATTGACTTCTGGAGCCCTCAGTGTGCTCCATGTATGGCAATAAAACCTCTCTACGAAGGGATGGAAAAAGAGTTCGAAGGCAAAGTAAAATTCACAGCAGTTGACTGCTCTATAAATAAGAGAGTAGCGATGTCTTTTCGTGTAATGAGTCTACCTACTTTCCTATTTTGGAAAGATGGAGTAGAAGTAAAACGTCTCACAAATGATCAGTGCACTGCAGAAAAAATAAAAGCCGAAATTCAGAACCTTCTATCCTAGGATTCTACCCATTCTATGTTTGAAAAAAGAGCAATAAAAATTCAAAGATAGAGGGGGTGTCAGTCATCGGCAAATTATCGAACAAAAAACTTCTACTTCTTGGAGAACGAGATGGTATATCAGGACCAACTATGGAAGCCTGTCTAAAAGATTCCGGTGCCGAAATAGTATTTTCAGAAACCGAATGCTTTGTCTGAACAGCAACAGGAGCAATGGGTCTGCAAAGCCAACAGCGCATCATAGATGCGACTGAAAAGTTCGGAGTAGAGAACTGCGTATTAATTCTAGGTTCGTCCGACGCAGAAGGCGCAAAAATCTACGCTGAAACCGCCACAAAGGGCGATCCAACATTTGCAGGACCACTTGCTGGAGTCTCGTTGGGACTCTCTGTCTACCATATTTTTGATGAAGTAATTCAACCAGAGTGTGATTCAAAACAATGGGAAGAACAAATTTCTATGATGGAAATGGTACTCGAGCCAGAAGCTTTGGCAGCAGCAGTAAAAAACATGAGAGACCAATATTCAAAGACAACTATATAATACCTAAAGATTAAGACAGTGTCTCTAAAGAAACACTGTCTTTTTATGTTTTTGAAAATCTACTTCACTTTTGTACTTACATAGCCAACTCCAGATACAGTAACTTCAATAATATTCTTCTGTGAAAGAGACTTACCTCTTACTGTAAATGTAACAGCAGGGCTCAGACTTTGCCATTTTCCATCGTAAGTAAACTGGTACGATGACGATTCCTTTCGCAAATATACTTTGTCAGTCTTGTAGGAAACAGATTTTGTTGCATTTGGACCTGTTAGCCAGGAAACAGTCAGTTGTAAATTACCTGCAGACCATTCTGACGCGTATATTTTAAAGTCAGCTTCCTCTAGTTTAGCTTGATTCATTTTGTCTGAAAGCCAAACAACAAGTTCATTCGCCTCTTGTTTTACTATCTCGCTTTCGTTATTATTTTCTGTGACAGACAACCCTACCATACTCAAAAGCAGTAAAACTATTGTCATCACTAAAATAGTTTCAATCAAAGAAAATCCCAAAAGAAACTTTTTAGCTATCTGTTTTTTCACTCTGTTGTTCCAAATGATGTGAACTCATCCAAATATAAAAGGGATGCTGTTTTTTATAGAGACGTCCTTCAGTATTTGTGCAACCATGTTTTGTCCAACCTTCGGCAATAAGTTTATAGTCGGAGGCACGAAGCAAACGATACTCAAATGTTATACAGTGTATCTTTACGTCTGTAACACGGCACCAAAGCTGTATCTGCTCATCATATCGAGCCGGATGTTTATATCTACAGTGGGATTCAACTACGGGAAGCATCAAGCCATCTTTTTCCCATTGAGTATAGGGAATTCCCCATAAACGGCATAATTCAGTACGTGCTATTTCAAACCAACTAAGAAAGTTGGAGTTGTATACTATGCCCATCCTGTCTGTCTCGGCATAACGAACTCTTATTGTCGTTGCGAGTTGATAATTTTTCTTCACTCAAATCCCTCCTCAAGATACTTACAGCCAGTTAATATTTATATTTCTGCGAGGAGCAAACTGTCTAACTGGTTTAAACTGTGGATAACCCAACATCTGAGCGCCACATACGTGTTCATCATCATTTATACCTAAAAACTTTCTTAGCTCTTCAGAGTGCCGTATTGCCATAGTAAGAAACCCGCCCCAACATGCTCCAACACCCACGGCGTGAGCTGCAAGTTCTAGATATGTAAGAGCTATCGCTCCATCTTCTGGCCATTTGTAATTAGCAGGAACAATTGCTATCGCAACGTGAGGAGCTCCGCGCAAAAGTCCGTCCTCTTGCTCTTTGTCTTTCTCCAACATAACCGTTGCAAGAAGGGCAATCGGACTCTGAGGATCTTTAGCAAGGACTTCACTCAACCACGTTAAAATTAAACGAACAATTTTCTTTGTCTCAAGAGGTTCCTTAGAAACTATCCAGCGCACAGCCTGTTTGTTTGAAGCTGTTGGCGCTTGATTCACTGTTTCAAAAATTTGAGCAAAAATTTCCTTTGAAATAACTTCATTTTTAAAACGTCTTATACTGCGACGAGTCTTTAAAAAATTAATAGCTTCACTTTCCGACGGAAAGGGAAGTTCTGATTTTTTACAAATTTCATTCTCTTTAAGAAACGAAAGAGAGTTTGCAGAAACAGGGCAGAAAAGTGCACAATGCCCACATTCTATGCAGCTAGATTCTTTTGAAGGAAGCACAAGAGGAAAACCCTCTTCGTTAAAACTAATAAGCCAACTTGGGCAAACTTTAGCGCAAAGTCCACACTTTACACATTTTTCTTCATTAACAGTAAACAAAACCATGTAAAAACCTCCTTAACTTATTTAAAAATCGTCTCTATCTTCTTGTCATTAGTAATTTTAGCATCTCAAGAGAATAAAAGACGAAACAAATAATCGACATAAACCCGAAAAAAACTCTCATTCTTTTTCGTAGCATCATGATAAAAATAAATAGCTATAGGGATAACACAAAATACAAAATATTATCAAATAAAATCATAATGCTTTATTTCCGTTATGTGTAATCTTTTATGAAAACTGAAATAAAAATAAAAACTTGTTTTGTGATTGTTTTGTATGATTCTTCACTTTCTCTTCAGAGAAAGTGAGAGCACCGATTGGGCAACATAAATACCTCCTCAAGGACTCTCAATTGCTATTAATTTGTTTTATTTCCAAACTCTAACTTATTCCTCTAAGTTTTCTTTTTCTTCTTCTTCCTCTGAATCTTCTAGTAAAAAATTAGAGCTATTTTTTTTGCAAGGAAGTTCTTGTACATCACGAAGAGTTCTCTTTATCGCACGAGATCTGACTTCAGCCTGTTCAAGATCTTTTCCTGCCATTTCTATTCTCTGCTTTGTTTTCGCAAGAGCTCTACCAAATTTATCGAACTCTGTTTTAACTTTACCCAAAAGTATCCAAACTTCGCTAGAGCGTTTTTCTATTGCAAGCGTTCTAAATCCCATCTGCAAACTGTTTAGCAGTGCTGTTATTGTCGTGGGGCCAGCAGGCACGACTCGGTATTCGCGAGACAGAGTGTCACACAGTCCATCAATTCGCAGAATTTCGGCATAGAGACCCTCTATGGGCAGATAGAGTATTCCAAAATCAGTTGTATAAGGAGGCTCAATGTATTTATCGCGTATTGCTTTTGCTTCGTTAAGCACTCTTGTCCGCAAGGCTTTTTGACATAATGCGACAGCATCAACGTCTCCCTCTTCAGAAGCCGTAACAAGACGCTGATAATCTTCCAGCGGAAACTTGGAATCTATAGGTAGCCACACCGGTGTTTTTCCTTCTCCGGCTCCAGGAAGTGATATCGCGAATTCGACCCGCTCTGTGCTGTTTGGTATTGTAGCTACATTTTCTGCATACTGATCTTCTGTCAATACTTGCTCAAGCAGAGAGTGAAGCTGCATTTCTCCCCATGTTCCACGAACTTTGACATTTGAGAGGACTTTTTTGAGGTCACCAACACCATCTGTAAGAACCTTCATTTCTCCAAGTCCTTGGTGAACTTGTTCCAGTCTTTCTGAGACATTCTTAAATGCTTCACCCAGACGCTTCTCCAAAGCTGTATGCAGCTGCTCATCAACAGTTTTGCGTATCGCTTCTAGTTTAGTTTCATTGTTTTTTTGAAGTTCATCAAGTTTTTTTTCTACAGTTGAACGCATTGCCTCAAGTTTATCTTCATTGAGTTTGCTCATATTTGCTAGTTGATCGGAAAATGATTTTAAACTTTCTCGTTGCAAATCTCCTATTTCTTTTATACGTTTAGCTTGAGCATCACCAAAAGATGAGATCCCCTTAGCCTGTTCTTCACGTCCAGAACGAGCATCTTCTCGTTGTTCTTTCCTCATGGAGGTTAAGTTTTCGTTTATATCTTTTTCTGTGTCATTCAATTGCGCTTCAATTAGCTGAAGACGAACAAGAGTTTCTCTCGCGGCTGTATCCATAGCAGAACTGCTGTCTCTTAACTTTATAATTGCAAATATTAAAAAAGCAATTATAACAAGTGCAACTACTCCTGCTACAATTATCAAATGCATGTAAAGCACCTCCATAGTTTATATAATTATACGTGCAGCACTAAAATGGCACAAGAAGTTACTTACTAATGTTATTTTATTACAAACTAATAGTCATGCGAAAATGCACAAAGATACTTATTACTTCAGTTTTATATGGAAAAAACGTAATCTTTTCAAATATATCTTTCGATTTTTACCTTTTAGCAGTATACTTTTTATCGTAATTAGTATGTAAAGGAGGATGTTTCCTTATGGCAGTTTGTTACTATGATGGAAAGTTTATGCCGGTATCTGAATGTACTATTCCTGTCACGGACATGTCTATTCAGCGCGGCGTTGGAGCATTTGATTCAATTAGAGTTTATGATGGAAGAACCTTTGCAATTGCTGCCCATCTAAAGAGACTTGAGGGAAGTGCGATTGGATCTGGAGTAGACATTGGAGAAATATTCACCAAACTCCCAACAATAATCAAAGAGGGACTAAAAAGAGATGACGCGCCAAAAAACGGTATTGTAAAACCCTATATCACTGGTGGAGACATTAATAATAAAGGACATTTCCCCAATCCTCGTTTCTTTGTAATTTTTGATGATTTACATAGACCGACAAGTGAAGAAAGAAAAAACGGTGTTGCTCTCGAACCAAACCGTGTGGGTAGGGCCTTTCCCCTTATAAAGAGTACAAACTATCTTTGTGGCTTAATACCTCTTTCTAAAAGAGATGACTCATTTTTTGAATCTTTATATATTACTCCTGAGGGTGAAATTTCTGAGGCAATGACAAGTAACTTCTTCCTATGCATTGATGGAAAAGTCATTACAGCTCCAGTCGGCAAAGTTCTTAAGGGTGTCACACGCGATATTGTTCTAACTCTCGCAGAAGAAAATGGAATTGAAGTTATAGAAAGATGCCCTCTGGAAAGTGAACTTGCAAAAGCAGAAGAAGCGTTTACTTCTAGCTCCATAAAGGAAGTTCTCCCAATAGTTAAAGTTGGAGAACAAATAATTGGAGATGGCAAGCCGGGACCTATAACCTTGCGTCTACATAATTTGTTCACTGCCAATATACACCGCTGGTTGGATGAGTAAAATATAATCCCTGAAGGGCTTTGATGTAACCTGTATTTTTTCTTTAATATATAAAAATAATAAAAAGACCAGCTCAAATACGAGCTGGTCTTCGCTTATGTTAATTAATTTATTTTAATCATCGTAATTTTTGCCGTCATTTCCGCCTTTCATAGGAGCGTTTTCTGCTGTATAGTCAGCACGTTTACCAACAACTTTACGGTCTGGCGAAGCATTGTGATCCGGACGACGCGACATTACTTCTGCCACTGCATCAGCACTTCCCTCAGCACCAAATGCGTCAATAAAGCGTTCTGCCCAGCTCTGCATTTCATCAACGATGCGATCAATAATTGGTTGTGGTTCATTTAAAATCATTTGGCAAAAGGGTAGGTTTAGTTTTTTGTAATCTCCACTCTTGCGGCTCATACCGATCTCGTCTCCTGCTGCGACTATCTTTTCCCACAGCTCTGTCGAAATTCCTCTGTCTGATTCCTTTATATAAGTACCACCATCTGTAATTGCGTTACCTGTATCACTATCCATTTTTATTCCATAATAAACATTTTGGAAAAGTGTCGCCACATTCCCTTTACGAATGCCATATTTACGGAAAGTTGAACATTTGTCCAAAGGTGTCCCTGAAATACCATGTTGTGCAATTGCTACTCCGTACGGTGCAATAACATCTGATATATCTTTAGTTCTTTTTAGGTCAATACCCTCCATCTGTCCAACTGCTGGATCATAGGTACCATGCAAACTCCCGTTTGATATAGCGAGATAGTCAGGGAAAATTCCCCATGCATTTAATCCACCGATGTAGTAAGAAGCCTCTTCTACGGTTGAAAGTTCTCCCGGGCCTTTGATTTCTCCAACTTCAACTTCAAGCCCAAGCTCTGAAGGCAACCATCCGGCTAATGAACGTGTTGCGACAAAATTGTCGTAATCTTCCAAATGGGAAGCGTCGATGGCTACGGATGTGAAACCATTGACAAGTATTTCGTTGAGGTGTCCCACACCTTTTAAAACATCTTCTTGACTCTTTATAGCATAGTGGTCAACATGAAGCCCAAATACAGCTCCGTGCCCCATTTCTGCCGAATATTTCAGCGCATACTCAGGAATGTTATCAAAGTTAGAACCACAATATGTGGCTTCCGACTTTGCTATTTCAATAAGAACAGCAGCGTTTTTCTTTTTTGCTGCTTTTAGAACAGCCTTAATGACAAGAGGGTGGCGTGCATTTGCTGCCAACACAATAGAATCAACTTCCTTGTTTGCAGCTATAATATCCCGGCCACTTACAAGTCCCATTGCTTCATTTCCAAAACGCGCCTGAACATTAAGGGGACGTTTTTTTAGTAACTCCTGATACGCCTTACTATTAACATTCATTGCAATCTCCTCCTGGAGTTGATATTTAGTTGTTATTTCTCATATAATTGTATCGCTTACCTAGATATTATGAAAGGGAGCAAGAAAATTAGCGTGCTAAAAACAAAGTTCTTCCCCTGGTATTAATATCTTGACTTCAGTCAGTTCGTTACCAACACGTCTCGCGAATTCTTCAGGATCTGTCTGAATAGCAGGAAATGTATTGTAATGCATAGGAATAGCAATACAGGGTTCAATCATCCCTACTGCGCGAGCTGCATCTTCTGTATCCATAGTGTAATAGCCGCCTATAGGGAGCATTGCAATGTCAACTTTTTCAGCTTGCAATAACATCATTTCCATTGTAAGCCCCGTGTCTCCTGCGTGATATATTTTTTTACCATCAACTTCAATTACGAAGCCACAGGCAACTCCGCCGTAGCGTATTTCACCATTCTCTACAATGGGACAGCCATGCCATGCAGGAGTAAGTTTTACGCGACCAAATGGAAAATTGGCGCGACCTCCTATGTGCATCGCTTCAACTTTGACTCCCTTGGATTGAAGGTAACAGGCTAGTTCATTACACGTAAACACTGTAGCATTCGTTCTTTTGGCAATCTCTATGGTGTCACCGATATGATCATCATGTCCATGAGTAAGGAAAATACTTGTAAGCTCCTTAAAATCTTCAGGCACAGCAGAAGCCATGGGATTTCCAGTAAAAAATGGATCGAACAATGCCTTGATTCCATTCCCTTCAATATAAAACGCGCTATGGCCTAAATAACGTAATATTCCCATTAAACTTCCTCCATTCGAATAGAATTCTGAACAATATTAAACTCTATAAACATTATACACATAAATGTGGAAACAAATATTGAAGGGTCAAAGGCACCAATGCCTTTGACCCTTCAATATTCTTCTATTTTCGCAAAACTGTTATTTTTTTTAAATTTAACGTTACACAAGCGACTCCAAAGTTTTGATGTTTAATTCTTGTAGTTGTTTGTCATCAACAACCGTAGGTGCTGCCGTCATGGGACACTGTCCCCTATGATTCTTTGGAAAAGCCATTACGTCTCTAATTGACTTGCTGCCTGTAATAAGCATTACAAGCCTATCAAGAC
>LSQX01282756.1_pt2 | contig 14735 bp, 13 predicted proteins | sample 654561 | NCBI WGS metagenome assembly LSQX01 (sample SAMN04489861, study PRJNA283612) | anaerobic digester metagenome | isolation source: 4 biogas reactors fed with cattle manure at either 37C or 55C with and... | place: Denmark: Kongens Lyngby | collected 2014
GACCAGGGGCCCGTCGGGCATGACATCGTGGACCTCGATGCCTAACTGGTGGCCGATGCCATGGATGAAATCATCTTTGTGACCGGCTTCTGAGATGATCTCCAGGGCTGCGTTGTGAATCTCAGACATCGTCGCACCCGGTCGTACCGCCTTCATAGCGGCGAGGTTGGCGTCGAGCACGATCTGGTAGAGCTCTCGCTGTTCAGGTGTGAAGATGCCGGAGGCCGGCAGAGTACGGGTGACGTCCGACGCGTACCCGGCGTATGAGGCCGCGTAATCGATCACGATCAGTTCGCCGTCCTTCACTGTTTGGTCGAGGTCCTCGTAGTGGAGAACAGCCCCGTTGGCCCCGGCGCCTACGATGGGTGCGAACGCGGGTTCCCCGCCAAGCGTCCGGAAACCGGCGGTGAGGGCCTCGGCGATCTGGCGCTCCGTCACCCCCGGTTGGATGAAGCGCAGCGCATTTTCGAAACCGGCGGCCGTGGCTGCGACTGCCTTTTTGATCAACGCCACCTCGGCGGGTGACTTGACGGCCCGCATTCGGGGCAGCAGTTGGGTGCGATCTTCTATGGCTACCCCGGGGACGTGGTCGGCGATCCTTTTGAAGACCTCCAGATCGGGGGAGATGGCGGCATTGTAGGGCGCGAAAGGATGCAGACACGCCACACGTTTGGCGCGCCGGGCGGCCTCCGTGAGGCGTGAAGGCAGAAGGGGTGTGCGGAGGATGGAGTCGAACCCGGTCTTGGCCTTGAGATCCGAGTCGAGCGGTTCCCGCGCACCGTACCAGCGCTCCGACTCGGGGTCACGGGGACGCAGGTACAGGCTGATGCGGCGATCGGGATCTTCGGCCGTGGGATCGAACACGACCGCCCCACCGCTCTCGTGATCCAAACCGGTCAAGTACCAGAACAGGCGGTCGGTCTTCCACCGGCCCTGCAGAGAGGCGGAGCCGGTCTCGGCGCCTGCGAACACAACGGCGACCGCTCCGTCCAGAGTCTCGAGCAGGGTCCGGCGTCTCCGTCGGCGTTCCTCCACGGAAATCGTGTCTGTCCGGGCCTCCATGGTCGCGGATGTTAGCACGCCGGCTCCGGCTTCGATTCCGGCCGTGACCGCACTTGCGTTATCGGTGCGAGCATTACCGCCTTCCTGTCATCCCAGCGGCTGGACATAACGCAATGGTTCGAGGCCGGGATGAGCGTGAGACAGATGGAACAGGTGGCTCCGCCCGTTTATACTGCATCAGAGAGGATGCTGACAACCGGCCGGTGTCCGCGCCGCCCGTGACCTCGGAAGGAGACCGACATGGCCTTTTGCGCCCATTGTGGCAACCCCCTCGTTGAGGATGCGAAGTTCTGCGCCAAATGTGGACAGGCGACCGGTCAAGCGGCGGTCGCAGCAGAGACGGTTGCCGCGGAAACATCGGTGGAACAGGCGGTTACGTCGATAGCGGGCGTCGCACCGGCGGCTCCAGAACCGCCCGTCGCACCCGCGGCCCCAGAACCACCCGTCGCACCGGCGGCTCCAGAACCGCCCGTCGTGCCTCCGGTCTCGCCTCCGCCGCCCCCTCCACCTCCCGCTCAAGCCTATGCGCAGGTGCCTCCACCGCCCCCTCCCGGCTTTGCGCAGGCTCCGGCCGGCGGGGCGCCCTATGTTCAGGCGCAGTACGGCGGGCCACCCAGACGGCGCAGCCTCAAGTGGCTCTGGATCGGCCTGGCAGCTCTGGTCGTAGTCGCGGCCATAGTCTGTGTGCTCGTCTTCGTGGTGTTCGACGGTGACCGTGGGGGTGGGGCGTCAGAACCAGAGAAGGTGGTCACCAAGCTGCTCAATGCCATGGAGAAGGGCGACATAGACACGGTGTTCGATGTCATGGACCCGGAGATGCTGGGCCTCGAGTTCGGGAAGGAGTTCCTCGGTCTGGCCAAAGAAGCATTCCGTCAGGAGATGTTCTCGGAAGGGTGGGTCAAGTTCTCCGACATCGAAATGAAGACCGAACAGACCGGTGAAGACACAGCGACCGTAAGGATCGTCGCGGGCAAGGTGACCATGACCGACGAGGACGGGACATCCGAGACTGAAGATGTCAAGGACGCGGACGAACCGGTTGAGTTCTATACGGTCAAGCGCAACGGTAAATGGTACCTGGACCCGATCTCGTTAGACTGGTAGACGGCCTGCGGCGACCGCCTCGCTAGGCCTGTCCGGCGTAGCCCTGGGAGAGCTCCTGATCCGAGGCCGCCCGCACGGCTACGACCTCTACGTCGAAATGAAGGCGCTTGCCGGCCAGGGGGTGATTGGCGTCGACCACGACACCATCGTCGCCGACCTCCACGATGGTCAGATGCACGGGGCCGCTGGGCGTATCCCCGATCACGTCCATTCCGGGCTCAAGCTCGACGCCCTCGGGAACGGCGTCTTGCGGCAGAGTGATTATGGCGTCCCGGTCGATCTCACCATAGGCATCGACGGCCTCTATGACCACCGTCTGTTTGTGGCCCGGCTCGGCACCCTCCAAGGCCTCCTCGAGCCCTGGGATGATGTTGCAGTAGCCGTGGAGATATTCGATCGTGCTATCCGCGTCGTCGAGCAGTCCGCCCTCATCATCGGTGAGCGTGTAGTTAAGAGTGACGACCGCTCCGCGAGTGGCTTCCATCAGCGTCTTCCCTTCGGTTCTTGGTGACTCGTCTCGTTCTGCCCGATCCAGGGAAGGGGAAACCTTGGGTCACGCCTCACACGACTCCTGGTCCGGGAATGTCCGGGCCATGATAGCCTCCGGTGGGGTGTTAGGTCGGTCTGTTCTTAGCCCGTCGTGGTGTCGACGAGGCGCTTCAACTGCAGCGCGAGGTCCTGCAATTGCTTGACCTCCTGCTCCACCTGGCGTGTGCCGGCGGCCGATTGGGTCCCGGCCTGATTGATGCTCTCGATGGCCGCGCCTATCTGCTCCATTCCGGCCAATTGCTGGCGACTGGAGGCGGCTATCTGTACCGCCGACTTAGCCGCTTCCCCGGCGCTGTTCGCCAGGGAGTGTATGGCTTCACCCGATTCCACCGACTGCTGCCGTCCGGCCTCGATGGCCTGCCTGCCCTGCTCGGCGGATTGAACCGCTACGCTGCTCGCCTTCTGGATCTCGCCTAGGATGGTGCGCACTCGAGAGACTGCCTGTTTGGACTGTTCGGCCAGGGTCTTGACCTCCTGCGCCACCACGGTGAAGCCTTTGCCCTGGTCGCCGGCCTTGGCGGCCTCGATGGAGGCGTTCACCGACAGTAGATTGGACTGCTCGGCGATGTCGTTCACGGTGCTTATGATGTCGCCCACGGTCTGGGTCTGATCGCTGAGGCGGTGGATGGTCTCGGCCACCACAGCCATCTGGCTCTGTATCCGCTCGAAGGAGGCGACGGTTTTCTCCACCGTGGTCTGTCCCGTCTCGGCTACCTGGGCCACGTTCTGAGAGCTCTCGGCCATCTGAGTCGCCTTTTCGTGGGCCAACTGGGTGGTCTGCCGCACTTCCTCCACGGTGGCGGTGGTCTCGTTCGTGGCCGCCGCGGTTTGGGTGGCGCCGGCCGCCACCTGTGACGCCACAGCCAGGAGCTCCGCAGACGACTTGGCGATCTTGTTGCTGGCGGCTCGGACCATACGGCCGATGCCTCTAGACAGCCACCACTGCACCACTATGCCGGCGATGATGACGAGGCAGGCAAGCCCGATCATCACGTAGAGCGTGGTGTTCAGTTTGGTGAAGACGGCGTCCCCCTGCCCGGTGTCGGCGACCTGCGTGCCGACCCACTCCTGATAGTCCGCGAACGACGACTGGGCCGCTCTAAGATCGAGTACGTTGACGATCAATGTCACCGCCACGAGCGCCAGAACTATGACGAATCCCAGCAGAATCACCCGCTGGACCCGCATGTTGCGCGACCGTTGCTTGGCCATCACCCATCAGTCCTCTCTGCTTGGCTTCCGCATAGCGTGTTCGTCTACGTTGTGGCCCGTGCGTCAACAAGACGCTTCAAACTGAATGCGAGGTCCCGCAGCTTCGTTACCTCCTGGGCGACTACGGCGGAGCCTCTGCCCTGGTCTCCGGCCTTGGCGGCCACGATGCCGGTCACAAAGACCGCGACGCCTACACTCAGCAAGGAGTGTTTTCGGCTGAACCGGCCTTGGGCTTGATGTTCCATTGATCGCAGGCTCATTGAGCGCCGGCTCACTTCACCATCTGTATGATTGTATATACGGTCGTAGTTGCAGATGGCAAGGAGCAAGACGGTGGCGGAGCTGAACGACCCCCATGATCTCGACCGTTTCGTAAGAGCTCAAGAGCGAGTGTTGCCAGGAGCTCTAGAATGCAGCTACGAGCGGGCACTCGCCGAGATCAGGGACGGCGAGAAGGTGTCTCACTGGATGTGGTACATCTTCCCGCAGGCGGAGGGCCTGGGATCGAGCCCGACGTCAAGGCTCTACTCCATCAAGAGCCTGGCTGAGGCCGAGGCGTACTTGAGCCATCCCGTTCTGGGGCCGAGACTGAGGGAGTGCGCCGAGGCGGCGCTCGCGGTGGAGGGACGGTCCGCCTGAGCCATCTTCGGTTCTCCAGACGACTGGAAGCTCAGATCCTGCGTCACGCTGTTCACGTTGGTGTCGTCACCGGGCTCTGTCTTTCACCGCCTGCTGGACAAGTACTTCGAAGGAAGGCCCGACCAGAAGACTCTCGACCTCTTGGTGGGCGCTTCCGGCCGTCCGTGACGTCGGTATCATAAAGGACTATGACAGCGACCCCTGGTGAAATCCTACGTACCGTCTTCGGATACCCCGAGTTCCGAACGAACCAGGAGCAGGTGATCGAGACACTGCTTCGGGGCGAGGACGTCTTCGTACTGATGCCCACCGGAGGCGGCAAGTCGCTTTGCTATCAGATCCCGGCCATCCTGAGGCCCGGCACCGGTATCGTGGTGTCTCCGCTGATCTCATTGATGAAGGACCAAGTGGACGCCCTGCGGGCCAACGGCGTGCGGGCGGCTGCATACAACTCGTCTCTGGAGGCCGGGGAGGCCCGCGAGGTCCTCATCGACCTTAGGGCGGGACGGCTGGATCTTCTATATGTGTCGCCGGAACGGGCGACGAGCGACGGTTTCCTGGAGCGGTTGGCAGAGCCGGCCGGCGGGAGGGTCGCACTCATAGCGGTGGACGAGGCACACTGCATCTCGCAGTGGGGGCACGACTTCCGGCCCGAGTACGTGGAGCTCCGCAGATTGCGGGAGCGTCTGCCCGGGGTGCCGATGGTCGCGCTGACGGCTACAGCCGATCCGCACACCCGCGACGACATCCGCCGCCAGTTGGGACTGGAACGGGCGTCCTGCTTCGTGTCCAGCTTCGATCGGCCCAACATCCGGCTGGAGGTGGTCGACAAGCTCAACCCTCACGCTCAACTTCAGCGTTTTCTGGCCGGATACGGGCATGCAGTACGGCCCGCTCTGAGCGGCTCGATGGGGTGGCGGGCGCAGCCTGGTTCGGAGGGCGCTCATGAAGGCGAGGCAGGCATCATCTACTGTTCTACCCGCAAACGCACGGATGATCTGGCCGCCTATCTGTGCGGGCGCGGCATCGCCGCGGGCGCCTACCACGCCGGACTGTCGGCAGAGGAGCGCGACGAGGTCCAGGAAGCGTTCATTTTTGACAGAATCAAGATCGTGGTAGCCACGGTCGCCTTCGGGATGGGCATCGACAAGACCAACGTCCGATTCGTCGTGCACTGGGATCTGCCTCAACATCTCGAGGGCTACTATCAAGAGATCGGCCGGGCGGGCCGTGATGGGCTGCCGGCGAGCGCCCTCATGCTGTTCGGTTGGGAGGATGTGGCCCGCGTGCGCGCCCTTATCGAGAAAGGCGGCAACGAGCAACGGGTGGCGGTGGAGCGGCACAAGCTGGGGGCTCTGGTGGGTTTCGCCCGGGAGCTCACCTGCCGGCGACGTGCCCTGCTCGGCTACCTGGGGGAGACGGTGAAGCCGGACGGCGGTCGGCCGGAGTGCGGCAACTGTGACGTGTGCCTCGATCCTCCCGAGCTCTACGACGCCACTGAGGACGCGCGGAAGGCCCTGTCCTGTGTCTACCGGATGGGTGGGCGATTCGGGGTGGGGCACGTGGTCGACGTGCTGCGGGGCTCTCAGAATCAACGGATCGTCTCCTTGGGGCACGAACGCCTCAGTACGTACGGGATCGGAGCCGACCGGAGCACCCAGGCTTGGCGGAGCCTGCTCAGACAACTGGTGCATCTGGGTTATCTACGGCAGGACATGGGCGAGTACCCGGTGCTGAAGCTGACGCCGTCGGCTGCTCCACTGCTGCGGGGAGAGGTAGAGTTGAGGTTGGCACGTCCACGCGTCAGGTCGACAACAGAGGTGGGAGTCGCGGCAGCGGAGGGGGAGGCTGCGGCGGCGAGAGCCGCGCAGGGCGGGCGGCGGGGTGCGAAACGACGCTGGAGTGAGACCAGGACCGGCGAGGGTCTGCCGCCACGTACCGCCGCGGAGTGGGAGGCGGGCGGCGACGACGGGGTGGGCCGGCCCGAGGATGACGCCCTCTTCGAGGAGCTGCGGGTGCTAAGGAGGCGTATCGCCGAGAGAGAAGGCGTGCCGGCCTACGTGATCTTCCACGACGCCACGCTCCGGGAGATGGCGGTCTCGCGGCCCGCCACGCTCGGCGAGTTCCTGGGTGTCGGCGGGGTGGGGGAGCGCAAGCTGGAGAAGTACGGCGAGGAGTTCCTCGCCCTCATCCGCCGTGCCGTCCGTCGCTGACGCGTCAAGGCAATGCAACGGAGTCCTCCTAGCAGGAGACGGTCGTTGCCGGCGACCGCAACCTCGAGCTTCAAGCGGCGGATAGTCGGGACTCGTCTGGGGTAGATAGACACGAGCAGTCCTCATGATCGGGAAGGAGTGACCATGGCTGAGATGGATGAACGCCTTTCGGGGTGGGTCGATCTCGCGGTGTACGACGCCGAAGGCGAGAAGATCGGAACGGTTGTCGACGTCCGTTACGGCAAGAACACGGGAGAGCTGGTCTGGCTGATCGTCAAGACCGGGCTGCTCGGCCTGAAGAAGGTTGCGGTGCCCAGCAACGAGGTTGAGCGACAGGGCGGCCGAGTAGTGGTCCGGCTCGACAAAGGCCGTATCACCAGTGCGCCCGGAGTCTCCACGGGCAAGATACTGGCCGACGACGAAGAACGGGACATCTGCACTTACTACGGATTCGATTTCGTATCGTCGCCCTGGAAGCCGACGGAGGGATGCGTGGACGACGAAGGCCAAGCCGCCGGCCCAGGGGCCTGATCTGCGCGAGGCGCCGCGGGGCCGGAGCCGGATCTGCGCCGGCCGTCGGTCCGAGTGTCGCCGCAAAAAACCTGATCTGAGCCGGGCGTCATGGCGCCGGATCCGGACCACCGGGCGTCGCGTCGCCGGATCCGTCCGACCCCTCTGCTAACCTTCAAGCAGGCGACTGAAGGAAGGCGGTACAAGGTCATGGCAAGGGTGCCCAGGCTATCGAAATCCCGGTTCCAGGCGGGGTTGCAGTGCCCCAAGCGGCTCTGGCTGACCTGCCATCACCCGGAGCTTGCCGACCCCATCGGTGAGGCTAAACAGGCTGTTTTCGACCTGGGACACAAGGTGGGAGAGCTGGCCCGCGCACGTTTTCCCGGCGGGGTGCTGGTAGCGGAAGACTATACTCAGACCTTCTCTGCTCTCCAGACCACGGGTCGTCTCATCGCGGACGGCGTGTCCTGCCTCTACGAGCCCGCTTTCGAGCACGAGGGAATCCTCGTGCGGGTGGACGTCCTCCGCAAGGACGGCGACAGGGGGTGGGAGATCATCGAGGTTAAGTCGAGCACCCAGATTAAGACCGAGTACATCAGCGACGCCGCCATCCAGGCATACGTGGTGCGGGGCGCCGGCATGGCCTTGGCGAGGTCCGGGCTCCTGCACCTCAACAACCAGTATGTCTATCCGGGCGGTCCTTATGACTTGGAGGAGTTGTTCGTCTTGGAGGACCTCACCACCCAGGTGGAGGAGTACCTGCCCAGGATCCCGGCGCTGCTCACGACGATGAAGGCGATGCTGGTGGGCGGCTGTCCCGAGGTGTCGATCGGTCGGCGCTGCAGAGTCCCCTATGACTGCGAGTTCATGGGGCACTGCCGTAGCTTCCTCCCGGAGTTCCCGGTGACCGACCTTCCCCGTGTCACCGACGGCCTTCTGTTCGAATTCCTGGGCCGGGGCATCCATTCGACGCGGGATGTTCCTCTGTCGCATCCCGGCCTCACCGCTCGGCAGAGGACCGTCTGTGAGGTGGCCCAGTCGGGGGAACCGAGATATGGAGAGGGCTTGGCCGCGGGACTTGCAGACCTCGTCTACCCGCTGCACTTCCTGGACTTCGAGACCATCAATCCGGCCCTGCCCCTGTACGAGGGCACCCGGCCCTACCAGGTAATTCCCGTCCAGTGGTCCTGCCACACGCTCGACGAGGACGGCGCCCTTGAGCATCACGAGTTCATCCACAGAGAGAAGGCCGACCCCCGGCCGGCTCTGACGGACCGGTTGCTTGCCACGCTGGCCGGGCCGGGCACGGTGGTCACCTACTCAGGCTATGAAGGCACGGTGCTGCGGGGGCTCGCCGACAGTCAGCCGCGGTGGGCCGTCGAGATAGCCGATGTCCTCACCCGCCTCTTCGATCTGCACAAGGTGGTCCACGAGCATGTCTGCCACCCGGAGTTCCACGGCCGCACCTCGCTCAAGAATGTCCTGCCGGCGTTGGTCCCCGATCTCTCTTACCGAGGTCTTGCCATCCCCAACGGCGAAGTAGCGACCCTGCGCTACCGGGAGGCGGTCTGGGGGGACCTGGCGGAGTGTGAGAGAGAGGCCGTGTTCGACGACCTGCTCGAGTACTGCAGTCTCGACACGCTGGCCATGGTCAGGCTTTTCGCGGAGTTGAGGCGGAGGGCCTAAGACCCACGCGTCGGGCGGACATCGTCGCCGTATACCGAACGCCACATCAAACCGCGCAGGAAGACGAGCCGGGCCCCTCCCGCTTCCTGCTACGGCATACCTCAGTCTGCCCTCAGGCCGGTCGGTCCTCTCCCAGGTCGGTCGCATACTTGGCCTGCCGCCCTGCGCAGGTCCAGTGCTTGTGCACGAGTCTTCGGCCCTCCACCTCGTCACACACAGCCAGGGCGAGGTCCGGGACGTCGATACCTGAGGGGATGCCTTCGTCCCAGATCATGAAGTCCACGCCCAGCTCGTAGGAGCCGGCGCCGGGACCCGGACGGTACATCCACGGCGGCGAGAGGAACGACCAGGCGAAATCGGTGCGGCCTTCGAACATGTCGAGCGCTACGCGGCAGCCCTCCAGGAGCGCCACGTGCTTCCAGTCCTTCACCTGCTCCTCCAAGATGGGATCGGACTCCCCGGGCTTGACCAGTCCGGCCTCTTTGCGGTCGGCAGAATCGTGGAAGATCCGGGCCGGGATGATGTCGCCCAGCCAACGTTGGTGCACGGGCGGCTGGGTGCCGTAGAACCAGCGTGGCCAGCGTTCGTCTTCCAGGAACTGTACTCCGGGCTTGGTGTATAGCGAGGCCGCTCCCCCGATGTAGATGAAGTAGGGCACCTTAGCCTCGCGGACCGCCTTGATCATACGCCGGGTACCCTCGGCCTGGCGGTAGTACACGTCGACCTCCAGTCCGTGGCCTCCGGAATAGGCCGACACGACCACGTCCTGGCCCTCGAGCTGGGAACAAAGCAGCTCACCGTCGAAGACGTCTGAGAACCGATGATCCACACCCTCCGGCGCCGGAGTCTCGTTTGCGTTGTACGACAGCCCTCTCACCTGGTGCCCGCGGCGGACCAACTCCGCGGTGATGGCGGTCCCACCCATTCCGGTGTGGCCGATGACTGCGACCTTCATTGCTCATCCTTTCATCGTGGTGGCGGACGCCGAATCGATCGGTATGCCAAAGGATACTTGTTGCTGCGCGAACCAGGCGACCCGTTGCTCTTATGGATTGCGCGGCTGTCTTGCCGGGCCGTGATGCTTTCAGCAGAAGAGTCTTCAAGGATGCGGGCCAAGCTACCGATATAGACCACGGGTCCTTTCATTAGCGCCGCGTGACGGCGCACGGTCTGGGGGGTCGAGTTGTTCTGGTTCAGGGACAAGATGGCACTTCAGCGTCGGTCAGCGTTGGGTTACGGCCTGATGGTGCTCGACGTGGTCATCGTCGGTGTTGTTGCGATGGCCTATCTCAGACTCGGGCTCGACAACACCGTGGGGACGATCGTGGTTGCTGTGTTCACCGCTGTTGGGATCATCTTGGGCGCTCTTCTGGCCTGGCGGCTCTCTTACAGTGTCACCCGCAGACTGAAGGTGGCCGCGGGAGGTCTCAGCATGGCGGCTACAGAGCTGATATCTGTCGCCGCGCAGGTGGCCGCCGCTACCGCTCAAACCGCATCCTCTACAAGTGAGACCACCGCTACCGTCGAGGAAGTGAGGCAGACGGCTACTCTTGCGCTGGAGAAGGCTTCATACGCAGCGCAGGGTGCGGAAGGTTCCGCTCGCTCGCTCGGGTCGGCCAAGGTCCTCGTGGAAGAGACGGCGGCCGGTATCGAGCAGATGCTGGGTGATATGGACGTCGTGTCGGAAACCATCAATAGGCTGAGTGATCAGGCCCAAGCCGCGGGTGACGTGGTGGCCGCGGTGAACGATCTGGCCGAGCAGTCGAATCTGCTTTCTGTGAACGCCTCCATCGAGGCCGCCAAAGCGGGCGAGGCGGGCAAAGGTTTCACCGTCGTCGCCCAAGAGGTCAAGAGCCTGGCCGAGCAATCCAAACAGGCCGTTGTGCAGGTGCGCACCATCCTCAGCGAGATCATCAAGGCGAGTCAGGTCGCCGTGGGGGCGGCCGAGCGCAGTCGCCAGACCATCGAGACCGGCAGGCAGCGCTCCGTAGAGGCGGGCGAGCTGATGCAACAGATAGCGGAGCGAGCGGGCAACGACGCCCAAGCCTCATCCCAGGTCACGGCTTCCAGTCAGCAACAATTGGCCGGCTTGGAGCAGATCTCCCAAGCCATCGAGAGCATAAACCAGGCCAGCGGCCAATCCACCATCGGCACTCGTCAGGTCGAGCGGCAGGTACAGCACCTGCAGGAGCTCGCCCTTGAGCTGAACAGCCTCATAGGCGTCCAGTCGGGATCCTGACACCCCGTGCTGGGCGATCCGCCGTAACGTGGGTGGGCGGGCGCTTGGGTCGATAGCGGGGATGGCTATAAGGCGCGGGAGTGTCGACAATAGGGCGGATGGCGATGGTGCGTGCACCATTTTTCTTCGCAGGTTTTGACAACTCCGTCTCCGACGCGTAGCTTTGACGTGTCAAGCAGATTTGACGGAGGCCGCCCATGTGTTCACGCGCCCATGCACGCGCCGCCGCCGTCCTTGGCGCCGGCGTCCTGATTCTTCTTGTACTCTTCGCTCCGTCGGTTTGGGCGACTCCACTCTTCTCGGACGTCCCCGACAGCCACCCGTATTCGCCGGCCATCTACGATCTCAAGGTGCGAGGCATCGTCAACGGGTTCGGTGACGGGACCTTCCGCCCCGCCGATCATATGACCAGACAGCAGTTCGCGAAGGTGATAGTGAAGAATCTAGGGCTGACGGTCACCGGGAAAGAGGCCTGCCCGTTCAGCGACGTTCTGCGGAAGCTGAGCCTTAGCGATCCTTTCTACCCCGACAAGTACATCGCCGTCTGTACCGCGGCCGGCATCATGACGGGCAAGACGGCTTCCACCTTCGACCCTACCGGCGATACGACGCGGGCCCAGCTTATCACCGTAGTGGCTCGGGCCGCCGGTCTGACCGAGCCTCCCCTCGACTACGACCCGCCTTTCGGCGACTTCGAACCTACGCACTATCCGTGGGCCAGGAAGGCGGCCTATGCCGGGCTGCTCGACGACCTGAAGGGCATGGGGCCGGGCTTCGACTTCCTCGCCCCCGCTACGAGGGGGGAGGTGGCCGAGGTGCTGACGGGCGACAGGCGCTACGGGGTGGACTACTCCATGACCAAGGTCGACTGGCCCGCCTTCTTCCGGGCGCTGAAAGCCTCGGGTCGGGACTTCATCGGACGGTACCTGCCGTGGAGGGGGGCCACGTGGCGGCAGCTCACCAAGGTCGAGTTGGATGCCGCCGTTGCCGCGGGTGTCGACTGTTTCTTCTGGTTCGAGGACTCCGACAACCACTTCTCGGCCCGCAACGGTTTCGCGCAGGGAGCGGCGGATGCTGAGGAGGCTCTGCTCGCGTTGGAGAGGTTGGGTGTCCCGTCCGACACCCCCGTCTACTACACGGTCGACTTCCCCGCGTCTCACGGTAGCGAGATCGACGCCTACTTTCGGGGTGTGAACTCGGTGGTGCCTGTCTCGCAGATAGGCGTCTACGGCAACTACATCACCATCGACTGGGTCTATCAGCAGAGCCTTGCCACCTACTTCTGCCAGTCGAACGCCTGGCCTCAGCCTCAGGGGTGGCACCCCGTGGCCCAGATGCGCCAGGACGTGACGAGCCTCTGGGTCGGCGGCGTCCACCGCGACCGGCTGACGGTGACGGTGGACGATTTCGGCCAGTTCCGGGCCACTCAGGTGCGCATGAACCGCTAGAACCGGTCGTCACCTCAGGCGTTTGGAGCCCTTGACGCCTCCGAGGCATCCGAGGCCACCGGGGCGCCCGACGCCGGGTTCGGCCCTGCCCCCTTCACGTGCTCTTCCACGATCACGGCCTTGCCGTGGGTCGGAGCCGTGTAGGCGTGGATATGCACGTGGGGTTTGCGCACCGGGTCGAAGAAGAGACCCCTGTGAAGCAGTCCAGGAGGCACGTGGGCGACAGAGGTGGAGTCGACCACGATCTTCTCGGCCTCCTCTCCCCACCAATTGTGGATCTCGGCGGCGAACTCTTCCACGTCGAGAGGATTCCCACCCAGATTGATGAGCCACATGTTCTGGGCGTGGCTGTGGGCGGGTTCCATCATGTAGAAGGGGCTGTGGACGGCGTAATAGAAGAGGCAGAAATCGGCCCCCTCGGGTCCCATTGCGTCGCCGGGGATGACCATCTGCTGCCTGGGCCACCTCTGCTCGGACAGTGGATTGCCCATGACTTCTGTCCTTGCGTGGAAGATCTCGCTTGCGAAGTTGGGTGTGACGAAGTAGGGGTCGTAGTCGCCGCCCTTCCACCCTTTTGAGAACTGGGGGGCGATGTAGAAGTTCATCCAGACGATGGGTGCGCCGACCTCGGCGAAGACGAGGGGGCCGTACTGCAGGCCCTTAGGGATGTAGACCAGCGTCGGGGCGGTGACGACCCGTTCGGTCTTCTCCGGCCCCAGGGATAGCCGTACTGTCGCATCGAACCGTTGCAGGTCGTCCAGGTCCGACCCGGCCAAGAGGATGAACTGGTCGCGGTCGGAGCAGCGGGGAACGTCGTCCACCGTCATAGGTTGGGTGGCGCAGGTCCAATCGAAGGTGAGGTCGTCGCAATCCCGGTTCCCCGCGTAGCGCACCGCCGGCGCAGTCACGCCGGGGTAGGGGCTCCTGCAGATGATCTCTTCCGAGAAGTAGCCTCGGTACTTAGTCTTCTTCATGGCTCACTCCTGGTCCAAAGGGCTTCTGCGCCTCGGCCCTCACAGCGCCGAGATACTCACGTCAGGCTCAGGGTCAAGGGTATCTATCACCCGCGGCCCTGTCCACACCGCCTGATATCCGAGTCCGGATGCGGTGGAGGGGTTGTTCCGGACGGCTCTTACGCCTCGGGAGAAACGACACGACGGCCTCTCACGGGACCCCGGTGGCCTAGGGCGTCCCCCGCCTGCTATCCTTCTCATACTCTCTGCTTAGAGGGCGCGATCAGGTAGGTAGCACAGGGTGTCCGGATATGCCCATGCCATAACCTTCACCATCGGGAGGCATCGATGTCTCAGCCAGTGCGGTTCTCCGTCGTCAATCCTGAAGTTCGTCGCGTACAGACGGTCGACCCCGAGTCTGCCGCCGCTTCGGCTCCGCTTGCCAAAAGACTCGACAGTCTGGAAGGGAAGACCGTCTACTTGGTCGACACCGGTTTCGGAGGCAGCTTCAAGTTCATGCGGGAACTCGATAACTGGTTCGCCGCCAACATGCCTGCGGTGACGACGGTTAGGAAGCGTAAGCCCGGCGGTCCCTTCGCCGATGACAACGCCGAGCTCTGGGAGGAGATCAAGGAACAGGGTGACGCAGCCATCCTCGGGGTAGGTGGTTGACCCGGTTGCGCCGCGGCGGTCGCCGCGTCCAGCAACACGCTCGAGCGCACGTACGGCATCCCCACCGCGCCTCTCTCCACCAGCGAGTACGCGGACCATGTGCGGAGAGAGATGACGGCGTTGGGTACGCCGCTGCCCTTCGTGTGGACCCCGCATCCGGTGGTCGCCATGTCGCGTGAAGCGCTGTACGGCTATATCGAGGGCGACGACCCTCTCACCGGCGATCGGGTCATCGACGAGATCATCGCCGCGCTCACGGAAGCCCCCGGTGACGGTGGGTCCCAGACCGGCCCTCTGCCTCTACCGCAGGAGGAGGCTGTCGTCCGGGAAGAGCAGCTTGCGCCTGATACCGAAGACAATCTCCAGCGTCTGTTCTACGAACGAGGCTGGACCGACGGGCTCCCCGTCATCCTCCCCACCGAAGAGCGGGTGGAGCGCATGCTCGGCG
>LSQX01128063.1_pt1 | contig 14733 bp, 11 predicted proteins | sample 654561 | NCBI WGS metagenome assembly LSQX01 (sample SAMN04489861, study PRJNA283612) | anaerobic digester metagenome | isolation source: 4 biogas reactors fed with cattle manure at either 37C or 55C with and... | place: Denmark: Kongens Lyngby | collected 2014
ATCGCAGAATGATAAATTTATCATTCTGCGATGTTTTTTGCCCATTTCGCGCCTAGAAAGTCAACACACCCAAATAATTAAATCAAATCATAAATTTTCTTGTAAAGTTGCTTCCAAGATACTAATATGATATTGAGATGGATGTGTAATTCATCGTCAATGTGGCTTTCAACTTTTTGATCAATGATTGATTCATCGAGAACAGGAGGTTTTGTATGAAAAAGAGGCTTAAGTTACTACTCATTTTATTCATTGCTCTGGCCATGTTTTTTTCTGCTACCGGTTGTTTTGGTTCTGATGATGATGACGACGATGATCGCGATGAGAGAAAAAGTGATCGCGCTGATGACGAGGACGACGAAGAAGATGATAAAGACGATGATGAGGAAGATGACGGTGGATTCTTTCCGAGACCGACAGAGCAAATAGACGACGAAGATGAGGATGAAGACGAAGATGAGGATGAAGACGAAGATGACGGCGAAGATGAAGATGAAGATGAAGACGAGGATGATGACGGCGAATTAGCTCCTAGACCTACCGAGCAAATTGATGACGATGATGATGACAATCAAACCGCTATTACTTTATCCGGTGAGCCTGCTTTACCATATCCTAAGGAACAATTTGCCAATCTTCCCGAACCGCCCGGCATTATTGTCTACTCGTATTCAATGGAGGGTGCGGCAGTCGTTAATCTCGAGGGAGTTAAGAAAAGCGAAGCCGAAGATTACATTGACACAATTAAAGATTCGGGATTCACGATGAATGCATATTCGTCCGAAGACTCTAGCGGTATATATTTCGGTGCTTCGTATGATGAAAACACGTTTGTTGGTTTCTCGTGGTATACAGATGGCACTGCTATATTATCTTACTATGACTATTCTGAGATGGAGATGGAAAATTCTGTAGATTAATTGTGTGCCGAGCTATCATTAAGGGCGCGAATTCCGCGCCCTTTTTATATCAAGGAATATGACAAACAAATCGAGTTGTTGGTATAATGTCTTGAATTAATATAATCTATTTTGTGAGAAGAAAAGATATTATTTTCGAATACGGTAAAGAGTAGGAGTATATGACAAGAATTCATACAATACAATCGGCGGCCTCGGAAAGAAATAAGCGTGCCATCAGAACTTGTATTCTGGGAATACTGGTTAATCTATTTTTGTTTTTTGTCAAGATTGTGGCCGGTTTGCTTTCCGGTAGTATTTCGGTAATAACAGATTCAGTGAATAGTCTTTCAGATTCAGCATCCGGAGTCCTTAACCTTTTTGGGTTTCATCTTTCAGGTAAACCGGCAGACAAGAATCATCCCTTTGGTCATGGTCGAATAGAGTATGTAATTACTCTACTAATTTCTTGTATCATAATGGTCATTGGCGTTGAATTCTTTAAAAATTCGGTTGAAAGAATAATCACTCCGCAAGTGATGACGTTTTCGTGGCCGATTGTGTTTTTGTTATTTGTTTCAATTCTTGTTAAAATATTGCTGTTTTTATATTATCGTCACAAAGCGAAATTGACCCATTCCAGCTCAATTCGTGCCGCAGCGTTTGATAGTCTTTCAGATTCCTTTATCACTTTCGTGGCGATGCTGTCCTTGCTCTTATTGCGGTTTTTTCAGCTTGAAATCGACGGCTATATCGGTGTTCTTGTTTCTGTCGGTGTCATATATGCTGGATTTTCCGTTGCGAAAGACGCCATCACTCCAATAATTGGCAGTCCATCAGATATCAATACAATTGATAGCATACGTGAGATTCTCATGAGCGATCCTAATGTGTTAGGCGTCCATGATATCATCGTTCATGATTACGGTCCGTACCGACAATTAGCTTCAGCACATATTGAATTTGAGTCAGAGATGTCTTTATTATCGGCACATCAGGCTACGGACCAACTTGAAAAACATGTGCTATCCGAACTCAATATACCAATTACCCTTCATATTGATCCGGTAGTCATTGGTGATTCTTTCACTGACTCGGTTTATCAGTTTGTGCAAGACGAGTTCAAATCTAGGAAGCTAAGCCTCTCGACTCACGATTTTCGATTGCAGGAGAGTGGAGATGACGTACATGTAGAATTTGATTATGAGGCAGACTCTTCGTCCGATATGTCCGAGGATGAGTTGTGCACATTATTGAAGAAAAGTCTTGAGAATCGTTTTTCTAAAACATTTCATTTAAGTATTCATTATGATCGGCATTTTTTCAGTGCATGCAAGGATTAATAGAGTGCGTTTGATTGGAGTTTAATGTATAATTCTTCTATTTATATCACATGGTGGTTTTATGGCTAGCAATAATGGTATGTCTTTGTTGAAAAAAGTAACTGATAGAATAAGAAAAATCGATGACTTCTTGATTCACAAGAAAATCTATCAAGTTGTAGCGCTTGTATTTTTAATTATTGTATGTGGAATACTTATTAAGCACTTCAATCGAGAATATGTTTACTCCAACTACGAAAAGACATTTTCATCCGCAATTCATGTCAGCCAAGGGGAGACCATAGACTATTATTTCACGGCTCCGAAAACACGTTTGAGTTCTATACGTTTTTACAAAGACATTAATGTTTCGATTTTATCGCAAGATGACATGGGTCGATTACACATAATCGATGAAAACAATGAGGTTATCGCAAATAAAGAGTTTTATTTATACCACCCGACGCGTCCCTATATTTCAGTCGATCTGGGTGATGTTAAACTTCAAAAAGGCGAGAGATACAGAGTTCTTCTTGAGGTGACAAAACTTTCGCCAAACTCGAATATGGTTTTTAGAATGCATCAAGTCAATATTTTTACCAGAAATAGTGATGACATCATGCTCGACATACCCGGTGGTCACGCATGGGTTCCAAATGCAAAGTACGCTTATGATGTTTTTTCAATTCCGGTTGCGATTATCCACATTATTATTTATCTCGCATTTGTCGGCATCTTATTCTTCGACAGATTGAGATCTAAGCGCGTTTTCGCAGAAATATATCGATCGACCATACTTTTGTTTTTTGTTTTGTTGCAAGTCGAATTACTCAACGCATCGAGGAATCACGCACTTCAGACACTATTACCGTTTGAGCCAAGAACCTATCTGATTTTGTTTGGTGGTTTTGTCATTCTTTTTGTCTTATATCTACTTATTTATTCCATAATCGGTCGTGGAACAATTGCGATAATTGTTGTGGGACTTATGTCACTTGTGGTGGCATATGTCAATCATTCTAAAATAATTATGCGAGGAGATCCTTTTGTGCCGTGGGATATCTTTTCTGCTGGCATTGCCGCTAAGATATCTTCCGGATATGATTTCTATGTGACAAAAGAATATGTAGCTTCATTTTTCATGATACCGTTGATTCTTATTCTTATTCGTTTAGTCTATATGAAACCTATGCGTAAAATTCGTATTCGTATAGCCTCACTCGTCATTGCAATAACATTTGCATTGTTGTTGTCATTCGGGTTCATTCTTAATCGGGGCTTGCATACGAAATTCGACATTTCATATCCTTTATACCCACCACTTGAAAGTTATCAAGAGAACGGAACGATGCTTTCATTCTTTTTACAACTAAACAATATGCGACCCAAGGGACAAGAGTCTAATTCTCCGGAACTTGCGGAGGACATTACCGAAAAATATGAGAAATTAGTTTTGGAGATGGGGCTCGACAAGAAAGTTGTATCTCAGGATACTCAACCCAATGTCATCTGCATTATGAGCGAATCCTACACGGACTTCAGGTCAATACGTGATATTGAAACCACTATGGATGTAATGCCATATTACGATTCTATTCTCGATGAGACAATGAATGGCAATTTGCAGGTATCTATTTTCGGGGGAGGAACATGTAATACCGAGTTCGAATTTCTGACAGGATTTTCGGTGTCTTCGTTATTGCCTGGTTCATCCGTCTACACGTTCTATCTCAATGAAAGATTCAGTTCCTTGCCTTCGCTTTATAAAGAAAATGGTTATCGAACTGTCGCGATACATCCCTTTGATCCTGAGTGGTGGGATAGAGATCAAGCATATCCTTCACTTGGTTTTGAAGAGTTCATTTCTCAAGATGATTTCGTCGAGCCTCAAATTGTTCGTCGATTTATCAGTGACCATTCTGCGTTCGAAAGGATTATTGAAGAATATGAAGCGACCGAGGATGGTCAACCGTTTTTTGGGTTTTGCGTCACAGTGCAAAATCACGCCGATTACTCTGAAAGATATGATAATCAATTGTATGACATCCAGATAGAGAGTTTTCCGGAAAGTGATTATCCATATGCAGAGAATTACCTATCGCTGATTCGCGAGTCTGATGATGCATTGAGATATCTAGTTGAATATTTCAGAACGGTAGACGAGCCGACTATCATTGTGTTTTTCGGTGATCATTGGGCAACAATGGATCACGGTTTTTATGATGACTTGCTGGGTATGGATATCAAAGATGTCTCAATAGAGGACTCCTTATCTCTTTATGAAACACCTTATTTTATCTGGGCAAATTACCCAATACCGATAGGCGAAATGGGTCCGACCAGTCCGAATTTCTTAGGGCAACAAGTTCTCAATCTTTCCGGCATTCAGTCTCCGGCGCAAAGGGCATGTTTACGTGTGTTAAGCACCAAAATCGCAGGGATGTCTGCTCTGGTCATTTATGATCACGACGGAAAACCCTATTTTAATCGCCAAGATCTTGACGAGGAAACACTTGCAGTACTGAGCGATTACGAAAGAATTCAATACTCATCCATATTTTTAAGTGATGATGAGGAAGAAGGCGAATAGCCTGATCGGTCTCCTTTAAGAACAAAAGGGCTTGCGTAGTTGTATGTTATGACAGATTAGCGTTATAATTCTATCATCTTTGAGATTTGAGAGATTGGAAAAATATGAGTCATATTACCCATCCTGATAAGGCAGTGAATAATGTCGGTCTTGTTGTTCGTATCGTTGTATTGGCAGCGATCGCTTGTATTCTATTGCTGCTGGCGGTTTCTTTTGCTGTGAATCACATGCGTCTCGGTTTTGAAAAGGAATACCGCGCCATTCATGAATATAAACTCAAGACGATTGCGACGAATGTTTCTCTATCTATCAGTGGTGATGAGATCGCCTTGGATCCTGTCACGGCTTCACAAAAATATGCTTCAGTTCTCGGACTGATGATTCAAAAATCAGATCGAGAATCCTTTTCTTCTTTAGACTATGGTTTGTATGCGTACTCTACCGGAGAACTGATTGTCATGTACGAGACGAATCCAGACCGCATGATGGCCAGAAAAAAGCAGGTATCAGATTGGTTCACAAAGGATTATTCGATGTCCCTATTTCAAGAGGAGAACACCAGCAGTGTATTCGTACCGATTTTTGACTCTCAAGGGAATATGAGAGGCCTGTTTGAACTTAACGGCGAATTTTCTGAGCTCGATCAATATGGACGTAATATTGAGCAGAACTTATTAAAGACAGTACTGGTCGTCATACTAATTTCCCTGGTTCTATTTTCGTTGCAGTACATCATTCCTGTCATCTTCAAAATTGCTACAAATAATCGTAAGGGAGGTTCAAGTATTGAATAACATTATTCTCTCCAGCCTCCAGAAACCGCCACGCGGCGTTAAGTCGTTGTCAATACAGTTGGCGTATTGTTTTGTTGTTAGCCTTATTACGCTCATTGTTATGTCTTCAGTTGTGAACGATGCATATATTTCTGCGCTCAAGGAAGAGCGCTCCAATGCATTATTAGAAGTTTCGGCATCCTCAGCCGTCGCGCTTTCTGGAGTGCCGATTACTCATGGCATGCCTCAAGTACTTCCGGACTACCCTTATGCTGAAGATAAATATTATGAGATGAATATTTATATGTACTCTCACAATTCATTTCTTCGCGTTTTTTCTTCATCTGAGGATAACCAGTTGGCAATAAATACCGAAGAGTTACCCGAGACGCTTGATGTCGATGGCAAGGAATATTTAGCAGCGTATCAACTGGAAAAAATCGGATTGGATATGCGCACTGAGGACGGTGTAGTATATCGCGTTGCAATTGCTCCGATTGTTGTTTCCTCGGGCGCTGTTGCTGGAGTTCTTGAGGTCATGATCCCTGAAAGTGACTATTCTGGAACGGTCAATGGTTTTTCGTTATCTTACATATTCACTTTATTCGCGATTTCTATTTCTCTAACGTTGCTATATTTTCAATCTTATCGGTTAATATCACTTGCATTCAGCAGGCATGATAAGCGCTTGCCGAAAATTATTCGCTTCGGTCATGATGGTTGTCGATCGATTGCATTTTTTTCGTCTATGTCCTGTATCATGATACCGCTCGTCATTTCAAACTATATACTTCGTTCGTCACGGTTTTCCGGACAACCGGTATTATTATGGCTCGCCTTATCTTCTGCGTTGCTCTTATATGCAATTGGTTTTTTTGGCCTACATTCCATTAGGGTCTACATATTTAAGCGCTTTACGTCGAGGTTGTCGATGGCAGTGTCGATTATTATCTCCTTTGTGATGTTATTTGTTGTCGCACTGTTTAATCATCCCATTGCGTTGATCGTATTTGTGTTGCCCATCGCATTTTTTCAAGGCATGATATTATATTTTCAGCGAGAATACCGTGTGTATGCCGGAAGGCTCGGTCACCAAGATTATGACAATTTATCGTTACTCAAATCTCAATTCTCATCTAGTTTATATGGTGCCGGTGTAGGTGCCGTCATTGCAGGTGTTATATTTGAAAGATTTGGATTAGCTTCGGTTTTGTTGTTGAGTGGCGCGTCTCTGTTGCTGGTCTCCGTACTATCAATGTTTATTGTGCAACACTGCCCGGCATCTTCGGAGAATCAGTTGCACTTGACCAGCTTCCTATATGCCTTGACGAACAGACGTTCCGGATCATTTTTATTTAGCACTTATGTCTCGCTCGGTATTCAGTTTGCGTTTTTGGTTGGTTTTGTTCCCGTCTATATCAAGCGAGTCGGATTGTCGTTAGCGGCCTTGTCGTTTTACTATCTGCTGTATGCGTTTTTTGCATTTGTGGTTCCGCGCTTTATCAAAATAATCTTTTCTTCTTCCGGCCGAGGTGGACCGAATATAGCTATAGCTTCGCTTACTCAAGTGGTCGCCTATTTTTCATTTGCCCTGCTGCCGACCGCGAAAACATTGGTTCCTGTCACTATCCTTTTGGCAATATCTGTTGGTCTTCATAACTTCAGTCTTCACGAAGGTTACCAGTTGCTTATTCGCAGGGACAAGCGTTCGATGTCTCGTCTTATCGTCGAAAAGGCATTTTATGTCGGCATTTTGAGCGGAATTGTGCTGTTCAGTGGAGTCCTATTCTTTGAAGTTAATATTCGAATGCCGCTACTGATTGTTTCTTTAATTGTTTCCTTTGCACTATTGTTTCACCCAGTAGTCAATATAATTTATTTCCCTGATAACAAGAATAACAAGCCTAATCAAATTGATCCATATGTCGAACTTGAATCGAACCATCCGGAGTTGACCAATTATTCTAACGACTCCCATTTGGATTCTCCCGTGGAAAATGCACATTCGTTTTTTGAAGACGGCGAGGAGGTGCAATGATGAACACCGGCAATGCGCCACTGGGCAGAGATAACATTGACATTTTTATCGACACGTATTCTCCGTCAGCATATAAATCGTCATATCGTGTTTTAGCAGATGCGACGAGAACAGAAATGGTTTTGATTGATTCATTTGTTGAGGCTTTTCATCAGAGAAATGTGCACACGGATGAAGATCCGGTATTCGTATTTGCTGATATTTTAGAAGACAAGGTACGAGCGTTGTCTGATAAATATCCTGTTCCGGATCACGTTGTCATTTCAGACAGAAGTCTAGACGAGTTCACTAAAAGCACGATCAAAGCAGAGGTTCATAAGAGAATCAACTCGATTTCATTTAGGGCGATGGACTTGCTTATGTCTTCCGGGACCTCATCGCAATTGTCGACGAAGACTTCAGGATTTATTTCATTATTATCGGAAGCGGGTAAAATGGGCATTAACCTGATGCTCGTACTTCAAGTCATAATCATTTCCGTTGTGATATTTTTGTCAGCGCATTTTATTTCGATGAGTGTATTTGACGTGGGTGCATTAATTGACGACGATCCCTTCTCGGGAGTTCGAAAAAATAGTTTTTTGAATGTCGACGCACTAATATACATGCCGATTCAAATGCAAAAGGGAATTTTTGACGAGGAAATGATTACGGCACAAGACAAAGGGGCTCAGGATGCATCCAATGCTTCGAATCCTGAAGTCAACGCGCAGGAAGATAACACTGTTCCTTCTTCGGCTATTGCGGGAGATAATCAGGATAACACTACTATGGATGGTTCGAATTCTACAACAGTTGCGGACACTCCAAGCGACGAACTTGAAACGACGGATCCAAGTCTCTCTGCGACGAGGGGATAATTTTTTCGAAGTTATGCGTTGCGCATACAATAGATTACACAAATAATCAAAATACAGACACCAAAATTAATCCGTGTTTTTTGATTTGGGATTTGTTTTGGGGCGATCGTATCTTCGTTGTTGTTTATCCGTCGAATATTGAGGTAACTGAACAGTAATCGTAGCGCCGGATTTTGGACTCTTATGATTGGTAGCAAATACAGAGCCTTCGTGGCTTGAGATAATTGCGTGAACAAGAGCTAAGCCAATCCCATGTTTTCCGCCTTCGCCCTGTACAAAACGATCAAACACGCGATCAATTATATCTTCAGAGATTCCGGGTCCATCGTCGGATACAAGAATCTTAACCTGTCTGCCTTGTGCTTCGACGCTGACATCTATATGGTGATTGGCATGTCGTATGGCATTAGACAGTAGATTTTCGAAGGCTCGGAACAAATCGCTGTCATTCCCGAAAACATAAATCTCCTCTTTCGGAGCAGAGAGAGAAATTTCTTTGTCTGAAAATAAGATAGTACCCTTGACCTTCTCGATAACGGAGTCGAGTAGTTCTTGCAGATGAACGCCGGATTTTTGAATTGTCTTCAGGCCGGAATTAACTAGGTCTAAACGAGAAATACTTAATAGATTTTCGACCATATTAGTCAGACGTTTTGATTCTGAAATTATGACATCAAATGCGGGTTCCGGATCGTCGAATATCTGAAGCTTCAAACCTTCCGCATAACCTTGGATAGACATCAGAGGCGTTCGGAGTTCGTGCGAAGCATTTTGGAAAAAAGTCTTTTGCTCCATATCTGCTTGAGATAGTTTATATGCCATTTTATTCATGTTATTAGCCAAAGCGTCAAGTTCTTTAGTTTGCATGTTCAAATCCCGAAGGTTGAAATCACCTGAACCGATTTTGCTAGCAAACTGCATGAGCTTATGAATGGAGCGTATTAAATTATCTGATAAGAGAAAAGAAGATAGCAACGACAGAAAAACAGCAGCGGTCATAGCGATGTATAATATGCCGTCTAACTCTTTTGCAAAAGATACATAAGGTGAAATATCCAAGTATATAAAATAGAAATTTCCGCTGGATGCGGCTTCTATCGAACTGAGGGAGGGCGCAAAAATACTGGATACTATGTAATCGTGAGATTCAGACGATACTTTAGTCAAACTATTGTCACCAAGAATCATACCGTGATCTTCTGCAATCTCGAGAAGTTTTGCCACTTTGTGTCCGTTGTTGTAGGCATCAGAAGCCACAGGCCATTCAACATAACCTGAAGCATTGATTAGAGCAACATTGACGTCTGAGCCTCCGGTAACCACCTTGGATAATTCAATTTCCTGGTTAACCGTGCTTTGAAAATACAAGTTGGAATCACGAAAAGAACGAGAAATACTTCTCACAGTTCGTCGAGCCGCAATGACTTTGTTGTTAGAGTCTTGTTGAATATATCGATCGACGACTACGCGAAAAGCAACGAAGAATGTCGAAAATGAAACGACAAAAACGATGAGAAAAGCGATAAATATTTCAAGCCTGAGACTGCGTTTTTTATTAATCAATTCAGATTCGCTCCGTATACCGCTTAGCTATTCACGCTCATTAGGTTCTTTTGCGGTTAGCCTAAAACCATATCCCCAAACAGTCTTAATGTTGACTTTCGTGGATTCGATTTTTTTTCTTAGTCTTTTTACCGTATCGTCTGCGACTCGCGTCTCAACCAATGATTCATAACCCCAAAGTCTATCGAGTAGCTCCGTTCGCGAGACAGCGCGATCCTTATTCATAATCAAATACGTGATAAGCGAATATTCATTGGGCGTCAACTTCAAATCAAGAGATCCTGCAAAGGCATCCTTGGTCTTGGGGACAATTGTGATATCTTCATATATCAAACGGCCATCAGCATCTGTTTCCGAGGGGTTCATCTCCGCAGAATCCATTCTCCTGAAGATTGCCTTCACCTTAGATACAAGCTTCATCGGCGAAAAGGGCTTCGTAAAATAATCGTCGCTTCCGAGAGAGAGTCCCGCAATATAATCGGCATCGCTGTCACGTGCGGTTAGCATGACGATCGGGACCTGACTCATTGAGCGGATATCGCTGCAAATAAGAAAACCGTCTCGACCAGGCATCATCACATCAAGGATGACAAGATCCGATGGCTGCGAACTAAATGCTCTCAGTAAAGACTCGCCATCCGGAAAGGACAACACATTATAACCTTCTTTTTGCAAAAAGGTTTGTACTAGATTTCGAATATTTACATCATCATCTGCAATGTATATTGACTTGCTCATGAATTCCTCTCTATAGAAAAAATAGACAACTATTCACATTATATCAATATAAGAATGCAAAATGCGTGAAAAATGCGGTATAAAGCGATGTTGATGCCTAAATCATATAGAAAAATCCGCGCCAATGCAGTTTCCATTCGTTTTTGCGATTTCTGCAAAGTGATAAGCCGAATCCTTCATCGTGCGGTTCCCATTCTCAAAATCGACATGGACCAAACCAAACCGCTCATGATAACCTTGCGCCCATTCAAAATTATCGAGTAACGACCAATGAAAATAGCCGCGGATATCAACACCATCTCTCATCGCACGGTTGAGTTCGAGAAGATGTCTGTTGATATAATCGATACGATCAGAATCGTGCACTTTACCATCTAGATGAACCCAATCGTTTCCGCTCATGCCATTCTCAGTAATGATGATTGGTTTATTATAACGTTCAAAGCAAAAGCGATTTGCCCAGTACATACATTCCGGCCGTACCTGCCAATTGTACGCGGTTTTGGCATGCCCTGGTTGGGGTGGAACAACAACCGCTTCTCCGTTCGGTCCTGCAGTAACATAATCTCCCATGTATATGTTAACTCCGAGAAAATCTATAGGAGAAGAGATAATCTTAAAGTCATCATGTCCGAAGTTCGGCAAAATGGATTCGTAACGATTCAAATACTCTGTTGGGTATGCTCCGAGGTATATCGGATCAGCGAAAACACTGACAGTTCCTGCAAAGTCAGAAGTAATACTGAATTGCCGGTTGCGTGCCGCTTCGATATCGTTTTCTGTATTTGTATAAGGGATGCTACTCATTGGCATCGCCTGCGTGTAGGTAATTGTAGGCGTCAACTTGGCATAGGACTTAATCACTTGTACCATCTTGCCATGTGATAACAGGGCATTGTGAGCGGCGAGAGCCAACTCACGGTCCGAAACTCGATAGCCTGGTGCGTGTGCTTCCATTCTGTATGAAAGGTTAATAAAGCATTGCGGCTCATTGAGTGTAATCCAATGACGGACGCGATCAGAAAAGTGCTCTACGAGTATTTTTGTATAATCTGAAATATAATTTGAAATATCCGGATTAAGCCAACCCCCTTTGAGATGAAGTGCATAGGGGAGATCCCAGTGGAAAATGGTTAAGTAGGGTTCAATCCCGTTGGAAAGTAATGAATCAATTAATCTATCATAAAAAGCAAGACCTTCTTCGGAAACTTGGCCGAGACCTTCCGGCATAATTCTCGGCCAAGATACAGAAAAGCGATAGGCTTTTAGACCCATTTCCCTGAGGATCGCAACATCCTGTTCCACATGATTAATATGATCCGCAGCGATTCGCGCGTCGTGACCGGCATGAACGCGACCTTGAGTTTCACAAAAAACGTCCCAGTTTGACAAGCCTCGTGAATCGGCACCGCCCTCGATTTGGATAGATGCCGTAGATGCTCCCCAGACAAATTTAGAATGTGTCATAGAATATCCTCGTTTCTGCTTTGTTGCTCTAATTATATCGACACAGGATTATGAAAAGTGTATCGATTATGTCCAATGATAAGAATCTCTGTTAATTTTTGCAGTTTCGGTGTATTATTATGAGGATTATGATAACATCATGATCTCTTTATCGTGGAGGTTATTCATGTTTGATGTACTGGTTACCGGCGGAGCAGGTTATGTCGGTTCGCACACTTGCGTTACTTTGTTAAATGCAGGGTACTCTGTTATCATTGTTGACGATTTATCGAATAGTCGCTTTGAAGTGATTTCTAGGATTCGAGAAATCACGGGTAAAAAGTCATGTTTTTACCCTTATGATGTCAGTGATGAAATTGAAATGGAGAAGATATTTTCGCGCCACAACATTCACTGTGTGCTTCATTTTGCAGGTAAGAAAGCAGTATCTGAGTCGGTACAGATTCCTCTTGATTATTACAAGTCGAACTTTATGAGCACAATCTCATTATTGCGAGTGATGCAGCGTCACAATGTAAAAAAACTTGTCTTTTCATCATCTGCCGCAGTGTATGGAGACAACGAGTTCCTTCCCTTTTCTGAGGACGCCGTATTGGCGCACTGTACAAGCCCTTATGGATGGTCAAAATGGATGATTGAGCAGATGATGAGAGATGTTTATCGGTCCGATCCGGATTGGTCAATTGTTATTTTGCGATATTTCAACCCGGCCGGTGCCCATCCGTCAGGGAGAATGGGCGAAGATCCACAGGGTCTTCCGAATAATTTATTTCCATATATATTAAGAGTATTGGCGGGTCGATTAGATTATTTGCCGATTTATGGTGCAGAGTACGAGACATCAGACGGCACCGGAGAGCGCGATTATGTCCATGTCATGGATTTGGCTCGCGGCCAAGTCCTAGCTTTTGAAAAAGCAATACAAAACACCGGAGTTAGCCTTTACAACATGGGAACCGGTTGTGCACATTCCGTTATGGACGTCATCCGAGTCTTTGAGGAAATTACGGGTAAGAAAATAGCTTGTCGCCTTGCACCGCGACGAGAAGGCGATGTATCCGTTTCCGTGGCTTCCACGACAAAAGCAGAAAACGAGCTCGGTTGGAAGGCAACGCTATCACTCCGTGAAATGTGCGAAGATGCTTGGCGTTGGCAAAAAATGAACTCGACAGGGTATTAATTTTTGAAAGGAAGTCCGATTAACTATCGGCATGTTAGTAATGGAGAAAAAAATATCTCGCATACAACAATCAAAACCCATAGTGCGCGCTCCCGGGAAGAATAAGCGAAAACTTGCATTGCGTATAGTGATAGCTGCTTTGGTCATATGCCTATTTATTGGATTAGGTGCATTAATTTGGGCTAATTCTGTCAAAGATCGAGTGTTGGACAAAGTGAATTACGTTCCTTTAGACCCTAATGCAACAATAATTGATGACCAGGGTTCAGTTGTCTCTTTAGCCGAAGTCGTGAAAGTGGAGACGACCGAATATCCTCTGCCGGAATTTAATCACATACATAATATATTGCTAATCGGAATCGACAGTCGCTCGAGAGGTTATTCTGAAACCGGTAGTGGGAGTTTGGCCGACACGATTGTGATCATGACGATTAATGAAAATGATTCAACAATTAAGCTAACATCAATTGCCAGAGACTCTTACGTTTATGTTCCGGGTCACGAACAACCCATGAAAATTAATGCAGCAATGTCGTACGGTGGTCCGGAACTTCTTTTGTCAGTGATTTCTTCAACATTGAGACTGGATATTGACGAGTATGCTTATGTTAACTTCTATCATATGGAAAAAATCATAAACTCAATCGGTGGCGTTTATGTTCACGTTTCTGAGAGTGAAAGAACAAACGTCGAGGGCGGTCTAAATGAATTAATATACGATGCAAATCTCCGTCTTGGCGATGACCCGTATGCGTATATGGTTACTACTTCAGGAAGTCAAAGACTTAATGGTCGTCAAGCGGTTGCTTACGCTCGGATTCGCAAGGTTGGGAATGGCGATTTTGGTAGAACCAATCGGCAAATGGAAATTATCCAGAGTATGGCGGACCAATTTATGGGGCAGTCTGCAAGTTCTAAATTAACGACGGCCGAGAGTGTAGCGAGTCATGTCACGACCAATATTACCAAAGATCAAATTGAATGGTATTTTTTCTCTTTTCTGGATAATTTAGAAAAACCTAGTTTTGAATACCTGCAACTTCCGATTGAGGGATGTTCAAATCAAGGCATATACAGTGACGTAAGAGCAGGCGAATGGAGCATACGACCGAACTGGAATGCGATGATTCCGACTGTTCAAGAATTTATACTTGGTGAACAATTTGAGTTTGACCCAGTGGAAGAAATTCCTAATGCACCGTAATGCTTAATATTGCACCTCTTTCTTCAGGATATTTGTATTTTCTCCACTTGACATTAACTGCGAATAATAATATATTAGTACTTGCTTAGCACTCTTGCG
>LSQX01217432.1_pt1 | contig 14730 bp, 12 predicted proteins | sample 654561 | NCBI WGS metagenome assembly LSQX01 (sample SAMN04489861, study PRJNA283612) | anaerobic digester metagenome | isolation source: 4 biogas reactors fed with cattle manure at either 37C or 55C with and... | place: Denmark: Kongens Lyngby | collected 2014
TCTGCCGGACTGGAACCGGAAAGCTGCCGGAGACCATCGTGACCTTCGAGAACCACGGCGAAGGGCTCATACTCCACTCCGATGAGATGGGGGCGTATACGCTTCTTTCAGATGAGGAAGCGAACTCCCTCTCGCTGCTCGAAGAACAGCGGTGGCGCATCTACTACGAACCGGAGCAGCTCCAGGCAGTAAGAAAGAGAACCGACCTCGACAGGTTCAGGGCTCCCGGATATTTCGACGACGTATCGGTGATCCTCATATCACGAGACCGGGAACTGATCCCCGAAGGGGTCTGGGTTCGCCTGGAAGGCCAATCGGACGATGGAACATCACTCCGGGGAACGCTCCTGAACGAACCCTACTCGGACTTCGGCGTACACGAAGGAGATACTCTCATGGTTCACTTCGCCGAGGACGAGGAGGGGCGGCTCCTGGTCGCTGAGGTGTGATCGCGATGAGCGGGAATCCCCGCCGGGGATCACCCGCCCCCTCACAACGCCTCGATCACGCTTCCGACCACTGACTCGAGATCCCCGTCCAGGCTCGCAACGGTGATATCGGCATACCGTTCATACAGCGGGACACGTTCGTCGTACATCCCGCGAAGGCTCTGGCCCGGGAGGAGGAGTATCCCCCGGGTCGTGATGTTATTGAGCCTCTTTGCCATCTCTTCGTATGAGACCTCCAGATAGACGACCGCCCCTCTTGCCTTCAGGTGCGCTATCGCATCCTCGCTGAGCACCACGCTGCCGCCCGTCGCGATCACCGCCCTGTGGGGCTGGAGGGAGAGGATCGCCGCCTCCTCGATCCGCCTGAAGGCGTCCGGTCCATCTGTATCGAGGATCTCCTGGAGCATCCTCCCGGTCCGTTCCTGGATCAGGATATCCGTATCGATGAACTGCATGCCGAGGGCTTTTGCAAGGACGACGCCCACGGTGCTCTTCCCCGCACCGGGCATGCCGATGAGGATGATGTTTTCATGGTGGTGCATGGTGCTTCCGGTTTCCTCTACTGATAGGGAGGTGGGATCTCCCGGGAGATGAAGGTTGTCCGGCGGGGCAGACGTCGGATCGCATTGGCCGGCCTCACAGGCCACAGAAGAGAATTGGGCGATGGGTGAAGGAAGGATCATCTGGGCGGGGCACCGCTTTCCTCCTCGTGATGCCCGACCACATCATCGATCGCCTCCACAAGCGTCACCGCGGCGGTCATCTTCATCTCCACCCCTGCCGCCTCGAACGCATAGCCAGCCCCCTTCCCTGAGAGCGAATGGTGCAGGAGAACCACGTCGACCTTCTGCTCAAGCAGCATCTCCGCCGCCTGCACGCCCTTGCGCTTCTCTACATCCACGAAGGGGTTGGCGACGATCTCCTGCTGCCCGGTGTGATCCCTCCCGGTATCGATATCAAAGATTGCGAAGTACGGTGCTTCGCCAAAGTGATCGCCGATCAGGCCCTCCCGGTCCTGCAGCGGCACCGCATACCGCAGGTGCGCCTTCTCCTCGGGTTCATAGTGGATGACGACCCGTTCGATGTTCTGAACCCGGCGGTGTATGATCTCTTCGATGCGTTCGCTTGCCTGGTGCGCCTCCTTGAGGTCTGATGTCGCCATCTCGATCACCGCCTCCACGAAGATGTAGCGCCCGGAGTTGCGGCCCGTGACACTCCTGATACGGCTCACCATCGGGTCTGATAGGATGATAGCGCGGATCTTGCTGAGCGTATCATAGTTGACCGAGGCGTCCAGAAGGGGCTTCATGCTGTCTTTCAGGATATCCCAGCCTGCCTTGACGATGAAGATGGCGACGATGACGGCCGCGATCCGGTCCAGGGGTATGCCGAAGAACTGGCCGAGGAGTGCAAAGAAGACGACCGAGGAGGAGAGGATATCCATCTGGTGCTGTCTTCCGTCGGCGATCAGGCCCGGCGAGTTGTACTTCCGCCCCACGTTCACCTGATACGTGCCGAGGATGAAGGGCACCGGGATGAAACCGGCGACGATGAGGAGGACCCATCCGCTGTAAGACTGGGCGGCGATATCACCCGTCACTGCCTCCGCCGCGATCTCAAAGGCGGTGAGGAAGATGAGGAGGGAGATGATCACTGCGACGACGTTCTCGACCTTGTAGAGCCCGTACGGAAAATCCCGGCGTTTACGTGTGGAGAGGAGCACGCCTACGATCAGCGCAAGCGAGGCGACGACGTCAACGAACGAGTGGATGCCGTCCGCACGGAGGGCAAGGCTCCCCGAGTAGACGGAAAGCGCCAGTTTCGCGACGACCAGCCCGATGTTGACGGCGAGGGAGAGGAGGGCGACACGCAGGATGATGGATTCTGGCGTCTGTTCGGAGCCTGTCGTCTCCTGTTTTCCCTCCTGCATACTGGTTCGCTCCTTAATGAACTCTTTTGTACGGCGCTTCTATTAATCTAATCATTATGCCCTCCTGTCGGGGGTGCAGTGTTGCGTCTCCGCCGGCGCGAAAGGCTGTATTATCCATCCCACCCTGCCACACCAGACGGGGATATCGGGCTCGGAATCAGTCCTGAAGGTTATCGATGACGTCCTGCCAGGTCGTGGGGGTGTCGAGCATCCGCGCGATGCCTATCTGCAACGACGCATAGATTCCCTTCCAGAAATATTCGTTGTACTCGCTCCGGTTCGGATATGCGAAAACGGGTTTTCCCAGCGAGAAGGGCGCTTGCCGGCTGCCGGTATTCCCGCGTGCGTCAAGAAAGATCCAGCAGCCTTCCACATGGGCTGCGTTGTAGCAGTGGACGCAGTAACCGAGCAAGTTGTCGTCCGCGAGGGTGATGTGCTGGTAGCAGAACCCTGCAACTGGGTAATCCGGGTTTTCCTGAATTGATGTTGCGAGCCGATATGTTATACAACCCGATCTTTTGTTTACACAGGTACCTTCTGTCTTCTCGTGCTCCAGGTGACACTCGGATGGCAACTATTATATATACCTGGCGAGTAATGGGGTAATGTGGTATGTTAGTAGGTATCTACTAAGTTCAAAATATATAATTATAATCAGGAGGGTTTGTATGGAATCAAAAGTTCAACTGAAGCAACTCGTCACGGATGCCATGCGTGGTGTGGCAATTCAGACACCAAAACGTTCTGATGCGAAGACTACTGCGGTCATCAATATCAAAGACATCAGCGAAGGTCGAATAGATACAGCATCTCTTGAGATGCGGGTCATTACAACCGCCAGGCACGGCGAGGATGAACGTATTCAGGAAGGAGACCTCATCGTAGCCCTTCGCGGCCCCCTGTTCAAAGCAGGAGTTGCTGATAGTCAGGCCTGTGGGCATTTCATAACCTCCAATCTCGTCGCTCTCCGCCTTGACTTGAGCAGAGTGATCCCTGAGGTGCTCGCCGCTTATCTCAACAGCCCTGAGGGGCAGTACATTCTGATGACAAGATCAAAGGGTACTACCATCCCTTCGCTCACCCAGAAGGAACTCCTCAACATCGAAGTCCCTCTACTTTCTATGGAGAAGCAACAGCATATCAGAGACTATCTCCACTCAACAGATGGGTACCTCGAAACGCTTCGGGCAGAAGAAGAAGTAGTGCGGAAAATCCGCGATTATGTCATATTTCGCTCTTTTGAGGTGAGGGTATGAAATCCATTTCAGATTCTGTGGCTGAACAAATCTGGAAAACGTTCGATACAACTCGCTCATTCCTCAGGCTGGAGCAGGCATATCTTTACACCCTTGGGATCGTTGGATTAAAGAGCCTCTCAGACCGTGGGGGCGAGGAAATAGTCCGGTGGAGTGAGATTGTATCCGAATCCTATGATGTGGGTGCTACATTGAATGCAGCACTAGCCCGTGTAGAGGCAGCATATCCCGAATATTCGGGATGGTTTGGGGATCTAGATTACAATCTCAAGACCTTCGGGGGTCACAAAGCATGGAGCAGACTCTGGCAACCTGTCGTATCCGCTATATCTGAGATTGACTTCACTGAGATGCTGGAAAGAGATCCGTTGGCGTTCCATCGCCTTTGCATTAAGCTCAGTGAGCGGGTGTCTCTGGATAGCGACGCGAGGGGGAGGTTCGAGATGCCAGAAGGGCTTGCCACTCTTATGTCGGCGTTGCTTGCCCCGCGAGATGGTCAGACCATCTATGATCCATTCTGTATGGGCGGTGCCACTCTGCTCAGTGCATCGTTGTTAGCGAAGGGCCGAGATCCGGGCGCACATCTGGATCTATATGCACAGACTCCTCAGTATGAGGCTGCACAGAGCATTCGCCTGAATATGCTCGTTGCCGGGGAGCACGCCACACATGTTGCTGCCACCGATGTCATACGAGACCCTGGCTTCACCGATGGACGAAACGTGAAGGTATTCGATAGAATTCTCTGTACAATCCCATTCGGGATAAAGAGCTGGGGGGATGAGATCGCGCGGCACGATCCTTTTGGCCGGTTTGTTTATGGTCTTCCTCCCGCAACTCAGGGGGATTTTGCGTACCTGCAACACTGTATTGCATCGCTTGCGGATGATGGTGTACTTGTTGCAGTCGTGCCTCTATCATTGCTCTTCAAAGAGCGGCGAGAGGGGGAGATCAGGAGCCGAATTGTCGAAGCGGATCTCATCGAGGCTGTGATAAGTCTCCCACCCAAACTTCTCCTGCAGTCATCGGTCTCCACTGCCCTCCTGGTTATTCGCCGAACGAAGCCTGAAAAACGGAAAAATAAGATCCTGTTTGTAAATGCGTCAAATGGGTTCTTGCCGGGCAGGTCTCAGAACGTCCTGCGAGATGAAGACATAGCGGCAATTGAAAAAGCATATATGGCCTTTAGCGAAAAGGAAAAATACAGCACGGTCTGTTCGATCAAAACCATTGCGGAGCAAAATTTCAGTCTGCTAGTCTCGAATTATGTGATCGAAACACCGGATCTTGAAGTGACACTCGATCTGGGAGAGGCAATCCGGGAACTTGACAGTCTACATCGACAGCGGACCGGAGAATATGAAGAAATGAATGCAATGCTAGCAAAACTTATGGAACACATGGAGGGAGACTAATGGCTGACGGTAATAGTGCAAACGGAGATGGTGCAGTACTCGGATTTGAGAACAAACTCTGGGAGGCCGCAGATAAGCTTCGCTCGAACATGGATGCAGCGGAATACAAGCACGTAGTTCTCGGCCTGATCTTTCTCAAATACATCTCAGACGCCTTCATAGAGCGATACGGGGAGCTCATGGTGCTTCAGGAAGATGGGGCAAACCCTGAGGATCGGGACGAGTACCTCGCTGAAAGTGTCTTCTGGGTGCCAAAGAAGGCCCGCTGGTCATACCTCCAGGCGAACGCGAGGAGCCCGGAGATCGGTGTGCTGGTTGATCAGGCGATGGAGGCGATCGAGAAGGAAAATCCATCGCTGAAAAACGTCCTTTCAAAGGATTATGCACGGCCGGCACTGGACAAGACCCGCCTGGGCGAACTCATCGATCTAGTCAGTGGAATTACAGTTGGAACCTATGACGCGCGATCACAGGATGTGCTCGGGCGTGTGTATGAGTACTTCCTCGCAGAGTTTGCAAGTGCGGAAGGAAAGAAGGGCGGGCAGTTCTACACGCCCCGGTGTATCGTCCAGATACTGGTAGCGATGCTCGCCCCTTACAAGGGTCGTGTCTATGACCCCTGTTGTGGTTCAGGCGGGATGTTTGTCCAGAGCGAGAAGTTTGTGGAGGCGCACGGCGGTCGCCGGCATGCCATCAGCATCTATGGACAGGAGTCAAACTCGACAACCTGGCGACTGGCGAAGATGAATCTCGCCATACGGGGGATCGAGGGGAACCTCGGGGAACGGCACGCCGACAGTTTCAAAGATGACCTCCACAAGACCCTGAAGGCCGACTATATCCTTGCAAATCCGCCGTTCAACATGAAGGAGTGGGGTGTGGAGGCACTCCAGGATGATGTGCGGTGGAAGTATGGCATCCCGCCGAAGAACAACGCAAACTACGGCTGGCTGCAACATATAATCCACCATCTCACCCCCGCCGGACAGGCGGGAGTTGTGCTTTCGACCGGTTCGATGTCTGGAGAACAATCTGGCCAAGGGGAGATCCGGAAAAATATCATCGAGGACGATCTGGTGGACTGCATGCTGGCACTTCCCGGACAGCTCTTCTACTCAACTCAGATCCCTGCGTGCCTCTGGTTCCTCTCCCGTGATAAAAAGAATCATCATTTCCGCGACCGACGCCGCCAGATTCTCTTCATCGATGCCCGGAAGATGGGTGAGATGGTTGATCGCACCCGCCGGGTTCTGACCGCTGAAGATATCGAGCGGATCGCAGGGACCTATCATGCCTGGCGAGGTGACCCCGATGCCGGGGAGTATGAGGATGTGCCCGGGTTCTGCCGAAGTGTGGCCATAGAAGAGGTCGCGGAGCACAGGTATGTGCTGACGCCGGGGCGATATGTTGGGGCTGAGGAGGTCGAGGACGACGGGGAGCCGTTCGAGGAGAAGATGGAGCGGTTGACGGCGGAGCTCTCAGGGCAGTTCAGAGAGTCGGAGCGGTTGGTAGGAGAGATCAAGGCAAGTTTAGAGGATATTGGATATGAATTTTGAGATCCCTCAACAAGAATGCCATTATCCTGTCTCTAAATTATGCGCAGACATTCTTCCCTCACGAACATATTCGAGGCGTTGTAGCGAAAAGATCTATCAATATATATAAGGGACATCGGATGAGAACATGACAAGTATTGCAGAGAAAACCAAAATAACGCCGTATGGGCATATTGCATTCGATTTTTTTGTGTCTAGATTAGAAGAGATCTGTATTCCAAGGATTGGGGTGCAGACAGGCCCTTTTGGCAGTTTATTGCATAAAAAAGATTACGTTGAATCAGGAACACCGATAATTACAGTAGAACATTTGGGTGAAAATAGGATTATCCACGAAAATACTCCTTTTGTTTCGCACAAAGATAGAATCCGGCTAGAGAAATACTCTCTAAAACTAGGTGATATCGTTTTCAGTCGTGTAGGTTCTGTGGACCGAAGATCACTGGTCAGAAAAACTGAAGCCGGTTGGCTTTTTTCTGGTAGATGTCTTCGCGTTAGAGCAAATCAAGAAATTGTCGATCCGATCTATTTGTCGTATTTTTTCGGTTTAAATTCATTCAAAGAATATATTCAGAGCATCGCAGTTGGAGCAACTATGCCTTCGCTGAATACCAGAATACTTAGTGAGATTCCGATATACTATCCTCCCCTCCCCGAACAACGCGCCATCGCTCACATCCTCGGCACCCTCGACGACAAGATCGAACTGAACCGCCGGATGAACGCCACTCTTGAGGCCATGACGCGAGCGATATTCAAGTCCTGGTTCGTTGACTTTGACCCGGTGCAGGCGAAGATGGAAGGAGAGGAGCCTGCCGGGATGGATGCGGAGACGGCGGCGCTGTTTCCTAAGATATTAATGGGTTTTAAAGAAAAATTAGTTCCTGAAGGATGGGAACTAAAAACCTTAGGTACTTTTATTGAATTAGATAAAGGGTTGTCTTACAAAGGTAAGTTTCTCGTTGACGGCTTTGGAACCCCTATGGTGAATTTAGGGACTGTTGCACCATATTATGGGTTTTTACATGATGGGTTGAAACACTATTCAGGCGAATTCAAAGAGAGGCACACAGTAAAACCTGGTAGTATAATTATTGCCAATACAGACATGACTCAAAACCGGGTTGTATTAGGGAGCCCTGCAATAGTTCCTGATCTGAAGTCAAAAGTGATAATTTTTACACACCATATCTTCGCAGTGCGCAATAATTCTTCACTTCCAAATACATTCATCTATTATCTCCTCCAGAACGATGAATACCGCAACAGGGTAAAGGGTTTTGCCACGGGTACTACAGTCCTTGCATTACCAAAAGAGGCGGTTCTTGACTATGAATTCTCGATGCCCCCTAAAGAACTAGTGGATGGATTCTGTCAGATTGCGTATTTGGTCCACAAAAAGATCGAACAAAATAACGAGGAGTCAAATACCCTCGCCGCCCTCCGCGACACCCTCCTCCCGAAGCTCATCTCCGGTGAGATCCGGGTACCGGTTACAACAGAGCAAAGTGAGGAGAGAGTTGTTGTATGACAAACTATCACATGATTGCAATCCAGGTTGGTAATTTACTGACATACTCTATCGGAATTGATGAAATTGACCGTGCCGGTCAATCAGTTTTCTCATTTGCACGTGAAGACTTCCCGAACAAATCGATCACCCCTGTGCGTGCGAGGTATATTTATAATTGGGTACTCTCCCTTGCCAAACAACCCATGACGGAATCCGAGAAAGATGATCAATTGATCTGTTTCCTGGAATTACTAAATTGCTCGGATGATGAGAGAAGGAAGATAGACGAGATCCTGGTGCTGGCAGGCGTAAATGATTGTGCTTTAGAAAAGAGGAAAACACTCTATAATAGATCCCTCCATCCTGATATCTACCGTCACTGTTCTGATCTTTTTTTCAACGGGCACTATTTCCATGCCGTCTTTGAGGCGGCAAAGATCTACAACAAGGCTGTCCAGCGGAAATCCAGAAGTGAAAAGGATGGACGGGCATTAATGATGGAGGCCTGGAAACCAAATGGTACACTGAGGATTACGCCATGCATGTCAGAAACCGATAGAAATGTCCAGGGCGGACTTGCTTTTTTATCAGCAGGCCTGATGGGTGCCATCCGAAATCCCACCGCTCATGAGCCCGAACGTGAATGGCCGATCTCTGAGATAGACTGCCTGGACATTCTGGGGTTCATATCATTTCTTATGAGAAAATGTGATGAAGCCGTCTATTGCGGGGATATCCATGAGTGAAACGGGATGTTTGCATCATGCACCCGGGGTGCAAAAAACGGAGGGGTCATGAACACCCGGATCTACGAATCAGAAGTCGAGGAAGCCGCCCTCCAGTGGTTCGGTGAGATCGGCTACGAAGTCCTCTACGGTCCGGATATCGAGCCGGACGGAGCACAACCGGAACGCACCGACTATGCCGACCCCCTGCTCCACGGCCGGCTCCGGGAGGCACTCTCCAGGATCAATCCGGGACTCCCGGAACCAGCAATCGATGAAGCATACCGCAAGATCATCACCGCCGGCTCTCCATCCCTCATCGAGAACAATCTGGCCTTCCATCGCTTCCTCACCGATGGAGTCACCGTCGAGTACCGGAATGTTGAAGGCGCGATCCGTCACGGCATCATCCAGCTCATCGACTGCGCCGACCCCGGCAACAACGATTGGGCGGTCGTAAACCAGTACACCGTGAAGGGGCCAGATCGCCTCCGCCGCCCCGACATCGCCGTCTTCATCAACGGCCTCCCGATCGCCGTCATCGAGCTCAAGAACCCCGGTGATGAAGAAGCAACCATCTGGACCGCATACAACGACCTCCAGACCTACAAACAGCAGATCTCCTCTCTCTTCACCTCCAATGAGCTTCTGGTCATATCCGATGGCGTCGAGGCGAGGATCGGATCGCTCACCGCCGACGAAGATTGGTTCATGCCATGGAGGACGGTTGATGGAAGCGAGATCGCACCCACGATTGCCCCTCAGCTTGAGACCCTCATACGAGGCCTCTTCTCCCCCGAGCGACTCGCCGAGTACCTGAAAAATTTCATCCTCTTTGAGAGCGACGGATACAAAGTCATCAAAAAGATCGCCGGATACCATCAGTTCTTCGCAGTCCAGGAGGCCACATCGAGCACCGTGCAGGCGTCATCCCCTGACGGCGACCAGAAAGGTGGCGTCATCTGGCACACTCAGGGCTCCGGAAAAAGCCTCACCATGGTCTTCTATGCACGAAAGATCATCCTCCACCCGGCGATGGAAAACCCGACTATTGTCGTGCTGACCGATGAGAACGACCTCGACAACCAGCTCTTTGACACATTCTCACATTGCGTCGACCACATCAGACAGAACCCGATCCAGGCGAATAGCCGGGGACACCTCAGAGAACTCCTGCAAAGAGAGTCCGGTGGGGTCGTCTTCTCCACGGTCCAGAAGTTCTTCCCGGATAAAGGCGAAGAAGAGCACCCCCTCCTCTCGGACCGGCATAACATCGTCTTTATCGCCGACGAAGCGCACCGGAGCCACTACGGTTTCCAGGGTCGCATCGATAAGGAGACCGGATACATCAGGTACGGGTTCGCCGAGTACATCAGGCAGGCCCTCCCGAACGCCACATCGATTGGGTTTACCGGCACCCCCATATCACTGAAGGATCGGGACACGCGGCGGGTCTTTGGAGACTACATCAGCATATATGACGTCATCCAGGCCCAGGAGGACGGGGTTGTCGTACCCATCTACTATGAAGGGCGCCATGTCAAGCTCAATCTCCCTGAGGAGTTAAAACCCAATATCGACGAAGAGCTCGAAGAGATCATCGAGGGTGAGGACGAAGAGACACAGGAGCGGCTCAAATCAAAGTGGGCACAACTTGAGGCCATCGTAGGGACTCAGCGCAGGATCGATACCATCACTGAGGACATCATCAACCACTTCGAGAAGCGTCTGGAGACTCTCAACGGGAAGGCAATGATCGTCTGCATGAGCCGGCGGATCTGTGTGGAGGTGTATAACGCTATCATCCGCCTCCGCCCCGAGTGGCAGGGTGAAGATGACACCACTGGCGTCATCAAAGTCGTTATGTCGGGATCTAAATCAGAAAAACCAGAATGGCAGATGCATTTCCGCACCAAAACACAACGAAACCTCCTCAGAAATCGGTTCGTGGACCCGGAAGATCCCTTCAGGATCGTCATCGTCCGGGATATGTGGAATACCGGGTTCAATGCACCCTGCCTGCACACGATGTACGTGGACAAACCGATGCAGGGCCACGGCCTGATGCAGACCATCGCCAGGGTCAACCGCGTTTTCCGGGATAAACCCGGCGGGTTGATCGTCGATTATCTCGGTATCGCCCCCCGGATGAAGACAGCGCTCGCAGAGTACACGGTGAGCAAGAAGAGAGGCCTCACCGTTGAAGAGATCAACGATGCAGTCCGGATAATGTGCATCAAGCACGAAGTTTGCTGCGACTTCCTGCACGGGTTTGACTGGTCAGCCTGGAATAGCGGCGACCCGGGCCGGCGCCTTACTCTTATCCGGGCGGCTATGGAACACATCCTCATACAGCAGGACGGCAAGAAGCAATTCCTCGATGCAGTCACACAACTATCATCCGCGTTTGCACTCCTGGTACCTCATGAGGCGACAGAAGAAATTCGATCTGATGTAGCGTTTTTCCAGGCGATCAGGGCATCGTTCATCAAGTCAACGGTTCGGAGCGGGAAATCAAGAGAGGCTCTCGACCTTGCTGTCAACCAGCTAATCTCCGAGGCCATAATACCCGAGGGACCGGTGGATATCTTCCAGCTTGTGGGGCTCGATAAGCCGGACATCTCAATTCTATCCGATGAATTCCTGGCCGAGATCCGCGATCTCCCTCAGAAGAACCTTGCCGTAGAACTCTTGCGGAAACTCATTGATGATCGGATCCGGGCAAACCTGCGGAAGAACGTGGTGCAGTCAAAGAAGCTCTCAGAGATGCTTGAAAAGTCCATCCGCGAGTATGAGAACAGATCTGTCGAGACCGCGATAATTATTGAGGAGCTGATCCGCACTGCACAGGAGGTCCGGAATGCGATCAATCGTGGCGAACAGATGGGGCTTTCAGATGCAGAGGTCGCATTCTATGATGCTCTGGCTGATAACGAGACAGCCCGCCAGGTTATGGCAGATGAGGATCTCCGCAAAATTTCCGCTGAACTGGTGGAAGCAGTTCGCAATAACGTAACCATTGATTGGGCACTGAAAGAAAGCGTAAGGGCAAAGATCCGGGTCATCGTGAAAAGAATCTTGAACCGGTATGGGTATCCGCCGGATAAGAGAGAAGAGGCAACTCGGCTGGTCCTGATGCAGGCCGAGAGGTTGTGCGGGGAGATGGCTCTGGATTGAAATGTGGTCTGCGCCACTTCATGGCAATGGCACAGGCACCCCGGTTTGCGAAATCTTTCCTTACTTCCCCTAACTTTTCCTTCTCAAATCCCCGGCAAAATTGTCATTTTTAACGACTCAGGAGACTACCTGAGTCTGACATAATCTCCTTTTGCAGCCGACATTCCGCACGTCCTCCGTTAAATGTAGTGTTTTTTGCATCCGCTCCCTAGCAATCGTAAAACCTCCCTCAACTTCTCATTCCACTCACTTTTTTGAAGATCTGGTGGTTTTGTCGTAGACACTCATCAAACAGTAGATGTAGGGTTTGTTCTGGATGTACTTGATCTCCGGACATTTCTCACCCTTCCCTCGGTGCTCTTCCAGTCATGCACGGCCTCACTCTTCTATATGATGTATTGTTAGTGATTATGCACGTAGATCTTGCAATTTGCAGCACGGGGGATCAGGAGAAGAAGGGGGAAATGAAGAGGTTTATCCCTAAATCATGCGGAGTTTGGGTTTAATATCAATACCGTCCTTCCAGCAATTTTTAGACGTCTGAGACGATAAAGAAGGGTTATTAAAGACCTAATCCTTAAATCTACATCGATGGCTGATGAGGATATTACTTGATACCAATATCTTCATTTATCGTGAGCAAGACCAAGTTGTTTCACATGATTTAGCTAAACTGCTCCAAGTACTCAGTAAATTGAGAGCGGAGTTTATAGTTCATCCTCTCTCAGTTTCTGAGTTAAGAGGAGATTCCGATATTAGGCGCAGAGAAGTGAACCTCTCAAAAATCGAGGCATACTCCCATCTAGAGCGGGCACCAAATCCAGATAACGATACATCATTTCATGAGCTTGTCGGTCCTGCAAAGAATCCCCATGATGACATCGATCACATTCTCTTATACGCTGTATATAAAAATGCAGTTGAGTTTTTCATCACTGAAGATCGAGACATTCACAAAAAAGCGCACAGAATTGGAGTTGGAGAACGTGTATTCCTCATCTCCGAAGCACTATTCTATTTCAATGGATGCCTCCCCTCGCAAGAGATTATCCCTACACCCCCTGCACTTGTAAAAGATAGTATGTACAATCTGGATCCGCGAGATACCATTTTCGACTCGTTAAGAGTGGATTACCCCAGATTCGATACATGGTTCATAGAAAAAGCTCAGGAGGGGAGAGAATGCTATACCTATAGACGAACCGATGGGAGCATAGGGGCCATTCTCATTTATAAGATTGAGGATGAGCCAATTCCATCGATTCCCCCCTTCACAAAAAAGAAACGGTTGAAAATTGCAACGATGAAGGTTGAACATGTTGGGTATAAGATTGGCGAACTGCTCTTGAAAGTCTCGATAGATATTGCACTAAAAAACGGCATCACCGAGATCTATCTCACTCACTTCACTCAGTCTGAAGGGGATCGCCTCGTCGATCTCATTTCAGAATATGGTTTTTATAAAGCAGGTAGCCTCCAGCGTGAGAACGGAATGGAAGACATTTACCTGAAATGCCTCTGTGCCCAAGAGCATGACGTGTCCTCTCTTTTACCGGTTGAGATATCGCAGAGGTACTATCCAAGCTTCTATGATGGAAATTTGGTGAAAAAATTCATTATCCCTATCCAGCCCGAATTCCATACCCTACTATTTACGGATTTCTCAAAAGGAAGGCAAACTAAACTCCATGAGCATTTTGGGGAGTTCATTATTGAGGGAAATACAATTCGAAAGGCTTACCTTACTCATAGCCGGATAAAAAAGATAGAACCCGGGGATATCATCCTATTCTACCGATCACATGACACGAAAGCAGTAACATCAGTCGGCGTCGTTGAATCCACCTTTCCGGACGTTTTAGGTACTGATGAGGTCATTCGAGTCATAGGAAAAAGAAGTGTTTACTCTCGCGACGCGATCGAAAGATCTAATAAGCCGCTGACGATAATTTTATTTAGGCATCATTTCCATCTGCCACACTGTGTAACAATCAAAGAACTAAGAAGTGCTAACATTCTATCATGGGCACCGCAATCGATCACCGAAATCAACAGTACTAAGTACAAATGGGTAAAGCAGCGAGGTGGAGTTAATGAGAGTTATACTGTCCATTAAGCCAAAGTACGTTCGGAAAATAATTAGTGGAACAAAGAGATACGAATTTCGCAAGGTGATATTTAAAGATCAGTCGGTTTGCGAGGTCTACATCTACTCAACATCCCCTATGAAAAAAATTATCGGCAAGTTTAGAATTGGGGATATCATTAATGATCGCCCAGAGAGCCTATGGGAACAATTGCACGAGTACTCTGGACTAACCAAGAAAGACTTCGATGCGTACTTCTCTGAAAAAGATAAGGGGTATGCAATAGAAATAACCAATTTCGAATTGTTCGAGGAGCCTATCGATCCCAAGGAGCTTATCTCCGACTTTGTTGCACCGCAATCATTTCAATATATCGATGAATCTGTTTTCAAACATCGATTAAGTCCCAACAAAGGCTCTCTACAGAAAGGCATTCAAATAGAAGTATAAAGATCGTCACTCCTCATACCATAAAAACAAAATAAAACCCTCAAAACCCCTCCCCCTTCCTCAGTTTAACAGTAACCCCGCCTCCACGCTCAAAAACAACAATCCTCCCCATGATCTCCTCTCTGAGTCCCTCCGGGAGCCGCGCCGCCTGCCACTCCCGCTCCAGGGTGAC
>LSQX01125276.1_pt1 | contig 14726 bp, 11 predicted proteins | sample 654561 | NCBI WGS metagenome assembly LSQX01 (sample SAMN04489861, study PRJNA283612) | anaerobic digester metagenome | isolation source: 4 biogas reactors fed with cattle manure at either 37C or 55C with and... | place: Denmark: Kongens Lyngby | collected 2014
TCCACACTAATAGCACTTACTGAAACAGTCTCGTCGCGTCTGCCTCCGCCTCCACCGGTGGACTTTTTAGGTTCGGTGACTTCTTTGCCGCCGACGTTGGCTTTGACGCCTGGTTCCAGGACGACTTTATCTGGTTTTTGCTCGATGGTTACACCGTCGACGTTAATCTCGGCAGTGCCAATGGTGCCTTGGCCGGTGATTTCTACTTCGGCATCGGCTGTGACTGTAGTAACGCTGGCTTCTTGGTCTAGGTCAACTTGGGTTCCGGTAGCATTCTCGGTTAGAACCAAGCTATTTACTGTAGAACCTGCGCCTATTGTCACGTTAGCCTTTTCGGCTGCTATTTCTACCTCGGCAAAATTTCCGGTTAGGACAACTTCGGTATTTTCGGCTAGATCTTTGGGTAATTCGATTCGTTCGAAGGAACCATCGTCTCGGCTGATTAAGATGGCTCCTGATTGCAACACTACTTTTGGTACTGACGTGGATCCTTCGGCCACGATCCTGATCTGGCCGTCTACTTTCTCTACGGTAACGGTACCATGTAGTGTGCAGTCGCGGAAGATAACGCTGTCGGTGCCGCCGCCTTTGACTTCGGTATCACCCTTGACAGTTACATTTTCCAGTACGACGGTGCCATCACCGACGCTTTCGGTAATGATGAGATCGCCGGTGATGATTAGGTTCTGCAGGGTAACCCCGTCAGCCTTGACAATAACGTCGCCGCTGATGGTTTCTACGCCATCTTCGGGCCCGTAGGTCCCGGCCTGGTCAAACACAGTTGCTTCAACGGCCGGTTCCAGCGCCAGGGCTCGCACAAGGATAGCGGCGGTTTGGGCCCGAGTGATGAGGCCGTGGCTTCCCAGCTGCTTTAATACCGCTTCTCTTTGTTCGGTGGTGCGAGCGGCTTCCCACTGCTGCCAGCCGGCGGCGGACAAATCGGCCGGTTGGGGCGCAAGGGTGGTGGGTGTGTAACCGCTTAGCAGTCCTAAGCTTATAGCGGTGGCCACGTCGGCCTTGGCCCAGGCACTTACTTTATCGGCATCGGCAAAAGGTGCCAGCACGGCATCTTGCTCGGCTTCAGTAGCGAGCTTGCTAAAACCGAAGACGCGCACCAGCATGGCTGCTGCCTGCTCGCGGGTGATAGGACGATAGGGACTGAAGGTTCCGTCGGGATTACCGGTTACGTAACCGTAAGCAGCTGCCGCTTCCACTTGGCCGCCAAACCAGTCCCCCGGTTTTACGTCCTGAAAGCGAGTGCTATCTGGTACCGGAGTAATCCCAAAACTCTTATTTACCATGGTTACGAATTCGGCTCGGGTAACAGTGAGATCCGGTCGGAATGTGCCATCGGGCAGGCCGGACACTGCCCCCATATCTACCAATTGTTCAATGGCTGCTTCGGCCCAATGGCCCTCAATGTCCGGCGCTGCCGGTGTTGCCACTGCCGACACAGCGGTGAGGACCAACGCACACAGGGTCAAAACAGCGATAAGACGACTCGACCTAAATGTCAATTCTGATAACCCCCTTAAAAATGATTTCTACTATCACGCCCCTCTTGCCCACCATGCCACCTGATACCACCGATGAATTAAGAATCACCTCCTAATCAATTGTCCGTCAATAGCGGTCAGCGGGGAGGCCTCAATGGCTCTCCCCGTTGACAATCCTGTGGTAGAGGTTGTTTGTCTGCGGACCTGGTTGTATACCCAGTTCTCTCTCTAACAATCGCTTGCACTCCCGGTATTGAACTATAGCCTGGGAACGCTGTCCCAGGGCACTTAAGATGCGCATGAGCAATCGGTGTCCTCCCTCCCGGCAAGGGTCTAGTTGGACTACAGTTTTGGCCTGGACTTGGGCCTCGTGGTAGCGTTCCAGCTTATACAAAGCTGTGGCCAAATGCTCCAGCATATCCAAACGGACGCTCTGAAGTCGGGCCCTTTCTTCTATAAGCCAGCTGTGGCCCACATCGGCCGCGAGGAAATCCGTTTGATACAGCTTATTGGCTGCTGTAAGGACCGTAGCCGCCTGATCCCATAGCCCTTGCCTCAGGGCCGCCAGTCCCTCTCGGCAGAGATCTTGGAATGTCTGGGCATCGTAAAACGTAATCGTATTCCAATTCAGCTCGATATAGTCATTATTGCTTCTTAGATACAACGGTGCTCGGTTACAAGGATGGTTAGGGTATAAGGTGCGCCGTAGGTTATAGAGAGTAACGGCTAGGTTATGGCGGGCAGCTTTATCGTCTAAATGCGGCCAAAACTCTGTCAATAAAGTGTAGCGTGGTACCGGTGCCCCGGCCACCAGCAAATACTTAAGCAAAAGGGCAACTCGTTTGCGCTGCCACTTGGTGGGTGGAATCAACGTCTGGCCTCGAAACACCTTGAACCCGTCGAGGCAATAAATCGAAAGACTTAACTGCTCTTGGTTCCCTCCCATTGAAACGTACCTCCGAACCTTCTCTGATCGGGCCCAGGACCACCTGGGACCTGACGTTGTACATACATTGTAGCATACCTACCCCGACAGTAGCTGTCGGACCAATTAAATTGTTTTTCATTTTGTTCAAAGAAGACATTGATTAAAGATTCGACACATGCGTCCCATATCCTTCCTGATCAGGTAAATTGACCCAAATTTGATGAGGAAGTGATAGGACTTTGAGCCTGGTGGGCAGAGTTTGATCCAGTTAGATTTTCCCAGGTATCTTTGGTCGGCTTGCTGAGGTGCATTTTTGCCCCTGTCCCTGGCAGGAAAAACAACTTCCGGCTCGAATCTCTATACCAAGGGTATTGCAGCAGCTATATAGGCGGTGCGCAAACCCGCTAATCCATGTTTCATGTTGCTGGTAACGCAATGAAGGGCTTTGGATCCTTCGCTTCGCTCAGGATGACAGTGGTGGGTTGCTCAGGATGACAATGGTGGGTAGCTCAGGATGACCACGGTGTCTGCTTAGGATGACAATGGTGCGTGGCTCAGGATGACAACGGTGTGTTGCTCAGGATGACAATGCACAGGATGACAGTGGTGGGTAGCTCAGGATGACAACGGTGTCTGCTTAGGATGACAATGGTGGGTAGCTCAGGATGACAATGCACAGGATGACAGTGGTGTGTTGCTCAGGATGACAATGCGCAGGATGACAACGGTGTGTAGCCAGGGCCGAGGGGGCTGTTTGATGAAACGTTATGTTGATTACATGCTTACTAGTGTCACGATTATCGAGACTGTTCTGGCGGCTTTTCTTATTTTTGCTGTAGTCTCCAGCACCGGCACATTGGTGCGCCGCTTTTACTACGTAATTACTACTCATGACTTTACCCAGACTTACGAGTTGTTTCAGGGTTTTATGGCCCATACCCTGCTGCTTGTGATTGGCTTGGAGTTGGCTTTGATGTTGCTTCACCATTCGCCTAACAGCATTGTTGAAGTGCTGATCTATGCCCTGGCCCGTAAGCTGTTGATTCACGCTGATAACGCTTACGAACTGGCTATAGGAGTAGCGGCGCTGGCCGGACTTTTTGCCATTCGAAAATACCTGATGGCTCCGGTAGCCGAGGGGATAGATGCTTCCGGCCGAAGTGCTCTTCCCCCAAGAAAGACCTCTCACAGCTCGTGATTAGATTAAGCCCCCGTCTCTACAAATACAAAAACTCCCCGTGCTCACGGGGAGTTTTTATACTGAGCGAGTTTAGCACTCAAAGACTTCGTCCATCAAGTGCTCAATCTTCGTTTCCTGTTCTTCGGTTTCGTTTTGGTCTACAGCGATGTTAAACTTAAGCACATGGCCTTCCTTAGCCTCGGGCGGTAGCAAGCTCCGCGGTAAGTCAAAAGTCCCATCTTTATATTCGATTACAGCCATGCTACCTTCAAAGCGGTCGATGATAAACACTGATAGCTCCCCCTTCCCAGCTATTTTCCAAATTAAGAACTGTCTCTGTTTTACTTTGTCACGTCTTGATCTTTCTCCGTGACCACCGTTACCTTCCGGCCATCGCTGGTTAACACCACTGTACCTTGCACATCGGTCCGGAAAACTAGGGTGTCGGCTTGCTGGAGCCGGTTAATCACTTCTTTATGGGGATAGCCGTAGTCATTGCCCTTTCCCACGGAGATTAATGCAATCCTCGGCTTCACAGCCCGCAAAAACTGGGTGGTAGTAGAGCTGTTACTGCCGTGATGAGCCACCTTGAGTACAGTACTAGCTAAATCGACCCCGGAGGCTAGCAGCTCTCTTTCTGCTTCTAATTCGGCATCGCCGGTAAAAAGGAAACTGGTTTTCTGATAGGTGAGCTTAAGGACGGCGCTGTAGTTATTCAAGCGGTGGTAGGAGGACCCGGCCGGAGATAAAAACTCGCCGGTTATGTCAGCGCCTAAATCTACTTTAAGCTCCGGCTTGACCGGTATCACTTTTAAGTCGGCAGTTTTTATGTTGCGCATTAAGTCCTCATAAGTTTTGGAAGTATGTGCTACCCTAGGCATGTATATTTTATCCACCGGGAAGTCTTTTATGATCTCTACTAGTCCCCCAATGTGATCTTCATGGGGATGGGTACCGATAACAATGTCCAGCCGCTCCACCCCTTGAGAGCGAAGATAAGCTTGTACCAAATCAGTAGTGGCACGGGCACCACCGTCGATCAACATACTCTTTTCTGCTGTTAACACCAAGATCGCCTCTGCCTGCCCGACGTCGATGACATGAACACTTAGGGAGGCCGCAGGCATTGAGCCTGATCCTGGTACCGTAGGGCCTAGGTGGCAGGCAACCACTACCGCGGGAAGCAGAACGGCTATTAGCGTTATCGGCCACTTGAGGCGCATTCTTTCACCCCCCCTGCAGTCTTTAATCATACCAGTTTAGCCCACACTACCATATTATAGCATTAGGAGCGCTATGATGCCGGGATATCTTCGGCTCGGCCGGGGATGACTAGGGAATAGCGCCCGAGAAGGTTTTTAATGACTAATAAAGAACAATGTCTTATCGAAGGTGTCCGAAAACAGAGTCGCAAATCGGCGCTTGGTTGAAGGAGGAATTGAGCTATGTTAAGCCGTAACACGTATTTACTGGCTGTTCCGGCAGAGTGCTACGTGGACGACGATGACCCTGACCTGGAGACCAAAGAAAACATTATTGACTGTGCTTTAGGCACCAATCCCTTGGGCACACCGGAGGCCGCTAGGAAAGCTTTTGACATGGCTGCCAAAGAATACTGTTTGTCGTCTTATCCTCAGCCCTGGGCTAGGGAGCTAAAAGAAGCGGTAGCAGTCTACTGGCAGAGTGCCGGTATCACTGCAGCTAACATCATCCTCGGCGCCGGCTCTATGGGGATTCTACATAAGTTCAATACTCTATTTTTGGCCCCGGGAGCCGGCGTGCTCGGTTTTGCGCCCCAATTTGCTGACTACGTGCGCGCAGCCCGGACGCGGGGGGCAAAGTATAAGGGAGTTGTACTTACGCCACCGGAACTGAAAATGTCAGCGGCTAAGCTGCTGGAGCACCTGAACCAAGATACGGCGGTAGTATATATAGACAACCCCAATAATCCCACCGGACAAGTCCTGCCTTTGGCCGACTTAGAAACTATCGTCGCCCAGGCCCAGAGGCAAAACACAGCCGTGATTGTAGATGAAGCCTACGGCGATTTTGTCGCCAATGAAAACTCGGCCATCAACCTAGTGACAAGGTATCCTAATTTGGCGGTGGCGCGCTCTTTCTCCAAGGGTTGGGGGTTGGCTGGACTGCGGGTCGGTTACGGTGTAATTGGCATTGAGCTGAAGGAGCTTTACGACAAGATAGATATGCCGTTTGATATTATCGACCCGGCGGCAGCCGCCGCTTGCGCTGCCTTGGGCCAGCCGGATTTTCTCGTTCGTTCCCGAAAAAAAGTGGCGCAAGTAAAACAGCAGGTAAAGCAAAGCCTTACCTGCCTGAAAATGTCCCATAGTCAGGGTACTACGCCGATAATGACCCTTACGGCTCCCGATCCGGCCATCAACCTGCGGCAGCAATTTCTCCGCCAAGGAGTGCTGGTAGTGGACGGGGCCGAATTCCCGGGCCTCACCTCAGCTTCGGTACGGCTGAGGGTGTCTGCTGACGGCGCTGCTCTGGTACAGCGGCTACAAGCTGTGGAACGAGGTCTCTAAGATGGAGCCGCTTTCTGTAAGGCATGGTAGTTGAAGTAGTTCTAACCGGTATTATCAGGTCAAGGACACTGCCTTGATACTACCGGCCAAAACCCCGCCGAAGGTTTTGAAGGGCCGTTCCCGATAACGGGCGATGTCGGCCAGCACTTCTGACGGGAGAAGTTTCAGTTCGGTTAACACTTGAGTTACCACCGGGGCTAAGGCTCGGTCCCCGCCGTCTTCGATCTTAACTGCGATGCCGATGCCCTGTTCCACCAAGCCGATGCCAAAAGAGCTCTCCCCACCGTCCTTAGCGACAAGGGTTCCTTTGCCGGCCGCAATTAAATTGCTGGTGAACCGGCCTGTGCCGGCCACCAATTCCGGGTGGTCTATCATAGCCTGCACAATGTTTTCCATACCTCGGTGCTCTGTCGCCGAGGCTGCTTTCTTGCGGGCCAGTTTGGCATAAGCCAAGGCCATTTTGTTCAGCGGCACAGCGAATACCGGTACACCGCAGGTATCGAGACCTAGACCGATCTCTTCGACCGGATACTCAGTTACTTCCGCCACTGTCTTTAGCATCAGCTGCTGCACCGGATGCTCAATGTCCATATAGCTGTCTGTGTCCCAGCCTTGGGAACGGGTGATAGCCAACATACAAGCGTGTTTTCCCGAACACGCATTCCTGAGCGGACTCAGCGGCTCTCCGGCTGCCGCCAATCGCTGGGCTGTCTCCCGGTGAAAGGGCCGGTGCACTCCGCACTGTAGAGCCTCTTCGGTAAGACCAATCTTGTTTAGAATAGACTGTACCCGCTCCACATGCATATCCTGGCCGCTATGGGAACCGCACATCACTGCCACTTCGTCCAGCGAAAACTGATAGTGATCAAAAGTCCCAGTTTTAAATAAAGGTAATACCTGCAGTGGTTTGGCCGCTGAGCGCAAAAACGTCATCCGCTCAGCGTCACCGTGACTGTAAACCAGCTTCCCGTTAATATCCACCACCGCTACGGAGCCATAATGCCGGCTCTCGGCTAAACCACCGCGGTAAAGTACCGCCACCACTTCCGAGGGCATAGATTATCATCTCCGTTTGCTCAAGGTGTTTCTTCCCTTAGGCTTTTCCATGATTCCTAGTACAGGCATCATAGCATAAAAACAGCCCTTAGTAACAAGCTTTCAGCAAATAGTCCTTGAACATTGGCTCGATAAAAGAGTAACTTCCTCGCGCCGTTTTTTGAATCACAGCTTTGCTTATTAAGTAGTCAACAGCCCGCTTCACTTGATTAGGATGAAGGCTTTCTCCGTAGGGATTTTCGTCTAGAGCCAGCCTGTTTAGAACTTGACGGGCATGGGGTTGGTTATTGGCGTCTTCTATCATGCCATCAAAAACTGGAGCTAGGGCCAACAATGCTCGGTTATAACCAAGGTCGATGTATTCTTGGTTAAGGACAGAGTTGCCCGTTTCTAAAAGAGTATAATATACTTCTGAGCAAAGAAACATGGTATCCTGGGGATGGCTCCCTGCCAAACGTACAATGGCTCTGACTGTGGACTCCGATGCCTCAATTTGTCGGGATGCAAACTTACTTATAATGTACGGAATCCACTCATCTTCTTTTATCCCTGGTATAGGTAGCATGGTGGCAAAACGATAAAAAGCTTCTTGCCGTCCACTAAAAAGCGTCTGCATCATTCCTTCTTTCGAACCCAGGAAAAGGTACGCGACTTTCTTCTGGTGTTGAAAATTGGCACGCATCTTTTTGAATATTTCTGGATCGTTTGTTGCGCGAGCTGCCTCCTGAAATTCGTCCATCATTACCACCATTGGTTTGTTGTCACGCTGGGCCAGTATCCCGGGAAGGCACAAAGCATAATCCAACAATTCATTCTCTGTTCGCTTGTCGGGAAAGCCTAAGGAGAACTCCAGGTCATGTAGCTTGAAGGCTAAGTGAGCCCCACCGGTTAATAACCTCGCTTTATCCCCCAATGCAGACAAGGTTTTAGCAATACCTGTGCGATTTTCTAGACCAGCATCGATCAAATTAGTAGCGAACTCTCTTTTGCTGGAGAAACGGAAAAAGTCAACCGAGGCCGTATAAAACCCTTGTTTTTTCACCCGTCGTAAGGCTTCGTGAGCCAATGAGGTCTTCCCTATCCGACGCGGACCGGCCAGCATGACGCTCTGTCCCTCCGATAAACGAGCCACCAAGGAATTAAGCAAATCGTTCCTGCCCACCAAATCTTCCGCTCCTACCGGCCCACCTAGAGGAAACAACCCTCTAGCCATGCCAATACCCCCTTCGATACAATATCACAGTTCCGGTGATATTATATCACATTTTGGGTGATATTAGACAAGACAAGATTTATCTCTTAATTCGCCAATAACCATGCGTTACTTGCTCGATCAGGCCTTCCTTGTGCAACTGGGTCTTTGCAGCGTTAAGATTCTTATACCTTCTCTCATGAGGAGTTCCACTTTCAACACTCATCATTTCGTAGTCATCTGGGTCAAAGCGGCCCATTCTTTGGTAAACGGCCTTTGCTAAGTCTTCGGTTTTCCAGTACAAGGCAACCACAGATGGAACAAGCCAATGGGTGTACAATCCGGTGAGCATATCTTGCTGTATTTCCAAACAACGGATATCAGGCATCAACTGGCATCCAGGATCCCATCTAAGATCGGCTACGGCACAATTCGTTGTTCCTAGGTCAATTCCCAGTACTCGGATCGGCTTACTGTTAGGCCATTCGGACTTTTCGGAAACGAGCCTGGATAAGATGTCTGCCCACAGTACCATCCACACCCCCCAATATTTTGTTGCCTCAATCTATTTTACCACCACTAAATCCATATCCAACCCCTGGCGTTCGATCCCTAAGGTGTCACTGGAATAAATAGCAGGTGCGGATATGGTAATCTCTAATGGAAAGGCACAGGCAAGGTGCTCCAGCTGATCCAACGGCAAAGCAGTGGTCAGGTTAGATTTAAGAAGGATTTCTAGGAACCAAAGCTGGATCTTTTCCCGAGCCGGTTTCTTGGGTCCAGCCACATAGACGCCTTTGGTGGCTGTATCCCGAAGAGCATCCCAGTCCACCATAGATCTTATTACTCGTGGGCCAGCCCACTCCACAGTGGATCGCTCACCCCACTTGTCGGCTACACGCCGGGAAATTTGTTCTAAGGACGCATTCCCCTGCAAAGCCAGTAGCCGCCCGATGATCGAAGCAATATCAGTAAAAAAAGGATAGGCCAGAATGCTCATACCCCAGTGTAACCATAGCCGTTCATCAGAATCGGCACTGGGCAAAAGATTCAACGCCTGCTCTTGAAGTGACTTCTGTTCTGGTGGTACTAGATTCCAGACGCGAAGAAGGACAGTCAATGTATTCTGACGGCCTCGTTTGCTCAGGCCTTCTTTTTGCAACACTCTGTCCAAATAGTCCCTTACCTGCTGCTCATCTTCAGCCGTGGCCGTTTGCCAAGCTGTTGCCTCCAGCCAGGTGAGTTTTATCTTGCGATCAAAGCCTATGTATTGGGTCATGATTTAGCCTCCTCGATACGAATGAAAGGTACGATGACTTCCTCCAAAGTTGTGCCGCCGTGAGCCACTACGGTTTGTCCACGCTGTGTAAAAGCGCTCCGCCCCTTGGCCAACAGCACCTTGTACTCGGCAGGTAGACCCACCGGCGGCCATATTACAGCATTATCTGCGCTGGCTGCCGCCTGTTCAACCAATGTCTTACTGGTATAAATACGGGCACGCTGGCCTCGGGCCTCAGCCAAAATGCCGTCAGGGATTGTCCCCTGGCCAGTAGCAGCCGCATTGCCGTGATCGGCAGTTAGATACACCACAAAGCCATTCTTAAGCAGTTGATCAATGGTACCATTCAAGTAGCCGCCTTGAGCCCAAAGTGCTACCTGCTGCAACATCCCGGCAGAGCCTAGCTTCATGCCGTGCATAATATCATCAACTTTTCTGACCACTAGCCCCACAATATCGGCCCCGCTGGCCAGCGTCGCTCTTATCTCGGCTGGATCTGTCCCAGGCAAAAGCCCATAATGGACCTTGTCCACAGGAATCTGGGCATCGCGCCAAAACCGGCGCCAATGCTGCCCGTCTTTATGGCTTTCTAACAGGGATGCCGCCAAATATAACGGCGCTTTGCCGGCAAACAAGGCTTGGCGGGAAATGGGAGTCAAGGTAGGTATCCAAGCAAAAACCTGGTTCTCCGTTAGCTGCCAGTTCGGATAGCCTGCTTTCAGTTCCCGCCGGATAACCAGCCATTGATTCATTGCTAGTCCGTCGATCACTAGCAACGCCTGCCGAGTTTCGTCCAATTGGGTTCGGCGGTAGTTCAGAAAGTGGGGAACTTGGTGCACCAATATCGGTTGAGGTAAATAAGGCAGCATAGCCAGCCGGCCGTAACTTTCTCGCAGCCAAGAGAAGAATTTATGATCTAATTTATCCTGCAACAGCTCCCGTCTTCTCCGGTCCGTCAGGTAGCCGCCCATGTCACACTCCAGTAGCAGGTGGGCCCACTTTACAGCCAGCTTCTGCCAATCCCGGTAGTCTAATGTCTCGTCCAGTTGCTTCTCTAATGTCGTTACTAACCTTTCCAAGTCCTGTTTTCTCGCTTTCTCTCGGTCTACAATTACGCCGGCTCGGGCCCAGTCAGGTACTTCTTTGTCCTTGGGTGGGTCCACCGGTTCTAGATAACCGTCAGCAAAGAGGTCATTTATGTATACCCGTATATCGTAACGGTCAAATGGTATTATTGGCTCCCGGCTCTCGACTCCATGAACAAAATCAAACCATTTTCTCTGTAGAAACTTAAAGAAAGCCACCGCCGAAGGAACAATTTTCTCCAACGGCCAATGGCGAAATACTTCTTTTCGGCCTAGCACATCCACCAGATAGCGATCCAGTACTTCCGGCAAACGCAGTCCACGGCAATGCCGGGACAATAACATCTGAGTAATTTCCACCGGTCCGTGGATCGTCTCAGGAACAATCCCAAATACGTGTTTTAAGATATGGTGTTTGGTAGCACTATCACCTAGCGTTGGACCGTGATAGTCTTGGTAAATCCGATATAAACGACCAAAATATTCCTTATCTAGCTCAGCCACCACTGGGTAGCTAAGACGAGGAAACAAATCGGCCAGACTAAGCTGAAGTAGACGCCCACCCGCCAAAATATCGTAAGGCAAAGCAGCCAACTTACGCCTGTCATCGATTGTAACTACCAGATAGGCTTCTTCTCCGCGATCCCACCGGCAGCGGTACTGGTGTTCGTACATAAAGCGAAAATTCAAAGGGTTGTTGTATACCGTTAAATCAAATCCCCTGTCCTTTAGTGTTTGCCAAATCTCTTCTTCCTGCAGCAAGGCATCGGGATCCACTACCACCGTCAGGGGATATAGCTGGGCAGGGAAATTCTGTAGTATTTGTCGACGCCAATTCATGGCTCTGCACCTTCTATATAGATCATAATCACACAAGTCAATTCGGGAAATACCTGCGCCGTTTCCTCCAGTTCCAGGATTCGCTTTTGATAGTCGCTTTCCAGCTGATTTAGCCGCTTCCGGCGCACCGCCGGCAACCCCAACCTGCTAATAGCCTGACGACGAGCGGCAATAGCAAACTCGGCCTTGTCTCTTTCCTGAGCTAAATATTCCCGGTGTCTGGCTTCTAGATCTTGGAACACGCCTTGGCCATAGATCTCTGCCTGCTCCGCCAAGATGTAAAAACCTGTCTCGGCTTGTTCACCCTTTATTGCCCCTGTTATTTGCATGGCTGTATTTTCTTGTAGCAGCAAGTCCCATATTCGCCGGGCTGTTGGGAGAAGCAAGCGCCTGTTTTCATGGATAAACAAAGGAAACACACGGCTACTGCCGGCACTTGTGGACCCTAGCGACACTCGCCACAAACCCCACCAACCGGCAATCTCGCTCTTCAATCCGGAAAGTTGTAGCCCGACCAGGGGCTGACCAGGCAAATGCCGGGGCAATCTATGGATCAAGGAGCGTACCCGTGGGTCAGCCAAGCTAAGATACGTTAAATCATGCTTGACTTCGTCTTGGCGCCAAAATGTTACTCCTTCTTGTCGGTATCCATCAGGCCAAACAAGATCGTAACCTCTTAACCTGCGCTGTACCGTTCCACCGGAGGCGTAAAGAACGCCCGTGGTCATGAGCTCTACCCAGTACGGTAGTGGATGGTTAGCCAAACGCTGTGCCCAATTCACATCCAGTTGTGAGGCCGTACTTAGCACATTACTGGCCAACTGTGCCTCTTCCAGGCGACGACGCAATGCAGCTGCGAACGCCTTTGTTCGGCTGGCTGCCTCTTCCGGCTTGAGAACTGCTTCTTTATAAAGATTCTCCCAGTCAGCGGCCACTTCACTGGAATCCAGTACGTCGCTAATTTTATCCACACCCAGATCAGTCAGTATTGTGGCCAGCTTTTCCTCTAGTACTTCTTGAACCCGATACTCCACTGTGTCCTCTAAGATAAAATTAAGCGCCCGCACCGGATGTTTCTGCCCAATACGATCCACCCGACCTATGCGCTGTTCTAAACGCATGGGATTCCAAGGTAAGTCGTAATTTATGACCACATGGCAAAATTGAAGATTGAGACCCTCGCCGCCTGCATCAGTAGAGATAAGTACTTGCTTTTCGCCAGCAAATTCTGCCTGGACCTGCTGCCGCTGCTGGAGATCCATGGAGCCGTTAAGATAAGTTACTTCAAAACCGTTCCCAGTCAGGAAATTAGCCAGCATTTCTTGGGTAGCCAAGAACTCCGTAAACACCAGAAACTTTAACTCTGGATTCCGTTCCTCGGCCTGCAGCCGATAGAGCCATTGAAGCAGCTCTGCAGCTCTGGCATCCGGTTGTTGGGAAGCCCGGCGGGCCAAGGACAGCAACGCCTGTACCTCTTCACGTTCAGTGGCGAAAGCTAGCAACCGTTGTTTAAGAATATGCTCCAGTTGCTCCTGCCCGTCCAGTTCCCACCAATCTTCATCCGGAAGCAAATCTTCATTTAGCACATACGGCGTCGCCCCTTCTATAACCTCTAACCGGCGCTCCAGGGCTAAACGAATGGCCTGGGTGCTACTGGCCACCAGGCGCTGCATCATAACCATCAGAAAACCGATGTAGTACCGTTTTTCTTTCAGCGCCTGATTGTACCCCTCGCGGACATATGCAGTAACTCTCTCATAAAGTTCGCACTGCAGTCTGTGCTGTTCCTGCCACACAATAGGAATCAACTGTGTTTGTCGGGGCTTAAACAGGGGCTGGCCGTCCAAGTTCACGGCCTGTCTTTTCTCGGTGCGGATTACATATGGGGCCACCCGCTCCCGTTCTACGGCATCTACAGTAGGAAATGCTTCATCATCGAGCAGATTCACCAATCGGTGAAAGGCATCGCTCTTGCCTTGGTGTGGTGTAGCCGAAAGAAAGAGCACATACGGTGCTGCTTCGGCCAAAGCTCGGCCCAGACGGTAGCGGGCCACTGTATCGCTGCTACCGGCCAACCGGTGAGCTTCGTCCACAATCACCAGATCCCAGCCGCCTGTTACCAGCTTCTCGAACCGTTCCCGGTTGTACCGCTGTACTTCATCATGGGTCCAACCGCGCCGGCCCTGAATGGGTTTTACTGAATCCAAGGGGACCACGGCTTGAGGTATCCGCCGCCAGAAGTTGCCATCCTCAGCCAAGTAACTAAGCGCACCCATTTCCGCCGGGATAACCAATTGAAACGACTCGTTGAAGTGATTCTGCATTTCCTGCACCCACTGTAAGACCAAGCCTTTAGGTGCCACCACCAGCGTACGGTGCACCAAACCCCTGAGCTTAAGTTCCCGCATAATGAGCCCGGCTTCAATGGTTTTGCCTAAACCCACTTCATCAGCCAATAAATAGCGCACGCGCTCTCCGGCCATAGCCCGGACCAAAGCATAAAGTTGGTGCGGAAGCGGCACCACTGTACCTTCCAGCGGCGCTAAGAACAAGCCTGGTTGAGCTAAGCTGTCCATTATCTTGGCGGCGGCAACGGCATAGACAATAGCCGGCTGGCTGGGAACTTTAGCTGCGCTTACGGGAATAAGTTCTGCCGCCGGTACGGTAGCCACTGTCCCGGCAGCTGGTTGCCACACTAGGCAAGCGGATTTCCCCCATAGGTCCAAGACTTCGAGGATACGTACAGCTTCGCCTTGGGTGCGGGTTAGCGCCCAGTCCCCTGATCGCCACAAAGTCTTGTCTGTCACTTTAGCTCTCCCCATTTACTCGTCCAAACGCACTTGGGCGTTATCGTAATACATATAGAGGCTATTATCTTCCTGCAGAACCGAGTCAGGAATGCGTTCGGCCACCTGGACAATTGTGCGATAATCCTTGGCCGACCAGCAAGCTTTGAACCCGGCCCGGAGAGCCTCGGTACGAAACTCCCTCAACCGGCCGCGCCCTTCTTTGTAGAGGTCAAATTCACGCAATAGAGCTTTTTCCCGCATTCTTTCCAAGTCGGACTGTTTGTTCGGATCAGGTACATACCAACGGCCCAGCTCATCTTGAAGAAAGCTTT